>Ga0179593_1673158_pt1 | contig 23152 bp, 34 predicted proteins | sample CZODoug2_1_08_16_FD_185931 | JGI IMG/M metagenome (GOLD analysis project Ga0179593, IMG submission 185931) | Vadose zone soil fungal communities from Angelo Coast Range Reserve, California, USA - CZODoug2_1_08_16fungal (PacBio error correction) | ecosystem: Environmental > Terrestrial > Soil >...
CGCGAGCAGTCCTTCCGGAGAAGGATTCCCAAGTTCTCATCGCTTAAAGGGAGTACAAGAAAAAGGGGAAAGAAGGCACCAACTGCCCCGTCTGCTTCCTACAAAGGAGGAAAGAGGGGGCTCGAAACGTCCTCCATCTCGATTCTCAAAGGAAGGGGCGGAAAACTCACCACCTCACTCCGCATTGCGCACGGGGAGGGAAATTGGGGGAGGTAAGGAGAGAGAAACAGGATCGCACTATCGACTCAAATCAAGAAGGGGGAAAAAGGCACCTCGGCGTCTTCGCCTGCGGGCGCGGCGGGGGGGACCGAAGAGACAGAAAGAAAAGGGGGCCTGGTGGCTTTAACTCTGTACGACAACCGTAAAGGCCAACGGCCTTCCGATCCAACTTTCTCCCGATGGGGGGAAACGCTCAGAAAAAGGAAAGGGAAAGTTTACCAAGCCGCCGGCACCACCAATCATTGGCAAAGGAAAAAATAAGAGAATCACGGCGGCTCTCAAAAAGAAAAGCCATGAACGAAATTCGTAAAAAGACTGAGGACTAAAGGGAAAAAAAAAGAGAGAGAAAGGAGACGGAGAATTTATACTGAAAAAGAAAGAAAGAAGGGCAGCAACTTGCGGCAGAACTGGGCCCGGTAAAAAAAACGGATCTTCTTCCAGGGAGAACTCCGTTCTTTTTTTCTGAAGTGTCGGAGAGGGGAAAACGAAAGAGCCCCTTCCAAAGCGAACCGAGAGTGAAAAGATCGCGGGCTCGACCGCGATTAAAAAGGGGAGCAAAAAAAGATGTGCTCCTCCCCTCGCGGTAGGCCGATGTGCCTTCGGTATATGAAGGAAGGGCTCAGAGATAAAGAAAGAAAATAAGTCGCACAAACCAAGTACGTATGGGGAAGTCCACCTCGCGACATTTACCATCGAAACAGGACAGGAAGGGAAAGAAGGGGCGACGATGGCCTTCCTCTCCGAAACAGAGTGCCACGCCAGCCATATCAAGTGAAAGTATGAGCAGCACGCCGTAACTCACTCTGACACAAAAGAGAACATCCAGTCCTCTAAAGACTCCAAGAGAAAAGGCCGTTCCAAAAAAAAGAAAAGCGGGGAAAGTCTCTGCAAGTGACGATCTCGCGCGTCCTCTTTCGCCACTCTATAACCGCAAAAAAAAAGGAGAAAAAAAAAAAAAGAAGTTGAACCTTTCTCGGCGCCAAGGGGGGGGGGATCCAGGCTGCGCTCCTCGATACAGGCAGATCAGGGGGGGGAAAAAAAGAAAGGACAAGGGTCAGGGGATCTCCCGCTCGAGAAAAAAAAAAAAAGAGTTGAGAATCGTCCGCCTGCTAAACGGTAGATAGAGCGTCGGCCGAGAAAGCGAAGGGGAGAAGACGAAAAGAAGGGGGGAGGGCGAGACGAGCTTGATTCGTTTTTTCAAAAAGAAAGGAAGGGCGCGACATGTCTTCGTTGATGACGAAAAAACGGCCCGGGGGGAAGAAAAGCAAACTCTTGGGAATTGCAAGGGGGAAAGGAAGTGACGGCTTCCTTACACCTTAAAAAAAGCAGGACGCCTCCCTCTATTGAAAAAACCTGGAAAAAAGGAATTAGGAAAGGGGGAAACCGGAGAAAGGAAAGAAAGACGGCAGCGAGGAAGGAGGGTAGAACGCGTGCTCTTCTCATCTTCGAATAGAGGGAAAAAGTAGTACAAAGGGAGATGGAAAAAAAAAAGGAAAAAGGAGTCCCCCTCCGATTAAAAAAAGAGAAAGAAGACACGAAATATTGCTCGCGCTCAGCGCGCCAGAGGAAAGAGTGAAAATAGGAGGAGCGGGGAAAGGAGGGGAAGGGGGGAAGAGCAAAGTGAAAACAAGAAACCGGTTTGTGTTTATCCAGGGGGAGGGGGGAAGAAGAAGATCCAGATAAACAACCCGTTCTTTTTTTCAAGCGTTGCGATTGAAGAGGGAAAGGCGGGTGAGAAAGGAGGATTAAAAAAAAAAGGAAAGGGGAAGGGAAAGAGGCTGGGCACGGCGAGTCTGCAGGGGGGAAGAGAGGGGGAGCAAGCTGAGAGGGATTCTTGCTCAAATAGTTGAGGGAGGGGGAGAAAAGGGGAGGGGAAGATTTCTGATTCTCGTAAAGCGCGTTCAGAGGGGAAAAAAAAAAAACGGTCGTGTGATCCCCTCGTCGAAATAATATTCGAAAGGGAGAAAAAAAGAGAAAGCTGCCTGGAGTGAGAAAAGAAGTTTCATTCCGTAACAAATGGAAGGGGATGTTGGGGGGTACAAGAGGGAAGCTGGAGAAATACATGTCCTTTTACTACTGAGAAAGGAGATTTTTTACTCGCTGCATATTCAGGGGAAACAGGGGCGACCGCGGCGCACGCTTGGGAGAAGGAGAGAACGGACTGCCCGGCGAAAGACCGCGGGAAAAAAGCGGCGAAAAGAAAAAAAAGATACGAGGGAAGGAAGCCAGTCGTCGTTAGTACCTTCGCGAGTGAGAAAGGCTCCTCTGACGCAGATAAGAAAAGGGAGGAAAGAAATTAGAAAATATTTGTCTTCTCTATGGGGGGGGAGAGAGGAGATCCCCTTACCTTTCTGAAAAAGGGTGGATGAGAAAAAGGATCTGCCTGTATCTCTTACTGCGCCAGAAGGGGAAAGAAAAAAGGGGCGACGCTCTTTTCACCTTATCTCTAGGGGGGCGGTGCGTTTGGGGGGGAAAGCGGCGGTGTGAATTTCTGTCGTGAGGGGGAGGAGGGGGAACGCCGATATCTTATCCTCAAGGGGAAATACCAGCGCCGAAAAGGAAAGGAGGGACGGCACCTTTTCGCTTGGAGTCTTTCTCGGAAGAAAAAAAAAGCGTTGACGCGGGGAGGGTACGGGGAGGGGAGGACAGAAGAAAAAGGGGGCGGGTTTCAATTTGTGGAGGGGGGGGGAACTGAGGCTGCTACCGGACAAAAAGAGGGATGCGCGGAGGGAAAAGAGGACTAATGATTTTATTGTAGTGAAGGAAAAAAAGGTCAGAGGACGATGAGGGAAAAAAAAAGGGGGGGGGGGGGGGGGAAAGGAGTGTTCTTCTTTCTGAGGAAGAGTCTTGTTTGCGGATATCGAACGTCCAACACAGCGAAAGACAGAGAAGAGAAGAGGGAGGAACGACGGAGCACTAATTAAACCGGGGAAAGGGCAGACGACCCGGATCGCATGTCATCTCTCGGGAGAGGGGTCAAAGATGGGGGGGAAAAAGCCAAAGGAATTGGAACTACAAGGAAAAGCAACGGCCTACTATCCTTATGATGAAAGAACTCAAACCAGGCAAGAGGAGACGGGACGCGCCGAGTTCTGGGAGGGGGGAGAATTTCTCAGTTCTCAGGGAGGGTTGGGGGGGGGGGGGACGGAAAAAGGGAGAAAAAAAAATCTGAAATTAGACTAAAAAAAGGTGAAAGAAGGGGAAAAAAGGAGGGGGGATGTGGCTGGGTGATTTCCTCGCGGCTGCGGGGGAAGGGCGGGGTGCCCCGGGGGAAGGGACCTGCAGATGGGAAGGGGGGGCAAAGCTGAGTCAGCAAAGGGAAAAAAAAGGGGAATAAAGTTTGGATCGAAGCAGGGGAATCAGAAGGCACGGTTGGGACTAGAAAACAGGGAAAAGGAGGAAGGGGAGGGAAGATACCAGGAAAAACAATTTTATTCCTCCCTAAGAGAAAAAATCCAAAAGCGGGTATAAAAGGGAGGAGGGGAGGGTTGATTTGTATTCTATCTTTCCTAGAAAAAAAAAAAAAAAAGGTGGATATTTCCTCTCTGTTGAAGGAAGGACGTCAAAAAAAAAAAATACCAAGGCATCTTTCTTTGTTTATTTGGGAAAAAGAAAGGGACTTTCTTTCCCCGCGGAGTAGAGGACAGAGCCGGAGAATCAAAGCGACCAGCTTCGTGGGGGGAAGGAAGTGTTTTTACTATCCGGGGGGGGAAAGTGATAGAAGATCAGCCTTGACCGGCTCTTCTCCTTGGGAGGGAGGAGCGGAAGGAGGTTAAAGGGCAGAGACGTGAAAGAGGAAAAAAAGGGTGCTTGGTTTTCTGAAAAAAGACGTGCCGGCCTCTCTGATGTCATCAGGGCATTTTTCATAGTGGAAGTGAGAAAAGGGGTTGACTATCTTTTTATTTGGGAGGGGAAGTGAAGAAATAAAAACCATCGATGAGAGGGGCGGTGCCCTTTTTTTCCGCTGAAAGGGTGATATCAGAGGAGAAAGGGAAGGAAAAGAAGGGGGATCTATTAAACCCGTCAACTCGGAGGAAAAAGGGGGGGCGAGGGGAAGCGAGCAGCGAAGTGTCTTCCTGATCGATAGGGCAGAAAAGGACTGACCACCGGAAGGAGATCTTCGTCGACATTTACCGAAAAGGGGGAAAGAGGGGACGGAGTTACTGCCGCGCTGGTGAGGGGAGGGCGAATTCTTAAAAAAAAATGCCTTCCTTGAGAAGTCGGGATCAAGAGGACAGAATTTTGGGGAAAAAAAGAAACAGACCACCGAGCGCAGAATATTCCCCCGCCTTCGCAAAGGGGGGAAGAGGGGGGATCAATCTTGCCTCCTGTTTACTTGAAGGGGAATCAGGCACCAAAAAACCGACTGTGAAAGAAGAAAGAGCTCCTTTTGGGAGGAGAAAGGGGGATATTTTCGGCGGCCCGCAAAAAAGACACGCAGAGGGAGAAGAAGAGGAAAGAGAGATCCCTATTCGTCTTTCCCTCATCAAAGAAGAAAAAAGAAAACAAGGGACGACGACCCCAAATTCCGCTCTTCTCCCTTTTCTCACCGAAAGAGTTGGGCAGGGAAGGGGAGGGGAAAAAGAACCGGCGTCACGATTGATACCAAGCAATGACACTCAATCCACAATGGCGCGAGAGGGGTGAGAGTCGGGGGTCTCGGCCGCGAAAGAAGGCAAATCTTGGAGGAAAGATCAAGCAAAAGGGGGAGGGGGAAGTATCATCTTTGGCACCAAAAGAGACAACTACACCACGTTCGACAGGAAATGACCAGAACTCCAAGGGGGAAAGAGGAGCCGATCTACCTTCCGTGGAAAGGAGGACGTCGAGCCAGAAGACACTTTCGCTTACTCCCGAGAGAAAAGGAAGCGGGAAGGGAACGGGTTTCCTCGATCCCCTCCTTATGAAGAAAGGGGGACAAATTGAATCGAAGTCGGCTAGCGTAAACCAAGGGCACCAAAAGGACGGCTCAAGGGGGGTGTCTCCGAAAAAGAGCACCGTGGATTTCAATACCAAATACAAGCCGGGGAGGAACGGAAAAAAAAAGGAAGAGGACTCATCTCGTCGGCACGTACGAATCCGGCGAGAGAAAAAGGAATGGCAAGGATAATGCCTGCCAAAGATCTCGCACCTCCTTCAGAATCTCCAAAAGGAAGAAGAAAAAGAAAGAAGACAAAGAGCTCATATCCACTGGTCCCACCAACAGGCGAAAAAAAAAAGAAAAAAGGACAGACAACACGAGCTTTTCGGCTTTGATCTCGGCTAGAAAAGAATGCCACAGGAGGAAGGACCAAAAAAACACATCCGAACGCAGCATGTCTCCGGATTGGTCTGAAGGCTGAAGGGGAAAAATCCCCGTCGTCAATCTCAAAGGGGAGAGAACTCAAAAAGGGGGGGCAACCTTTCTTACCAAAAAAGTGAGCCTGCTTGCGCGTCGTGCGGAAGGTTGAGCAGGAAGGACTGAGTCAATCATTGCGCAGTTTCTGTAAATCGGAAAGCAAGAAGAAGGGTGAGGATTCACGGCACGGCTTCAGGGGAAGGAAGGATGTTTGCGGACGGGCGGATGAAAGGAAACGGCACTTCAGCCGCCGGGAAAGAATGGGAAAATTGTCAAAATCCCGAGGCAGAAGACAGAAGAAAGAAAAAAAAAAAAAAGGCCAGGGAACTCAAATTTCGTATTCTAATGGAAGGGGGGGGGGGAACGGGTGGACGAACCCAAAAATTACAACAACCACAAGAAAAAAACGATGGAAACGAAAAAGAGAAAAGCAACGTGCGCATCTCTTCCTAGAAAGGGGGGGAACCGCCACGTCCATCATCGAGGGGCCGGAAAAACGCTTGGGCGTTCCCCCTCATGAAGGAGGAGGGAGACGAAGCCGTTCCCTTAATATCCCAGGGAGTCTAACGAGAGTGGAGCTCTCCTTTTCTTCTAAAGGCAAAAGGAAAAGAAGGGGGAGGCCTCCGAGAAAAGGCGGATTGGGGATACACGAGAGGGATGTGCATTCTTCTATTCAGGGAAGAACCAACAAAGTATCTCGCGAGTCCAGGGGAAGGCGGAAAAAGGAAAAGGGGTCGAACAAACCCACTTCCTTTATTGAAGGAAAGGCCCTCGCTACATTGAACGAGAAAGCCGTACAAGGAGAAGAAATCTCCAAGATCGACTCTCATTTCCTTAAAAAAAGAGCGCAGAAAAGAATAAAAGTGACAACCCTCAAAATTTAATCTTTTCGGAGGAAAATAAAAGGAGGGAAAATCACCTCTTCAAACTCGAAGGTCGAAAAAAACAGCAAAAAAAGGAAATGGTAAAAAAAGCTTTTCCACTTCCCGAAAGAAAATGGAATGCGTCTGCCGATCTCGAGAAAACGCCACGAAGGACAGAAATAAAAAAAGGGAAAGAAAAGGAAAGAACCACTCTACCGGAAAAAAGATCGATACTTTTAAACCAGAACAGAAATGTGGAAAGAGGGGGAGAAAGCTTCTCAAGCCTCTATAAGGAGAAAAAAGAGAAGCACGATCTAAGAAGCAATGGAGTCCGGACGCCGAGGGAGAAAAAAGAAGAGCACATATTTCTAAAGAGAAAGAGGAGAGGGGGAGAATAGAGCGTCCTTCCGCGGAGGGAAAAGGTCGAAAAAATAGTATACAGACTACTTCTTCAAATGGGGAGAAAAGAAAAAGGAATCGTCGTTCTCTCCTGAGCGGGGATGAGAGCGGGGGAGAAAAAGGGGACCGGAAGGGCTTTCCTTTGAAAAGATTGCTCCTGCGGTGTGGGGGGGGGAAGAAATCGGTCCGCTTTGTAAAGGGGAAGGGGAAATATCCCTTTATGATGAAAGGAAGGGAAGGCAAGGGGATTTCTCGCAGCGGCAAAGGAAGAAAGAAAAAACTTGGACGCGGACATTTGTGGAAACGAGGAGGGAACTACCGAAAAGAAAGAAGGGAGGAGATCCGCTCTACATCCTTCTGTTAGAACGCAGGGGGGCTGCTGAAAAGGAAAGGAGGTTCATCACACTAAAAGGGGGAAAAAACCCTTCTTCTGGAAGAAATCGAGAGAAATAAGAAAGAGGAGGGGGAAAGAAAAAAAAAAAAGACTATAACAACCTAGGGGAGGTCTCAAGAATCACTATAATATTGCGAGAGGAATCGAAAAGAAGCGCAGTGCGCCTGTAAAGAGGGGAAAGTCTTCGCTTTTTACCGAAAAAAAGGGAAAAAAAAGGAATGTTCCCTCACTTGCAACTCGAATAAAAAAAATGGGGGGGGAGAGAGAAAAAACAAAAAAGGAGGATATTAACCTCTCGAGATCCAGAGAAAAAAAAGGGGGGGGTGAGCGTGGCGATTTCCCTTCTTGCCGCAAGGAAAGGAAGGAAGTGCACCGGCGCCCGGAAGGGAAAAAAAACGTCATTTTCATTGAACGAAGGGAAAAAAAAAGAAAGGAGGACGCTTAGCGCTCGCAATCTCTCGTGATGAGGGGAACGGTAGCGTGGGGGAAAAAAAAAGGAGGAAGAGGGAGGATTTCGAGTCGCGTTCCGCTGGGTTGAAAAGAAGAAAGTTTCGTGTGATTGAACCGGGGGAAGGAAAGATGAAAAAAAAAGGAGGGAGACAAGCAGGCTGTAGAGCGGCTCGAAGGGGGGGAAAGGGGGTGAGGGGCCGCCAGCGGTCAGTTTTCATTCCGAAAAAAAAAAAAAAAAAAGGGAAGGGGTGAAAATCGAGGGCGGTCGGAAAAAAAAAAAAGGAAGGGGAATACGCAAAAGGAAATCCCGTATATTTTGAATAGGAAAAAAGACACATCGGAGGATTTTTAGGGGGGAGAAAAAAAGGGGAGGTGTCTTCATCAACGAAGCCATGGAAGGGAAAAGCGAATACTCCGCCTTGAAAACTCATCAGATAAAGCAAGGAGTTTGAAAAAAGGGGGAGTAGATCATTCTCTAGTTCGACGGTAAAGAGAAAGAGACGCTCTATCTCCCCGTGGAGAAGGTATTCAGATTAGGTGAGAAGGTTTGTGCCGCCGAGAGAAAGAAAAAGCTTCGATTCTTCTGCGAGAAGGGGATTCCAGCATGTAGAAAGAGGGAGCAGCCTGGAGCAGTGCGAAACGAAAAAAAAAAAAAAGCGGGTTCAACTTCTCGCTTTTTGCCGGGAAGGTGGGGGAGGGGCGGCGGTGGAGGGAGGGGGAATAGAGGGGGCGCATCTGACGCGTCGGAAGGGAAATCAGAAGGGCCCCTGTTTGCCCATCGCCGCGAAGGTTGGAAAGGCGGAGAAGGGGATCCTTTCTCTGACTTGAGGGGGGAGAAAAAGGGGGTGGGGCGGCTTATTTCCATCTTTCGGGAAAGAAAATATTGAGACTGTGATGAGGGAGAGAAGAAGGTACCTCCCTTCGCGGCGAAAAAAAGGACGATCCAATGTTGGCGCAACGGATGAGGGGGAAGGGCGTCATATCTTTCCATTTCGAGATGGAAAAGGGCAAATACGGGAAGTGTGGAATGAGGGGGAAGAGGGAGCGCTAGTCTTGTTGCGGATAGGGGAAGGAGAAAAAGCACAGAGAGACAATCTTCTACGCGAGGTCAGAAGACCCGAGGGGAAAAGGCCGCGGCATTCGCCGCCCCGGATCGCATCGAATCGGTTCGATTGGGGGGGAGAGCACGGCTTCGTCTAATCCTGATTTGGCACGAAAAAAACGGGCGTTCGAAGCAAAAAAGCCTTCTGATGAAGGAAAGGAAAAAGCAGGTCCCATATCCGCTTCTCGCGTGGAAAAAGGGGAAAACCGGAGTTCTTTTAAGAGAAGTTTCTCAGTTCTCTCTTTCTTGTGTGGGGGGGGGGGGGAGAAACAAAACGGGGGGGAAAAAAAAGTAGAATACGAAATTTTCGGGAGGGCTTTTCTTTTTGAAGAGGCCGAAATGCGGGGAATCGGAGAAGAAAAGGGTACATGCTTGTGGTGCCAGGGAAGGAAAGCAAAGTTGCGATTCAGCATGCCCGAAAGACCGCATAAAATGGGAGGCCGTTCCTTAATCGGGAACGTTTTCGTAAAAAAATTTCAAAAAAAAACCCCCGAAATCTCCCTTGACTGAAACTTACCGATACCGAGGGCACCACTGGTTAGGCCGCCCGCCCAGAAGCCGCGGTAGAAAGGGTTTGGGTGACCGAAAGGGGAGAGGGCCGAGACCGTTGGAAAGGGAAGGACGCAAAAAAAGTTTCACCCTTCAGAAAAAAAAGGCAGGCGGAGTGAGGGGAGAGACGACAAGTCGTTTCCGTTCCCTGGGAAAGGCGCGGTGAGCAGAGGGGAAGAAGGCTGACATTTTCGAGCCGGGGGGGAAATCCAGGACCTTCGTGGTGGGGGAAAAAGTGGTGACGAGCCTTTTTTTGAATTGGTATTTTCTCAGGGGCGTGAGAAGAAAAAAAAAAAAAGTTGGGAAGATTTCTCCCCTCTAGTCCTGAATGAAGAGGAAAAAAGAAGGGGAAAAGAATATCCCTTTCCACTCGGCGTCCTGGGCGGCGAAAGCCGATCTTGCTCACGAAGAGGGATTTCATAGTGGAAGGTTCGAGGAACCCGAGGGTGGGGGTAGGAAGACAATGGGAAAAAAGCAACACCAGCGATGAGCAGGGGAGGAGGGGCCCTTTGTTCCGCTGGGGGCAGGGACGAAGAGAGGAAAAATACTAAGAGGGATCTAGTCAACCCGTAAAAAGCGAGATTCAAGAGGCTGAAAAAAAATGGGGGAGATGAGCGGAGGGAAAGAGGACCCGGATCTATATGGCCGACAGGGGAAAGGCTGGAACTTGCCACCTAATGCCCGGGGAAAGGGAAAGAAGGGAAACATCGATGCGGTTACGTCGACGGTCGTATTGTCCGCGCTTCTTGGAGGGAATGGAAAAAGATGCCGCCTTAGAAGGGCTGGAGTAGATGTCGAGAGGGGGGTGCAGAACTCGAAAAAAGGGCGCGAGAAAAGGGGCGAGAATAATTCCCACCGGAAAAAAGGAAGGGGGTGGCACTTGCGGGGTATCAATCGTGAAAGAATAAGGGACCGTGGAGAAAAGAAAAAAAAAAGGGGACGTTGACGGATTTTTCTGTTATACCCTTAGAAGAAGAGGAAAAGCAGATGGTGATATTGTCTTCTTAACTCTAGCCCGGGAGCCATAGGGCGCTCTCAAAAAAAAAAAGGGAGAAAATTGAGTAGTTCCGCTCATCATCTTCTCTCTGGGAAAAAAAAGAGACGACCCCAAATTCCTCTCTTCTCCTTTCTCACCGCAAAAGAAAAAAAATGACATTGGCCGTTATTTCTCCAAGACTCCTGAAGAGAAGAAGGATTGTCCCCCCAAGTGAAAAACATGAGAAATTAGTCTCGAGTCTTTGGAGCAAATCTAGTAGAAAAAAAAAAAAAAAGAAAAGGAAAAGAATTTTGAGACTCATACTTCATTATGCATAGGGAAAAAGTCGCCTAATCTCTTAAACTACGAAAATAGGAAACGGAAAAAGAGGGAAAGGACCTCCCATTTTCCTTTCACGGGGGAAGCTACCTTCCAGGTGGACTGAGAAAGGGAAAAAAAGACAACAGTCGCTGACTCCGCGCAAAAACGCAATTCAGCTCTTGAAGAGGGGTCGCCCGAGAAAAAAAAAAAGGAAGGGGAGCCGTCCTCTATCTCGTATAGCAACAGGGTGCGAAAGGCGGAAAAGGGAAAAAAAGGGGGAAAAACCCCATCCCTGCAACTGGGTGGGGAAAAAAAAAGGGCGTTTCACGCTCACCGTGGATTGGGAAAAAAAGAAAAAGCTCGTCAAAAACCCGGAAACCTGCCATGAGGAAAAACCGGGCGGCTCATCTCGGCGGAAGAAGGCCGAAGCCACCAGGGGTAAGCAAGAAAGAGAGGAAGTCAAAGATCTCGAAGCCTTCCTGCCGAAAATCGGCCCAAGGGCGGAAGGGAGGTCCCAAAACTGAAAAACCGAACTCAATAGAGCTGGCAGCAACGGCTCGAACACCGTCGGAGGAGGAAGTCGTGGAAGAAAGATAGAGGACTCACCGGCTTAAAGACAGAAGAAAGAAAAAGAATCCTCATTTCGCCTTAATGGTCTGAAGGCTGACAGGGTTGGCGGTCAAGAAAAAAACGGTATAGGCACGATCGACTCATAACAATCTCGATTTCAAAGGGGGGGCGACCGCTCTTCGCTCCTGAGGGGAACAGCTAACCGTAAGCAGGCGGGATCGGGGAAAGAAAAGTCAAGTCAGTTCTCTGCGGGGAGAGATTTTACGAAAAAACTTAAGTTCGGGGGGGGGGGGAAAGGCTTCCGATCAAAGGGGGGGAAAAAGGGGGTGGCGGCACTTTCGTCGGGGAAAAGGGGGCGCAAAGAACCGCACTTTGAAGCCGCGGTCACCACCAAGACATTGGCAAAAGAGAAAAATACAAAAAGCCGAGAAAAAAAAAGCCAGGAACTAAATTCGTAGTCCGGAAAAGGGGGGGACTGAATTACTCCCGGTTGGTGCAAAAAAAAACAAAACGCCCAAAAAGGGAAAAAGGAGAGAAAATCGGCGAGACGTCAGCATCAACGTGGGAAGAGGAGAGGAAATGCCGGTGACCGCCACGTCAGAGATATGGGGAGTGGGGAGTAATGAGGTGGTCGTTCCAATCATGAAGTCCGGGAAAAGAACTGAATATCCCTTCCAAAGCGAACCGAGAAAAAAAAGGCAGTAGGAGAAGAAGTCCAACAGGTTTCTAATTGCCCTCCAAGAGGGAAAAATGTGAGGAAACGCGGCAGTAGATTGTCTTCGATGTGCAGAAATCGAGATCCTCAACAAGATTAGGGCAAAGTGGACGAACAATACGTCGGAAAAAAGTACGGATTTCCGAAAAAAAAAAAAGAGAAAGGGAAGCGATCTGCAGACCTGCAGAAAAACGCAACCACCAGGGGAGAGGGAAAAAAGAAGAGCAGGGAGGGAGCAAGGCACAGTGCCACGCCAGCAAGAAAAGGGGCCCGCAACGTGATCGCGGCAAAAGAAGAAAGATTTACATCATCCGACGGGGGGAAAGATCCACAATTTCCTATCAAGACCTAGACGCAGGCCTTGTCCTCAAAAGTCTCGCTCTGGGAAAAAAAAAAAGGACGGATCGCGCTCCTCTTCGCCACCTAGAAACAATAAATTAAAAAGGGCCACACGCAACAAAAAAAAAAAGATAAGTGAACCGCTTCGGAGAAAAAGGGAAAGAAAAGGAGACCAGGCTGCGAGGAAAGGGCGATAAAAAGCCAGAGACAAGGATAAAGGAAAAGAGGGGAAGGAAGGTCAGGGATCGCGCTAGGAAGAAAACCAATCGCTTCAGCACATAGTTGAACACCGGACGGAGAAAAGAAGAAAAAGAAGCAGCACGTCTACCTCGCGAATGTCTAAAAAAAAGGGGTCCACCACTTAATATGAATCGGAGGGGAAAGCGAAGAAGAAGGAGGAAAAAAAAGGGGGAGAGCCGTTCCATTAATTTCTCTACAGGAGAAGGGGAAAGGGGGGGAGGTGCTCCTGTGTGTGGTCAGAAAAGTCGTCCGAGGGAAAGGAAACTGAAGAGAAAAAAGGGGAAGGTTCTTTCGTAAAAAAATGAAAAGAGGACGGGGAGTTACTCCTCCCTCCCAGATAGGGCGCGGGGTTAAGGAGAAAAAAAAAAAAAGAAGGAGGAGGAGGTCGATCCTCTCTACAGCCTGCCTTAGAGGGGGGCGCGGAACGCCAGCTGCGAATATCTTCGAAAAGGGATAAAAAACGGAGGAAAACAAGGAAAAAAAGAAGAGGAAAGGAGTCTCAATCATAAAATCTGAGAGAGGAAAAACAAAGTACACACTACGACAACCAGAAGAAAAGGAAAAATACACAGAGTGCGCGGAAGGGAAAAGGGAGAGAGAGGACCAGCATACTCTCTTGAAAGGGAAGGAATCATTGACGCTTGGTAGGGCGCTTGGGGGGAGAGAGGAAACAAAGCCGGAAAATGAATGCGGTCCCTCCTTTCCCTCGAACAAAAAAACCAGAACCTTTTTGTTTCTCGGGGGGAAAGAAAAGAAGGAAAAACACCCGGGGCGTCGTGTCCAAAGAAAAAAAAAAGGTAAGGAAAGGCAGTGCGGGGTTTCCTCTTTGCGATTTTCCCGAGAAAGGGAGGGGGCGGAGAATCGCGCTTTCAGGTAAAATGAAAAAATGGAACGAGGGAGGAAGAAGGGGATGGCGCTGCGCGCTTGAGCGGAGAGAAAAAAGAGCGCTCGGTGTCGGTGTAATCGGCGAAAAAAAAAGGGGAACGAAGTGGGAGCGGCGAGTTGAAGGGGGGGGGAAAAAAGAAAAGAAAAAAGTTTCGTGTGATTAAAAAAAGAGAAGCAGGGGAGGAAGCGCACCGCGTTCTTAAAAAGAAGAAGCGACGAGGGGGGCCGGAGGGGGAGGGAAAGAATCGGTCAGTTTGAAGGAAAAAAGAAAGAAGGAAGGTTTTTTTCCATCGGGGACTGCGTGAAAGAAAAAGGGGAAGCAGAGGTTACGACGCCGGGGAGAAAAGGGAAAGCGGAGGAAGGAAAATTCCTTTACACAGGGAGGAGAAGACACACCGCAGCAAGGGGGGGAGAAGGCACGAAGGTCGCGAACGGAAAAAAAGAAAAAAGGGAAAAAAGCATCAAGCTCGCCGCCCGAAGAAAAGGGGGGACCATTGCCTCATTCTTCTTAGACCTAAATTCCGTGCTGAAGGGGAGGCCAAAAGAAAAGGTGAGGGGCGCATTCGTCACGATTAGAAGAAGGGAAGCTCAGGGGGTTGTGACAGAAAGGGAGATCCCCTTACTCATGAGAGAAAAAAAGGGGGGCGGCAGATTCTTTAATTGTATCCGAGGATAAAAGGCGAAAGGGAAGAGAAAAAACATTTCCGGGGGGAAAAAAGGAGGGGGGAAAAGATCTTGGAGGGTTCGCTTCCGGGACAGGAGGGGGGGGGGAAGGAAGGGGGGGAGTTATTTCTTTATTTCTTCTAGAGGGGGAAAAGAGGGAAAAAGGAGAGACGGCATCCTCATTTCCCTTGGGGACAAGGAGGAACAAAAAAGGAAAGGCTTTCTTCACTTGAGAAGGGGAAAAGAGAACTGGCTTTATCCTTCAAGGGGGGGAAGGCTGTCCAGAGGAAAGGGGGGAAAAAGAAAAACGATCACTTTTCTTTTGGGGAAACGGGGGGTTGCTTAGGGGAACTTGAGGCATGCTAAGCCCCTTCTCTGAAAAGTAGAAAATATCCCAAAGGGGGAGGAGTTACGATTATTATTTTATTGGAGGGGGAGAGTAAAGGTCCTCTATTACTATTATTAGCCAGTACTTGGGGGGGGGTAAAAAGGGAATTCTGAAAAAAAAGGTCTCTATTCTAGTTTTCGGAAAAAAAAAGAAAAATCAAGTCCTCTCCGAGAAAGAGGGGCGGTATTAGCACATCCGAGCACGACAGGGGAGAGAAAGGGGGGCGCTGGCCTTAGCAGAAAAAAAAAAAGAAGGAAGAGAGGGAGATGTGGATGGCTATTCAGGTCAAGGGGTATAATCTCCCATACCTGAACAGGTAAAGACCAAAGCCCTGGGAAGAAGCCACGGGAAGGAAGGAAGGGGGGGGGGGGGAAAAATCAGGTCCATACGAGGGGTGGGAAAGGGTTCTTACTTTACGGAGGTTGGCAGGGGGATTCTCATGGAGAGGGAAAAAAATCCCGAGGAGGGGGGGGGGGGGGTTTTTTTCTTACAACCTTGATTCTTCAGTAAAAAGAGTTTCTTTAAAAGGGGAGGTGGGAAAGTCCTCCTAGGCTGCGGAGGGGGGGGGGGGACACTGTGCCAATTTCTTGGTGGTGAAAAAAAAAAAAAAAAAAAACCGGTCGAAAAAGGTGCCGGTGCAGAAAAAAGGGAGACTAGAATTCCCGCCGCAAGTAAAAAAAAATCTGGAAAGGGGGGATCGGAAGCTGCCGTGTATCAAAAAAGGAAAAGGGGGGGAAAAGGGGACAGCATACATCATCTCCCGGGAAAGGTGAAAAATTGAAGACCGCCTCGCAAAAAGGGGAAAAAAAAAAGAGCAGCCTTCGTTATCCTGTTTGAAGGAAAGGGTTCTTTTAGTCTATCTGTGCCGAGACCTTTTGAGGCGGGGGTAGACTCAAAAACAAAGGGGGTAAAAAAAAAAGAAAAAAAGAAAGAAGGGAAGGTGAGGGGGGGGGGAGTTTTTTCTATATTCAGAAGGGGAAAAGGGACGGACGCCGGTATCATCTATAGTCTGACAGTTGGTAGGACCAAGGAAGAAAGGAGGGGGGAGACGCCTACGGTGCCTTTGGTGAAAGGGGAAAAAAAGGGGGGGGGGGGAGGGGAATAGGGGTAAGAGGGCCGCTTTAAGCTATGCCCTTGGGGGGAAAGAAGGAAGGGGATAAAAGTCTTTGAAGGGAAGAAAGGAAAAAAAAGAGGGGGGAAAGGGGTGTCTTCTCAGCTTATTCGTACGTGCCGGGAAGGAAGGGAGGAAAGGAAAAAAAGGGGAAGTTCGATGACGCCGGCGTGGGATGGGGGGATGGGGGGAGGGGAGGGAAAAGCCGTGCCGTCTACGAAAAAGCAGGCTTTGTCCCTTTTGGGGGGAGAAATGTGGAAGTCGCTAAGGGGAGGGGAAGGAGGGAAAAAAAGGCTCCTATTCCTAAGGAGGGAGAGAAAAAAGCGAGATTCACTATCTTACATTGAGAGTGGCGCGAGGGAGTCAAGGAAAATTTCTTCCTGAGATGAAGTGAACATTTTCCAAGGCGGGACTTTTCCCCCGAAGAGGCTCTTCTTCTGACAGGGAAGGGAAGGAGGTGCTTTCCTTGAACAAAAGCGTTTCTTTTAAGGGAGAATGTCCGGAGTTTCTCATGCTGAAACGTCTTTTTTCCCCCTCGATAAGCAGGGCGCGGACGGAGGAAAAAGTTCTTTATGGAGAAAAGGGGGAAAAAGGGAAGTTTACAACTCCAGATGGGGAGAGCCACCGGGAAAAAGAAAAAATTCCACCTAAAAAAAAGTTGGCTGATTGGAGGAATGGAAATCGTGACTCAACGGGAGGGGGGAGGAAGAAAGGGCAACCTTTCAACACCGAAGGGGAAAAAGAGAGGGAAAAAAAGAGAAGAAGGCTGAATTTGGTTTCGTCGGGAAGGAATTGGGGAAGGGAATGATGATTTAAATACTCGGAGGGAAGACTCAACACAACCCCTATTATTATTCCCCTATAAGGGGGATAATTGCAGCATCAAGGGGGAGGAAAGGAAAAAAAAAAGAATAACCCTCTTCTCCGAACAATGAAGAGAGGATCCTTTTTCTCCACCGCCAAATACAAAGTCGTGGTTATGGTAAAGGGGGAGACAAGCCCCCTTACCTTCACCGGAGAAAGATTTATACCCCGCAAATGAAAGAAAAGACAGATAAAAAAGGGGGGGGAGAAGGGGGCCTGTGAATTATTCTTCAGGAGGGAAAAAGGAAAAACAGCGAAATCTTCGAGTGAGTCAAACTACGGGAGAAGAGGCCATCCAGATGGGAAAAAAGAGAATCTTTTTCAATAACGGTGGCCCTGAGAGAAAAAAAAACTACGCACGTGAGAAATATAAAAAATCCTATTTTTCAGAAAGAAGGTCCTTTAAAAAGAAAGAGAGAGCCCCTTCCTGTGGCAAAAGGAAAGCAAAAAAAGGAAAAACCGGGTCGTCCCTAAGAGAAAACCTGAAAAGAAGAGCAGCGTCCAGAGAAAGGGGAAGAGCGTCTTTACTGGTGGGATTACGAGACCGCCGTCGGAGAAAAAAAAGAAAGAGAGGGAAGAGAGATATCACCCTTGAATAGGAAAAAGGGAGGGAAACCAAGGGCACCCTCCCAACTTGAAAAGAGGATCAGACTGCTGGGGGGAAGGCGCCTGCCTGCGGGGAAGAAAGGAAAGGGGGAAAGAAAAAAAAAATACACTCCTTTTCTCATAAAAAAAGAAGGGTCAAGAACATTCCACTAGGGGAAAAAAGAGGAAAAGAAAAAAAGAAGGAAAAAGGAAAAGACTGGCTAATCCACCAGTCAACATCACGCTCGATGGCAAGGAAGAAGAAAAAGAGAAAAAAGAAGGAAGGGAAGGCTCTCGGGGGGACCAGGCTCACAAGGCGCCAAGAGGAAAAGAAGAAAAGATCAATTGTCCCACCAACATGCTCGGGGAAAAAAAAAGAAAGTCTGCTTCTACAAAAGGCTGGGATCTCGGAGAAAAAGACAATAGGATGCTCACCTGCTTAAAGACCGCAAGAGGGGGAAAGAACCACCCTAACTCTCTGGGAAAATTCTGGGCGTGACAATTGGGGGGGAACCTCTCGGAAAAGAAAAAAGAAGGGCACGATCGGGGGGAGAAAAAAGAAGGTAAAAAAGGTTTGCACCCCTTTCTACCGAGGGAAGGCTTCTGCGCCTGCGTTCGCAGGGAGAGAAATAAACCGTGGACGCAGGCGGGAGGAAAAAAGAGAAAAGGACGCTGCTGGTGCTGTAAGAGGGGAAGGAATTTTCTATTTCTGGAGGAAGGCACGGGGGGACCCGATCCAAAGTGGGGGAAAAAGGGGAGGAACTTTCTTCTGAGAGGGAAGTCTCATACTTGTATCCCGAGGGGGAAGGCAGAAAAAACCAATACAGGGGGCAGCAGGGGAAGAAAAGGAAGGCCTCAAAAAAAAAGCTTCCCCCCGCCCCCTCCCTTCACAAAGGGGAGGAAGGAAACTATGAAAGATTTTTTTGGAAGGAAGAAGCACGGTTTTTCCGCCCCCAAAAGGAAAAAAAAAACAAAAAAAAAAAACGGAATTCCTCCCTGCCAACGAAAGAAGCGTAAAGCCAACGGGAGGGGAGGGGATATTTTACCGGAGGGGGGAGAAAAGCAGCGGTAGGAGGCCTTGTCTTCTAACTCCGTGCTTTGGGAAGAATCAGGGGAAAGGGGTGGAAAAAAAAAAGGGGGAAAGAATAGCCCCTTCCAAATCTAACAGGGGGGGGGAGGGAGAAAAGGGAGGAGAAAGTCCATCTTCCTTCCCCCGTGGGAAGAGGAAGCCGCGGGGAGGATGTGCTCATACCAGCGAGGGGGGGGGCGATGTGCAGGAAAAGGAAGAGAATCCGCACCAAGATCTCGCTCGCTACCGGGCCAGGGAAGGAGCGCAGAAAAAGTACGGGAAGGAAGAAATAGATACCTTTCCCTATCTAAGAAAAAAGAGGGAAAAGAAAATACTCTCCACCTTGGGAGAGGAAAAGGCCCTTCCAGAAGGGGGGGGAAAAAATGTGGAAACTCCTCAATAATCAAGGGGGGGGGAAAAAAAAGTGAATCTTTCCTTCTTCCCCCAGGAGACTTGAAAATCAAAAGACAACGCAATTCTCCAGAAGGAAAAGAGAAAAAGAAAGAAAAAGTGTCCCAACACTACTTTTTCCAAGGAAGAGGGAAACAGGGCCATTTCTGGAGCTAAGCCTCTCGCCTCAAAAATGGGGCCAGTCCGCTGCTCTTAAAAAAAAGAGAAAGAAAAGTCCCACCGCCAAAAAGAGAGACCGCCTCGAACAGGCCAAAGAAAGGAGGAGAAAACACTAGCGCCACGGAATTTTCGAAAGGGAAAGAAAAAGAAAAAGAAGAAAGGCATATCCTTATCCAACGGACAAAAAAAAAAAGAAAAGATGGTCATTTCTCAATAAAGCTCTCACAAAAAAAGGGAAAAAAGAGTTCTAATCTTCCTCAAGGAAAAGCTTCGGCCGGAAACACAAATCGCGAATGTCCCTCCGAGAAAGGAGAAAAAAAAAAAAGAAGGGGGATCGTCGGCGCTCCGAGCTTGAAGAAGGGGGAAAAAAAGGGGGGGGAGTACGCCGTTCCATTAAATTTCGCGAAAGGGAGGGAAGGCAGCGTGACTGCGGTGGGGGAAAAAGAGAAACTGTGTAAATGCCTCTGTAATCAAGCGAGGAAAAAAAGGACTTCTTCTTCAGGGGGAAGGGTGAGAAGAGTCTGGTCGGGAAGCAGGGGGGGAAAAAAAAAAGGGATCTGCCGCTGTACCTTTGTTTATCGGAAAAGGAAAGGGAAAAAAAAAAAAAAGAAAAAAAAGAAGAGAGGACGATCCTCTCTACGCCTGCAGGGTAGAAAGAGAAAAACGCAACTAGGAAATTTCGTTCGAAGGAAAGCACACGAAACGTGAGGAAAAAAAAAAAAAAGAGGACGCGCTCTATCACTCAGAAAGAAAGGAGTGAAAAAGGGGGGACACGATTCAAGACGACAGGAAAGGGGGAGAAGAGCACGATCTATTTCTCGCGCGAAAAGAAAAACAAAAAAAAAAGGGAGACGTCTTTCCATGCATCCTTTACATCAGACGCGTGTGAAAAAGAAGGAAGGGCAGCCGCCTAAATTAATGCGGCAAATGGGGGGGAAAAAGGGGGAAAAAAGAACCCGGTTGTTTATCTGGAGCGAAAAAAGAAAAAAGGGAGAGGAGAGGGAGCCACCCGATAAAAACCCGGGGGAGGGGGGGGAAAGGGAGAAAGGGAAAGAGGGACCGCATTCATTTTCGGCTTGCTTCCTTAAGGAGGAAAAAAAGAAAAAGGGAAGAAGAAAAAGTCTGCTGTCTCTGTCGCGCTTTAGCGCGGGAAAAAACTTGAGCGAGGAGAGGGGTGTCGTCGTGGTAATCGCCTCGGAAGAAGGAGGAAGAAGAAAAAAAAGCGCGTTCCTCTGGTTTCCAGACGCAGGGGGGGGGGGGAAGAAAAAAAGCCCCAAGGGGAAAGAATATTCCCGAGAGAAAAAAAGGAAAAAGCAGGCTGTAAGCTGATCGAAGCGCTGAAAGGGAGGGGAAGAAGGTTCATTTCCGCTAAACAAAGGGGAAAAAAAAGGGTGGGTTCCATCGAAGGGAAAAAGAAAAAAGAGAAGAAAAGGGGACGGTTACTGACGCCGGAAAAAAGGGAAGGGGGAAAGGAATGACCTTTCACCGCGTAATAGATTTTTTCCGGGAGAAAAAAAAGCATGCCAACAGGGGAAAGAAAAAAAAAGAAGACTTAAGTAAGGGCAAGCGAAGACCTCTTTAACCGAAAAAGGAAAAACGAAAGATCCTCTCCGTGGTTGACCATTTCCTCATTTGTCGGAGAGGAAAAAAAGATCGGACGGAAAGCGTCCGGAAAGAAAAGAAAAAAAGGGGAGAAGGCTTAAGAAAAAAAGAGGGAAAAGATGGATGCTCGATTTGTTTTTTGTCGCGAGAACGGACCAGGCTTTTCAGGGAGGGGGAGGAGGTGCTGCTATTCTGTAAGGGAGGAAGGGGAAGGGGCGAGGATTCTCCTCCTGGAAAGAGTAAAAAAAACGCCGTTTTCTTGACGAAAAAGGGGGAAAGAGGGATCTTTTTCCTTTTCTCTCTTCGGTAGAGGGGAAGGGGGGAGGAGGGGGGAGGGCTCTGGCGTATAGCGGGGGGAGAAGAAACATCCCCGACCATGTCCTGGGGGGAAGAAGAGGGAAAAAGCTCGTTTTTGTGTGTACAGAGGGGAAGTGTCGCTTTTATTCTTTATAGGGAGGAAAGGAGTCGGGACGCGCTGGATAAAGGAAGGGATACGGACGGGGGGGGGGAAGGGGAGGAAAACGATAAACTTTTTCGGGTGTCCCTTGGAGGGAAGGGGGAAGGAGGGGGGGAAAAAGCTGGGAAGAACCACGAACGCCGCGCTTCGGGAAAGGGGGGGAAGGAAAAAAGGATTATTGTATTGTGCCTTTCGGAAAGAAAAAAAAGGGAACGATTTATTATTCACTACCGTACCGGGGGGGAATTTGGGGCTTCCGCAGAACTGGAAAAGGGGGGGGGGGAGGTGGAAAGGAGTCATCTCCGAATGCCATCGAAAAAGAGGAGAAACGCCGCTTGTCTGAGCACACCGAGGCAAATGCAAAATTATAAAAAGGGGGGGGAAAAAAGGGGGGAAGCGCCTGACCCGACTCTCATCGGAAGAAAAAAGAAGAAAGGGGGAAGTCTATTCCGGTCACTGGACTGGGAGAGAGCAATTCCATGATTGCAAAAAAAAAGGAAAAGGGAAAAATCCCACGGACAGGACAGGCTGAAATGGGGGGAGTTCCAAACGGCCTGTTAAAAAGAAGGTTTCTGACGGAAAAGGGGGTGAAGGGATTACTTCCATTTCTCAGTTACGAAAGGGGGTGTTAGGTTTGTGGGAGGAAAAAAGAGAAGGTCAAAAAATAGGAAATTAGACTACGAAATGGGGAAGGGGGGAAGGAGTTTTCTTTTGAAGATTAATATGCCGCCGGAAAGGGGGAGGGAGGGGGGGCATAGGGATTTTGCCACCTGCCAAAAGAAGGGGGGGGGCCGGCGGCTGAAGTGCCGGTGCAAAGGGGGAGAAAAAAAAAAACAAAAAGCACGAAAGTCCGCTCCACATCTGTGAATAAATTGGGGAGGAGAAAAATCAAGGAAGAAAGGCAACGGGTGGGAGGGAAAAAAAGAAACTTGACTGACTCAGGTGAGGGAAGGGAGAAAAAAAAAAATGGGGTTATGCCTCCCGCCGAAAAAAAGCAGCCAAGGGTACCATTTTTTGAAAAAGGGGGGGGGGGGGGGGGGGAGTTGAGGGAGAGGGAAGAGAAAGGGTTATCTTGCCTAAAAAAAGGTAACTCCAAAAAATTGAAAAAAAGCCGTCGCCAGGAAAAGAAAAAGGGAAGGGGGAGAGTTCAATTCTTTTCCGGGTAGAGACCGGAAAAAAATCTATAGAGGAGGGGAAAGAAAGAAGAAAGCTTCGTGTTGTAGTACTAGGACCAAAGGGGTAAAAGGGGGGGGAAAGGTTTGTGTTACCATTGAGATGGGAAAGGTTAGCGGGAAAGCCTTGAAGCGGGGGAAAAAAAGGGAAAGAACTAGATCCGGACGGAAGGCTAGAAAAGAATGGGAAACTCCTTTCCATCGAGCTGATTTGAAGGGGGGTGGGGGGCGCCAGCCGAGTAGGAGGAAGGAAGAGGGGGTCTCTTCCTAATTTTCAGAAAGGAAGGGAGGGAAAAAGGGGGGGAAAAAGATGTTCTTTGGTCTTGAACCTCACAACGGGGACCTGCGGGAAGGAAAAAAAAAAAAAAGGGGAAGGGCTTTGGAAAGTTTGGCGGTGGGGGAAAGGGGGGAAGAGGAGGCAGCCTTTCGATTCAAGTGGAAAAAAGAGGGAGAGGCCTCCGGAAAGAGGGAGGGGAAAACCCTTCAACTCGATAGGCAGAAAAGGGAAAGGAAGGAGGGAAGAATCGACTTTTCTTCCTGGCGGGAAAAAAGACAGGAATCTGAGCTGGAAAAGGGCAAAAAAAAAAAAAAAGGGGAAGACGGCGGCGAAGTGACCGGGGAAAAAAGGGGCAGGGGAAACACTCTTCGTGCGGTTAAGAAGGGAGGGGGTGAAAGCTGCTGCGAAGGAGGGGGGGGGAGGAGAAGGGTCCTTAGCTCAAATTTCTTGGAGGGAGAGGGGAAGGAAGGAAAAAAGCGAAGAAAAATTTCGCTTCCTTAGCCACCGAGAGGAAGGGAAAACGCAAGCCATTGTGGAGGGGGGGAAGGGGGGGAAAAGGAAGAAGCAGGTGACGTAAGGTCTTGGAGAAAAGAAAAAGAGGGGAGGGAAGGGTGCTTTTATGAAAACTTCTCAGAGCGGAAGGGGGAGCGAGATGGTGATAGGGGGAGAAGGGGAAAGGTACATCCTCATATGATAAGAGAAAAAAAGAGAGGATTAACTATCTCTCTCAATCTTAGTCGGAAAAAGAAGAAGAAAAACTCGCTTTCCCGGGGAAAAAAAGAAAAAAAAAAAAAAAAAGGAAACTCTTCTCCTTTTCTCACCGCATCCGGCGAAGAGGGGAAGGGAAAGGGGATCAAAGACCCTTCACTTCACCGGGAGGAAGTGAACCCGCCAAGTGAAACGAAGAAAAGGAAAGGGGGGGGGGGGGATTCTCTCTTTGGCGAGGAAAAAAAGAGGAGATTCTTCAAACTCTTCCGCGGGATAGAAAGAATTGGAAGCTAAAAAAAAAAAAGGGAGGGGGAAAAAAGCGCAGA
>Ga0179593_1471602_pt1 | contig 23151 bp, 32 predicted proteins | sample CZODoug2_1_08_16_FD_185931 | JGI IMG/M metagenome (GOLD analysis project Ga0179593, IMG submission 185931) | Vadose zone soil fungal communities from Angelo Coast Range Reserve, California, USA - CZODoug2_1_08_16fungal (PacBio error correction) | ecosystem: Environmental > Terrestrial > Soil >...
CCCCTTCAGGGGCGGCATGAAGAAAAAAAATAGGGAAATCGGAACGACGCGCGGAAGGTGGCCTAGGTGTTACTAAACGAGATCTTGAAGGTCTGAAATATTAGCATGGAAACGTCATGTATGTGGAAGGCGTTTGGGTTTCCAGTTTAAAGTCATATCTGCGGTAAAGAAAACTGGGGCAGCATGTAGTAACGTGGTGGTATTGGTGTAGGTGGTAATACTGGGTTAAGATGTTACCGACCGTTTGCAAAAATAAAACAGAATAGAAAAAAAACAGGAGGCCTCATGATCTGTTGGTAACGGAGTGGGGGCAAAAAAGAAAGGGGTAGCTTCGTCTGGCCAAAAGGAACGAACCTGTTCCCATAAGGGGGAAAGTAGCTGAGGCGCGATCATACTTAACCACCGGTACAGGTTTTAGAAAGTGCGAAGGGTCCTTGGAAAAAGAAGTAAAAGATGACTGGGGTTTGAAACAACTAGCGAGAAGGTGACGATTGAAACTTGGCGCGCCGCCGCTGTAGAGGGTGGGGGGGGGAAACGGGAGGGGGAAAAGCGCGTTTTGCCAGCAGGTGGGTAGAGATGCACCGATCGTTAAAGGAGAGAGGGAAAAACGGCGAAGGCAGAAGAAAAGAGGGGTTGGCCCTGGGCAAAGTGCGTCACAGAGATTCTGCAACCTGGCGGGGAAAAAAGGGCAGCACCAGGAAATAGGGGGGAAGAATTTCTGGTACACATTGGGGGTGATGATAACAAAGCCGTTAGATTAGCTTACAAAAGTCATGGCGTTGGCCGATGACGTGATTCATACAGACTAGCGGGAAATGTCCTTTGTTGGAGGGGTTATATTAAGGGCTTCAACTAGACCGGAAAACGGGGGATACGAAGTTGCCAGAAAAAAAAAAAAAAAAAAAAAAGACAAAAAAAATACTACCGATTCCCCGTAGATCACATAAAATATTACACCCTTATCTAATCAGGGAAAGATAAACTTTCACCCTGATTCGACGTCATTGGAGAAATAGTAACAAGGAGTCGGTTGCTGTCGCACGCTGTAGAGATACGGGAAAAAGGTCTGGGTAGGTTTGTCAGTAAGGAAAATGGGGGAAAAAAACACCGTAAATCAGGTCGGACCAAGTAATTTTTAGGGGTGGGTAGAATAAGGAAAAACATGCATGCTGTGGAGAAAGATATAAAGGAATAATGCGGAAATAGATTGAAAGGGGGCAGTTTTCACTCAAGATAAGAGCCTTTATGGGGGGGCCGTATTGGGGGGGGGAAAAAGAATTAGCCGGCTAAATAGAAATTTTCACTACGGGGGCCTGATATGTTCAAAAACGGTTTTTGCAAAAGCGCGAGAAATACATTGGGAACAAAACAAAAGGACAGGAGGGGAAACTATTGAATTTTGAATTGTGTCACATCATTTTCAGGCCGGAGGAGGTGATTTTTGGGGATTGTTTGGATGGTTTATTGGCAAGGGAAAAAAAACGTGAAAAATGGATTGCAAAAAAAAAGTTGGGTGTGGGCTTACATTGGGGAGTGGGGCAGTGGGGTGAGTTAATGGGAGGGTGTTGGGAGGGATAATTGTAATCAACACCGGGGTACAAGTGAACTGTGATCCCATCTGAAGATAACAGTGTTTTGGTTACGTGGAAAAGAAAAATTTTTGCAAGACGAGCTATTCAGTGATACGCATAAGGGGGAAATGGAAATGGTAGGTAAATCAGGGGGTAAAAAAGGATGATTGAGATGAGGGTTTACCCGGGTCGAAGAGTTTAAATGGGGCTTAGGGTTAGTGTGTAAGCGGATTGTTTGAAAGGGAGGCACCCGTGCATATTAAGTGGCAAAGGGGAAGCGTGTGAAGGTATCAGGCGCGGAAATGGGGTACATGCGCCGAGTATCTCACGAGAAGGGGAATGGGTTAAAGTAAGATCAACGAAAATCAATGGAACCAAAGGTTTAATTTTTGCGGGGGGGGCAGGAACATAAAAGAGAAGTATTCCATTGAATAAAAAACAAGCAGATGGGTTCATCGGGGGGGTGAAAGGAAGAAAAAAGTACGCCGGGGGGGTGGGAAGGGGGGGACACAACAATGGGGGAAAGATCAGGGTTTATTTTTTGATACAAAGGGATACAATCGAGTCAAAGTGATCGGGTACCGGTTGCAAAGCAGAGGAGAGCGTTGTCCCCTCCTTCCTCGTACCACATCTTCTGGGTTACCTTAGACTGCTCAGGTTCCTCCTTTGTCCCCACTTTCTCTGCGTCTCCATCGGGCCTTTGGCGTACCCCGCAAGAGAGCCCCTCGTTCTTTTTCCTATGAATCCTGTGAGCAGAAAGTGGAACAAACACAGAAGTTACGTTGGAAAGTAAAAAGGACACAAAGCGGGACTTTAGCGAAAAGAGGGTAGCAAGGGGGGGGGGTAGGGAAACCTGAAAGAGGAGTTCCGACGAGAAATGGTGTGGGGGAGAAGTGGAACTGTCAAATAGGAGTGGAATCGCCATTGCGAAGGAGAGGTATTCAATTGCGGACATGCCAGGTTTTTTGCAGATATGGAAGTGCACCGGGGAAAGAAGGAAACCTGGCTACATAGGTGCGGTCTCAATAGGAATTTGGGACCTCAGGGGTGGCAGGAGGATTACGCCACAAAATCAAACCAGTAGTGACTTCCGGTAAGGGTAACGAGCCGGGGGGGGACTCTGACTGCGTGCCGGGGGGATAGTTAAAGTTGAGCGGAGTGAGGTTTACCGGGTGGAATTCACTAAGAGAAAATGATGGGATAAGGATGTTGTACATGGGGAGGGAAGGAGTCAAAAGACACAACAACAACGATGATGAGGAAGTATGAGATAAACAACAAAAAGTTACTAGGCCTGAATGAGAGGTTTGCCCCTATTAGTGAAAACCCGGTACCAAAGAAGGAAAGGGCAAAAACGGAAGCAGCGAGTTAAAACAAGAGCTAGTACTTACCGGGTAATTAACTAAATGTTTTTATGGAGAAGGGAGAATGAAGGAGGCACAACCTGATGAAACGCCTATTGAGAATGGTAGGGAGGCATGGGCAATAGGGAAAATTTTGGACAAAGGGAGAACCATAAAAAAACCGGGAGGGCGCAATTGAATTCGCAGTTATACCCGAAAAATGTCTAATAAAAAAAAAAGCTAAGGGGAAAGAGGCGAGGACGGAAAGGAAATCGGACAGGAAACTGTATGGAACCTAAATTAAAGACTTCAAGAAGGGGGGGGAGTAAGGAAAGCTTGGCAGTAAAAACTAGGAATATTGGGGAAGCAGGAATGGGTAAGATGCGGAGAAAGGGAGCATTCCTTAGCTGGAAGAATGGCAACGGAAAAGAGTTAAGAGAGTTTTACACTTGTTGGGGATCAAAAAAGCAACTATTTTAGCATAAAAGGGGGGTGGGGTCCCGTTCGAAACGGTTAAAAACAAGGAATAACTGTTTTATATTGACAAATGGGGGGGAGGAAAAAATGCGTTCCAAGGGGATGACATGGGGAATGGGACTTATTCAGGGGGGGGTTAGGTATGTCCGAAATACCCTGATGGAAACATGTGGGGGGTGAAGTTAGGGGGGGGAAACAGGAATGCGCGGTGAATACTAGGGGCGCTTTTTGTGGGGAGGGGGGGGGGGATGTGGCACGGCGAAGGTAAGTTTTGGCACCACAAGAAAGAACATTGGAAAAGACATATGCAACAAAGACATCAAGAAAATTCAAAAGAGGGGAGGGGAATTGGTTAAAAAAAAAAAAGATCAAATAAAAACCGCTCTTGAAAAAGTGACAAAAGAATAAAAGGGGGGGTGAAAAAGGAAGGGGAAAAAGACACAATGTTAAGATTACAGAAAAGGTGTTATCAAAAAAAATGAAATTTGAAAAGTGGGTGGGGTAACGGACAAAAACTGGGTTTATCGAAGATGGGAAAAAAGACTAGTAAATGGCACATCCTTCTCCAAGTTATTAAAATGGAAAGAAAACAAAAAAAAAGGATGATAAAAAATAGGAAGGGAAAAAAGCAGGTCCAAAACAAAGGGAAGGTGTGTAGAAGTGGCCAGGGAAATTTGTGCCCAAAGGCCAAATAAAGAAAAAAATTAGAAAATTAAAAACTGGGCAATGACCAAAATTCACGGGTGAAAGCGGCACCGTCCTGGGGCGGGTGTCACTATTGAATTGACACTACGAGGGTTGCGAAAAACCGAAGTAGTGGTAGGCATCAAAGACCAGGGCGAGGCTGGGTAGCCGTAGGAAAAAGAACAAGTAAGGAGCGAGAAAATGACGGGAGAGGAGAGGAAGGATAGCTTCATGCATCGAGACCCTGGGAGCAAATTTAGAGGTTATACATGAGTTTAAGAGGCGAAACAATGTGACAAACTAAAGTAAACAGAAGGAAAAGGACCTTAAAAGGGGGGAACGTGGTGGCCATTGGAAGGAAAAGGAAAAAGACATACCTTGAACAGGATATTAAGGGGAAAGGTGGAGAAGCAAAGGAAGAAGTTCCCGTTAAAAGGCCAGAAATGACAAGGGGAAAGACGCATGGGGAAAGGTATAACTATGGCAAGCCGGGTGGTAATTTTGGAGGAATAGGGGGGGGAAGGGCAAAATGGGCGTATATACACAGTAATGGGGTAGGTAAGGTGGAGCCGGTGGGAAGCAACCCAAATTACACCACGAGGAGTAGTGAAAAGCACATCGAAAAAAAGACATAGGGGGTTAAGAATCAGCTACGGGCGTTGTGCAAAAAAGAACAAAGGGACTGCGTAGAAGGAAGTGAAAGGGCATTTACCAGGGAAGGGAGATATGTGGGAAAAGGGAAGGAAATTTGACAAAAAGGGAAAAAACCATGGGCTGAGGAACGACCTGAATGACAGTGTAAAATTTACACTAGGAAACAGGAAAGGAACAGTGCGTCAAAGGATGGAAAATCAACTGCCGAACCTATGGGGGGGGGAAAGGCCCTCGAAAGGGGGAAGAAAGCATAAAGGTTAGGCAGAAGATAGGGTATGCCACCAAAAGGGAAGATCTTGGCGAGAGGGGAGAAAAAGGAAAATAAAAGTGGGAAAAGAATTAATAGGGGTAAGGGGGATAAAAAAGTAAAGTTGGGGGGGGAATCTAATAGCCGGTAGTAAAAACTATCAAAGCAAAATAAATTAGGGACCATTTTCTTAATGAGCGAAAAAGGGACAGCCAAAACACCTGGATGAACCAGTGACACCATAAAGGGGGAGGGGGGCAAGGTAATTATGGTTTGGGGGGTTGAACAAGATTGAAGGGGGTTATGTGGGCAAGGTGTTAACCCTCCTTTAAGGAGGAAAAGAAGAAATACCAACTAAAAACCAACAATGCTGCAGTCGTCAACGGGAAATAAGATATTGGGGAAAGGCAAAAAGGAAAAAAAAAAAACGCGGGGAAAGACTACAACTTGTTGTTGGAAAGGACTAGGGCTGAGAGGAGTTGGAGGTGAACCGTATACGCCCAATAACTGGGGCCAAGCGGGAGAAAGTACGGGAGGGTATAAGCACTTGACTGGTTGGAAGCCAGATAAAACAACACGGAGGGGAAAAAGGAACAAAGGAAAAGGGCTGCTTCCCCTGCGGATAGAAAGCTGCAAAAGCGCACGAAGGCTGGGGGCGCCATAGGGGGGGGGGGAACTAAAACGTACATCGGATGCAAATGGAGGACTGAAAAAAACGTTGTAAGTTTACCGGGCTTTAAAAGGTTTAGCCCGCAAATAGTACGGTGCTGAACGATCTATATGTAAGGGGGGGGGGGCGGGGGGGGGGGTATGTATTAGTTATACTGAAGAGGGGTACCGGAGGGTGAAAAAACATAATGGAGGGGAAAAAAACTAAGTAACCATTGCCTTAACTGTGGGGTGAAAAGTTGCACAAAACCATTGTCGGAAGGAGAGGGAAACATAAACGGGAGGTGCAATTGGGAAACGTTGGCAGGGATAGAGGACGTAACGGGACGGTAAAGGAAACTGAGGGGAGACTACTTATTAGGTCTCAAATGGGATCAGGACGAAAGACTGAAGAAAAGCGGATTGGTTTGGGGGTTGGTAATACCCTGAAACGAGGGGGAAGGGAGGAGGGGGGGGAACTTTGAGAGATGGGCACCGGGGAAGAGGGAAAGGGAAAAGGCGCAGATTTGGGGGAAGGACGAGGGGGGGGGAAATCGCGTTGGGGGGACAGGAATGTATAAAAAGGAAAAAGGTAGACAGGAGATTAGGAAAATGCCGACGGAGGAATCAGCCATCTGGGGAACGAAAGTTTGCTTCACAGGGAACATTAAAATGACTTGCAGGCCAGGTTTAAATTCGGAATAAAAAAACATGTTGAGAAAGGATAGTCTTTTTACGGGTTGGTTGGGGGTTAGATACAACGACCGTTAGCTGATCACTTAAAAACGGAAGGGAGGTTGACGAGGACGTAGGGGCATACAGATGAGAGTGGTTGAGGATTTGGGGGTGATGATGTAATATACGGCGGCACGCGAATAACAGGGGCAAACACATAGGGGGGGAAAATAGCTCCATTTACCAAAAAACGGGGACAATATCAAAAAAGAAATATTACCAACAAGAAAAGTTTGAAACCCTACAACTGCGGAGAACGCGGAATGGCCTTGAAAGTGTAAAAGGGGAAACAATGTGGAGTAAGATAAGGAACTAATAGAATTCAAAGGTAAGGTCTGGTCTGGCAGTGAAACGTAACAAGGGCCCAGCGGGAAAAAAAGGGTGAGGAGGGGATGTCGGTCCATCAGTGGGTAGGGAAAAGGGGGGTCGCATAGGAATTCCTGAGGGGGTAGAAAACGAGAGAACTAATACACAGGGTCGGGAGAGCAGAGAAGACTGGAGAAGACGGGACATCTTGAGAGAGATGGGACTGGGTCATTGAAGGTTTTAAGAGGAAGATAAGAAAGCCATGGAGGGGAGGACGTACTTGCGGAAAGGGGGCTAGAAAAGAGCAGGCAAGTTATATGAACAAGACAAATACGGCCCAGAGGGCAATATTGCCAGTTTGGAGAATAGTAAGTTGTGGCGTCATTTTCCGTCCTTTTTGTTGGAGTGGGGAGGTTGGGGGGAAAAAAAATTTCACTGAAATTCATTTTAAAAAAAGAAAGGGGGGTTTGTGACAAATTACTGTGGTTCATAAGGTGGATATAAAAGGGGGAGTTTGGTGATCAAAAGTGGGGGGGGGGGTAACCAACTTGATTTGTGAAATTTCCGGGATCAAGACTAGATAAAAGGGGGGGGCGTTGGCAACAATTTTTGGGCATACATATGAGAGATAAGAGTTTAAGAGTCAAAAAAGGGGGATTTAAAGATTTTGTTGAAAGTAAGTATAGGGGGAGGCGTATTGTTTACCAGTTTCGAGATAAGGAAAGGTTGGGGGGGGGAAAAAAAGGCCAAATCGAGGGTGATGGAGGACTTGTCCGTGCAGATTAAGGAAAGTGGGAAGGTAGGGGGGGGGAACCCAGTAAAATACATGACATCAAAAATTTTTTAAAAAGGAAAAAGCGCCCGGGTCAAATCGCCAGGGGTAACAAGATCAAAACTAACCGACAGAAGGGTTACCATTTCAAGGAGAGTGGGGTTTGTGGGCAGGAAAAAGACTAAAAATCAAGGGGAGGAAAGACACACAGAACCAGGTTTTAAGCATGGGGGAATTCATAAAAAAGAATGGCTTGGTTACAGTTTTGATGAAATTTTAAAAAAGGGGGGGGAGAATATGTTGATTTTTGTTTCGAAAGAAGGGGGTGCTCACTATCTAACAACTTTCTGGGAACGAATTGACAGAGCGATGGCCTGTATCTGCATCAAAAAGAAGATACAAAGGCCCCTTTACCAAAACCACAATATTTGGGCGTGGGATTCAAAATGTCACCGGAAAAAGATTAAGGGGAACTAAGGGAGGGTACGATATGTAAATTGTAGGGGAATGGAAATGCCGGGGCAAGGTTCCCTTGGGGGAGGGGGAGAACGCCCCACGGAGGTCGGAATTCAAAGAGGTGCGAGGGGAAGAAACTTAATGAAATTGAAAAGTGGCAGGTGAGGGAAAGGTGAAACAACAGGGGACTATTGACCTCCTTAACATACAAAGGTGAAGGCTCGGGGCATCAAAAAGGGGGGGGAACGAGCCGGGAGTTCCCTGTCCATAAATCAAAATTTTGAGGAGGAAGGGAAACGCAGAATTGTTTGGTGACTGCTGCAGTTTTGCCAAAGTAAAGTTGCGGTGGAACCGGGGGGGTTTGAAACTAAATAAAAAAAAAAGATATTGATCGGTAACATTGTTTGTCTTTCCGAGAGGAAAAAAAAAAAACGGACGGAAAAGGGATTAACAAAGGGGGAAAGGGCCGGAGAAGTGGTTTGGGGGGCCTGCATTTTAGGGAAAAAGGGACAAAAACTGTACCGGAAAAAGCAAGTTAAAAACATAGAGGGGTATCTGGAACGGGAGACTAAATTTGGTATTGGGGGAGGCCACATACGCGGCGAACAGGGGAAATGCCAAAGCAGAAGACACAGACACCGGGTGGACAGGTTCATAGTGCAAAAAGTTGATACGCCATCAAACAAAAAGGCTCAAGGTAAGAAGGAGAACGGCGAAATGCAAGGAAATACTATGTGAATGCAGACAGGGGAGGACGAAATGGAAAGCTTCGATAATCGTTAAGTGACGAGAGGCATCAGAGGAAAATAAGATAGGGAGTGAATTTGGGGAAAAAACGTAAAAGAGGGGTGGGCCAGCCATAGGCGGCAGCTGGAGGAAGGGACAAGCACTCCTAAATGATGGCAATGCTAACAGTAAAGTTGTGACACTGGGGGGGGGGGGGGTCAAAGCAAGGGTATAATCACAAACAGTTTTTGTGGAGTATCAACTGGAACCCGCGAAATAGGTTAATTCACACATTGATAACACATGCGTGGGCGATGGGAATGGAAGGAAGAAGGGAATAAAGTGTTATACTGAAAAACAAAGAGACCAGGGAAAGGAACAGGGGGATGGGGAAGTGGTTGGGGGGGAGCCGGGAAAGGGGAACCGAGCGGATATAAAGGCGAGTGTTAAGTGAAAAAAGGTATTTGACTGCGTATGTACCTGAAACAAGAACGGGCACAAGGAACCTCCAGGAAGAATGAAAAAAGGAAATCTAAAGTCAAACTATTTGGGCCTTTTAGAAAACCCGAACAGAAAAAAACTCTTACGAAAGGGGTTAAACGCAAGAAAAGGAAGATTGTAAAAAGATGGGGAAAAAAAGAACAGGGGAAAAAGGAGAAGTATCTTATAAGGTAGTGAGGCCACATGTTGTATAAAAGGAACTGTTATCAAAGGGAAGAAAAATTGAACATACTTCTAGTTTGTTTTAACAAAAGGGAAAAAAGAACGCCACAAAGAAAAAGGGAGATGAAAACAGAGGAAACAAGTACGGGATGGAAAACTCATTTGGGGGGGAAGGTGGGGAAAGAAAATTGGTCCAAGTCAATTTTGCCACCACAAACCAAGAAGAAAAAAAGTCAAAGACTAAAAAAAGGGGATTAGAAGTGTAATATGAAAGAGGGGGCAAAGAGGCCGGAAAGGGGAGGGTGTTCCCATGGTTGGGGCCTTCGGGGGGTGGCGAAAAAACAGGAAAGTATAAGGAAAGGGACCGTGGGATCGGCGGCTTGAAAAAAAAAAAGAAGTAAAGAAGGAGGGGCACCATTAATTCACGGGGGAACTCTTCTAAGGGAGTGATCAGAGAGGGAGAAATAAACATGGGGGCAGGGGATCGGGTTCTACACGAAGGAGGGGCAGATTCGAAACAATGAGAACATTAAACTGGGCAAGAAATCAAAGCGTAAAAAAAGTGGGGGACGTGGGGCAAATTGGGTCGGAAGGGGAAAAAGAAACAATGACAGGATCTATAATGGGCAGTAGGCGAGCAAGGGGGGGAGAGTGCCCGTGAAAAGCGTAAGAAAAGACCCAGGGGATTAAGCGCAGGGGGGGGGACGGGGGTGCAGGTTAAGGTAACGGATAGAGCCGGTGGGGGGAGAGGGGTATGGGGGGTGTCTGAATTTGAAAGGGTTAGAGGGAAAAATGAGGTAATTACCAGTAGAGGTCTTTTGCTTTGATGAAGCGGGGTGAAGAAGGGTAATAGAACCCAAAATTAATTTGGGCAAAAGAGAAGGGAAAGTTATAAAGACGAAACAACCCATGGAAGGAAGCTAACGGAGGGGAATAAAGACCACCCAAAGGGGGAAAAGAAGAACCGGACAGAGGTAGGGATGGGATTAGAATCTTTCAAGGCCAAGGAAGAAGGGGGGGGTGAGCTAAATCAATTGGGGGGAAACTACTGACAAAAAGGGGGGGGGGGGCTGCGGCCACTGAGAGTGGGTCAAACTTGACAGCAAGGTGAACAAGAAAAAGTAACACAACGTCAGGCAACACTAGGTTTCATCCCGACTCACACCAAAAAAGATGCATGGAAATACGAAAAGATAATAAAGGGGAAGAGGCAACAGTACTAAAGTTAATGAAAAAAAAGGGAATCGTTAGGGGCTCTTCATTGAGAGGAAAGGGGAAGCAATGAGGGGGATTAAAACAAAGTTTAAAATAAAACTAGCTGAAGGACAGAGATCAACGAAAATAGAGGGAGGCCAGGGGAGTGAATTTGTAGAGAGTAATGCTCCCAAAAGGGGGGGGAAAATCGGGGACCAACCGAAATCATGTTGACTTGGGCTTGTAATTATGGGTTGTGTAAAGAACTCTCTTAGGTAAAAAAAGGTTCCTTACTGCCTCTTTACATGACTCCACCAGATATAAAACCCCGTACCCAGTAAGTATTAAAAATGGCTTACACGGGACATATCAGAGAGGTGTGTGTGCTCAAATTCCAAAAAGGGACTGGAATAAACTAAGTTTTTCAGGATCATAGTGCAATCAAGGAATGAGCTTTTATTGGAAACCAGAAAGGGGCGACTATCCGGCGAGGGGAGGGAGGGCTAGGGACGACAAAAGGGGAGAGAGAAGGTGGGGTGGTTTTAATCAATCACAACAAAAACAGGATGAGGAGAAAATCAGATACACAGCAAAAGTGCGCATAGGATAACCCGAATAGAAAGCTGAAGACGGAAGAGAAGGGGAAGGGGGACATATTGGGGTGGGGTAAGAAAAGACCATAATCAAAGGGGAAAAGGGCTCTGAAAAAAAAAGGGTGGTGAATACCCGGCGTGGTTTGTGAATGTTTAAATGCCCAAAATAGCGGCTTCAGGAAGAGGTAAAACTTGTGGCCGTTTGTATTGGGGGAGAACGGTAAACGGGTTAACAGTCCTGTCAACAATAAACAAATCGGGGTAAAAAAATACTTAACCTTGCCGTAACCGAGGGATAGGGGGGGATGATTCCAAATAACATTGTATGCCATTAGAGGACACCCAAGGAAAGACCTGGAAATAGGTGAGTGGAGGCAAATGAAAATAGCTGACGAAAGGAGGGGAACTGGAAAAAGGGGTGACGGGGGGTATCCGTCTTATGGGAAAACAAACAGTGGGGAATATCCTTGAAATGATAAGAACTAGCTTTGGGGTTGTAGAAATATCGGAGAGGGGTGCCGATTGGGGCATTTATCGATGGAGGGGGGAGGGCAGTGTTTTGGGTGAGGAAACGGGGTGAAATATGCTGGGTGCAGGCGACTGTGGGTGGGAGAGTGACTAAATCAGGGGTACAAGGTAGAAGGAGGGAGGGGAAAAATGCCTACGGGAAAAGAAAAGAGGGGGAAAAAGAGTGTCAAAAAGGGAAGAGCAAAAAAGGAAGAGGAGGTCCTCACTTACTGGGCTTGAAATGCTAAGAAGAAAATGTAAGATGGGGTAGAGAAGTCAAAATTTGGAAAAGGGGTTGTTTTGTGGGGGTGAAAAAAAGCCGGTAGGAAGGAGCTTACCAAAAGGGGAATGGGGACGGTGGACGATCAGTCCTTGGGGGTACGAGGAGTGGGAATGTCCTGTGGTTGGAGTCTTTTAAAAGATTACCGGGTCTGAAAAATAGGTAAAAAGGAACACAAAAGATCATGGGGGACGACATTTCAAAAAGAACTTGGTAAAGTGAAGCAAAAAAAGAAGAGTAAAAAAACGGAGCGCCAGGAGGGTTAAGGAAGGCACACCAGAGAAAAAAGTCATTGGGGTCCTACTAGAGGAAAGTCTTCAGATTGAAAAGAACATGACTATAGATCCTGTAAGGGATTTTCTTGTCATTTTCGTACCAATGGCCAGGCAAAGACGGTTGAAGGTTGGGGGACGCCAACGGTTTTTAAAGAGGGGGTGAGCCTACGAAACGTCAGATTTGGTATACCGAGAAGGAATACAAGGGAAGAGAGAAAAAAGGAGTAGAAATATTAGAACGGGTAATAATGATAAGCTCCTGGGGGTGGTTAACTTGTTTACTTTAAGGCGAAATCCCATTGTATACTTACGGAAGGAGCTTGAAGGGGGGAGAAGAGCTCCAAAATAAATTATAACAAAAAGAAAACAGAAAGGCCGTTCAACGAATGCCTTTTGGGGAATTATATTGGTTCGGAGGGTCATTAAATTAGCGGAGGGGGGGGGGTAGTTTGATGGGGGGGGGGGGGAAGTGGGGGGTGGAAAAATTGTCACAATAGTGCAAAAAAAAAATTGGGGGGGGGGGAAAAAAGATTTGGAAGGGGTTTCAAGGGGAAATAAAAGTGGAGGGGGGGGGGTGAAGGGGAGACAGTTAAAAAAACTATCAATGGGGTTCTACATATCACAAGCAAAATTCGATAAAATTGGGGGGGGGGAAGGGGGGTTAGAAAAAAAAGTGGGGGGAGTAAGACTATACCTTGGATAAGAGGACGAATTACACTTGTGTATTTAAACACTTGTAAAAAAGTAGTAAAAGATGTGGGGGAGCGGTTTTACCGGTTAGATTATTGGGAGGAGGGGTTTGGGGGGGGGAAATGTAAATCGAGGATTATTAGTGCCTGGCCGTGAAAAAAATTCATAGGGGACAACAAGGGGATGGGGGACCGTAAATAATCGCAGTGAAAAGCACAGTTTTAAAAATGAAAGAAAGCGGTCACAAGCAAACGCCCAGGGGGGTAACGGAAAGAGAAAATAACCTCAGCACTGTGGCAAGGTGAAAGGGTCTCAGTTGGTTTGTTGAGGGGAGAGAAAAAAGGAAGCAAGGGAAGAAGTAATCAAAAAAAAAACATGGGTTTGTGTTAAAGGGGAAAAAGTGGACTCGAAAGGGGGTAAAAATTTGTGATAAGTCACAGGGGGGAGGGTATAGAGAGGGAATTTGAGAATAACCAAGTAGCCAAAAATCTAGGAAGTTAAGGAGGGAAAACAAAAGACCGAAATGACCACGGGAAAGGACACGACGCCTTTCAGAAGGATGTGAGAGGAGGAAAAAAGAAGCGGCGAAAAGGGTCAGAACTCTCTACAGCCAAGGGAAAGCTTACCAACAATAGGGGAAGTTAAAAAACGTTTTCTCCAGCCTGAACATCTTGAGGGGGAAGAGAAGGGAGTTTAGGGGGAGCCACGTAAGAATGTCTCCGATTGCCAGTCTTGGGGGGGGTTACCTTTCACCGCGAGAGGAAGGAGGAGAAGTAGAAGGGGAGAACTGTAAAGGGACGCCGCCAGGGGTTGGAACATGGAAATGAAAAAGGTTTGCAGAACGGTGAACTTCCTTAAAAGAGGTCTGGCTGCATAGAGGGGGGCATCAAGGGGGGGCCACCTTTAGTTGGAGCAGTCAAAAAGAAACAAAAGGGAGGGCCTTCCGGGGATAACCGAATGTGGGGGAAGTCGTCATGACTTCAAGGTTGCAAAGTAACAGGTCTTTGGGGGTATAGTGGGGGAAAAAAATGCAGGCAAACATATATTGAAGGAAAGTAAATGGGGGGAGTTCGTGAAAGAGAGAAAACAAGATGGAAAATATAATCGAGAACAAAAATGTTTACAGAATGAGCAAAAATAGAGGGGGTTGGGGCAGTTGAGTGAACTCGGAACAAATAAAATGTACTCATAAACAACGGAAGGGGAACGGGGGGGGTGCAGAAGAAAGGAATAGTTAAAGTGCTGACCAGTCTAAATAAATTACGGAGGGGAAAAAAGGGGTGCCAAAGACTATTGAAAAGAACGTGAATGAGGAATGTTGAAATAGGTGGCCCATCAAAATGTTGAGACTCAATTCAAAAATGCGGAGCAAGTGAGGAGAATTTACCTCTCAAATGGCGAAAAAAAAGACTATGAAATGAGGGGCAAAGTGGCATGCGAAAGGGAAAATAGAGGACAGTAGATTGTAATGGAAATTAAATAAGCTTACCAAGAGAAGGAGCTTAAGGTTGAAAAAGAAAGAAAAGAAGGGGGGTGTTTGCCCTTAGGGGGGCTGGCGGCTTGAAAGAAGCCGAAGCAGAAAAGGGGAAAAAAGGGATTCGGTAAAAGTGAAAGTTTGGTAATAATTGAGGCAAGGGGGTTGAAGCAAAAAAAGGGGGGTCATACAAATTTTTGGTTGTCCACTTGAAAAAAAGGGAAACCAAAAAAAGAAAAGGGATCAAAAGGAAAGAAACAATAGGGAAGCGGGGTGTGGGGTTAAGAAATTAAGGAGTCATGGGTGAGGATGTTCAAGGGAAAAAAAGACCCCTGAACCCTGGAAAAAAAACAATTGGAAGGGAGGGGGGAATTGCATAAGGGAAAAACAGGAGGGACCAGGACGAAAGGGATCAGAGCTACTTTTCAGGGGTTGGGTATTGTCACTGCAAAAATGTGGGGGGAAGTGGACCAACCGTAAGGGGGAACATCAATAGCAGGGGAAAGCAAGACTAAATGAAAATCGCAAGGGGGGGGCTTTAAGCCAAAAAAAAAAAGAAATAAAACCGAGGGTTAAATAACACACTAGATGGCGGGGGGACAAGGGAAAAAAAAAAAGAAAAAAAGGGGTAAGACGCAAAAAGAGATTATTCGCAAAGGGGTAGAGTAAAAGGGGTTGGGAAAAAAAAAGGTATCGATATTTAGAAACAGGAAAAAAAAGAACCATAAGTTCACATACAAAAGGATCGTGTGGTTATTACATGGGTGGCAAGACCGAAAAAGAAAAAAAAGGGTTATCAAACCAGGGGACAAAAAAGGTTCAAAAAAAAAAAAAAGGTTCTGTTGGAGGACATATTGGGAAGAACATCAACAAAAAAAAATCCAAAGAAAGAAGGTTTGGGGGGTTTTGTGGAAAAAAGCCTAATGTGAAGTTCCTTCACAGGAAAGAAGGGACAAGCGACCAGGAAAAAATGGGGGGCTACTTTAGTTTGAAGGCGGTTTGGGGGGAAAAAAAAAGGCAAGATAATTAAAGTCAAGGGGAAGAAAAGGCGAGCGGAGAAGGGAAGAGCGTAAAATGAAAGAAGGGGAGCTGTCACTGCGTGGAGGAAGTGAAAGAAGTAGCTTCGAAGGAGGAGAAAGGACAGTCTATTAGGGTATAAAGCAGGAAGGGTTTAACGCGAAAAAAAAGGGGACTAACATTACGGGGGCCCACATCAACGCAAGGGAGGAACCAGGGGGACGGGTGGGAAAGTGGGAGTCCTGCAAAACAAAAACGACAGGATGCTATAGTTCATTAAGTGCGAAGCAAAATTGAAGGAAGGGAAAGGGAAAGAATACCATGGACCATGCATTACGCGCCGCGGGGGAAGGGGACAAGAAGAGGCGCACAAGTGGGAGAAATTTCTGTGGCTGGGGGAGGCTGGTAGTAGGGAAAAGGGTGGTCCAGGGCGGGGTGTACAGGTAGACGTTGGACGGTAGGGAAAAAGAAGAAAAAAAAAAATGACATTGCCACGGGGGTGGTAAGAAGAGAGGACAAAAAAGGTACGGGGTGATCGAAACGAGGGGGATCAGAACCACAAAAGTAAAATATAGCTAATATAGGGAGGATTAATGAAAGCATTGTCAAAAGAAGCCAAAGAATAGGTGGGATTCAGAGACAAGGTGCCACAAGGAAAACCAAGAGGCTGGAGGCTAAGGAGGGTGGAAAAAAAAACATTTATACTTGGAACTATCCGCATCTGAAACAGTAGAAAGCAAAAATCGCTTAAAAATCCCGGCCGAAAAAAAACTATAGGAATTTCACTACGAGGGGGCCAGACGATAAAGGGAAAAAGGAACGATATATTAACCACAAATGTAATCGAGAAGGGGGGGAGAAGGAGTTTCGGTAAAAGGGAAAGTACTGGAGGAAGAAAAAAGAGTTTTTAAGGGTCTCGCGACGTAAGGAAAGCAAAAAAAAAAAAAAAATTACGCACATATCCTTATTTAAAGGGCGTGAGGGGAGGGGGATGGACCCGGGGGGCAAAAGACAGGACCAAACGCAAAGGGAAACGAGAGTGTAAGTGGGTTTTGGTACAAGAGGTATGTGGAGGGTAAATAAGGGGGGACATTTGACATATTAAAAATAAGAAAAACGTAAAGATGCAGTACCATTTGCAGGGAGAGAGAAATTGGGGACCTAAAAGGGAAAAAAAACCGGTATAACCTAAAAGGGTCAAAATGCAATCAAGAGGGGACCCGGAAGGGAGGAGACCGTATTGTCTCCCAGAGGGCGGAGAGGAGCTGAGAAGGACAGGGGGTAAGGCAGCACTTGGGGAGGGTATCTAAAAAAACAACGGGAGGAAGAAGGAAATAGAGATACACCCTTCAAATTGCTGAGGGAAAAAAAAACGGAAAAGCTGCCGATCAAGGAGAAGGGACGCGCCGGGGGAAAGAGGAATAATTCATTGAAAAAAAATTAAACCTTTGTAGGTTGGAACGGGCAGGGGGGTGTTAAATTTGGAAAAAAGTCAAAGAGTCGAAGCTGCAACCAGGAAAAACTGTCACATTACTTGTGACGTGGTGTTGGGGGGGGAGGTAGTTTGGTTAAAACGGGTAAGAGGTTAAAGTACTGCAAACAGCTAAAGCGGGGGGAAAAAAATATTACACTTACACGAAGGTGGGGGGGGGAAAACTGATGGGAAAAAGTGGGGCGGGGAAATTCTCTTGACCCAAGTCGAACCTGGTGAAAATTCTGGGACAGGTGAATAAAGAGAAGGAAAAGAGACGGGAATTTAAACATCCGGACGGAAAGGACAGGGATTAAAATGTTTATCAAGGGATCCCATAACATTCCGGTTGGGGGGGGTAAAAACTATCATTTTAAGAGGGGGATGTATAGAGGGGACAACAAAAAAAAAATGCAGAAAGGGGAGGGGAAGGGCTTTGGGGGGGAAGGGAGGGATACGCTTTAACAGGAAAGGTGGGATTCCGGAGGGAAAGTGGGTCGAAATGGAGGGGAAAATGGCCGCCGGAGAAAAAAAATCTGGGGGACAGAGGGGGAGCTGATTTAAACATTAGGGATTTCGGGAAGCAATTTCTGTCATACTTCATCCATAAGGGGAGGAGAGCGGGTTACATGGGGGGGGGTGGTTAGTAATACACGCTGTTGTGAGATTAACCGAAAGGGAAGGTGTCCTATTCTGTAGGTCAAAGATACGGTGTAAGGGTTGTTTGAGGCGGGTATTACCAGGTCAAGCTGACCCGTCACAAAGGTGAGGGTCCACGGCCAAGGGTGTACATACTATAAAAGTAAACTTGGGTATAAAAAGAAGAGGGAATCCCAAAAAAAAAGAGGGGGGTGAGAAAAGGGAAACAAGGCTCGCGAAAAGGAAGGGAATGGGCCCGGGCTAAAGTATAAGGGTCAAGGAGTCAAACTTGAGAAAAGCTGATAGAGAGAGAATGAGTAGTGGGTCTTTGTCAGGGAAAACTTAAAAAGGGGGAACACAAAGAAAAAATACCGAGGGAAGGAGGGGTAGAAATAAGGGGGAGTACAATGGGAGAAGAAGGCTTCCGAGGGGTCAACGTTAAAGGACCAGGGAGAGAGAGCAGGAGCAGATAAAGGGATAGAGCCGGTCAACGGAGGGGGAGAATCTGTAACGGGGAATTAGTAATTGTTGGGACGCGGAATGCCGGATCAAGGAAAGCCAAGGGGGGGGAGGATGAAGGTACAAGTACAATGAACTTGGCCGTTTTTTAAACGGGGCATCAAAAAGAAACAAAAAGACAAAGGACAGAAAGGGGAAAAAGAATTTGAATTTTTGAATTAGTAAAATTTGATGACAGGGATTCCTTAAGTGGGGTTTTGAGTGGGGGGAATGGGGAAAATTCAACTGAAAATTAGTTTAGAAAGGGGGGGGTGGGGGGGACAGCGGGGGAATGGTTCGGAATGGGGGAAATGGAAATTGGGGAAGGGGGGGGGGGGGGGAAAAAAAGGTATTAATGAAGCCTAGTTATAACCATCGGAGTAAGGGGGGGGGTAACGTTAGAAAAAAAAACTGGGCGATCTAAAGGAATGATGAAGAGAGGTACTCTAACACGTGTGGGGGGGGTGGGTGGGGTTAAAAAAGAGTATAGAAGTATTAGGGCGAAACCAGGGAGGAGGGGGGTAGTTGCTTCATGTTTGGGGTAGAAAGGGCCAAAGAAGTAGTGAATTGCTGCCTGGCCGTGGGGATAGGGAGGTCCAGGGGAAAAGGGAAAGTGGTCCCTGTAAAGACTGCGAAGGGGAACAAATACAATGGACAGTACAAAGGGAGACTTATCAAGAAGCGAAGGGTAAAAGGCGGATCCTCAATATGCTTGGCAAGAGTTGGGGTGTGCATGAGGAATTCAAAAAGTTCCCATGAAGACGCTGAACGCATTTTTTCCACATGGAAGGAAAAAAGAAGAAAAGGGGAAGTTTGAACCCAAAGGTGGAAGTTTTGAGGGTTACAAAACAGTGGTTGATTAGAAAGAAGTGAGGGGGTGAACAGGGCCAGATCTATGAAAGGGGGAGGTGACACGCGGGAATAAAAAGAGGGTGCGGAATTGAGGCATTAAGCTGCTCAGCTAGAAGAAGCCATGGAAAGATTTCAAAGAGGGATTTCGGGCTGAAATCCGGGCAATCTTAGGGCGAAGGGGCTGATATTTAAGCGAAAAAACAAGCTGAAAATGTAGGCAGAGGGTCCCTTTTATTAATGGGTAACTGGATGTGCACTAGAGGAAGATATGATTCAAATGGGGAGCACGGGGAAAGAAAGAACTTAATTGGATAATAAAAGGGGGGTGAATGGAGGTCAACATTTGAATTGGCAATAGGTAAAAAGGAAGAAGGGGAGTATAAAGAGGAACTTTGGGCGAAATTTTTGTTGCCAGAGTGGGTGGTAGCCGGGGGCCAAAATCAAAAAAAAGAGTTCCGTCCTAAAAACAAGGACTCTTGTAACTTCGCGGCAGAAAGGTTTGTGGGCCCTAGTACGGAGGGGGGGACAGGGGGAACTAAAAAAAAGAGGAAAGAAAAATATTGTTGACATTTTTGGAGTTCGAAGATCTCAAACCTTATTATATAAAACGAATAAGGAGGAAACACACTTTGAGGGAAATGCTAGGAGGTGGGGCCAAGGATTTGGGGAAGGGGACCAGCCCGGGTAGGCTCAGGAAAAAAGGGAAGAAAGAAGGTAACAAGAATAGGGGGTCCGTACCGAAAAAAGGGGGGAGTGAATGACGGCGAAGCAGGAAGGCGGGACAAACCGGGCAAAAGAGGAAAAAGGTGGGAAGGGGCAGTTCAGGGTAAAAGCAAAATGCCTCATGCAAAAGGGAGAGGAGGGGAAAGTACGTCTCAAGGAGTACATCGAAGTAAAAGTAATATGAAAAGGTTTCGGGGAATTAAGAAAAGGGGAAATCGGAGAAGAAGATTTAAAAGACGCTAATTCAGAAGATAAAAGGAGTAAGAAAGCAAATTTATGAAGGGAAAGAAATTCAATAGGGGGGGTGGTGGGGGAAAGCCGTTCCATGGCGGGAGAGAGCTCATCGATCAGGCCGATAAAAGAATGGGAGTAAAGTACCAGTAAAGTTTGGATAGTGGAAAGTTGGGGATCCCAACATCAACTAGTCTATATCAAAAAGGGGGGGTGTAAACTTGGAAAAAGGGGAACCGGACGATAACTTTGGAATAGGGACAGGGGAAGGAAAAACATCCCGGGGCGGGGGTAACGTTCAGTTTTAGTTGTCCTGAAAACAAAAGAAAATGGGTTAATGGGAGGGGGGGAAGTTGAGCAGTGTGAACACGCGGCGGGGAGAGCTGTTTCATGGAAAAAAAAGGTGGGGGGGGGGGGGGCAGCGAAGTTTTTACCTGGCCAACCGAAAAGGGAACCCCTTAGGGAAGGGACTCAGCAAGGGTCAGAGGAGGTGGGACCGTGGACCTAAGCAAAACCGAAATTTAAAACTCCTCACATAAGAGGGTTAACAAAGAAGGAAAAGAAAAAAGGGGAAGAGAAAGTCTGGGAGAAAAGGGGCTCTTAGCAAAAGGGGGTGGGAAAACGTTAAAAGGGGGGGGGAAGTTTAGAGAAGAGAATGGAAAGAGGAAGGGGGTGTTGGAAAAGTAGCAAGAAACTCACGTGAATTTCAAAAGGATGAACAAGTAAAGCTCACAACAACCACTTGTTTGATAGGGGGGCCAGGGTTTTTGACCCAAAAACCAGAAGAAAAAAGGCATCCGAAGGCATGAAACAACTGAAGCAAAAGAGATGGAAAAAAACAAGAGTGAAAAAAAATAAAGCAGTCAAGAGGGGGGGTTCACTCATAGTAAGGGGGAAACATGTGCGAAAAAAAAGGAAAGTGAATGGAGAAAAGAAAATCCAGGGCGAGCTTTAGCCGGAGAGAGGAAAAGGAACAAGGGGACAGGAGCGAGCACTGATTGAAAGTATAAAGTAGATGCGAAAGCTAGAGCAAAAAAACCTTTTAGAATTACTATCGGGTTATACACACAGAATTTACCGTAGGTGAAAACAATGTACTAAGGAAGACTTGTGGCAGGACATAAGAAAGTAGGTATCCGTGGGGACCGTTGAAGGAAGGGAAAAATAAAGACAGGATTTATGGAAAGAGGTCAAGCAAAGTGAGGGGCAGTGGAAAGGGGACCAGGCCATACAGGGCAGAGCAATGGGGACTATACTATGAAGCCGGGGGGGAGGCTTTCTTATAATTTTCCATAGGGAAATATATAGAAAAGGAAGGTGGTGTTGAAGGGTGCACGGGTAAGAAGGTAAGGCAGATAAAAGATTGCAAAGTAGGGGGGTATTACAATCCCAAAGGACAGACGGTGGAATAATCAGCTAACGGCGTTGGGGGAATAACCAAAAGGGAAAAAAGAGCAGTACCAAAAGGGAAGGAGTCGGAGAATAAATTTCAAAAAAAGGCAAGAAAGGAGGTGCAGTCAGGGAAAAAGGGGAGGAGGAAAACGGAGGCAGTGTAAAAAGGGACACTTGGAACGAGAAGATCAGCACAAAGGCGGGGAAAAAGCGAGGGTACAAGACCCTTCCCAAACCAAAAAACTCTAAGAACTAAACAGAGAGAAAGTTTCAAGATGCAACCTCTATGGTAAAAAAAAAAGGGCGAGTGAAACGGCGAGGATGGAGATGATAACCTTGAGACAGAATACGGAAGTGAGGGGCCAAGATAAAGTTAAAAGTGTAAGTAAACTATCAGAAAAAATAATCAGGGCACAGGTTGAGTACTGTGTTTTAAAGTGCGAAACAAACTGGGGGGGGACAACAGAACCAGATCAGTGAAGCAAGGTTGAAGGAGGGGGGGGGGGGGGGTTTTGTCACCCGAATTTATTTTTGGGGGCAAAGGTACCCTCTGTTATTACAAAGAAAAAAAAAACGTAAGAGGATGAAAAGTGGGGGGAGAGGAAATTTCAAGGGCTAAAAAAAAAAGGGGGGACAATCCAAAGGGTGTGACATGCGAGGGGAAATCCTGAAGAGATCGTTTAGGTAAAAGGAGGGAGAAGAGGAGCGTCGGAAGAGGGGGGCTATTCGCGGTATAACAAAAATTGGGAATGGGGGGAGAGAGCAAACACAAAAAAGGGAGGGAGGAGAAAAGAGGATAAAACCTTCAAAAGTGCTGATTCCCTGCGAAGGGAGACAACCCCGGGACGGGAAGCTGGGGTGAATTAAAGGACCAGGAGAAGGGGTAGTTGTATTTGGGGAATTTGACCCGCAAAGAAGCGAAGACCGTCAGAAGGGTACGGGGGGTAAGGGAGTTGGAGGGGGGGAATATTGTAAAGATTGTTTAAGGACTTTGCAAGAGCGGGGAACCAGATTAAACAGGAAACGTCGGAATAGGGGGGTAATGGATGCCACCGAATTGGGTGGAGGAAAGGGCGCGTACCAGTAGGGGGAAAAAGGGGGAAAAAGTATTGGGGATATAGGAGTACCGCTAAGGAGGAGACTTAAAAAAAACAAAAGGGAAGGTGATAAGACCTTCTTATGCTCAATGTTTCCTGACCAAAATGAACAGGAACGATGCGTTTGTGGGGTGTGAAGGGCGGTTTCCGCGAAAGGATGCGGACACGAATTGTAAAGGGGGAGGGGGGGGGGGTGTGACGGGGATCGCGGGGGGGAAAAAAGTTTTTATAAATGGATGAGAGGGTCAACAGCTTACTTTCCTTCTGAAGCAGGAGGCCGCCCATCGTTTGAAAGGGACACTTGAGCGGAAGGGAAAAAAAAGATTCAGGGAGGACTTGAAAGAAGGATACTCCATGTAGAGGAGCTAGTCCGGGGGGGAATTTTTGGCAACAGGGGCGGATCTTAAAGGAAATGCGGGGAGAGAGTCTTTCAATACGCGCTCGGGAAGTCATTGGGGGGGGGACGGGGGGACTTCTCAATCGGTGAAAGGACAAACCACATAGAGTTGATTAAACATAAAGGGCCAATGCAAGAAAAAACTTGAAATGAGAATCACAGAAGGTAACCACAGATAGGTATGGAGGAAAGCACAAACCTGATTCCGGCACTGAATGGATGTCTAAGAGGAACTGTCAAGCTTCAAATTTGCTTTTCGCACAAAGGAAAATAGAAATATGCTTTTTCGGGGGGGAAGGGTAAAAACGTACAAAAAAGGAACCGAGGTAGGGGTGCGGGCACCATAGAGGGGGAGAAAACAGGGGGCCGCCTACAACTGCCGGGATAAAAATAAAGGGTACCAGTGGGAGCTAAGGAGCAGATAGTATAAGTGGTCACAAGGGGGATCCACTTGGACTTTAATTTACGAGACGCCGGCCTAAAGCCAGAAGGGGTGAGTAGGAGACGGGAATTAAGGAAAATACTTGAAAGTTGCGCAA
>Ga0179593_1452778_pt1 | contig 23149 bp, 19 predicted proteins | sample CZODoug2_1_08_16_FD_185931 | JGI IMG/M metagenome (GOLD analysis project Ga0179593, IMG submission 185931) | Vadose zone soil fungal communities from Angelo Coast Range Reserve, California, USA - CZODoug2_1_08_16fungal (PacBio error correction) | ecosystem: Environmental > Terrestrial > Soil >...
GTATGCAGACGGGAAAAGGTATATGAAAGAGAAGGAGAAATAAAAGGGGTACCGGAGGATCACAGAAATCCTAATCACTAGATCTGGCTTCCCCATATAATTCTGGAAAGACTGGTTGAGGACCACGATCCAAAGGGCTTGTAAAGGGGGACCCAAAAAACTGGTCTACTTCAAATATCTCCCGGACTTCCTTTATCTAAGTCGGGGGAGGAAATGACCCAGTGTACGAAAAGACTGAGGATCCTTGCGACGGTGTGAAAGAAAAGCAAATTTTGGGGTGCCCGTTATCAAAGAAGGCAAACGGAGAGAAGAACTCCCGATTTGGAAGGGAAAAGAGCCACCCACAGCCGTGCATCGTTCTTCTAACGCAACAAGGTACGGCGGTTTGCATCTCTCTACCGTCGAAAGTCCTGAACGGCCAAAGGGGATAACTACCTTGAGAGGACCTGCGAATCCGAAGTCTGGGAGGATAGACACGCAAAAAAAGAAGGAAAACACAGACGAAGGCAGGAGCACATGAAGAAAATTCTCAAGTTACTCGCAACTCGGGTTCAGATTCATCTTCAACGAGAAAACTATCGGGGAACTATTGTCCTCTAAACTGCATAGTTGGGGGGATTGAACGGACGTAATGCGGATCAGAACGCCATTCACAGGGTCGAATTTCAAAACGGGGATAGTCGGATCTTCACTTCCAGCATCTTCTTCCGTTCTTCGCAGGGTCTCCGAAAGAGACCACTCTGTAAGAGGAGAGAGAATGGGGGTGGTTCGAAAAACTGGGGGAAAAGAGGGAGGTGAGAGCGATCGACAACATCTACCCAAACCTAATGTATGTCGCTACTATTCCGGCGAAATTATAAAGAAAGAGATGGAGGGTAAGGCAGAAAGGATTGACTGTGATCTTAACGGTGATAATAAACAAATCGGGGGCTAAATAAGTGGCTACACGCAGCGTAGATAGAAAGAACTTCACATCGAGCTTCACCGTCCCGGGGACGAGATGAAGAAATTCTGACAATGAAAAAAACGGAAGGGGAGAAAGCGAACGGCTGGCAATTCAATTCCGATTTCCCGGCGCAAAATCGTAGAGGCCGAATTAAAAGGGGGGGCAAAGTTTACGAGTGGGGCCGCACCGGCAACACTCGCCGAGAAAATTCTGCGGGAAAAAGAGCATGAAAAAAAAACTGCAAAAGGGAGTAAAGAAGGGCATCAAAGCATGCTAAAAGAGAGGTTCTTGAAGACCACGATAATGGGCTGAGGATTCTCACGAGGCGAGATCTTGAGAGGGGGGAAGCGAAAAAGAGGGGAAAAGGAGGTCTCCCAGAAACACGACGCAGCTCTCGGAAACTTTTATTCTGGTCGAACCGGAACGCTGGGAAAATCGGAGGAAAACACCTTCATAAGAAAAGCGACGTCCCCGAGGAAGGAAGTAAGAAAAGCGGCTGGAGAAGGAGCTGTTGCCTTAAGCTTGTCGGAGGAAAAAGAGTGATCAGAGCTGCCCACGAGAGACATCGAGCATGCAGACGAGGGCGGGAGAGGGGGTCGACATTCTAAACAATGGAGGGATCCGTGGGTGCGAGAAGAGAGACAAAAACGAGAAAGAGGAGATTTCAAACAAACGAACTTGCCCTCCGAAATTGTTTGCAACTCAGCCCCTCGACCACCAGCACCGTCGGAATGCTGTGTCGGAAAACTCTCGCAGCTAAGAAAAAAGCAAAAAAAAAACCGAAAACGGGCCCCAGCTCTCTCCGGAAGCCGAACCGAAGTTTGATCCTTGTTCCGGTTGTAAGAGGGGACTTCGCAGGTGCGGCGCAGGGGCGAAGATCCCCTCAAAAGCTGAGGGGGTCGCTCAAAAGAAAGACCATGAGAAAACGCGATAAGTCGTGGGAATGTCGGCCGTATCATCACGCTTGATTACGAGCCGAGGGCAGTAGTCCAGGGAGAAGACCAAAGGAGCCCGTGACGCCGCCGGGATGGGGATGGCAAAGATTCGAGCCTTAGTTTATGGAAGAAGAGGCGCCTACCCAGGAGTGGTTCGCTCTTCAGCTCGCCCTGCTGTAGAATGCACGACGAACGTCGACCCCGAAAAGGGTCATCCCTCGGAAATAGCGCAGTGACGCCTACTGTCAGCCGCCGAGGTTCCCAGTGGGGGTCGGTCATATGGCGAATCCCACCTCCGCGGGCGCCTCTGGGGAAAAATTGGACGCACGATACGAGTGATTGGTCCACGTCGTCGACATCTAGGTGTCGGTAAGTGTATCGACTGGTCAGCTCTATGCAGAAAGGTCCATCAGAGGAACGCAATCGAGTGGAGGGTGCCGGTTTTCACCGGAATGTATTAGCAAAACGAGGTCGGGGGGAGCTTCTAAGCGCAAAGCGTTTAAAACTAAAAAATGCGCGGAGCGCGTACATAGACGGGGGGGGATCGGGGTAAAACGAGGAAGGCGCGCCGGACGGGATGACTCTTTACATACTGCAGCCTCGGCACTTTGAAAATTAAAAAGTTCTACGAGTGAGTCCGCATGCACACCGTTTAGGACGGCACTCGGGAGATCTGCTGCGGGGGACATCATCACGGAGCACACCTCTTTCCGTGAAAAATTGCGAACGCAGGCAGTGGGCGACCTACGGGCACGGGGGGTGTGCGCGCCGGGGTGGGATCAGGCGACCTGCCTCAAGTGCTTATATCAGGAGGGCCACTTGCCGGCCTGAGATTTTTGTAAGCTGGGCGACGATATGCAGAAGAAGCTTCCTTGGTTATTGTATCCTGGGGTAGATCTTTTGCCTTGAGGTGGGATTGGGAAGGGGGGAAAAATCGGGGAATGCCTCTGGACCGGATCCCTTCCTTCCCTCTTACCAAGTTACCACCTGTTGTAGCATGAGGAGTCTGAACAAAAGGGTCATGGAAAAAGACCTCCTTCAGGGATTTACTATTATGGGGACGAGATCTTTCCAACAAGGGGGTTGGTTACCCTTCAATAAATTATGTGAATTGGGGGATCAAGGACCCGGAGTGAGGGGGGCCTATGTTACGACTAACTTTCACATGAATCTGAGTTCGAGTCGGGGGAAAAAGTGAGAAGAACATTACAACAACTTGCTCTTTGGTTCCGTCTTTGGGCGGAATTCGTTAGAACAACGAGAACAATCGAAAAAAAAAGACACGCAGACTCAAAGGCCGTGTCACTAAGGGATGTTTGAAGGTAGACCGGGGGTGGTTGTCGGATCTGGGTCCACAAGTGATTAAAAAGGGATCTGCGCAGGAGATGGTTAAGGATGGTGCGACCTGGCCTACATAAGTAGAGAAGCAGGGTCAAAGGAGGTGGATGACCGATGGGGGGGTAGAGTCTTAGTTGAAGGGTAGCCTCATCTCCATTTGGTAGAAGGAAGGGGGAGGTCTGCGAAAGGCCGACCGGAAAACAAAGATAGGGAGCATCCCGAAAATGAGATCATAAACAGGTTATTATTCAGAGAAATAAATTCCGTGGGGTTTGGAAGGTAAGGGTTGGTGTTTCTGAAGGGGAGGATCGCCGAGGGGCGAAAAGTGGGGAAAAGCTCCCCCGGGAACGAAATAACGAGCTTCCTCGGAACTGAAACGGACAAACTACTTCTGCACATGATTTGCGGACAAAGAAGGGATAGGTTCGCGACTGATCATAGAAAAAAAGTCGTAAATAGGTGAGGAAAGAGGGGAAAAAATCCGGACGAGCAGAATAAGAAAGAAAAAACGAGCCTAGCACAGGCAATAAAAAGGGGAGCCGCGCCTCAAAACAGCCTTTTTCATGTGGGTGCTCAACACGCGCTGCTCCAGAAGGGGGGTGGCTGGGATGAAGAGCGAGGAACCGAGGTCATGGCCCGAGGGAGCACGGGCCGGGAAACTCCTCGTACGAAAGGGATTCATCCAGTATAAAGGAAAAAAAGAGGGCAGGGGGCTAAACAATTGATTGAATTCGGGACCGTCAGCCTGAGTACGAAGGGGGGGGTGCGTTAACATCATCTCCGAAGGCGCCTAATGTGAGAACGAAACCAAAGCGATTAGAAACCAAAAAAATTCTGCTTATTCCAAGAAGAGGCGCGGTGGGGAGGGGGAAACAGGCGTCTCATCGAGGAGATGAGAAGTGAAAAGAAAGGAAAAAAAGCAAGGCCTGCAGTCGACGAATGCGCAATCAATCTGTGCGTAGAGCTGTCTATCTTGGAATCTGTTCGGGAGGAAGAAATTGCTCAGGGGGTCTCAGTGCAGGAGGAAGGGAAGCGGGTCGCGGAGGCCGCCCTTTTCAAAAGCCAAAAAGGAGGGAGGGTAAAGGAGAGCCGCGTGAGGGATAAACGGTAGAGTTGTTATGCGGCAGTGATCTAACATTGGTGGGAAAGAGGGGGTATCTGGTTCTTGACTTAAAGCGACCGAGAAAGGGACTGAAACCGCGTCTACCGCACCTATGTTCACTGCCAGAGACATGGGGGACTCTCAGCCCGTGGCGAACCAAATGGAAGGGGGGGCTGGCTCGAAGTCGGAGGACGATCGTCTATGTTCAAGGGAAGCTAGTTCCTCAGTCAGGGGAAGGGATCAGTGTCCCCCGATCTGAGAAGAATGGGGAAAAGGGAATCAAAAAAAGGCCGGGATAAGAGAAGTGGGAGACGTTTAAAGGGAGATCGGAGGAGATTTCGAGAGAGTTTCGCCTCAGCAGGGGGACAGAAATTGCGCATAACAAAGGGGCGAGAATTAAAATGGATCGAGGGAGGAAACCACGACCGACTAGCCAGCTCAGAGGCCATACCATAAAGCACGGGGACCCGCTTAAAATCGCCTAGGTCTTCCACACAGTTAAACACGGAAGCAATCGAACGGAAAGAATTAAGACGGCAAGGGCCCTGACAAGGGCGTGGACCTGAACAAAGAAACCAGGTCCAAAGTTCCCACATTCCAAGGCGAAACCCGATGGGGAGGAGGAGGAAAGTGCGCAGATTGTGGGAATATCGACTGATCTAATGCTTTCTCCGATAAGTTTTTAAATTCTGTAGAAAGTTCGGCAATGCACCACTAATGAGGGTGAAGAACCTATCCTTAGGAAGAAAGTATTTGATTCCAATCATCAATTTCTGGGGGGTCCCAAAAAACTTGGTGGTATTGCTACAATTCGGACTATCGCTCCGTATCTACTTAGTAGTGGCGGAGCAATGAAACAAGGTAGGGAAAGATCGGATCCGTCTCAGGGGGTTAGCAGAAAGTGGTGGGTAAAAAAGAAATGAATAACCGGGATCAAAAAGGACCGGACTGCCCGCGATTGGGCCCGGCCCCAGAGTAAACAAACCCCGGAAAGAAAATCTCTTGTACAAGAAATGACGCGTGATGCAGAGAGGACTACGCGCGAGAGGTCTAAGGGAAAAGGAACCAAGTATCCAAGTCTAGACAGGTCTCATATCAAAGGGGGCGGTATTCGGCAAAAAAAACGTCTCAGCACCCACTACTGGAAATGATTCGAAGAACCTTCCCTAGGGGAGCAAGGCGAAAGCTTGGTGAAGGAGGAAATATTCAACGGGATTTAAGGAACAAAAACAGATTGGGGTTTTTCTTACGTAAAAGAGGAGTCTACTACCAAAAGAGTCCACGTGGGATGGGTTTCAACGTGGAGAGAGTTCATCTTAGGGACAGAGGCGCCCAGGAGTTCGCTCAACAGAACCCCCGAAAAATACGCGAACGTCAAGGGGGTTGGGAGTCGCCTGGTTCAAAAAGGGAGGGTTCTCGCGATCTACTCAAATCCGACAAAGAAGAAAAACGAATGAGGTCGGCATAACTAAGTCCTTCTAAAAACCTTCACTACAACAAGACTCTGCGTAGAAAAAACCTGAACTTGCCCTAAGACAAAAAACAACTCGAGGGATACTACGGGGGGATACGAGGAAAAGAGTGCTGCGCAAATACCTTTTAGGATACTCACCGGCGACCGAAAACGAGTCGGGGAAAGGAGGAAAAATAAACAAAAGGGCGAAATAGTACTCGAGAGGGGACCAGGAAGGCTACAGTTCTCAAAATGCACACTCTCAACGTTAAATAACAATGAAGAGCGCATGGGCGCGATGACAGCAAAATCACCACTCGCCGAGGCAATTCAGGGGATTAATCTCAAGTGCTAAACCAAAAGTCCGAAACGCACACAGGCAGAATCAAAGCCATGAAGAGGAGAAAAAAATGTGATGGGGCCGAAAAACGAGCACGGGGCGGAAGGAAACTGGAATCCTTTAGAGTATGACGAAGCGGATTTGACAGACGAGCGGGGGGGGACCCTGCAACAAGCGCAGCGCGCCTGGGTCGCAGGGGGGAGAGTGGGCTTCTGGTGAGAAAAAGCACTGGATGGAGGGGGGGATCGGCCAAACACCGGCGAAAAAACGAAAAGGCTAACTATCCCGTCTAATGATTGAAAATGAGTAAACACTTCGTTTTCGGTATCGAGCATGGTTTGCAGACTTCGGCTTTTAGGAATATCTATCGAGATTGCTCAAGGCTGAAGAGAAGGCAGACATCGAGCAGTGACTCCTCTTGTCTGGAGGGGGGAGCGGTTTCTAAATCAAATGGTTTAGGAGGGCTTAGGGCGAGAAAGGGAGAAGCCCAAACCGGAGGAGGGAGGAAAAGAAGAAAGAGAGGTCTCCTACTGGCCAGTCCACTAAGCAGAAACATAAATGGGGAATTGGAAGGCCTCCGATAACATCCGCGTCGAGCTAAAGTCTAAGTGCAGAGATCTAGAAATAGATCATCGAATCCGAAAAGAAAGGGAACAAGCTCGCGAAAGAGCCGAAAATCAAGGTGGGAAGGGAAAGACCGGGTGTCCTTAAGCGGGAGGCTCAGTTGGGAACGATTCCCCTCCAGCCAGTGCCGGGTTGGCGAGCACATAAAAAACTCCCAGCGACCCGCGCCTAAGGATGGGGGGGGGTTCAAACGCATCTCAGGGCTCTTAAATTAACCAACTTAGTCAAAATGTAGAATTAAGAGAAGTGATAGGGGGTCGGCAATAAAACCTCTTGCTGTAATGATTTGATGATGCAGATTTAGAGAACACTTTGCTTTGGTGGTTCGAACAATATGCAGTTGACTCTTTCGCTGTGTTGAGTGCGTGGGAATCGCAGAAAAATGAAGACCGGGCCCAAAAGTGGTCATTGGCCTATCAAATTAAAAATAGGATTTTCAAGACCGCGAGGTAAGAGGTGTTCAAAGAAGTGCTTCAGAATTGGCAGAATCCCTAGGGGGGGGCTTGAGGCGGACGTATTCAGTACCGGGTGCGAAGGGAGGGAGTGGTATAGATCCCCGGCGTCGAACTAGGGGGTTGGGCCGGTAGAGCTACTGGGGAAGGGAAACTCGGGCGTCGTGAAATTTTGGGTAACTGGGGAGGTGGGTGGAAAGGACGGAATGTAAGGAAGCAGGCACGAACTACTTCGGTGATAGGGTTCTCTAGAGTCTGAGGACGCGCGAACCATGAGAAGAAAAACAACCAGGGAAGGCCGCGGAAGTCAAGGAGGCGGGTTCTCTTCAGAGAAGGAAAGGACGAGAAAGATCCTAGGGATCGCCTCTTATAAAACGGGGGGAATGCGGAGAAAAAGAAGTTCCGTAAAAACGCTCCACACCCTCGGGCGGCGCAGGCACTTCGTGTCAACGATATAGAGGTTGAAGATCATCCGAAATCGCAAAATCGCTTCACGTGAGGCTCTTGTTTCACAAAAAAGGGAAGACGTGGGGGGGACTCAGGTGTGGGGGGAGGGGAAGGGTCAGCCGCAAGATTCTTATATATAAGGTCACTCACCGGTCAGGTTCTAGGGGAGGACTTAGGAAGGAGAAACGCCTTGTGGGAGTGCTGTAGACCGAAATATAGGAAGGTTTTGAAATTGCCTTGGATGGCCGTGAAAAAGAGGAAGGGGGGCAGGAGCGTCAAGTCCCGGCTGCTGCCCGGCGACCAAAATTTGCAGTGTCCACGGTTGTAAGATATATTGAGTAACAAAGAAAACGAAGCCTTCGATCACGGACGAGGTAGGCGAATGAAAGGTAGTAGCATCCCACATTGGGTTAAACCCATTGAGGGAGGGGGGGGAAGCGGCTAGAATGATCCGGTTGATTGCCCGGAGCTATTTGGAAAAGGGTCGAATGTAAACCGTGCAGATTTGGGACACTGAAAGTTTCTCTTGACTACGCATCAAAATATGCAGTCGCCAAAGCTCCGAAAAGACAGGGTTCGGGGGCCGGAAATGGGGTCCTCCGGGGGGGGGTTGGTAGGAAAGTCATGAGGGAAATTGGGAGGGAAAGTTGTATCCTTCTTTTCCAGGGAGAGGTTAAGGAGGTGGGAGGGACGGCCGAAATAGGCGATCCAAGGTCCAATGCGGGAGGAGTCGGGGGCGCTGGGATTCCGGAGTCGGGGGAGACGACGAGCAAAATCCAGGTGCCTTCGAGGAATTGGTTCTGCCAGCCGAAGATAACCCACCTAGAGCCGCAAGCAACCGACGGAGCGTAAAGATTTAATTATCATCCTCTGGGTTTTTACTAGGGGTTCAGGTGGGGGGACTTCTCTGGGGGAACGAGAAAAAAAAACCTTGGCGCGCACAGCGACCCAGAGAGGACACATCTCATACCTACGAAAAAAAAAAATCCGGAGACCGGGGGGGGAAATCGCAACTTAACTGTCCCAAAAAGACGGGCAGCAAGAGGGCAGGGATCGGGGGAGGGCGGTAGAACGCGGGAGGGGATTCAACGGGCCTTGTCAGGAGGACAGCATTAAAGAGAATCAAAGAAAAAGCTGGGGTGGAAAATGGGGGGTGACAGTCAGAGGAAAGGCGAATGCTTCCGAGAAGGGTTGAATTTGGGAAAAAAGGTTAATCGGCAGGAAACCCGTCTTCAGGCCCGAGAACCTGTCCTCTTTGAACGCACATAAACTTCTAATGCTTGCTGAAATCAAGAGAGGTCAGTCACGATTTAAGTTAGCATTGTTAAAAAGGCTTCCCTCTTCGTAATGTGAGGGTTAAATCATCTCACTCGCTGCTACAGAAATTATGCTCCACAGGGGGAGAGAGAAACACAAAGAGAAAATAGAGAGCTGGTTTCTTCCATCCCATTCGGGCCGAAGAGGGAGGAAATTATGGAAAAAGCAGACAATTACGACGAAGGGAACTAGGTACCTTCGAAAGGGTTTTAGCAAGTCGGGGGGGAGGGGATTCCTTAAAGTCTTTCTGAGGGCAGGGCGCTAGGACAGGAAGAGGGGACGGGACGCGATTAAGCATTTTCCCGAATCCAACCTTCATGGAAAAAAAAATGATTGAAAAGGAAAAAGTGCATTGGTGGAGGAAGGGGGTAAAAAGATTTCCTTAGTAAGTCATCTGTGGCTGGGGAGAGATGCAGCGCGATGCGATGAATTCTAAAGGGGACGGGGGGGTCCCTATTACAGGGGTGTGGGGGGGGGGGGGGGGGGGCAGCCAGGGGGGGGATGCCCGAGGACGCGAATAAAGGGATGGGGGGGAGCACACCCATTGGAAGTTCTGTCTCGAAGTAGAGGTCGCTCGATTAAAGGATAGTTCCACGGGGCGCTGGAGCTTGAAAAGAGATAAAGAAAATAGAACAAGTCCTAAAAGAACCGGCAGAGGAGAGAATCAGGGGAGCTTTTCTGAGCTATCTTCGAAGGGGGGGGTCAGGCTCTGTGAAGGGAGCTGAAAATAAGGTCAGGAATTGGAGCAGAACGGCCGATAAGCGCAACAGGGGCTCGGATCCTCAATCAACTCAACACACCAAAAACCCCGGCCCCATCACGAGTATCTATTTAGACCCGGCTGACACATCCTGACAGAGAAGGGAAGAAGGAAACAAAGGTATAGCATTCGATGAAAGTGATCATAAATCTAACGGGGGGCCCACATCGGAGAAAAAGTTGTGAGCAGGGGAGTGGCTCATATGTTCAAAACGGTGAATGCACCAAAGGTCGAAAAGCTGTACCTAGTCGCAATTGAGGCAATGCCGGAGCACTAGATCGGCGTAGATCCAAACTAAGGGGTACACTATCAGAAGGAAGGCCAAACAAAGGGGGGGGGGAAGCGCAGCAATCGACCTACCTCAGGAGACCGGGTCGAGGCTGGCGTGTTGGGGACCCAGTTAATCGTGACCGGGGGTGCATACCGATGGGGGGTTGGGGGTGGGGTGGGAGGGGTGGGGGGGTGGTGTGGGTTTGGGGGGGGTGTGTTGGTCTTGACTGTCAGGAACGGATCAACCAACGAGAAACGCAGATTTTCACGGCCCCAGAGAACAAGCCAAACACCCCGCGAGCACACCTCAACAGGGCGGTTGCAGATCGTCGAAAAAGGGGGAAAATCTCACGGAACGTCCCCAATGAGCCTACGGTTTATCGAAGTCGTTATCCGAACGTCATCCCAAAAGGACTCGAAACAAGAGTTTCCCCGGGAGGAGGACATGCCAGCCCTATTGGTCGCAAGGACGAGAAAAGGAGCGGGGGTCATGATCTTCACCTAGTGAGGCTAGGTTCTAAGAAATGGGGGAGCGGACGTCCTGAGGAGTCAAGACGAAAGGTCACTTTTTCGAAAAAGTCAAAAAGGCCGGAGGAGAGAGAAAGACGAGATCCCTCCTTCAGGCGCGGGGAAAACATATAAAAAGTGGAAATCGAATCGAAGGGGGTGTCGAGTAAAGTTCAAGATAATCGAAGACGCGACAACATCAAAACCGAGGAGGTCGGAGTACGCCAGGTAAAGACAAGCCTCAACGAGGCGAATGAAAAGTGCCGTGGCTCGGAAATTCGAGAATCAGGAAAACAACCTCTATTACGACGACAGGGGATACTAGAAAATCTTATTTCAAGGATTAAATTCGAGAACAGGAGCCCATCGAGAGCGAAGGCCACTGAAAAGAAATGACTTGAAAAGCTTAGTCAGTCCCAATTCCGAAAGATGTCTACGTGCTAAGATGAATGAACAAGGACCAGTGGGCGCGAGGAAGCAAGAGCACACTGAGAAGGAAAAAGAGCAATCAGTGCTGACGCCACCAAAGGACTCCTTTAATAAGATCGCATCATCGCATGTAAGGAGGGATGAAACAGGGCGGCTTAAGCTAATGTTTAGGAAGCAGAGAGGGACGCTGATCGTCTTGATCGCATAAACTGGTCTGTCGGGGGGAGAAGGAAATAAAAATCCGGAGGGCGAACCTTGATTTCTGAAGAAGAAAGGACTGAGGTACCAACACCTTAGAAAACTAGCTAAAGTAACGGATAAAGGAACAGGAAGAGGGAAATCCTGGGTTCGGTCTGGAGCGAGAGAGCGGTCAATCCTTTACTATCTACTTCTATCATCCGAGAATGACCACCTGGAGAGGGGGAAACTTTGCAAACAATTGGCACATTTATTTGGAGGCTTGGGAGGGCAGATAAATCTAAGAGAACAACAACGTATTATGAGAAGAGAGAGGGGCCAGCGAACGCAGGAAAAAGAAGCAAAAAGCCGGTTTTCAGTCGAAAAAGAAAAGAAAAGAAATAAATCTAATAGATGGTCGGGATAGAGCAAAGAGGAACTCAATCGAAAGGACCTCCAAATCCTAATCTCTGCCCCAGCGCTCGGAGATAGGAGAATAAAAAAAAAAATCACATCATTCAATGTTCCGTTAGCCTTGAGTCGCCGGGAGGCGGTCTCATTTGGGGAGACGATCCCCGGAAAGAAAGGCCGGGTTTCAACAAACCCCTGCGAAGCCAAGGGGAAGGTTGAGGTTGGAGGCTCGTCACGAAGAGGAAAGGAAGGTATCCGCGTAAATCTAAAATTTTGACCGCCTCGCCGTTAAACTTGTAGGAAATCACCCTCTGTCTAACTGAGTCGATCGCTTAGTTTGGGTTTCTATAAAGGGAAATCAACAATGGCACTTCGCGTTTGGTCCGGACTGACCATCATCTGGGGCACATGGAACAAACCTTGGGTCATTTCCCGAAAATCTCGGGAGATCGGTTCCGTACAGCCGAGGGGAGCTCCATCATTGTGAAGAATTTCGGCGTCTCACCCGTAACTCTGTCGGGGGAAAAATTGGACAGGGTGCGACTAGCGAATAATTTATGACTGTCTTCGAACGAGGAAGGGGGTTGGGGGTCGGTTCGCGAAGTATCTCTAAAAGGCGGAAGGGTGCTCTTCCTAAGGACTTGGCGGTCTTGCTACGGGAGCCGTGAAAATGTGAGTGATGAGGCGACAGACGGCGGGTGATAGTGGTAGAGGGTTTCTAAGCGCTTCCGCGGGTGAAGGGGGGGGCAAAGTGCTAACCCAAGGGGGGGGATACATCATGTAGGCTGTCTTCTTGGAGGAGATGCGAGCCGAATCGCAAGGGGGGCCTCGGGGGCATAAGCTGCCGGGGAGACGCATCAGAAAGGTGAAATGAAGAAAAAAAACTTTGTCTACTCCTAGGGGGGGGACCCTCTTCAAGGAAAGGGAAAAAGATCGAGTTACTCTCATAAGAATAAAAACTCTCCTTGCGCGTCATAAGTGGGTAGGAAAGAGGTTAAAAGGGGAAAGGCGCAAGAAGAATCTTTTTGAGCCCTTGATTTTAGAGATCCCGAGATATATTTACCTCGACGTAGGATCATTTCCTTTCAGGATCTCGACGGTCAACGACTATCTCATCACACGCCGGTAGTTGAGAAATAGCTTGGGGAAAAATTGGGGCGGTGGTCTGGGAAGTGCAAATGGCGGGTCAGTCTCGCGGTTGATACGTGGTGGGGGAGTCAATACACAACGGATCAAAGGGGGTAGCATGATCCAGATAAAAGGTCTTCACCTTTTAAAGAGCAGCCGCTACGTGGTCCCAGCACGTATAGAGATAGAAGATTTATTACTTCAGCGCTTTTCGGCACGAACACCCAGGTTGTGTTACAAGGAACCCGGGAGAGTGGGAAAGGCAGCAGTCTGACGGTGTTAGTCCCCAGTAGGGCGAGGCAGGGCCAAAGTGAGAAGCTGTAAACACCTTGCTATTGTAGCAAAATCGAAAACTGGTTGCACAAAATCCCGCCGCCGCCAAGACTTTTTCGCCGGGAAAATGGGGCAACGTGTTTGGGGGTTTTCGTCTCGGAAGAGAGAGGCGTAAAGGTCAGGTAAGTAAGGGTCCGTTATAGGTGGTCGGATGTGGCTTCAGGGGGGAATACCTAGCATATTTCCAAGAGGGGGGTGATGAAGGTCTGGTAACGATGCGTCCCTGAGGGCGTGGTAGCCCCCATGGGGAAGGAGACAACTTTTTGAGGCTAGGAACGCCCGGTCTGGAATCAAGCACCCCAGCTTAGCTCAGAAACGGATTTGCCCAGGAGGAGACGACTCGTTGTTGGGGGTGGGACTTGCTATTTGGGGCTCTGCCGGCTCACTGAGCCGCTAAAAGGAGAGACCTATGGCAAGCAGTAACGAAACATGATCGCCAACCATGAAGGATCTGCTCCCAAAAAGTGGGACTCTGCGACCTAGCGGGAAGAGGTGGCAGTTAAAAGGGGGGGGAAATCCTCGGCATCGAGCTATCGGGAAGGGAAACCACACGATAAGAGGAAAAAAGGCAAAAGATCCTTCCTCTACCCAAAGTGGTAGGGGGGTTTCCAGTAAAACAAATATGCGAGAATGCTACTATTGGTCGGGGGTCGAAGAAGAGTAAAAAGAAAAAGGTCCTCTCTTGAAAGGAGAAAAACCAATCACTAATGTTCGTGAAGCCCCGAAATAAAGGAATAATCTTAACGAACTAGTGAGAGTAGTCTTGCGCAAAAAAAAATACTTTTATCGAAGCCGTCTGCGGCCAAATGGGAATCACCGGCGCATCTCGCGCAACACGATGTGAAAAGGGGGGGCACGGCCCATACCACTGACGGGGGATTGAACAAAGACGCAAACCCCGGAGAAACTAATTCTCGCCTGGAATGGTCGTTCTCTAGGGCGAATCGGATTGATTCTTCGAAAGGCCGATTGAACCACGCAAAAGTCCAAGTGGGGAAAAAAAGGGGGAGCGCTGAGGTAAAGCTGCAGACCACTCTCTCATTCTCCTGTTAGACTGTGGTACCCGAAGCGGGGGTAGTCGCCTGATCGAAATTTATTTCAGGAAGAGTTTGTGAGGTCTCTATGCCGAGGTACTCCAGCTTCATCCCTCGCAGAGTTTACGAGGACAAGATGCTAGACTTCTTGCGGTCTCCCTGACTCCTCCCTTCTTGCGCAACACACATGGACGAGGTCCTCAGTCAAGGAGAGCCGCTATTTTCCCTTCATATTGTTTCGTTTGCGAGAGGCGATTTATGGAATCAAAACAGGCAAGGAGAGAATCAATTGGGAAAGCTGGAATGATAGAATCTTAGAAGGGCTTCTCGGACTTAGGGCGGAAGAAAAGGCCGAAGGAAAAAAGGGAGCTCGTCGTCGACCAGCCCTCTCATCAGAACAACCATTCAGTGAACGGAGAAAACCACGCCATGACCCAGGCTCAGGGAAAGGAATAATAACAACTGTCGTCCATGTCTATTTTACGGACCGAAAAACACGTTCACAAGGAATACCAGTTCGGCGCAGATGTGGGTTCGTTGCGGATAGAAGCCCTTTCTAAAAGTTGGGTAACCTTGAGGAGAATTTCGGCAATGCTACAGTTCTTGAAAGGGTAACTGGATAGGTGAAAGATTTCTTGGGGACATCAATCACAAAAGGGTCGCGTCAGGATAAGAAAAAGGGCCTAAAACCGTTATCGAGGCTGGCGTGTCTCACCCTGGGGGGGGGGGGGTGGGGGGGGTGGGTGGTTGGGGTGGTTGGGTTTTGTGGTTGTTTTGGTTTGGGGTGTGTTTGTTTGTTGGTGCGGCCTAGCTTGTCAAGAAGAGGGGTCAAAGCTCCCTGGTTGGGGCTTTCAAGTGAGTAGAAGTTGGGTACCGTACATCGCGGGGGGGAAGATGACCCCTGGTTCCGGGAAAAAGAGATTTGAAAGAAAGAAAATAAGTGGTCTTTCGATAGTCGGAAGATAAAAAAGAATCCGAACTGGCAAAAGGAGCGCCTTCAAAACTTCGAGAGAGCATTCAAGAAATCATCCCAAAAGAACACGACTTCCATGAATTTCATTCCCACCAGGAAAGGATTCTCAGGAGCCTTCTCTGGTTTAGATTTCGTGATGATCAGGGAAATATCAATAGTAGATAAGAAAAAGGGAAGGTTGTATTGTGAGGAAAATGCGGAGAATTAAAAAGTTTTCATCAACTGCTTATGAGCTAATCGGGAACCAGGAAAGGCTCAGTCTCTCATTAGACGGAGGAAAAAATACGAGTAAAAAAATAGCCTTGTGCCGTTTCAAGAAGGCTGGGGGAGGGCGAGACATCCTCACCGATGGAGACTAAAATTAAAAAAATACCTGAAACTGGAATGCGTGAGATGCTTCTAACTGATCCGAGAGCTGCAAGTTACGCGACCACAACCGATATGGAAGGACAGGATAATCGGGGAAAAGAAAGCTCAATCAATACTTCGGAACGATAAGGCCCTCTATATATAGAAATTCTGAATAAATTAAGGGGAACTTACAGGAGCGGCAGACCGAGTAGTACATGGGAAAAAAAAAAAAATCTGTAGTAGTTGTAAAATTAATGAGCTCAATGTTAGCGATGTCACAGGAACACGAGAAGACAGTATTGGTGGGAGAATCAATTTCGACCAAAACTACTTTGGAGCATGAATGAGAAGAATCAAGAAGAAAGAGTGATGGTCACCGAGCATCAGTGAGGGGGAAGAATCGGGGGGTTAACTCTTAGATCTCGGAGACCTCTCATGAGGGGCCCCCTGCCCAAGAGCAGCTCGCCTGTTTCGCTGAGGTGGGGGAAAAGTTGGGGGGTCTCTCCAAAAGCTAACTCAAGTAACATCATTTAATGGAAAAAGCTGTTCGGTTGGAGCGCGAGAGATGGGAGGGCGATCTGCTGGGTAGGAAAGAGAGATAGCGAGGCACTTCTATAATTCAAGGGAGATCTGTTACATCGAAAATTTCAAACGGTGTGCTTCTTGTAGAGAAAATCAATCGAAAAACAACGGAGGGTCAAGAGAGATAGGACTAGAACGACTGCGAATGCAATTGTGAAAAATCTCTAATCTCCCCCCGAGGATGCCGGAGAGGGCGCTAAAGACTAAGAACCGACAAGCCGAGAGCGGGAACCCGACGCTCCGCCGTACAAAAACTACGTGTTCTGGTTCCGGAAGGGGGGAGGCGTTAGGCCATTTTTGCAGATAAAAGAATTAGGGAGCCCAGACCGACATACAAGAAAAAAAGCTCGTCGGGGGGGTAAAAGGGAAACGAAAGAAGAGGGACCGAGGTCGCCTTGAAAGCAGTGTACCGCCTTCTCGTCGGGCATCACCCTGAAGGACTTGAGTATGCAAATATTCTCTTACTCGGGGCCATTTGGGGGAGACTCGTGGGGGATGGGAGATGTCGTGTGACAGGGTTCTGCCCCTCGGGACAAGCCCTGCCCTTGGGCAGGACAAGCCGCGGAAGAAGCGTGCGGGACTAAGCGGAAGCGGTTCCGAGAGACGGACCAGTCGGTGAGTTCGATTTCCGCGAAAACCCCAAACAAACAAATCACTACCACAAAGGCCCTCGCGGCCGGGGAGAGGCAGGTGTGAGGGAGGTGCGTGTCGAAGATAGATGTAGCCACCGGAGGAGAAAGACGGGAGGTGTGGGGGTACTTTCACTTTGCAAAGAGTGCAAATTAGAAAAGCGCTTGTCGGTCAAGTTTCTCGGAAGTAGCCGACCTCCAAGTGAGGGGGAGAAGGGGTGAGCGGATGATCCGGCGTTAAAAGGGAGAAACCCAGGCGAACCGTATCGGAGGGTACGGAGGAAGGACGCCGAGTAGAAGGCCGCTCTCCTCGACACTTTGTCGAAAACTGTGGAAGGGAGTCGACTACGCATATCAACCCAAAAAGAAGTAGTGGGAGGCGTTAAGGAGGGATCATCAGTAGCAAAAAGAAAAGGACGCAGTCCTGCGACGAGGTGCAGGGCTGCGCATCCGCAAGTGTTCGCAGGGGTGGGGCTCAGGGAGCTCGAAGGATATCTCCGACAGCAAGAAGTTGGTTCAGGGTCTTGTCTGGGTCGAGATCTCACACTCCTGTTAGGCAGGGAGTAGAGGTGTGATTGTTCCGGGGGGAGGAATGGAAGCTTTGTAGCGTCAGGGGTCCCTTCTGCGAACCACCGGATGAAAAAACACTGTTTATCATGGGGATATCGGAAAAAAAGGGGTCATGAGCAAGGCATTCTGATAAGTGGGTCGAAAGCTGGAAACGAAAACCATTGGGGGGGGTTTACCCTTCAGAAATTGATGAGAGTTGCATCGAAAGGGTCTCTTATTCCCACTCGTTAGCTAAATTGCACGTAAAGGGGCAAAATAAGTGAAATTTGAGGGATCAAAATGTTCATTCCGCAGAGACCCTCCCCCCCAAGTTTTAGCCGGAATTTTGGAAAGTGAAGGTTTTCGAAGCGAAATCGGGACAGAAAAAAGGGGAAAGGGGTACGGGAGTCTCCCAGAGGTTCAGGATGTTTCCGTTTTGCCGACGATCGATCAGAGGTGTACCCCTGAGTATGACTGGGTGCTGAAAAAAAAATGCCGGTGATACTCAAGTTGGCTTGCGGCCTTTTAGAGGCAGGAAGGACAGGCGAGCGAGGACAAAAGCCGCCGTAAAGACAATCCCAGAGTCATAAAGCCCTGAAGTCAGAGGACTGGTTTGAACTTGTGTCCTAATGTGCTTCGACGGGGCGACAATGGGGGAGATCGGACTTAAATCGCAAAGATCGAAAACAGAAGGTGGGGGGACAAAAGCAAATGCGCGTCCTCAGGGCCATCGAGGAGATGTCGAGGGGACTGTTCGGAGCATCAGGATCTAAGCAACACGATGAATTACATCATGCTAATGGTTAGAAGGAAAGGCCGATTACATGGTCCATCAGAGTAGCAGGCCTAACCCGAGAGGGTGGCCTGGTGTGGAATATCGCTGACCCTAGTCCTCGCGCAGCCCTTTAATCGGGAGATGCGGGCAAGAAATACAAAGCGGACAGTAGCGCCGAAGTTAGGGTCGTCGAAGTCCGTATTGGTAAAAATCATGCGCTTGAATTGTATGAAATCCACCAACCGGCGCTCAACACAAAGTGTGAGAAGAGAAGCCGTTTGTCTCTGCGGGGGGGAGAGAAATGCAAATTAGCGACGCGTGTCCCCTGATCTCCAATTTGAGATAAATTGAGTACTTTTGTAGGTTCTTCATCCCTTCTAGTCGCCGGCCTGGTGAACATGGAAAAAAAAATATTCGCGCTAGAAGCATTGGACGCCGAATCCCCACTCTGAATAAGTGAGCGTATAAGGAAGTTCTCAAAATCGAATTTAGTGAATGCTGGTGACTGGGCGATGCGATGGAAGAAATTACCGCGACTTACACTGTTCCTATCCTCGAGACTGGCCCGAGGACGAGAATACGACACAACCAGGGGGAGAGGCAGAAAGAAGTCATTTCCGAGGGTCCGTTGCGCTCACTTTTTCGCAAACCTAGGAAAAAAAGAAAAAATAGAACAAGTCCGCAAGCAGAGAGAGTCATGGGAGGAGGGGTGATGGCTCATCAGGGATTGCTTAGCTCGGGCAAACCCGACGTCGCGAAGGCCTTTGGCCGACGGAAGGAAAGTCTCAAATTATCTTCTCTACAAGAAAATCCTAAAACGAAAAGATAACCATTCCCAGAAGGGGAACGTATACTATGTAGTCCACAGAGGCCAACATATGAAAAACGAAGCCAAGGAAAAAATTAGAAGCCTTCAATCGTCGATTTACCTGGGGGTGGGTAAGAAAAAAAAAGAAAACTTCACTGGGGGTCAACCTTAGAAACAATGTCTGAGTTTCGCTGGTTCTTCTACTTACTGCTCCCAAGGAACAACATGTTTTACGGATTTCAGCAGGTCGTCTCCTTCACTGAAACCTAACGATTACAGAAGTGGTGTTTCTAGAGGTAGCCGAAAGTCTTCCTCCTGGATGCGGGTCGAGAATTAACCAGGTTAGAACCGTCGAGGGATGTCTAAAAAGTGGGGGGGGTAGTTAAGACAAGGGATCACAAACGACAAGCCCTCGGGGCAAGGAAAAGATAAAACGGCCGGCCAACGCCTCTCTTTAATAAAAAGCCACTGGGTCAAAAGAGAAATATAAGAGCTGAACCCAATTATCCTAAAGTCGAGAAACTTAGACGAAGAAAGAGTCGTGGGGGCTGACCACCCAAAAAAAAGGGCGCACACTCGGAAAAGGAATCCAACGTACGCGCAGGAGCGTGGATATTTCTTAGGGGATCGAACGGAAAGAGCGTGACAGGTGCAAACGAAAAAAACAGGTTGGGTGATTGGAGGGAAAGGTGAGAGGATTCGCATTCATAAATTTAGTTGCCGTCTAGAACTTAAGTCAGAAAAACCTCGGCGATCGTCCGCGTTCGCCAGAAGAAACAAGCATCCGATGTAACAGGCCTGTTGGTTCGCATTTCAACGGGAGAAAGAGACAGACGAACTATCAAGGGGGAGTCTTACAATTAAGCGAGTTAGACCTAAATTACTGAATCCGAGCTCGGAAAATGCGATAAAAACGAAAAAACAACTTACAAAGAAAAGGCTACGTCACGGCTATCGGAAATAACGGATGACTGCAGCTCAAAGGCAGAACAAGAAAGTCGAATGAGAAGAAAAAAACCCTGGAAAAAAAAAATCGTCGGACTGAAAGCAGTCGAAGACCCAACGCGGGTCCGAAAGAATGACAAAAAGGCAGGGAGGAGAAAGGGCGCGATGAAAGACCGTAATCAACAAGCGCAATTAAATCGCAAAGGACAGGACCTACTGTAAGCTCAGAGGGCATCCTAAATCATTCAGAGAAGAGGTGTGCCTTCGGCGGAAGGCGAAGGTTATAATTTGGAGAAGAAATTTTCTTGGGAAAATCTCATCTTGGACTCGTCTCTTTCTGCCATTCCCACGCAGATCGCCTTGGGGGGAGTCTTATTAGTTGGCGGATCGTCAAAAACGAGAAGACTCGCGGAAAAAACGTACCCGCTACGGAACCGGCCATAATGGAAAAAGGAGGGTTCGGGGGTCTGGGGAGGCGGCGGCTCGGCGGGTAGAAGAGAAGCGTCAGAGAAGGAAAGAGGTCCGACTCGAGGGGGACTGTGAAACAATTGCACATGAGGGGGGTGCAGGGGGGGAGGGCGAAAGAGAGTCGAAAACAAACAAAATGGAAAAGAGAGAAAGACGCCACGACGGATATGTTTGAGGGGGAAAAAAAAGAGCTCGACCACCGGGAAGTGTCTGCCTTTGAGAAATCCAGCTCGAGCTACAATCAGAAGAGATGCAAAGAGAGGAGCGCTCCAACCGGACAAAAGCAACGTGTTGAGGGAGGAGCCGGGGGGATAGCAAAGGTACGTGCTCTGCGTCTCCAAAGACCAAGCCAAAAGGAGTCCAAAAAAATATGACTTTGTAATTTAAGAAGAGGGAGGGAATCAAGAGGAAACGCTCAGAGGGAAAAATTCAAAAGCTCCAGTCACACATTGAGAAGTTTCAAAGGCTTCTGCTTTGAAGGAATTCGAGTAGTCCCAGTCTTGGCAAAAAATGTGGGGGGGGAGACTGAAATGAATGGGCGATGGGGGGGAGGGGTTAGGGTTTCTGGGGAACATGAGCTGCCTTTGCATGGTCCTTCCGCTCTTAAATAAAAAGCGGGCAAAGTGGGGGAAATCGTCGAAGAAGTTGGTCCACGTACGCTTTGGTTCTTGGGGCGCGATATCACACCCACTCCAAGACAAGGGAGGCGGAAAGAAAGGATGGTCCCATTAAACATCTCGATTAGTAGCCAGGTGCGACATAGATGTGTGGTTAGGGGGTACGGTTGCAAGAGAGGGAGCGAGGATCTGCCACAAAGCGCGTTTCTTGGAAGGGGTAGCCTGACTGTAGTAGTAACACCCACAAGGATGGGGAGGCGGATGTAGAGACGCGCAAAAAAGAGGGTTGAACCACTACCACAAAAAGAGATTAAGCTCCTAGGGGGGTCTCGGTTAGGGGAGTCGCAAAGCGGTGAGTAGAATCTAAACCTCTAAGAAAAGTCCACGGCACTTAAAAGTCGAAAGCGTTGAATGGCAAGACGAGCCGAAAGTTATGAACCACCCCAGCTGGGCGCGAGGGAAAGATCTATCGTTGAAACTCAAAGCTCCTAAAAAAATTTTCCTTGGTCGCTTGGGGCGGAGCTCGGGGGGTAAGGGGGGGGTTCTCGAAGTGGTGTGGGAGTCTACCGAATGATAATTCTTCTCGACGGGGAAGGGTTGGGAAGGGGTCAGGAGGCGGGGTTACGGTCGGGGAAGCACCGTCTGGTTTAAGCCGGATAGGAGGTGTGCACCTTGGGCCGGTGGAGGTGCAGTGAAGAAGGAGGGCAAGGTCAAGGGAAGATGTCGAGCCACCAAAATTGGCTGATGAACAAAGTTTTTAGGGCGGAAACGAGATCGTACGGCGTCAGGCCGAAGGTCAGGAGGTTATGCGATGCTCGCACTCAAACCAAGTTTTGTGGGTAACAAGGAAGACTTGGTAGAACGATTCAGGGGGGGGGGACCATCTCGAACCTGATTAAAATAAGTGCGAAGCAACGGTACAAAAATTGCTCTTGTAGGGGCAGAGAGGAATGAGCAATTCTCCACGACACGCCTTAGCCGCGGGTGGAGAGAATTGGGGGGGGGGGAAAGGGGTGTTTTAGTCTGGGCAATCGACGATTAAGAAAAGGGTAATGCAATGCCGTGATAGTTCATGAGGGGACCGGTTTGCACTTTACGGGGTATGACTGCTGGTTGTTAGATGCTTCCCGTTACTTGAAAGACATAAAGTGGACTCTCGGGGGGCTTCGAAAAAGTCCTTGAAGTGCTATCTCTAAAAACTGGAGCCGACCTCCGATGAGAAAACTTGGAACCCAGAGAGACCTTTTTTGATTGTCTATGGTCTCTTCGTGGCACACGCACAAGTTCAGAACGACCAGGAGCAGGGAAAGGGAAGGAAGGCAGGTAACAGGAAGGGTCGAATCGACTTGAAGGGGATCCTTGACATAAGGGCAAAAAACTCCTCTCATCTAGAGGCGAGGGAAATAAGGGGAGGGATACTCTGTCTAAAAGCTAGGTTATCCACACTTCATGGTACATGGGGATATCGGCCTAAGACACCTCTTTTGTGTGCCATCACTAAGAATGAAGCCGGGGTGGGTTAACTAAAATCTCTCTTCTCCCCGATTCCCTGCCATAGAAGAACTGCCCTTTATAACGAATCTTAGAGCCAAGGGAGAAGGGATTCTCGGGCTCACAGATGTGGCTCACGATCCTTCATAGCTAGGGGGTGGGCGGGGAGATAGAATAAAGAATTTTCAGAGAAACCAGTCTCCTTTATTCTCACTTTTTCGGCAGAACATGAATCGCTATATTTAAAAGAAAAGAGTAAAAAGGGGGGAAGAGTCTCCGAAAAGACAGTCCTGCTAAGCTATCTTTAGTATTTGCGGGAGGGAACGTCCTAGAGGGGAGTTCAGGAATGCGAGAAATTGGCGGGGGGGGCGTGGTGTAGAGGGGGTCGCTGTGGATTTCCAGAAGCAAAAACTGGTGGTGGGAGGCTCGGTGGCAACATGATTTTGAGTCGGAGAGGGGGTTGGGGGGGGTGCGGCTTGAGTGTGGGGGGAAGAGTGGGGCTATAGGTCAATTGGCGGGGGGCCGTCTGTTCTTGTCTTAGAGGTCAGGGTAGCTGCTAATCTCCTGCTAGAAGCGAATAGGGGGCGATGCGTTAGCAAACCCTAGGTCTCGAAAAAAAAGAGGGAGGATTTTCCTAGTAGGTGGTATGTGGGTAAGAGGGGGGGTGGGGGGTGTGGGGGGGGGGGGGGGGTCTCCCATCGTATAAAATAAACAAACCATTCGAGTAAAAGAGGGGAGCATGGGGGAGGTTTGGGGTGGTGTGGGACTCGTCGTGTGCGGGAGGTGTCTAAGCATGAAGGAGCAAAAAAAGTAATAAGCAAAACATGGGGTACTAGTCTACGCACCTACGGGGGGTAAATGGGGCGCCTACCAGCCACCAAGCGGGGGGAATGTATCGCGCAATAGTCGGCCACGTGGGTCTGGGTCGGTACATGTAGTGTGCTACCAAAGGGGTGTG
>Ga0179593_1546641_pt1 | contig 23149 bp, 18 predicted proteins | sample CZODoug2_1_08_16_FD_185931 | JGI IMG/M metagenome (GOLD analysis project Ga0179593, IMG submission 185931) | Vadose zone soil fungal communities from Angelo Coast Range Reserve, California, USA - CZODoug2_1_08_16fungal (PacBio error correction) | ecosystem: Environmental > Terrestrial > Soil >...
TACCGCCGGAGGAAGGTTCGACAGTAGTCTCGAGGACGATATAGCGAAGGAAGAACTCACCATGGGGCTGAGTTGGGAACTTTACGGTGAAAAGAAAAGACGTACTAACATTACAGGGAAATTGAAATGGGGCTTGATGACATTGAAGTCGGGAGGAAAGGGGTAGAGAGGGAGTGTGAAGGGGAAAAGGCCTTCGGGTAGTGGAGGTCCATGGGGAAGTGTAGGGGCTATGGCAGGGACGGTGGGGAGAGGGGGGGAGACGATACCCTGGTCGGTAATCTTTGATATCCACAGAAAAAGCTTTGCCTCTTTTTTTCAAAACGAGGGAAACGTGGAGTTCAGGGGAAAAAGGAGATGACTATACATCAAAAGAGGCGAAAAGAGAGAGATCATTCGCCCAAAGAGTGTATTAATCCAGCTACGTAAGAAGGGTCCATGCTCTGGATAAGGTGAAGATTTGTTTTGGCTGACGTCTAATCCGATTGAAAAGGAAAAGAAAAATCGCAATTTTATTTGAAAAGAGGAAGTGCAGGGGGGGAAGTAGTCCACAGAAAGGTCACGTAACTGTAGGGGGGGGGGGGGGAAAGGTTGACACGTCAGGGTCACTCCCTAAGCGCGAATTCAACGGGGACGGGAGGAACTCTTTACGGAAGGAGTGCCGGGGGGAAGGAAGAGTTCCGGTTAAAATATGGAGGGGGGATCAGATCGAACGTACCAAGCACAGGGGAAACTGCGATAATGGTATCAAGACTAATTTCCGCACAAAGGAAGGCAGAAATGCGAAAAAGGAGTCTGAAAATCTGTCGAACTCAATGCGTCGGAAAGGAGTTTGTTGTTCATGGGGTCGAGGGCGAATGGGAACGTGATCAATACCGAGCGCGATCGGGAGAATAAAGACAGGAAGGAAACTCTGCCGGAGGTTGGAAAGGCAAGCACCGACAAGCACAACGCAAAGGAAATAGAAGGCAACAGGGCAACTTGGGGGAGCAAGTAAGGGGGGGGGCTTCGTCACTTCGGAGGGAAGGGGAAATCTTAGCTTTAAGAAATGATCCGAATGTCCTGCGGAGTGGGGGGGAAAACCTCGGCAGAAAGCCGGAGAGGACTCGATCCGCGGTCTATTCGAGAAATATAGAAACGGCATCATTCCGCGAACAAATCTGGGGGGCGAACAGCTTGGACAAGAGAGGGTCTAGACGTGACGGAGGGGGATAAACCTAAAGGGGAGTGAGCGCTTAACATGATGAGAATGGGAGGAAGAGTTTATCAGGGTTCAGGAAAGATAGGATTTTTAATGGGCGCGAACCCTCGTGGCCCCGAAGTAAGGACCGTCAATACCTGTGGGACGAGCAAGAAGGGTGGTGGTGTAACTTTGTGGGTCGTGGCAGGGCGCAAGTGGTGAACATGCAAGGGGCTCTAAAAGGAGCGGGGTACATCCCGGAAGGAACACGTGAGGAGAGGACCGTAGGGACAAAAATGTTCGAAAAACGGGACCATGACGGGGGGGGGGAATGGGGGCCCATTAATTAGTACTCAAAATAGTGCAAAAAGACCTACCGGAGTGAAGGGCCAAGGTTCGCCGCAAAAGCTCCAAACCCTTCCTTATAGTTACGGAGAAAGAAAAAAAAAAGCGGGGTGGAAGAAGGTGACAAGATGGGATTCTTGAACAGCCGGTAGGTCACCGATCATTGGTTACCCACCGGGCGGGTGGTTAATTGTAAAGGTACTCCCTCGGAAACCTTTACGGGGGAAGGGGAGAGAGCCAAGGTCATTCGACGACTGGACTTCAAAATCGGGAAAAGAAAATAAAAACAAAAACCAGAAAGCAAGATATGAAAACGTTGGTGTCGCCCGGGAATCATCCGTAAAACACCTGTGGATTGGCGGACGCGAAAATCGCTGTGAGGTGGAAAAGTAATCCAGGGAGAAGGGGTTTCAGTAGGCAATGCTGAGGGGTGGGTCTCCCACCTTGACTAAAAAAAAAATCGGGCGACGATGGAGAGAATCGGAATGCTTGGATTGAAATCCTGGGGTATTGAAGCTGGGAAAAAGGGAAGAAGGACGTCGAAATGTTGTGATATAACCCGATTGACGTGGAAGGAATGGCAGATTACTCTGGGAAGCCGTAGAGAGGATGGTGCTGTACGGCGGTCGGAAGAGATTCGGATTTGGGAAAAAAACCGGGTAGTCGAAAAAGAAATTCTGGTCGTCCCTAGTATGAACTGGGTGTTGACGTTTTTTCAGACAGGTTGAAAAGTATTGAGGGAATGTTGGCTGTATCGCACAGTAGCAATGCAGGTTGAAACAAAGGGGGGGGTCTGCGCCGCGAAAAATGGTACGTATTGGAGCATCGACTAAAAATAGGATGAGCTGAAAAGGAGAGATCAAACCTTAAAGTAAACAAAAACACCTCTCTAAACAGGACACGCTAGGGGGTACTACAAAAGATTCCCGCAATAAGTTCTCAACCGTCGACTTGAAAACTTGAAAGAAAAGAAGAACTTCAAGTTTTGCCCGGGGGGATACCAGGGGTTCTCGCGAAAAAAAAGAGGGAAGTTTTCGCTACCGGGAACGGGAGAAATCGCCGCCCTAAGTTGAAAGAGCGGTTTCAAGTACCCGTCCAAGATGGTCGGTGATAAGCACAAGCCGTCAAAAAAGAGGGGAAGGGGGGGGCGCACCGGGGGCGAGCTTTTTTCACAAAATACTAATCAAGTCAGTCAAAGCAAATCGTGACTAAGTCCGCAGGGATGAGGGGGGAAGCAAAAAATATGAAAAAAAGGTCGACACGAGAATTCTTCTTCCCGCAAAACCGCTTAGGGGGGGGGGGGGGTGAACAAAGCCGAGATTTTCTGAGCTCGCCCCAGGAGCGGACAGAGGGGAGGCCCTCATAAAAAAAGAACGTCATCACGTCAAGAGCTGCTGGGGTTGGAGTTGAGACGAGGAAGGCCGAATCATGACTTGTGAACCTGGGACGCGCGAAAAGTCGCACGGACGTAGTTGAACGGCAGAAAACAAAGGGGGGAACAAAGGGAGTGACCGGTGACGCAAAGGAAACAGGTAAAAAGAAAGATTTGACCTGCCCGAGGTTTGGTGGGAAGTCAGAACCGAACTAGAGGGGGTCGTTCGGCGCGCAGGGAGGGATTAAGTAACTTCAATCAGGCCGCGGCTTTGAATAGGGTTTTTCAAACATGCGGGAAGAAATGGGGGGAACGAAACATGATCAAGCAAGGCCAAGGGGGGAGGGAAAAAAGGTGGACCACAATCAGGCGGCCGGCTACAGAAAGGGTCCCTGTCGGGGTCACCTCGGAAATAGGATCAAAACCTTGGGGGAAAAAAAAGTTTGCGAGGGGAAAAAAACGACCCCAACTTTGCAATACAACTTCAATTTCAAAAAAGGGTCTCAGTAAAAAAAATGGTAGGGAAGTGAAAGAATGCCGTGGACAAGGATGCTAACTGTGGCAGAAAAGGAAAAACCCTCTGGAAAGGGGAAAAAGGGGTGAAACACTCTTTCCAAGCATTCGAAGAAGGTGAAGTTCTAAAATAAAAAGGAGCCGAATCAGGTCAAAAGTCATACTCAACTGTGCTACAGTGGAAAGGGAAAGCTCAAAGGGGGCGAGGACTGACTTGTTGTTCTCCTTTAACTCGAAAGGAGGAGCCAAAGGAGGAGCGAGTGGACTCTCTGCCGGCAGGTTGCCCAAGGAAGGAAAGCAAGCAGGGTAGAAAGGGAGACAACATACCCTACTATCCAATTTCAGCGGGGGAAAAAAGCTTCTATAACACTACTCATGCAGAAACGGGGGGGCACCTGGGAGGGGTAAAAGGTGGAAGGGGGACTGATTAATGGGGGGGAAAAAGACGGGAAGGAGGAAAACTTGGTCAAACTTAACTGAACTGACCAGGGGGAGAATTTCTGTAAGAGGTTTACCAATAGAAGGGATGGATCATCGACAAAAGGAAGAACCCCGGAAGGAAGAATCTATTCCTACTTCTGAGTAAGACAAGAGGTGGGGTAAAAAAAACAAGGGGTGCGCCTGACAAAGAGGACGCGCGGGTGCAAGATCGGACGAACATAAATGCCACAGGGGAGAGTTCTGTACACGAATCTTGGGGAAAAAAAACCTTGGAAAATCGGCGGTACCCATGGTCAAAAAAGTGGACGAAATCTTAAAAAGGATCTCAAATTCGCATTCCGGAGGAGGGGGGACAGGAAAAGTTGTTCAAAAAAAAAAACCCCTCTCGTGAAATGCTGGAAAGATTACAAGGACAAAACTACGAGATCAAAAAAATAACATAAAAAAAACCCTAACAGAAGGGGAGATGTGGGGAGAGGTACATAAAATAAGGAGACAAAAGGGAAAAGAAATGGGGGGAACGTAGGAAAAAGGGAGTACCATTGGTCTGCTAACTGAATCAGAAAATTTCGAAGGTTTTTCTTTGGATGGGGCTACTTTACCGAACTAGCACACATCGCGGTGAACAGAGGAAAAGCGGACTTGGGGAAAAAAAAAAATGTCAATTTCACTGGAAGGGGGCTCAACACTCTGACAGTCACTTCGCCACGACACTGCACATGACCCGAAAGACACGAAAATCGTAAAAAAGGACACACATCAGAAGGAGAAGGGGGAAAAAAAATAGAAACAGGTCTTACAAATATGGACCGGGAAATGGATAACGGAAGGGGGAAAGGGGAAGAGCGATTTTGGGGAAAAAAAAAAAAAAAGGGGGCATGAGCTATCGGTCGCTATATAGAGGCGATCGACATCACGTAAGAAACAGCTATGCTTGGATTTAGATCTCAGGCAAAGGGGGAAAAAAAAGAGAGAGCATGAAAGGGGGGGGGAGATGACAAACCTTCGTCGGGGTCGACAGTGAGTCGGATCGACCCGAAGGGGGGGAAAACTCCACTATGATGTCGTATTGGAGAAAAGGACCAAGTCTCAGCCGTCAAAAAAAGGAAGTCAAGGAACCGGTCCTTGGACGAACTCTTGAATGAAATTGACTGCGCGGAAAAGGGCGGAGGAAGTGACTAAACATAAAAAGGGGGTATCCATGTGTCAGTCGGTGATGCCGCTTGACGGGGTTCAGATTGTTTGAGAAGAACATCACGGGAGAAAAGTTTATATCGTCAAAGAGAAAAGAACGGAGACTGTTTCAACCGCAGAGGGGGGGAAAGGGGATACGTCAAAAGAGAGAACAACGGCGGCCGAAGCGTCAGTGGCCCAGCTTGTAAACTGATTCGAGACGGATAGTGCTAGGGAAGGGGAAATTGGGTGGATTCGGACAGTATACCGATACCGCGCTCAAGAGGGAAGGGTAAGGGAATTTGGGAGAGGGAGGACTGACTGGTAGCCGAATTCACAAGAACTGGATTTTGGTCAGAAGGTGTGAACAAAAGTGTCCCGAAAAAGGAAATGAGGGGGCGGGAAGGCGTTGAATAGCTCGTCCGGAACTGCAGTGATTGACACAGTGGACATTCCGAAGTAAAATGGGAAGGGATCGACGTAACAAGCAGGGCAAAACTTCGTAGGTTCAACGCTGGCCCAGGGGAAGGGGGGGGGGTAAAAGCGAAATGTCAAGAACAATCTTGTGGGGTCAGTACTCAGGTCTGAGTGGGGGGGGAAGGGGGGGAAAGTGGGTGAGCGAGAATTGAGTGAGAAGAAAAAAGAGGAGGAGAGAGTAACCAAGGGCCACGGTCAGATGCCGTGAGGTTGGGTCAAAAAGAATCCGGAGCCCACTTTTGTTACACAAAGGGCAGAAGAGAAAGAATTCACGCAGGAGCAGATTCGTAGCTGGTAGAAGAGAGGGGTCGTCATTCGGGGAGGGGAAGAGAGTCGTTTTTGAAGAGTTCCTCGCTGATTGAGAGGACCTTTCCTCAGTTGCGTCAAGGATCGAACTCTCTAAGTCGTCATGCTTTCGAGAAAGTATAGAAAAGACCATTGGTAAAGGAAAAATCGGGGAAAAGGTCGGGGGATAGGGGGGGGGGTAGAACGAGTTTTGGTCGGAAGATTGAAGGCGGAAAGGGGGATAAAAAATGGGTCTTGAAAAAAAAAGGAACATATTGATCCGGAATGACCGGGTTGTGGGGTCGGAGGGGAAGGTGAAGGCGGACTCGCGAACAGGTGGGCGCAAGAAGAAAGGGACAGGTCATCCGTCACATTTTGAAAAAGACTTCTAAAAAAAAATTAAAAGTTGTAGGGGGGGAAGTCACTTAGGGGGGGAAGAAGGGTGGCAGTAATAGAAAAAAAAGGGGGGGGCCCATTAGGGGGGGATCTCAAGTCGTTATATCGTACAGGGGGGGGGAAAACAGGGAGGCCTTCGACCGATTGGGTCACACCCGTCTAAAAAACGATCAGGAGGTTCAAGGTTCAGTTTGCCGAACTGAGTACATCGTGGGACACAAAAAAGAACCAGGCGGTCGACCCAGGCCCTCAGAGCGCGTAAATAAACACGGAAGAGGTGAGGTCTTTTATGCGGAACACGACCACCCGAGTAAAGAGGGGTCAGAGGGGTCAGAATCTGTATTCACCTTCCAAAGTGGGTAAGCGCGGGGTGGGGGTTTTAGATCCGTCAACTACCTAGGGAAAAAGGGGGGGAAGGAGGAATGTCGTGGGGTTCAAAGTCTAGGGTCGTCTTTAAAGTTGTCAAAAGGGGAAGGGAAAAAAAAACCAACAAGTGCACGGGGATTAAGGAAGGGGGTTTGAGGGGGGGAAAAAAGTCAATCGCTGCCTTGGAGTGGGGTCTCAAGAAAATCGGGGGGGAGGGGTTTGTAACCACAAATTCCGCCTCGGTGGGAGGGGGGATGTTAAGAGGTATTCTAAATGCTCGGGCCCTAACCCACCTGCATCCTAGGAAAGGGGGGGTGGGGAACGATTGATAGAGGATGTAATCTGAAAAATCTCCGCAGTTGAGAAATCAGACCGCCGCGGGAGGGGGAAAAAAATGTGAATCACCGATCGGGGATGAAAGCAGATTCGTCGGCCCGGGGGGAAGTAAGGGTTTTGTCTTAAGGGAAAGCAGAGGGGGGGAATGGGGGGGAAGCCAAAAACACGGGTATCAGTGGAAGCGGGAAGAAGTTCTTTCCAATTGAAAGTGGGGGAACGTGAGGGGGGGAAACACTGGAACGTAGGCGGTGCGCGTGTAAGAGGGTCAGAATGTAAATGGGGATGGGGGGTTTAATTCGACAAAGGGAATATGAGCCTAAATCCTCAACAACCAGGAAAGGGATGAAAAGAGGGAAAAGATTATAGTATTAAAGCAGGGACGGAAAATCTCGAATGACACGTTTGGGGGACCTACCAGCGAAGAGGCCCGTCCCTACTTTCTCCGTCGAAACGGGGGAAAAAAAAGGGTAAGAAACGACGGGAAAAAAGGGAGAAGGTTTCAGAGCCAGTGGTTTTTCTCGTAGAAAAAAAGAGGGGTCATAATTCGCTAGTTTAACAGGGGGAGGGGGAAAAAGAGCGCCAGCCGACGGTTCACGACTAGGGAAAACGACATAAAAAAAAAAAAAGAAAAAAAAGGGTAGGATATCAACATTTAGGGAAAGGGAATAAGAGGGACCTTCGAATAGGTTTTTTCAGACGATCAATTTCGAGGGAAAAAGGCCCTAGACAGCGTTCGAGTTACAGGGGACGGGGACGGGGGGGGGAACATCATCATTTATGGGGTACATAACTTATGCAGGAACGTCAAAAGGAAGGGGGGAGAATTTTTGTTACAACACCTTCAGGGGGGGAGCTTCAGGAGGGCAAAAAGAAAAAGATTTACCGTATCCAAGGCACGACAAAGTACGGAAAGAACGTGCAATCTGCTGCTTGGTTTGGTCAGGACGATTGGAAGTAGACGGGGGAGCCGGTTAAAAAAAAGGGAAAAATACTCTTCACGGTTGATTGAACGGCAATAAAAGTCTTTAACCCAAATGATGGAAAAACGGGGAAGACCCCAAGGGGGAAACCCATCTTCTTCTCACCTCGGGGTTGTGTCGAAAGCCCGAACGAGAAGGGGAAGGGGTTTCTTCGGCGGAGTTGAGGGGATGGCCTGGTACGAAAGAAGGAGGGTGTGTTTGACCACTGCTGTACTCGGGGACCTGCCCTAGAGAGAAGGGGGTTCAGTAAAAGGGAAAGAAGAGAATCCCAGCGGAGGGGGAAATTCCTAATGTATTTCATTCGAGCACCTTGCACTGGACCACCTTTTCAATTAAGGGAAAAAAAAAGGGGGAGCCCCACCTACGTGTGCAAAACTTTCATGTTCAGCGAGAAAAGTCTGGGAGGTATTACTGCTGAGAGAAGAAAAAGGGAAACTTTGGTCCGACTTAAACATCTCGAATGCAATTGTCTCTTGCGTGCGCTCTGGAAAGTGAATATGCTTTCCGGAAAGGTCATAAGTGAAAAAGGAAGTAAGGGGCCGACAGTCAAAGTATCGAGGGCGAAGGAAGGGGGGAACGTGAATGTTTGAAAAGGAGGGGAGGGGGGGAACTGACAGGCTCGAGTTGTAATATGGTCTCGAAGAGGGGAATACGACGTGGGAGAGGGGGAGAGTTCCGCAAGAACGAGCCCGCAGCGAGACCTTTGAAACTGAAAAGCCTCGTACAGCGAAGGGAGAAGGCGAAAGACCCGCGTATAACTTCAGCTAAGACTTGAAGGGGGGACCTTCGGGGGAGGAGCTGATTAGGGTAAAGCTCTTGTCAGTATGCGCAATAACCTGGAAAGGGGAAGGCGGGGGAAAGGGCCTTTTAATCCGATGGTGTACCATCGATCGATCGGATGGTCAATAGGACAGGAAAGAAACGACTTTTAAAATACGAAGTATCCGAAGCCTCTGAGGAAAAATATAGTCCGATTTGTTCACTGGCGATAGGACGCGCGGGAAAAAAAGAAGGGAATATTAAATGAGGGGGGTAAGTGACCGATGAACTCAGATGAAGTGAAATAGTTGACACATACCACATGGAAGAAAGGACATATCTCAACGCAGTCAACCTAACTTCGCCCGATTACGGAATTGGAGAGGGGGACAAGTGGCAGGGGAGGGGCAGGCTGGGAGAGCATACGTACGGCAATACAAGGAGGGGAGATCAAGTCTTATCAGAGTTGATCGGGGATCAAGAAAGAAGGAGAAAGAATCTTCCACCAATACATAATGGAAAAAGGATTTACGTATTCGGGGGGAGGGAGCAGGGTAGAAAAGGGGATTGGGGAAGAAAAAAGTGTCGCACTAACGCGCCGTTACCGAACTCAGTTCACCACGGGTGTCAGAGGAAAACGTGTGCTTACTGATATTATCCATTTTATCGCGTTTCTCTACCACACAGAAGTCAAGAACACTGGAACATGAAAAAGCAAAGTTGAGTTCTGTCAAGCAGAAAAACACATCAGCGAAGTCAATTTAAGAATCCAAGAAAAAAGGAGGGGAGAAGGAGGGCACCGGGTAGGGGGGGAAGAAAAGGGAAATTAGATCAGCATTTGTAAGGGTTGACCAAAACCCTAATGGCATGAGCGGGGGGCGGTCAGGAGAGATGAGAAGCTCGATCGAACATCACTGGTCAACCAAAGGCTGGGGATCTCGGTAGAGATCTAACCCACAACAAGGAAAGAAGTGATTACCGCCTTCAAAGGGGTCGACCGTATGTCGTCGCCCGTGCAAATGCGGAACGAAAAAAGATAGAAAAACGTTCAGGAAATCGATCGCATGCCTAAAAAGGGAAAAAAAAAAAATTAAGGGGAAAAAGGGGGAACCGGTTGATGAACGTGATTGTGCCGCGGGAAGGTCATGGACACTCACGGAGGGGGGGACGGGGGGGAGGGTGAACATTGTCCTGGCCGCTGGTTCAGAGGGGAGAGAAAAGCCCTTTCGGAAATCTTGATATCGGGGGGGAGAAGAAAAAAAGGAATCGGTTTCAAAACGGACAGATGGAGGGAAACTTCGCGACACGTGCCAAACGGTGAGGGGGAGTTTCGCCCAAACTTGGGAAAAAACGATGGGGTCATCCCGCGAGTAATCCCGGGGGTCACCCAGGGAAACTGCTGGTGCCGGGGGGGTTCGAGGAGTGAAAAACTCGCTTCAACCTTATAATCTACGCCGAGCGAGGTAAGTTGAACGACAAAGGGGGAGTGGTTGAAGGAGAAAAAAAACAGGCCAGAGAAAATTGGGTGACACTCATGTTCCTCACCGATCGCGAAGTTCGGGGGTGGTGAAGCTCTGGCCGACTGCAGGGAAGTAAAGAAAATCAACGAATTAAAAAGGATAGAGGATCTACTTAAAAAGACGGGCCTTACTATAATTTACGACAAGGTGAGAGATTGGCCTGCGCCGCGTAATAAGAGAAAAAACAGGGAATCGAACATCAAAATCAGAGGCGGGAGGATGAATAGAGGCCGGGTTTCAAAGGGGTCGCAGGAAAAGGGTCAGGAAAGGTGGGAATAATCCCGAATATGGAAGCGGGGAGATAAGAAGGAAACCACCTGCTTGTTGCCAGCCTGCCGCCGCTTTACCAACAAAGAAAGAGGAAGACTTCGCCCAAGGACGGAAGGCGGAGCTGAAGGCAGTGGGGAAAAAGGGAAAAAGAGGGGAGTCACGGCTGTAGCTTTAAGTTAAATCAGAGCTGGAGAAGCCCGTTGGCCAAACGGGCGGCCGCGTGGCAAAGAAGAAGCGAGATCGTGACGAAAAAGTATAGGACCACGGATCAGTCCGAAACAAATGGGGGGGGGGAGGAAAATTCAGTGAAATGAATTGTAGAAGGTTGGGGAGCTGGGGAGGAAAAAAGGAGAAGGTAGGCGGACGCAGATTAACCTTGAGGTGAAAAGAATGGCCGGAGGTATTCATTGGGGGGGGGGGAAAGGAAATCGCGATGTTTGGGACTCGCGCCAAAAGAAAAAAATCGTGAAAAATATGCAGAAGTACCTTTTGACTGGCTGATCGAGGAAACATTGAGGATTGCATCAAAGGAAGGTGGGTTCGGTTTTGCAGGAAGAAACGAGGTGTTCCCGTGAAAAGGGGTGGGGGCTAGGGGGGAATGAAATTCCAACACGTTCGGACCTGCGCCACTTGATGTACGTTAGCAAGGCTGAAGTCAGTTTGGCGTAACTGGACACAGAATTGCAAAATTATGCCAAAGACCGCGAGGAGGGTAGTCGACACCCTCAAAAATAGAGCAAAATCGAAGAAACCATCCTATAGTTCGGAGGTAAACCACAGAGGGGGTTAAGCTTTTATGAAAATTCAATGTTGCCGTAGGACACATCAAGGGGGGTTGGGGGGCCGACGTGGGGGTATTAAGGGAAAAGAAGAACCTCTTCAACCTTTTAGTCGTAGAGACAATGACCAGTAAGTCCAGAGTCTGGCTGGATTGAATCGTCCCTTGAAATAAAACCAAGCGATGGCAAAAAAGTTAAGAGGTGTGAGAACCGAATCAATCCGTCAGCTAAGGGATGTCGGGCTCAGAAGAAAAAGAGATTGGGATTGTGGGGGGCAGTTCGCCGGATTGGGGGGAAAAGCGGGGCAAGGGACGAGGCTGGAGGTTTCTCCCCCTCATTGGGGGCGGAACAATAATCCCACCGGGAGAAAAGATGGATGGGGAATGCAGGGAAAAGGGGGAGGGTCTTATTCTGAAAAAAGATCGGGGGGGGGGACTAAACGAACGAAAGAGCTTGGAAAACTGAAATGTTATATCAAAAAAAATCTGGCCGTGAATACAAGATTCGGGGAAAACCCTAAGACCTAAGGAAAACGCGGTGGACGTGGGGAAAAGCCGAGCGAAGCATTGACGCGGTTGCGAGAAAAAAAACCCTGGGGAGACGAACTACACGGTGAAAACTTTCTGAAATGGTCGTTCCCGGCGTGGGGGAATTCGAAAGGAGAAAATAGTGGCGGGCAATCGGTTCGGTGTAGCGACAATACAGATGTTCAACAAAAGCGGGGGGGGGACTCCTCTAACAGGGGATGCTTGTGAAGCTCCTCCAACAAACAGGAAGGAGCCAAAGATCTCTATGCCATATTAACATGTTGAGAAACGGCAAACAAATTACGCTCGGTGACCCGCTAAACATAAAGCCGCACGACTTTAAAAGGAGAAAAGTCAAACCTTGTCCCTCACTCGGAGTTTCCAGAGGTGTGAAAGCGAGACAAAGGGGGGGGATCGCTCGTCAATTAGATGGACAAAAAAACTCGGTAACTGGGACTGACACCCACGACCAAAAAAACACGACAGACACGTCTTGCGGGTCTTCCCAGGAAGTGTCGGGGTGTAGAAAAGTTCGCAGGAAGAAGCTGACAGGGGGAGGTAGAGATACGGCTTTTGACAGAAGAATACGAAGAAAGGATGTCTAGCATTACGTTCCGCAGTTTCCGTCCGTTTTAGCAAGACGCTAGCATTGCAGACCTACGCATTAGTCTTCAGGGGAAAAAGCAACCTGCTCGAATGGGTTCAACAACTTGAGATCTGCGCCAGCAACAGACCGGGTGATCCCAAAGACAACACCGGACCATCACTGATCAGGTCTGGGGGGGGGGGGGGGGGGTCAGAGGGAGGGGAAAAGTAGCGAAATCACTTTGAACGGGAAAGAAGACGAGAGGGGGAACGTTCCCGGTGAACTACAAAACCAAAAGTATACCCAAATTCTTTGGGACTACCGGCCACCTTGAGTCCCAGGAAAAGGGCTCACTGTTGTCTGGGAATGACAGCCAGAACGAGAAAGGAACGGTTTCGGAACTTTGACTGGAAAAAAGGGGAGATAATGAACTCTCGGGCTTGAAGTGAACCAACAGGGGGGGGGGTGGGGGGGGGGGGGGGGGGGGGGGGGGGGGGGGGGGGGGGGGGGGGGGGGGGGGGGGGGGGGGGGAATTTACCCATTTTACAAATGAACTTCAAGCAGGCCAAGAAAATTTTGTTACGAAAAAAGGGAAAATCACTTCCCTGAGAACGTGTGGACCGTACAAGAATTTACGACGTGCGAAAAGGAACCTTTCACTGGACACCTTTATACGGACACACCGGCTACCGTGATGCAAAATACAACTGAAAGGGGAAGGAGTCCTTCAAAATTGTTGAGGAGAAAGAATTCGTTTCAGGGCGTGAACCGGGGGGCGCGAGTCCTGACGTAAACGCGCTTGAATGGAAAACAAAAATATACACTCAGGCCATTCATCAGGTAAAACAAGGGGCCCAGGGGGAGGCGATCAAGTTCAAGCAAAAACTCGTTCTAAAAGCAACTAAATGTTGGAGCACCGGGGGAAGGAAGGGGAATGGCTCGTGGAAGATACTTTTCTCGAAAATCTAAACTATATAGAGGGGGGGGGGAGATAGGCAGGCAACTATTTTGACAACGAACGCAACGAGGAAGAATTTAAGACAAAAGAGGAAAAAGGCGGGGAGACGGGAGAAAAAGTCCTTCACTAACTTCAGACGACGAAAAAGGCAGGGGCGGAGGTCTTGATGTAATTGCTTGGTAAGAGAGAAAGGGGCATACTGCAGGCTGATTCGGGCACTTCCGGAGCTAACAAGAGAGCGATCGGATGGACATCAAAAAAATGACAGCGGACAAAGTGGGGAAAGAGGGAGTAGGAAGAAAAAGGAAGTACACGAGGACGCATGTTTTCAAAGCCTGAGGCGGCGGAATGCGACAGGAGAGAAACAAACTGGGTTACATTAGACGAGAGAACGAAATCTTTTTAACAGAACTGACAGTGGCATTGGGGCACGGAAAGGAACGGAAAGCTTCAATTCAAGGAGGTCAGGAACAGGAAAAGGGGTCACAAAGGGAAAATCCGTTACGATTCGGTGGGAGGAAAAGTAAATCACTACTAGTCTTCAAAAGAACGAGAGACCGCTTATCTGCTAAGAGAGTATCGGGGGAACGAGAGGAATAGGGCACCAAAGATGAAAGAAAGGGGATTTACTATCTTTATTGGATCAGTGGAAAGGGCGAACTGAGACAAGGAGGCCTGGGGGAGTCGATATAAGCCGAAGGCTCGTCACCATCGATTAAAAGCTTGGCTCGTTGAGATATCAAAGTTAAGAACTGTAACGAAAGGGACTCTCAAACACTCTTAACGCGCACGCGACAACGGAAAATGACACGAACTCACGAAGATGGATTCGTCAAGGAAAGCGGGCAGAAAAAAAAAAAGGGAAGGACAATTTCATCAATCCCCATGTGTGTGGGGGGGGGGGGGGGGGGGGGGGGGGTTCCCTTCAAGATGGACCAAGGGAATTGAAAGGATGCTCTAATGACATGGGGAAGGGTTCACCACAGAATTTGCAGTCATAGAAGAGGGGCACGGGCTCTATCTAAAGACTTGTCACGACTAGGCCTTTGGGAAAACTCGGGGAAGCTATATCAAAAAGAAACGGAGGATCTTCAAATAGAGAGAAGAATCACCCCAGAATGCTTCGGAATCGAGAAAGAAAAAAATATAGACTACATCCATCCATCTTAAAAAAAGGACGGGTGGAAACACGTCCGATCTCAGGGAGTTCCAAAAGACATAAGCATTACCGTTCCATCGGAAAGGGCTTGAGGAAATTGACTGAGGGGATTCGAAAGAAACTCCAAAAGAGGGCGTGATTTCCGTGTCGTGGGCGAAGGTGAGTGGTTCAGAGTGTGGGATAAAGCCCCTGCAGGAGACTTTGGAAAGGGGAACAACGCTTTGCTCTGTTCACGCGGGGGAAAAGAGTTAGGGGAAACAACGCCGATTCGCATCCGCGACAAGAAGGAAAAAAAAGGCGCCAGCTTGCCACTGAGTCATCCACTTACTAAATCAAATATCGTCCTGGTGCCGATGGGTCTTCGAAAGGGGGGTAAGGACAAGAATCCGCTGTCAACCTTATAAGGCCGGAAAGGAGGGAGGGGACGACTCGTAGGTCGGAGGTCAAGCAGAAAAGGAAAAAAAAGGGTTCTTGAGGTCAAGGAAGAAGAAAATCGAGAAAAGTTCGGTAAAAGGGCGTTTGAAGAATAGGCGACTTGGGGAAAACGGTGAAAAGGGGGCAGTAAAAAGATTTGACGTGGAGGAATCTAACTTAAAGCAGATCTGTGTACGTAACCACGAAATTGCCAAGTCGCGTCCAGAAGAGAGGAAGCGAACAAATTCTTATCTGGAACATATTGTAGGAGAGAGGAAGGGGGGTTTCAAAAGGGGGGCGAGGATAGGTCCATCAACATCCCTAGCGCAGGGAGAGATGGGGAAAAACTTACTTCGCAGGCCCGCTCCGGTAAGGGGAAGGGAGTTAAGAACACGCTTTAAACCAACGCCACTCTAGAGAACAGGAAGCAAAGGAAATAATTCTTATCTGAGTGGAAATAGACGGGGGGATCAAATAGAAATTGATAGGCCGCGTAGAAGTAGACCTCCTGGGTTTGAGGCGCCCGTGGGGCAACTACGTGGAGGAAGAGAATCGATCCTTCCGTACGATCGAGGGGAAAGTATAGACAACAATGCTCTACAAGAGGGGAGAGTTGGAAAAGAAGGGGACGGTTTGAGTCTAAAGATTGAAAGCCGGGGATCTCCGATTAGGAGTGAGCAGAGGAAAATGAGTTCGGGGGGTGAATGTAAAGAGGTGGAGGGGGTTCGGCGGAGGTGGAAATCGGAATCGAACAGTTGAACTCACGGGGGAACCGACGTAGGATAAGGAACCTTACGAGACTTAGCTCGGGGAAGGGGGAGTGGGGGGGGGCAGTGGGCTCGGGGGGGCGCAAAATTTTGGCCAGTCATTTGTGGCTCTAAATTATCAAAAAAAGCATTCCGGAAGGCAAAATGGAAGAGGAAATTATTTATGTTCACCTTTCGAGGAGCATGATTGGGGTCAGGGGTAAAGATTAAAATACCAGAATCAAAATCCCAGGATTGATCTAAAAAAAGACCGCAAAGCTCTCCAACCGAATTATAGGGCGTGGGGACAAAAAACCCGATTGCAGCGGATTCTGTGAAGGGGCCGGGAGAACCGGCCGAAAAATTTGGGTAACTCACGGTTTGTAGGACGGAAAGACGTAACCAAGGAGCGAGCACCATGGTCAAAGTCAGATTACTAGACGCATCGTCCTGAAAGAAACCAAGCATCGTAGACCGTGATGAGGGCGGGGTTGCGGGCCGGGAAGAGAAAAGCTCCATGGGATTGGCAACGCAAATCGCTGAAGGGGTAAAAAAAAGTCGCCCGCGGTTGCGGGGAAAGAAAAGGTGGCGACTGAACGAAATGCTGATGGGGGACACCTTCAGGATGCACAGGCGGAACGATGAGAGATATCCGAGTGAGCCCGTATTCCTGGGGGGAAAAACCAAACGGTTGGGAGAAATTGAAAAAAAAAAAAAAAATAAGGAAACTCACGGAGGGAAAGGTTCAAATGGGTGATCACGACGGTATGAAATGCAAGGGGGCTTTAAACCTTAGATGGTGCTGACGGGGAGGTGGTCTGAAAGGGGGTTTCGGGACTTGTAAATCAATTCATCGGCTAAATGTGACCTATGTTGAGAAAAACAAGGGTGGATCGCACGGATCGGAAAGTTAGGTCGAGTACCGAGTGTAAGAAAGGTGGGGAACGGGCTCTTGGGGGAAAAGTGGGACTTTAATCAAGTTTTCGAGTAGCGTGGTCAAAAATTAGTGGGGAAGGGGTTTCGCCTTTTGAGCACGCGAACAGGGGACTTGGAAAATCAGCTCAACAACGGGGGGAGGAGGCGGGAAAACTTACAATGTGGTCGCGACTACACCATCGAAACCTGAAACGCTCTTTTCGCGACGCCAGAAAGAGGACTCAAGGATCACCGAAAAGAAAAAAGCCAAAGACGGGAACTAACTTTCAGAAGTTGAGAAACAGGGGGTTTTTCGTAGCGCACATCGTCAGACGTTCAGAAGAGACGACCAAAAAAAAAAAGAATCGCCGTCTAACTCTACTTTGTTAAGAATGGATTGGGCTTTTCAAAAGGACAATTGTGAGTTAGTATGGCGCCGGGAAAGAGTCTGGCACGGAGGGCAAAATTAACGCGGCGCTTTTGATACGAATATTGACGCGGTGTCTAAATGGGAGGTAAGTACTTGGGGGGGGAAGATGCTACATAGGAGCGAATTCGTCTTCCCAACGTTGGGGGAACAATTCATCGATGGAGGCGGATCCAAATAAGTTAAGGGGGATCCGAGAAAGAAAGTCCCGTCATCAGATGCGCAGAGTGGGGGATTGGAAGTTGAGGAAAAAGGAACGAAGAGGACTTAAAATGGCCGCGGAGAGGACACCCTGGTAGGGGGGGGGAGTAACGCATAAACCCAAAAGGTCTTAAAAGTGGGAAGACGAACCCCTAGACGGACCCAACTGAAAATCCAATCGGGGGGTGCGCTGGTAAAAACTAAGAAGGGGGGTCGCAGCGAGGGGCGATTTGAGAAAGCCGCGAAAAGTGGGGGAAGATATTGTGGGCTGGAGACTTTACTTCAACAGACCTTCGCCTGTGAACGAAAACATGGTACCAAAATATGCGCCTTGGCCAGAAACGTGTTGACGGCGAACTTTGAGGAAAACACGGTGGAAAGGACTTGGTGGACCACACCGAATCCACTTGTCAACACTTCGGGGTGTCACGAGAAGTCTCACTTCGAAAAGTAGGAAAGGAGTCATACGTAAAGGGAACGTATTGAACGCGAGTACAAGAAAGGTCCACGTTCCTTGACCACCCCTTAAAGCTCCGGCATTAGATCAATAAGTTGGGGGAGACCCTAATTTGGGGAGCCTCCAGGTTTCAAGACCAGATCAAAATGGTCTACAAGAAGGGAACAATGTTTCACCAATGAAATTGGGTCGCGTAATTACGCTTTCATATCTTCTGTCGTCGGACGTTCGATTCGCAAAAAAGGGAGGGGAAAAAGTTGCATGAAGGGTAAAGGGTGGAAACTGAAACTAACGCAACTGGGACGACGTTCGCCAAAAGGACACTAAAAGATCGACGGGAAGTTTGGGGTCGGAAGTCTTCTCTGCGAGGCAGGAAAAAGCGAGTGTTCGAAAGGATAAAGGCAGACGGGGAAAGGCGTGTTAGATTCCTATTAAAATCAGGAGCAGCTGATCGGGATCACGACAATGAAAAGCGCCCAATTTGAAAACACAACTACTATTCCGACGAATCTGGAAGAAAGAAGGGGGGGGAACGTCCCTGAACTGCGAGGTAAAGAGGAAGCTCAAGATCTAATGTAAGTGAGCCTTCGATAACGAAATCGGGACATGAAGAGGGTACCAGGCAGTGCCTTACATATATCTTCACGCCTGCAAAACGAAACGTCGCGAGGCCAAGGGTAGGTCGAAAGTGAAAAAATCCATTTAACGGGAGAGCGGAAAAATAAGAAGCAAGGAAACGAAAGAGTCAATCCAATCAGCTCCGAAGGAGATTAAGGTTGAGCGAAAGGGGTATCAAAGGGGGAGGACAAACATCTGCACATGCGAAGGAAGAAAAGGGGAGGGTTACCTTTATGTGGGCAGTGGAAAAAGAACATAATCGAGGTCGAAGGGGATTGGAGCGAGATTCGGTCGCCGGGTCAATCGCGGACAGCAAAGCGGTGGCAAAGTGACTAAGAAAAATTATCAAGGGGGTATCGAGGCGAGAAAAACTCTGACGAACGTAAAATGCAATGGACACGAAGACAAGAGAGTTCGTCGCATAAAAAAAACTCTAAGGTCAAAAGGCGGCAGCCCCAGTCGTCAAAAGGGACGTCGGTAATGATCAAGGGAACATGGATCGAAATTTGAAGTTTCCCACTCGAATTGCATGAGAGACGGTCGCTATGGCTGCACGAAAAAAAAACTGTAAGCCTTGTGAATCTACCGTTAAAAGAAAAAACACAAATGATGAGGAAAAAGAGAGTTCACCCACCGTCAGGGGTCGCAGGGGAAGGGGGGAAATATCCCTTGCCGATAGAACGAAGCAAGATCTTAAAAGGGACCGGCCACATGGCGTATAATGCCTGACAAATAACGTTCTCAGGAACGGTCCGATTGCTACCTGGGGCTGGGTGAAATTGAGTGATGGTCGACAGGTAACTAAGCTTCTTTTAGTCGGACAGGGAGGGGAGGGTATTGCTGGAAGTGGGAACGGCGGATAGTCGGAGGGGAAAAAAAAAAACGGCTGTGTCTCTTTTCACCTGGGGGTCGGTGCACCGACTCGACAACCAATCGGCGCCTCTAGCAGGGCGCCAAGTGTCCACTGCAGGTCAATCCAGGCCTGCGAGTCAGATCGGTGCCTATTGCAGTCAAAAAGGTTTCTTTGATCCGCGTCAAAAGAAGATAGACGAGCGCGAAGTCTTGGACGACGCGTCAGTGCTGGGGTCCGTTAAAAAAGAAGAAGAATGACCGGTTGAAAAAAAAAACAAGAACAGTCGGTTAAGAAATCCGAAGTCAGGGGGGGGGGGGGATGGAAGGCGTGTTAGACGTTGAAAGTACCGGATGGCAGGTAACTTATTAAAGCCCTTCAGAAATGGTGGGAGCGTCCTATTTCCCGCGCGTAACTCAGAAGGTCGATAGTTCGGATCGGACAGCTTTTCAAACTCAGAGGGGACGGTATCGTGTAGGCCGGGTTTCAAAATTTTGGGAAAGGGGTCCGAGGGTCCCGACAGAGCGGGGGTGGTAAAAACTCGGAAAATACCGCAGACGCAGCGAGGGATGGCGTTAGGTGCCATCCGACCCAGCTTTACAACGAAAGAAAGACTGGCCAAACGGGCCAAACGGCAAGGTACTAGAGTGGCGCAGTCAGGGAATGACGATAGGGGCCGCGGCTGGCGTTGTTGAAAGGAGAAATTGAGCGGGCCCGGGAAAACCGCAGGGGGACAGCGAGAGAAAAGACAAAACGCGCGAATCGTTCGATAAAATATTAAGAGACCAGGAAGTCAAGATGGTGGCAAAAGCCGTGAGTTGTAAAAGGGGTGAAAGGGGGGAAAGACTTTGAGATCCTTTAGGATTGGGGCGCCGCGTAACCGGAATGAGAGGAAGGCCATCGACAGGGGTGGGTGGAGGCGCGGATGAAGGGAATGAGGGGAGCCACAGGTGAAAGCCCGGGACTATGCACCCCTAACTCAGACCAGGGGGGAAAAGAGCTCGCAACAGGGTTGCAACAAGAGGGATCTGTGAAGAGCAAGGGGGTCCCAGTGAAAAGGTGTTGCTCGACAGTAGAGGGGAATTGGGGGAAAGGGACAACACGTTCGTAGCCTGCTCCCGGATTATTGGTAAAAAAAAGCAAGGATGTGTAGAGTGGGGGGGACAAAAATAGATCCAAAACTCGGAACATAGGTCCGAAAAGCGCGCCAGAAAAAATTCCTGTTGGAAAAACCCGAGGAAATGGTTGCAGAAATCCTGGTAAAAAAAAAGGGGGCCGTAGCAACGTCACATTTTGTTTACCGACGTTGGGGTTGGACGGGGGCAACTCCCGAAGGAAATAGATTCGGTAGAGAAAGCAAATTCTGCTGGAAAACTGCCTGACAATAAAACCAAGCATAAACGGTGCGGACGGGGTTTTGTCAACATCCCCGGAAAGCGAGCGACATACAATCGGCTTTGAAAAGGGGGGGTTAAACAAATTCAGGAGAAGGGAAGAAGAGTTCCCTATGCCCGAAGTGTTTTGCGAAATTCAAGGCGGACGGCGAACGTGATAAAATATCGGGGAGGGTATTCTGAAAAAAGCTCCCAGCGGGGGAATCGGAACCGAAGCAACTTGAACCTTGAAATTGGGAAATAGAAACCAGGAAAGGGGAAGTGAAAAAATTCGTGAAAAGGAGAGGGGCGACGGGGCTCGGTCCGGGAGGTAAAGGCAGCGAAAGCTAGAGGGGGGGATGTCTGGAAAACCCGGTCTCGAAGAAAACGGTGCTGATTGAGGGGCCCCCGAGGAGTGGGGAAAAGGCTAACGTTGAAAAAAACCTTGCTTAATCTTTTAGTAGATGGCAACTAGAGTGTCAGGTTTTTTTAGAGCCGCGAACAGGTAGTTTGTCAGGCAACCAACAAAGGAGTACCAAAAGAAAAAAGAAGGAGATTCCAAGACTTAGGTTAGAGACGCTCGAACTTACCCTATTTGGACGCGACACTCATATCTTTGAAGACTACTTTTCTAAAGTCTAGGAAAAACTTGACCTAAAACGGGAGAAAGACAATTTTTCAAAAAAGGGGGAAGAACCAGTTGTGACACATCTTCAAATTTCCCGGAGCCTTGAAACCGGAGGAAACACGAGTCAGCTCGACCGGGGTCAAGAATCGTTAACAGAAAAAACGAAAAATTTCGGTGATATCAACTGGCGGTCAGAAGCTGTGTTCAAATCCACCTCTGAGCTGTTTCAGAAGAAGCAATTCGAACTGCTATCTATAAATCGTTGCGAGAGCAGGGATTAAATGGGGAAAAAAAAAAAAAGCGAGCGGGGGACTACAGAGAATTCTTCGACGGAAAGCGGCGAGAGTGGTTTTCAACACCTAAGAGAGGGGCGATCGGCCCAGACAAGGGGATTGAGACAGGGGCACGACAACGTCCGTAGCACGTTCAAAGTGGGGGGGGAATAAGAAAGTTTCAGTACTATTGCTTAAGAATGACTGGAAAAAGGGCTGCTACGAATTTCACTTGTTCCGAGGGAGTTGAAGGGAAGAAAAAAAACCCATCGGTAACCCAATGAGGTGACGGGACAGGGGCTCAAAAAGAAGAACAGCGGGAAAAAAAGAAAAAGAACGGGTCAAGGGTAGGAGGACAGCCAAGACGGGTTCTTCGCGCGAGTTCAGGGAAGGGGAAGATTCAAGATTGGCATCGATGTGAAAGCCATCATGGTTCAAAAACCTTCAAAGACGCCGTTTTTCGACGTTGACCAGGACAGCGCCCGGCTCGGCGGGGTCCCTTTCGCAGTATAAAGAGCCTTTCGATCCAACCTGAAGGACACCTAGAGGTCACACCACAAACACCGACTGATGCAATAAACTTAAGGAAAGGAGTCGAGTCAATGGTTGACGGCTGGCTCGGGCACGAGCGGACGGGGAAGCAGTCCGAAATTGACTTGAACCCAAAAAAGAAATTCCGGAATAAAAAAATCAATCAGGTGACGAAAGATGTCGGACCATCCGCTGCAGCTCAACTCAAACTCGTCAAATTCAGTGGAAAAGGGGGAATTCTCACAAGGGGAGGGGACCAGGAAAGGTCAATACTTGCAAAAACTCCATGCGGGAGGGGACCGACGGACGAGGGAGTTGGGAAAAAAACGGGATGCCCGCAGAGATCCTTTCATAAAAGAGGAAGCGGACTCGCCGTTCGTCGGACCACGAGGTCAACACGTCAAGAAGAAGTAAGGTTGGGCCATTGGCGGCAAAGGGGGATCTAGGGGGGTGAAGGGTTGGGCTGCTGGGCGGATGGCAACTTAATTCTGACAGGGCCAGGGCAAGTAAAGGGACGCTTGGTAACCTCGGAGCGATCGATGGCAATCGACAATGGCAGGGGGAAAATTTGAAACCCGTCCATCACTACTTGACGAAGAGGATAGCCAAGAGAAAGCCAACTGGGGGCGACTCCCCTGCAGAGGTGCGTTGAAAACTAAGAGATACAGAAAAATCGCCATTGCGGGGGGATTCTTTCGTAAAATGTTTTACCGGTGGACGGTCCAGGTCAGCCAGGGAAGGACGAGAAATCAATCACCCCGAACGAAAGGAAGGGTCGGAACCAGGAAGTGAAAGAAGGTACGTGTGAATTGGAAAAGAAAGACGAGACGAGTCGTCAAGCATAGGCTCCTGCTTATCAAAGGAGAGAGTAAATCTTAAATCAGAAAAAAAACGGGGGGCACAGGGACAGAGGGAACAATTTATGTATTGGGGAAGGGAGGGGAAAGCGTCGAACTTCGGGCGCCAGTGGAAGGTCTAGATCTGAGAGTTACACGAGGCAAAAACATCGCTGGGTAACAGAGCAGGGAGGGGCATTTGAAAAAAAAAAGGAAGACGAAAGGGTATCGCGTATCAACACGAACCGTCAAGGCCATCGCCACAACACTGCGATGGACCGAACTACCGAAGCGAGGGTCAGGGAAAGGAGCAATCGACTTACATCAAGCAAGAAGAACAAACGGTACTTTAGGGAGGGAAGGAAAAGGGGGAAACGACATGTGGATTTGGTCCAAAAAAGAAGGGGCCATGAGCTGGATTGAATCTTATGGAAGTCGACTAAGGTGACGAAAGGTTGGTGA
>Ga0179593_1590729_pt1 | contig 23149 bp, 23 predicted proteins | sample CZODoug2_1_08_16_FD_185931 | JGI IMG/M metagenome (GOLD analysis project Ga0179593, IMG submission 185931) | Vadose zone soil fungal communities from Angelo Coast Range Reserve, California, USA - CZODoug2_1_08_16fungal (PacBio error correction) | ecosystem: Environmental > Terrestrial > Soil >...
TGTGAAAAATAGGAGCCGTTACTTGGAATCTAGAGGAACGAGGGGGGAAACTCAATAATAAACGCTGTGAGGCATAACAGCGTGATTGTGCAACGATCGAAAAGAGGAAGGAGGGGGGGGGAAACGGAAGTAGAACGAGGGGACCATTTTATTAAAAAAACTCGGCTGAAAGCGGAATACTTAAAGGGGGTCTTCAACAAAAGTAGGTACCTAAAAGGGAAGGAGTCTGATAAACGCACCGAAGTGTGGGAGCGGGGGAAGGGGGAGATGGAATGGGAGACGGACTAGGTAACCGCAGGATGGTTTTTCAGGGTAACATTCACAGGGGTACGCACACGAGAAAAGTGCAAAGCTCATCTTGTGGGGGAAGATGGTATCGACAAAAATTGACTAAAACTATGAAGAAGGATCAATATCAACCGATGAGAATTAATCAAGAATAGTAACAAAAAAAGACATTCATACGGAGACGGATCAAAAAAAGAAAAAAAATCAGGGAAGTCGGGAACGATGAAAGGAAAGAGATCGTCCTACCTGGAATGAACCAATAAACGGACACCCAGGTCTAAAAGGAAAAGAGACGATAAGAAGAAAGGAAACGGGAGGAAGAAAAAAAGAAGGAAAGCAAAATTCAAACAGAAAATGAAGCTAATCTGGGGACAACTGTGACAGGAAACCAATGCAAAAAATGAAAAAGCAAGGGAGAAAAAACAGAATACATTGAGCTCCAACCGGAATCCCTTAAAGGGACTGGTGGAAAAGGGAACAAGCAAATGGAGAATAGGCAAGCGGGAAACTGAGGGAAGGAGTGGAAGACGGACAACGGGGGAAAGGACTGGGATCAGTGTTGAGAAGGATAACTCGGCAGGTCTTCAAGAAAAGGATGAAACTAAAAGGGAGAAGAAACCCCGGAAACTTTGACACAAGGGAAAAAGGGGCGGGGTTCATGTGTTCGGGGAAAGAAGAGGAAAAAATTGGGCCACCATATACCCAAGGGGAAAAGGCCTGGGGTAAGGGGGAGAACGAAGGCACAGACGCGGGAAAACGCTAGATTGTCGCAGTTGCCGTAGTTGCACGGAGGGCACAGGCACTCGGCGAAAAGAAAAAGTCCTAAAAAGGGGGGGGAAGGTGAGGAGCAAACAGGCTGGAGGCGGGGAAATGCTAAGGAATTTCTCTGGGGGTGCAGAAAAGACCCAAGGGCTATTTCCGGGGCCTGAGAGGGAAAAAATTGACGAATTCGTACCCCAGGTTCAGGAGACAAAGAGGAGGGAAGGAGGAATTCTTGTTGTTCGGGGGGAGAAGGGGCTGCCCAATGTGGGGAAGGCAGCAGCCCAAAAGGCTAGAATAGAAAAAAACATACCACGGGAGACCAGTATCAGAAGAGGAGGGGAAAATCCTACTCAAAAGAAGGAGACCAATCTAAAAAAAAAAGTTGACCTGAAAAGAAAACGCGACGAAGGGGATTTGGTATAGACTTAAAGTGTCATTAACCTGAAAGTAAGGTCGAAATCAGACCGGAACTAAAAGTGGGGGAGAGAAAAAAAAACAGAATAGATGGATGGGTAGGGGGGGAGGGGGGGTAATGGCGGGGCGGGGGGGGGGGAGGACGGGGGGGGTAGGGGGAGAGAGGGGGGGGGGGGAGGAGAGGGGGGAGGGGGATAGGGTGCGAGAAGGGGCCGTGGTGGAAAAAGTCAATTAAAGAAGGATCATCTGAAAACCGCCGACATCCGTGAGCGAGGGGAAAACAAGGAGTAAAAGGTACTGCTCGCTCCCCTCGCGTAAAAAATAGTTTTGAAACCGACCCGAAAACGCAAAAACCTCAAAGAGAGGAAGCTGCACAAAAAAAAGACCGAAACCGAGGGGGGCATAGAAAGATTTGTCATGCGAAGACCCTGACGGAAAAAATATTTTAGGAGGGGGGAAAGAAGTCGGGCAAAGAAGGAGTCCGAGGGAAAAAAACGGACAAGAAGAAAGCCTGATACAACGACGGGGAAAAAAGTGGGCCAGGGGGGAAGGAACGTAACATCCTTGTTCTTCCTCTGGGGGAGAGAGGCACCTCTGAAAGATTCTCAGCGAGGGAGGGAAGATCAATCATCGGAGCCGGAAAACGATGGTACAGAGGAGAGTTTTAAAAACTGCCTGATGAACGCTTCTTGGGAGATTGGCTCGACTGACTAGCTAAGGGGAGGAGTAAAAAACTGTCGCGAAAAAAAAAAAAGAAAAAAAATTAGGTCAGGGGGGCGGGAGGAGAAGGGTCACGGGTAATATAAATTGCAATGTAGGCTTGATCGTTACTTGGGAGTTTGCGGAAGTCAGCTCGGCCGTAACGGGACAAGGAAAATAGTCAGTAGAGCAGCAACAGGCCAGGGGCCGAAAGAAAATGTAGGTCATTTCTTGCTTGGAGCTCCTTGGACCGTATGCGGTGGGTCGAAAGAAACGGCATCTTGGAAGAGGAGGAAGTATTGGAGAAAAATAGGAGGTCGAACCAGCATGAAAGACAAGTAGGGAGGGGAAGAGGGAGAGAATCGTAACTTTTCTTTTCGTCAGCTGATTGGAAGGAAGGGAACTTCCGTGAGAATAGTACATATGTGCTCACAAAAGAGAATGTGGAAACGGAGGATAGGGATTCTAATGTGTCTCGACGAAAAATGCTTGAGGAAAAAGGAAAATATTAACAGACCGCCTACGCAAGAAAAAATTCGGAGCGTATAAAAAGGGAATGCAGAGGAAAAGACAGTGGTGGGGTTGAATAAAACGGCCCAAGATGCCAAAGAGGGGAGCGACGGTTAATAAAAACAAAGGGTCTGTCGAAAGGAAGGAAAGGAAAAAATCCAGAACTGGTGGCTAAGTTTCAAAAGCACGGACGTGAAAAAAGGAAAAGAAGGTAACAAAAGGAATAAAACCCTTCATTAAGGGAATGGAACGGCTACTGGAATATATATATCATTCTTAGAACCTAAAATAAACGATCGGTGGAAAAACCTCTGTCGGGAACACAGCTATTTGTGGGGGAAGATGATGGAGGGAAAAAACTTTGGAGAAGGGTGAGGGTTGGGGGAAGATTTTCGCTACGGGAAAATTGTCATGGACTAACCATGGGGAGAAAACGTTATGGTCAAAGGTTTGAGGGTCTTGTCACGAAGGGGGGTTATAGGAAGTTGATTTAAAAAGCGTACACGGACCGATGGGGGGACAGCCACAACACGGATGCCTACCAAAAGGAACGTCAAAGGAAGAAAAAAGAAAATACTGTCAGGTGAGCATTCTTATTGTGTTATCGAAAGATCACGGAGTTTCAGAAAGGCTGCAGCTTTCTCACTACCAAAGCACTGGCTTACCTAGATGAAAACCCGCGCAGAGAAGGGGTTGTTTGGGAAAAGGTGAACCGGCGGTAGGTTTGACCTGGGAGGTAAAGTATCTATAGTCTCTACAACACAACGGGAGTATTATATAAATGACTACCTTAAACATAAAAAAGGGTCAACCGCCCTAAAAAAAAAAAGAAGAAGTTATGGAGCGGATTTCGAAAGAAAGAGGCATCCTTCCGGAGTGCCAAAGAATAGATAATCAGATTTGAACTTCATGTAGGGAAAAAACTTGGGACGCTATAGGAGGGCGAATCAAAATCCGGGTCGTTTCTCTTGTAACATTTCTTGAAGGAGCAGACTGGTCTGATGGGGGAAAAAAAGGTACGAATGTAAAAGACAGAAAAAAAAAAAACAATGGAGAGACATTCAACGGCGACGGGGGGGGAAAAAACCCCCATAGCATATACTCCCCTTGAGAAATGAGAAGGTTTCAAAAAAATCCCTAGACCAAGCCAAGTATAATCGGAAAAAAAAAAGCAATGCCAAATAGGGAGGAAAAGGGGTAAAAAAACCCTCAAGCGAAAAGGTTCTGAAGAACTCTACGGGGTTAAATCGAGAGAAGAAGTGAAGGGGAGAAAAATGAGGCTTTAAATCAACGGGTCGGTGAACACTTAGCTTGCCTATTCTAAAGAAGAAGGTTGGGGTAAAAAAGGCGGTCGAACCGGCCGAAAGGATGTTTAACGTAAGACTAGCCATCTGAGAGGGGCAAAAAATTATTTTTCAACAACTTTCGTGGGGGTTAAAGGGGTGTCCCCTAGAAAAAAAAACAAAGAAAAAAAAAAGGGACTTAGCCGGGAGAGCTACGAAGTGGGATCCGGGAGGGGAGGAAGGGGGGAAATGACTCAAATTTACAAGATTACCGGAATTTGGGGGTGAGTTCGCTAAAAACACAGAGAGGAAAAGACGCAGAAGACCGGGTTGGGCAAGCATCGGTGGCCGATTGAATTACAAAAAAAAAGGAATGCAGAGAGAAGAACAGGGAGAAAAATTGCTCAAAAAAGGAAACAGAAAAGAAAGGGAACGCAGAAAAAGCAATGTTCGAGTCATCAAAACCGCTTCGAAAAAGAAAGAGAAAATTCTGAAAAACGTAAGAGAAGTAAAATGAATCATCACCGGGGCGAGTCTACAAAAAAATCTGGTAAGAAAAGAAGAGCAGACATGAAGCCATAGGAAGGGAGGTACGAAGAGTCCCTTGGGGTCAAACTTTCCTGCAACAGCTTAACGGAGAAGACAAATAAATCAACATCAAAAAGAGATAGTCAGTAGATTGAAACGACCTGCAGATTCACCACGAAGATCCGAGCAGAAAAGTTGTGGGGGATAAAATAAAAAAGTTCATCTAATGAGAAATTGGCGGTATCACGAACAGCAAAACTTAGAGAAGTATCCCGTACACAATGGTCCGGTTTTCTAAGAGGGAATGCTGAGGATGAACATCCGTACACGAGGCGAGGGACGCTTTTGGAGAGCAGATGGGAGAAGAACTAAGTGAATCCAGAACACGACTTGAAATCAAGAAGGTCGGGACTCGGCATAAACTGTGAAAAAAAGGTTAATCTAGCGGTGTGGGACTTGAAAAAAAAATGATAGAAGAGGAAATTGTGAAAAGGAAGGGATGAGCCAAGAAAGACGTTCAATAGGTTTCACATGTTCGATACGGCGTCCACTCTTTAAAACAACCGTATGGGGGTAAGCAAGGGGGGTGACGAAGTGAAGAGATGGAATGACGTGGCGGAAGAAAATAAAAACAATCAACTAAACTCTGATCAAGAGTAGTAAGAAAGAAGAACAACACACGGTGGAAAAAGAATTGGTTGGTAAGCCATAAAGGAATTGTAGGAGTTGTCCGAGACTCCTCTAGGGACCTATATTTGGGGGAAAACAAGGGGGGAGTATTCTAAAAGAGAAGGTGGGACCGAAATTAAGCTAAACCTAAAAGTATTCGAGCGATGCTGGAACGACATGTACCCGCGGTGTATTGGGGGGGAAACTGAATTCCAGATTTCATTAGAGGGGGAGATAGGAGGATACAAAAAACCCACCGGGGGGGAGGGGGAAAGAAGGAGTAGACTGATAAAGAAGACGTCCAATAAAAAATACCAACTCAAAAAGACAAAAGGGCTTTGGGAAAGGGGAAGAAAAATCTACGCGCTTTGTCCGAGAGGGGGAGAAAATGAGTAAGGGAGTAAGCATCCGGCTCTTTCAAAAGTGGGCTCAACGAGAAGACGAGAGAATAAGAGTGAACAAACGACAATCAGAGTACAAATTCGAAGGGGGTAATAAAAAAAAACCTCTCTTTGGAGGCATCGGAGGGAGGTGGGAAGGTCAACAATGACCCATCAAAAGGAAAAAGAAAAGAATCAAACTAGAGCTTAAAAAATCTCGGGGGGGGATCTAGCAGCGGCACTTCGGAAAGAGGAAAAAAAGAACAAAGGAAGTGAAGTATTGGGCGGGATTAACGAAAGGAGGGGAAAAGAAGCTCGCAGTCATGTCCCGAAACCTCTCAATAAAAATTATACCTCTCGTGGTGACACTTTAGACGGGGGGGCATGGAAATCGCGTTAGGGAAAATTTTGATGGGAAGAAATGTTAACGTAGGAAAAATACCCCAACTAGACTCAAATGGGTAACTCTCAATCGAGCGTGTCAAGTGCCACGCTGCTGCCACTTGTTGTTAGGCATGTCATGATGTGAAACAGGAGGGTCGTAAAGGTTTGAGGGGATAGAAAGTCACGAATAGAAGGAAGCTTGCTGGTAAAAAACTCTTCGTGATTCATGGGGGGGGGGTAGGGGGTGAATAAGGTCGACGACTACGCTCTCTCTGGGGGAGTGTATTTAAATTTCACGGTGGGCCTTGAGGGATCTTCTCGTAACTGAAGTCCCTGGGTTCCCAGGAACTTATCGAATCTTGCCCACGTCACTGTGGGGGCGAATCCTGAGAATGGAGTTGCTTGACAAAGAGGTCGGGAAGCTAAACGGCTCGGTGCGGAACGTTCGACTGGAATAAGTTGAAGAAAGCGTGAAGGTGAGATAAGGGCCCATAAGTCCAGAGGAAGAGGTCAGTGGGGAATTCTGTAAACTCTGGCCCTGGTTTATTCCTTTCGCAGAGCGGAAAAGTCACGGCCTTAAAATAAATTGGAGAAGAGTCCATCTTTAGAAACAAAATGAAAACGGAAAAAATGTTCAAAAGTCAAAACTCTGTGTTGTAACCAGGGAAAAAAAAATTAGCTTCATACGGGCCTGGAGGGCACAGGCACATACGCCACCTCCGAGCCCACACGCGGAGGAGGTAACCTTCAGGAAGAATGCGGTAGGGGAAACGTTACAGCAAGTGTGGGAAAACGGAATGAGCTCTGGATAGGCTCCGGGGTGAAGAAAAAACGAAGAGGGAGGTTCGACTTCCAGCCTAATCAAAAACAGGGGGGGTTCACTGGGGCACACGAACTTGTCAACGAGGAAAACTAAGTTAGAAAAAGAAAAAGGTTCCACTTCAATCTTATTGAGAGGAAAAGCAGATTCAGAGTCGGGAAAAAAAAAAATGAGCAAACTGTGGAAACAACTGTCTTTCGTTAAATCATGTGGGGGAGAGGGGGGTAGGGGGCTTTTGGGAGTTTCTGCTACTGGGGGGCTTGGGTTACGGTACGCGCGGTAAACCAATTCAAAAAAAGAAAAGGGTTACGAGGAGTTACATCGGGAGTATCACACAGAGGAGGTGAGCGAGGGGGGGGGCTTCAGTATTAACTAGACAGTCCTAGAGGAAGGAAAACACGGCTCGAGTTCTCAACTGAGCAGCTAAAAATAGGGCGTTGAAAACGATCTAACGCTAAAGAAAGAAGTGAGTAGTTAAATATTGCAATCAAGGTCGCATATACATACAGATGGAAGCCGGCCCGTGCAGACGATGAGGGACAGAAAGGGGTAGGGTGAAGGTAAACCGAAAGGGTAATTTTTTGCTCTGGGGCGGCCGATCTAAGATCTAGAAAACAAAAACCGGGAAAAGAACTCTTAGATACGAGGAACTTAAGACCAATCACAAAACGTGTGAAAGACAAAATGAACAATCAGGCAAAGCTTCTGGCTTGAACGAAAAAATTACGACTACGGCCGGAGGCCGATGGGGGAAATAAAGGCAGAGCTTTAAGAGGGATTCACACTTCAAGAGACGAGGAAATAATACAAAAGAGTAGGTCAAAAAAGTATCATTGAGAAAAAAGGGGGATTTACATGAGGAAACCGGTGGGACGTATTCAATCTTAAGGGACGGAGTAAGACTGCGCAAGCAAAAACACCCATTAAAAGCTGGTGCACGACCGCCCAGATAAAATCCCGGTCGTCAAAAAATGGGGATGCGTAAAGGGGTCACCCCCAAAAAAAATAAAATAAAAACCAACGCCGACAAAAATCGAAAGAAGTGAAAAGAAACAAGGGTCTCACCAGATCGTGTCAGTGTCATTGCGGTGTAAGTATAATAAAGAAGTAAGAGAATGAGAAGAAGAATAATACTTGGCAGTTTCTCAAAAGGGGAGAATGTAGAAACAGCTGTGAAGTCAAACGGGCTTTGGCAACCTGTAAGGGTTGGCAACGATGCCGAAATGGAGGAAAAAACTGCGTATGAAGACCTCGGTTGAAAGGTATCTCTATACCTGAGCATTTTAAGGTTATTTGGTCAACACTTGATGGGGGTAAACAGTGGGGAAAGGTAAGGCAGGACGGATGAAAAAAAAAGAAAAAAGCACGCTCCAATGGATCTGATGGGGAGGGCATGGAAGAGCGGACTAGAAAATGTACAAAAGGAAGCATGTGGTTAGTTCGAGAAAAAACTTCACAGAATGGAAACAAAGACGGGGGGCAACGGGGGTTGTCATCGAGGGGGTTGTGCGACGAAGCGTGTAGAGGACTATCGACGCAAAGGGCAAGTTAAGCTAACCTCCCGCTGAGAAGGTCATTAAAGAAGGGCAACGCAAGGGAAAGCAGGGTCTTTCCCATCAAGACGGCAGGAAAGGGACGCTGGAGCACCTGAATCACCAATCAAAAAAACAAACACGTCGAAGTTCACTCTGCAGAACTCTAAAGAAGAACACGGCGACCGGAAAGAGACAAGCAATCGGGGCATAAGAGGGCATTTAGACCCAGATTTTTCGAAAAACATACAAGCCTTTCAGGGTGAAAAACAGGGGTTGAAAGGAGGAATCTGACGAAGACTCAAAAGAAAGAACTATAACACATCAAATCGCTAATAATTTAGATAGACAACGAAAAGGACAGTCACAAAAAGAAAAGGGAAACCTAAGAGAAAGAGGGGTTTGGCTACGCCAGGGACATCGGGGAGGGAAATTTCTAACTAGCTCAAGAAAGGAAGAAGTAAGGGAAGGAACAATCCGAAAAACAGTGGAGCAAGGGGCATCGACGCTGCGCAAGCGTGACGCGGTACACTAAGATGAAAAATTTGAGAATATGTTACATCGAGAACGAATAAAAGGTGATCAATAAAAAACGCGGACCGAGGAAGGCGATGAAAGGAAAAACAACAACTGACCCCGAGGTTCAATGCTTATGGTTGCAGTGTTCTTATAAATACTCTTAAGTCACTTGAAAAAAATGGACTGGGAATACAAGAAAATTTGAAGTGGTCGTTCGAGAAATTCAAAGGGGATTGTATATAACAACGAAAACTTTGGGAAAGGAATAAAGGGGGGGGTGCTCAGTAGCCAGATCTTGGGGACTGGGTGGTAATTTCAGGAAAGGAAAACTAGAACGGAAGAAATCGTAGAGGAATCCTCACACTGGGGGACCGGGGGGGAAGGTGGGGAGACTCAGGAGTTGTCGGAGGGGGTCACGGTCTCCGAAGTAGTTATAGTGTTTGCAAAAACTTTGAGGAAGAAAGACATCCGTAAAATGGAATTGAGACCGAAATGACTAGGAGAAAAGTCTTGAGAAAGCTACGTAGAGTGCTGAGAATGTCAAGAGGGGGGGATATACTGCATAACTGCCATGAGGGAACTGTCTGGGGGAATTGAGGAAAGATTCTAGCTCTCACCACCAAAAAAGGGAGGGAGTACAATAGATTCGCTGAAAGAAATGGACAAGGGGGAATGACCCAAAGCTAAACAAACTGCTTGGGACGGAAGTCAAAAAGCAAAAGGGCGAAGACAAAGGGGAGTTAGGAATTTCGGGAGTCCCAGGAAAGGAAGGGAACTTGTCGACAGCAAACATTTGAAGACAAAGAAGGTACCTAAGTACACCCTCAAGACAAGCCGGGAGATCGCCAGAGGGGAAAGTTTGGAGGATGTAAGGTCACCCGGGGCTAAATACGGCTCATTGTGGACAAGGGAAAAAAAAAAAACTCCAAAACGGCAACGCCGAAGAGGGGGAAAAAAGGAGGAAAGTAGAGTCACCAAAAGAGGTTTTTTAAAGAACATCTTACCTTCGAACCTAGAAAGGTACCACGGGTGAAAGGTTTGCATGGGGGTAACGAAAGTATGTTGGAAGGACGACCTCGAAAGAAGTCAAGACCAAAATGCAACCGAAACTGAACTCTGGGTACGTTCGCCGGTTTCAGTTCGCTAAAGAGCGGTGCCTGGGGAGGGAAACTGTATCTCTGGGGGGGGTTCTAGAGGAACCTCTGCTCCAAAGGAGGCATAAAATTGAAGACAGGAGGCAAGAAACACAATCCACTTGCACATTAGGGTAGGAAGTAGTACTTTCAAGGAGTACGGTGGAGAGGAGGTAAGGCATCTGAGAGGAGGAGGGAGCCAAACTTCTACGGGAATTTATTGTGAAAGGCTGAATTGAAAAAAAAGTAAATATTCATAATGTATCAAGGAGGTGGTTGAGATCATGGGAACTGGTGGGGCGGGAAGGCATCTTATTAAGCTTGGTGAATAAAATCTACGGGAGGAGCGCCAACGTCTATTCGAAAGGAGTGGGGGGTCAGGTTATTATTGGATGGGCGACGCGAAACGGCGGAGGTTAAGACTTGCAATCAGCGGACAAAAGGCTGCAGATAAGGCGGTGCTCCTCAGCGACGTCTCAGGAGAGTTATGGAATGGGGTATGAATGCTCTGCTGGAAAGGGGGGGTTATCTTGGGAGAGGTTAAGAGTCGGCGCGCGTCAGGGGAAAGGGCTCCGTGCTGTATACTTAACAAGAAGTATCGGAAAAAACGAGTGAGAACTTTTAAAAAGAGAGCAGTCTAAATCTGTGCGTTAAGGGGGGGACAAAAACCCATCCGAAGTTCGTAAATGTGCAAGGGGGGAAGGGGGGGAAAAGGCCCCATAAAAAATCCGAGACAAACGCGGAGCGGAGGGGGAACAACATCAGGGTAGAGGGGAAAAGGTAACACGCTGGGGTTAAAAAAAAAAAAAAGTCCCGTCTGTTCTGAGGCGGTTCAAGAAGAAACTTACGTTCGAGACGACCTTGGAAGACATTCTCAGCTGGTCGAAGCTGAAAAAAAAAATAAAACGTTCCACCTCCGGAAACGAACTGGCAAGCCGGGTAAAAAATGCTTATGAAAAGGAAAAAAGGGACATGAAAAAAGGCCTTCGGAGGGGGACCAACCAAGGAGTAAAAAAAAAATCAGGGGGAAACAAATGGTTCGTAGCAGATGTTTGGAGACGGTGGGGAGGGTGTTCGTCTTCTACGGGTTGCGGGGGAAGGGAGGGGCGCTCAGAAAAAAAACGATCAGGGTCCTAATTTGATGTTCATGAGGGTGGGGAGGTCTTGAAGACGGCTTGAATGGAGCTTAAAAGGGGAGAGAAGGATCCGGAAGAAAGTAAAGTAGGGGGAAAGCAGTAACAAGGACCGAAGTCAAGCAATGGTCACAAGGATAAAAATCACGACATCAGGCGGTGGAGAGATGGAGACCGAGATGCGGGACAGATAAAGGGGGAATAAGAAATAGATTGCTATCGCCTCTTGCCAACAAGCTGGGCTTACTATATGTCGAAAGCCAAAGCGAGTGTGGAATGGGGGGTGGGAGGGGGGTGAAACCCGGGGGGTGAAGGGGAGCAGGAACTAAGTCAAATAAACAAAAACTCCTGGGAGAAAAGATAAGAGGAAGAAAAGAAGGGAAGACCCCCGAAAACAATTACAGCCTGGGTTTGAGAACAGAAAAAAAGAAGTCGGCTGGAGAAACAAAGATTTTAAGGCCAGAGGCACTGGGGGATGACAGAGGGAGGAAATACTGATGAACTTCGGAGCACGAAGATTATCAGAGAGACAAGTAAAAAATGTCTTCAAAAAACTGCTGTCGTTCTGGGAAGAAACAAAAGGGGCTCAGGAGGGGGGCAAACGGGTAATGGAAGATATTCCTTGTACGTTGTAATAACGGAATTTCCCATAAAAGTCACCAGAAAACTAAAACCCCAAAACAAAAAAACATCCCGTTCTCAAAATGGAGTCGAAGGGGGAGTAACTGGGGGAAGGGATCGGGAATCCCTCTAAAAAAGACAACCATAGAAACAACAGAGAACAAACATAGTGATTTGTGGCCCAGAGGGACTCAGGGGACTGCGAAATCTCGAAGCGCATGGGACGAGAGAAAAGATAAATTGAAAAGGGGAAAAGAAAAAGAACACAAGATGCCAGACGGCAAATCGGGCTGGGGGGGGCACATCGAAACCGATGATGGGAGAAATGCTGGGAGTGAAAAGTAAAGGAGGGTTGTGAAAATCTCATATCGAGCGAAAAACTGGGGGTATTTTTGAAAAAGGAGGGTTCCCGTTGGGTGGACAAGGAAGGCAATTACCTAGAAGGAAACAAGAAGTGTGGGGGATAGAGGTTGCAGTGAAATTGCCGTTTACTATAAAAGCCGTCTGTGGGGTGGTATATCTTTCGTTCGCGAGACCAGGAGAAAGGGAGTTGTAGACGCGCAGCACATAAGGATGACGTGAAAAACTTTCGTAATTTGCAGCTATGTTCAGAAAGGAGTAAAAACTAGAAGTGCATGGGGGAGTTCTAATGAAAATGAGTACAGAGAATTCAACCATTGCCGCAGAGATCAAAACTAATCACCAGCAAGACATTCCGCAATAGGGGAGGGGGGGACTTTAAAGAGCCCCTAAAATCTAAGCTTCACTCGGACAGAAGGAGTCAATAAGAAATAACCGGGAGAGAACCGCAAAGCTGGATACGAACCTCAAGGCGCATGGACGGGAGGGACGTTGACGCGAAAAACGACTTGTCCAAAAAGGAAAGGGGCAAGGAATGCATACGCCGAGCACGACAAAATAAAAGTCACGAGAATCAGCTGCGAGGAGTAGAAGAAAGGCACCCTCACCAGACAACCAAGGAAAGCGAAGGCAGATTTTTGGTTTGTCTACGAGAAGGGACTCGGGGCGTGAGTAATCACTCGCTCCAACGACAGGAAAAAATATTGAAATGAGAAGGACAGAAAAAATTGAGCAATGGGGGAAAAGGGCACTGGAGGAGCTTCTTAATGGAGCATCCCAAAAGGGGGAGGAGCGAGGGTGGTAAAATTTTACAACGAAGAAGCACGAGAAGGGTTTCAGAAAAAACCTCTTCCAGACCATTCTCTGGAAAAATGGAAAGGGACCCCGCTATTTATCACAGCGAGGCGGTGACCTGGGTTCGAAAGAACTCTGGACTCTCTCTTGACTAAGTGGCTTTCTCCAGCAAATAAATGGCCAGGGGAGTTGACCGTAATCTGGGGAAGAAGCTTGAACAGGGCATTTGTTATGGAAGACTTGGGAAAAGTGTAAGAGGATGGTGCGGGTTGACGGGTGGATGGCAAGGGAAATGAACCACAAGTTCCTTGGACCTCGTAAGACGTAGGTAGGGGGGGAAGTCGTCCAAACACTTTCCTGGACGAATTTGGTCGCAAGGAGGGAGGTCAGGGTCAGAGAGCAAGACAGTCGGACACATAGATGGGGTCAAAGGGAAAAGAATTCAGAAACAAGCACCCGGAAGTGAGCAGAAATGAGAGAGGGACAAATCATCAATTAATTCTAAGATGGCCCACCACCATTGTCGAACAGGAAGGCGGTAGGAAGGGGAAATACAAAATTGGGTCGAGTTTTGGATACTGCAGAAGGGAAAGTAGGTGGAAATTAAAGAGATTCAAAAACAAGAGGGGAGGGAGAAAAAGAAAAGGTATAGAGGGCTAATCCGAGGAAATTAAAGCCGGCAGCAGTATCCCCTCACTCTCGTGGAAGGGGGAAACTAGAAAGGGTAGAGCTGGGACTAGGTCTTGAGGGAGAAACAGGACCGTAGCTTGGTCGTAATCAGACGTTTTGAGAATAAGGGAGGAAAAATAGGGGACATCGACCTCAAGAACCGTTCTAGCGAAAATGAGGAAATTGGGGGGAGTCGAAATCGAGATTTGCTCCCAGAGCGTTTGGTGTGAAAGGAAAGACACAAGAACCCCGCAAAAAGATAGCAAAGGTCTCCAAAAGGGAGTCATACCAACGCAATCGTTGAGTCTTTTGAGACGCATGATAGGCATGGAAAAGGTAGGAAGGATGACCCTTTGGAAATTAGTTGGACAAAGCCAACGCCGATATGGAGAACACATGGCACCCGAGGACTTGAATAAAAATCAGGTAAGTTTCAACGTGGACGGTACGAATCGCGTGGAGGGGGGTAAGAGGTTCGGAAGAAAGGGGGATGTAGAGGGCCAAGGCAACGGGGGGACGAACAACTCAGGAGCAAGCATCAAAGGGAGTGGACGGGGATCAAGATCTAAAGCGGGGCCAATATGGAACCTATCTCCCTAGGGTGGTTATGCATGAGTTGGAAAGTAAGTCAATGAAGGTTGGGAGAGGGGGTCGGAATTCCTCAACAGAGATGAAGGGAGGGAGTTAGAACAAACATTCGTGCTCGGAAATTGGTTAATGGGTGAATTTCTGGAGGGACGGTCAAATAGATGGACGCGTCTGGGATTATCGGGGACATGGATTGGTAGTGAGACTGAAGCGTCTGCAATCATGAAAGGAGAAAAGGGAGGATATCTGAATTCAAAAAATTCTTCCAAGTGGACGTGGGAAGGTCAACGGTCGAGCGGTTGCGGAAGGGGGGCTGTCAACGGTGCGCTTGGGGTGAGGTGGAGAGGTTGACCCCAGAAGGGACCTAGAGAGAAATGGATTGAGTTGTCAAGGAATGTGCAACTGATCTGAATTCCAGAAGGGGAGCGCACGGAATGGCGAGGGGAGCGTAATAAGGAGACAGAGGGCATCAAAAACGATGAGAAGTTGGAACACGACGATGGGGATGGATATATAAAGGTGTAGGAAAAAAAAAAGACATTAAAGCTTCTAGGTAACTGTGATGAAAATTCAACCATAAAAAACCGAAAAAGACGCAGATGCAGACACATAGGGAAATAAAAGAAGCAAAAGTTGGTTGACAAAGTAAAAAATGGCACCCGAAGAAAGAAATTGAGCTAAAGCGCGTACTACAAGCTTTCACGCAGAAAGGTGCGACCAAGACATAACTCTGTGGAGAATCAGGGGGAAAACAAGCACGCCTTTGAACCCGGGGACCGACGGGGACAATAAGGGTGTAGACCCACTTCAAATTTTATTTAGAGAAAGTAACGCAGGGAAGGAAGATTAGATATCTGAGCCAACCTACCCGCAAGGAAAAATTGCGTGAGGGTCCTACGGGGTTTCAAACAGTGGGGGAGGGGGGTAGGTGCGGACTTTGGCTTAGAGGAGGGAGACGGGGGAACAAAGGAAAAAGGAGAACCCGCGAGAGCAGACTTGGGGTCGTGAATCGGGAAGTGGGTCTGAAGGGGGGGGGTCTTAAGTATTACAATTACGTAAAGGACTATCTGATACAGACCAAGAGGAACGAAGTCAAGCAGGCCCAACAAAAAACAGAAAGGAATTGCATAGAGCAGACTTAAACAGAAGAAAGGTGCCGGACCAGGGGTTGAAAAGACAGATTCGCTTCACAGAGTGGCAATACGGTTAAGGAAACCAGACATATGGGGGTGTTGTGAGGGGTGGGAGAAAAAACGGCAGGGGGGGGGTATTGGGGGGTTGTCGGGCGTAAACGTGAGAAAGAGATCGAAAAACAACAAACTGCGGAGGATAAGATGGAGGGCCTACTACCGAAGGGGGGGGAATAAAAAAAAAAAAACCCATTTCGAGGAGAGTCAAAAAGTGCAGAACAGTGAGAGACAGCCGTGAAGAAAAAATCTTGTGGGCTACGCTGAGGAATATGACTTAAAAGAATGGGGCTCCAGGGACCTGAAGTCTTTGAGAGGGGATCAGGAGAAACATTAGGCCTTGTTCTGAATGTCCAGATTAACCAGAAGAGGAGACGCCGGCATCACCAGTGAAGACCAAATGACCAGCCGGTTTCACGAAAAAAAAGTGCAATCCGGGAAACAGGGGAAAGGCGAAATTTTAAGGATGGTTGACCGAGCGGGAAAACCTCTCAAAAAGAACAATAAGAAAGCAAAGAAAACACCCCCCCATCAGGAAAAACATAGGTGGGGGACGAACATCAAGGAGGGTGCAACAGAGCGGGGCTCAGGGGCTGAAATAATAGAGAGGTGGCAGAATGGGGAATAAGACTTGAAAAACAGAGTCAGTTAAAGTCGGGAAGTGCCGGGTGTCCACGATCAGGACTGTGTTACGCGTAAAAAGTTATGGGGAGGGGCCCTTAATTCAGAAACGAGGGGGGGGGAACGGGATGTGTTCTAAAAGGAAGCATTCCACTGAAAGACAATTTTGAAAATGGGAAAAAAAATGGAGGTTACCTGGGGCCTTCCTTGAACTGGAGGGACAATACTCAGAGGTGGGAATGAAGTATTGGGAATGGGACAAAAAGTCAGGGGCTTACATTTACGAATCATAGTTGGGGGTCAGTTTGACTAACAACGTACCGAGAGCGACACTAAGCACTTTGATCATGTAAGAATGCGGGGGGGGAAAGTATACGCCCAGCTGCAAGGGGGGGACCAAAAACATGAAAAAGGAGAAGCGATTATGAAACCCATCAACAAGGGAAAATACAGACATAGGACACCTCAAAGACCTCTCACCTTGGTATCGGGGGTGTCTCCAAAGCGAGAAATGCGTTCACTAGTAGCCCCAAAAACGCAGTAAGACAGAGAACTGGGGCGCGGACTACAATCCAATTGATCCTAAGGCAAATGGGTCTCGCCAATAGGACGGTTCAGCGATACTACCCTGGGGCAAGGGGAAAAAGAAATTGGAATAAGTATCTAAATATCAACTCAACTCAAAGTAAAGATAAGAAAAGAAAAGGAATAATCTGGAAAGAGGGAAAAGCCCTTTGCACCCAGGCAGAAAGAACGAAGTAAAGTATGCTAGAAAAGGGATCGAAGAAAAACAAAAGTCTCACACAGCCTGCAAGGAAAGGGGGGAAATCATCCTGCAAGAACACTGGAGCATAGTGGCAAATTGAACGAGTCTTACGAACGGCCACAAGAAAGGAGGGAGAAAGCGTTTAGACATGGGGACGAAGTAACGAAATAAGGTTCTTAAAAGAAACGGCACGGGGAGGGGGGGAACTGAATAAATGAACCCCGATCAACGTTGGGGAGGGGAAGGTTTTTAGGGAAAGAAAGATTAGCTAAGGGAGCTTGAAGAGTTCGGGAAAGAAAAAATTCTTGCGAGTTGGTCATGTTAAGGGAGAAAAGTCAAGTAAGATGGAAAGAGACCAAGGTGAGGGGGGGAAAAGAAGGGGCAAAAAACGAATGGGGGAAGAGTGGCGGGGGCGGGGCGGCAGTATTAATTGGCACAGCTGCGTTCTCCTGAGAGGAAAGAGGGAGGAGAGGGGGAATCCCCCCCTTCACTGAATTGGTGTCGGCGAGCCACATGTCGACTGGGGAAGAGGTCAGACTCTTATTTCGATTGTTGCTCAACTGGCTTAGAGAAAAAATTGAAGTGAGCAAGGGAAGGGGAATTTCTCACCCAGGGCTGTCAAGCGAGAAAGAGTTCGACGTCATGGAGAGTGGGTGACGGTGGTTGGGGAGAACTTGCTAGAAGGGTGAAGGGGGGGAAGCCAGAGAAGAGTCTCACACAGATAGAAAGGGAAAACTGGCTGAAATCCAAAATTAAATAGGCAGAGGCCAAAGAGAAAAAAAAAAGTCATTTACGGAAACGAAGACTAAGGAGGGGGAGGGGGAAAGCAAGGTGTTGGAGAAAAAATTAGTGATTCTGTCTAAAACGATGGGAGCAAAATTTTCTAATCGGAAAGCAACACAGGATGAGCATGACGGGTAAAAAAGAAAGCCGGGATAGAGGGGGGAAATTCGAAAAGTGTGGGGAGGATGTCACTTAAGAAATAAAGGGGGGGACTCCAAGAGCAGCTGGGTGAAAGGGACAAACCCAAGAGAGGCAGACAGTGGCTTGTCCTAAAAAAAGAATCAGGTTTCTCTAAACAAGCGCTGGGGGGCATGAGAAGGATCGAAAAGAAAAAAAAATTTACCTTATATTTTGAATGCTTTCAAGCTCTCGTCAGGAGAGGGACCGACAACTGCAACAGAAGAAAAGTGAATACAAAGAGGTAAAAGTTCAACGGGGGTGCACCCGAATCTTGTCCGCGTGTGGGAAAAGTGTCTTTCTCGTCGTACGCAGAGGTGAGAAAAAAAGGTAGCCTGGAAATCCGTGCTTGGAAGGTAAAGAAGAGAAGAAGGGGGGGACAGATTGCATAGGAAACGTTTTTTAAGGCATGATTCCAGTCGTGTGACAGGAGGGAGAAAAGTCACTAGAATGAATTCGTGCGTACCCAAAAGGAGAGGCGGTCAAAGGGGGGGTGCTGGAAGTACCGGAGGTTGTCAGATTCTAGACTGGAGATGGCGGTACTTTAACTGTGAACTTTCTTTAAAGGAAATCTGTCGCAGGACATGTCCAGAGAAGTCTAGGAGGAGTAAAGGGCATATTTGGAAAAGGGGACTCGGATGTGCGGGAAGTCCAAAAGGGGAGGGGTAAGCCTCTCACTTACTTATTTCGCAGCGAGGGGGTGGAGAGATAGGGGATACCCAGAATGCCCAATGCTTGCTTGGGGAAGATGTCTTCGCAAGGGTTGTCTTGATCAGTTAGGGGTATGCACCGACGTGAATTCGCGTGAATACATGACGGAAAACCGACTTTCGTCCCAAAAAAATAGCCTTTGGCACGCTCTGGTGCCTACCCGAATGGGTACGAAAGAAAAAACCAGAAGAATGATTGTAAAAAGGTCGAGCGATGGAAACCTTCACAAGAAAGGAACCAAGACCGATCACACATTCGGGCAGCAGGGTGCAGGGGGACAAAGACACGCAAGTGGTGTGAAATAAAGGAACAATCGAGAAAATGGGAGAGCGACGGATGAATAAAACAAAAGGGAGAGGGAGATCCGCAGGTTCCAGATCAGATCCTATTGGAGAGGGGGGTAGCACAAAAAGCGGGCAACCTAAAACCACGGGTAGAAAAAAACTCCTTGGCCCCCGTATTGAACTCCCCATGACTTCCCTCTTCTTATCTTAGGTGAAGAAAAGGAGCACTAGATTGGAGCACAATGGGGAGCGTTCGCTAAAGATGTGGGGGGCATCTGGGCTTTTGGGCTTTATTGGGGGACGGTGGTAGGGATTGAAAAAGGTAAACTTAAAATGTAAACGAATCCCGTTTCTAAAAGGGATTGTCATAGGGAAGTGTCACCGGAGGAAGTTAAAGTAAGGTTATTCGACGGAGAGTTAAGTACAAAGGAAAAGGAAGCTTTCAAAAGAAAACCTCTGCAGAAAGAAGGCCCAATCCGAAAACGGGAACAACCAGGGCGGTGATAAGATTCTACTCGACAGCGGAAAGTATGCATAAGAAGTAATCATAAGGTCGAGAAGACTCCTATCATCCGAATCGGTATAGGACGAAAGCACATAAGAAAGGTGTAAAAATTGGATGGGGGGGGGGATGAAACCCGTCTGTATGGGGTTCCTTGGAAGGATCAAAGACCCTCTCAACAAACGTAGGAAGGAAAATAAAAAAAGAGGGAATCAGAAGAAAGTGAAGCCCACCGAAAAAAAAAATACACCCGACCTGGTTGCATACCATCACATACAAAATTTAGGAGGTCTGCTTTCACGTTAGTCCATCTATTTACCAGCGGCCGGAAAAAAACGGGGGAGATAAGAAAACATTGAAATCGGACACTAGACTGGAGGGCCGGGGGAGAAGTATAGAGAGAACACACGGATGTTCCCCTTAGAGTGGCATCAAGGGAGAAAAGTGAGGGACTTGAGGGTCATACCGGGTGTCTATGACGGCTGGACGCGTCATAGAAAATGTAAGGGAAGCTCAAACCATTCAGGCCTCCTGGGAACGAAATACAAGAGGAAAAATCAAATGCCAGCGTCTCACGGATGTCACGATAGCCTCTCCAAGCCAAAAAAAAGAGAAAAACACAGCAACCACGAGTTAAAAAAAAAGGTGGAGGGAAGGAACGCAATTTTTAGTCGGGGACTCTGTGGCCAAGTCGAAGATACGCTCATGGAAAACGACTATAAAAGAAGAAGGTACCCGCACGGGGGAGGAAAAACACCTGAAGGCAGGGGGGTTGAAACAGTAGGGTCCGTGTCGGTGACCCGGAGGGGATGGTTAACAAAAAAATGAATGGGGAGGAGACATTGAGATTAACCGCCGAGGCGGGGGTTATAAAAAGGCGGCTCTACCCATTCTTACTTTATTTGCAGTTTGATTTTTCAACCTTTCATTTTATTTGGCCAAGACGCAGGACTTCTTCAAAATACTCTCAGGGGGGGGATCGGAGGGGGGAGTATGCCAATGGGAATCGCGGGCAATGGAAAGCCAGGATTGGGGTGTTTCACTACAGATCAAGATATGGTAGGAGGATCGCCGAAGCGCGTGCAATGTAGCAAAGGGTGGTAGAGAAAGCTCGGATAGCTTCAAACGCTCAACGAAACGAAGGACGGAAAGAGCACGACCAGCGATTAAAATACAATAATAGATCAACAGAGAAAGAAGAATACGAAGGAAACCATCAGCATAAACGAAGTGATCCTAGCAAAAAGTAAGAATAGACCAGGACGGAAGAAGGGAGTCCGCTGGAATCAGCAAAGCAACTAAAGCTACTGGAAAGACAAACGAGTAGGTCGCACAGATGACGTTAGAACTAAGAGAGCCTGAGGGGGACCGTAGCAGACGTACAAAGAACATAATACAAGAAGACTCTACTTGGAAAGGAGGAAAAAGAACCTTGGAAAAATTCACAAATCAAACCATGAAACAGCGTGGGAACGAACGAGAAGAGAGGAAGCATTTCTAGATCAACCCTTCCAGACGGCCGAACGGGGTTGATATGGGAATCGTAAAACGGGTCTTGCGCGAAATTAAGACGGAAAGCAAAGGAGGCGGCTAACTCTTGGGAGACAGGGGACTAATAATCAAGATTGGAAAGGGGAAATTTCTAAAGGAAAAAAAAACGGAGACTTGAAAAGAGTAGTCAATTGCATTCGGTGCTGGAAAATAGGGAGGTAAGAGTGTCTGGAGGGACGACACTCAAAAATACGGAAAGAAGTTTTCGGGTCAGACGGCGAAGGTCCAGGAAGTGTAGAGGAGTCTTAGCCATTGGCCCGCATTGTGACTAGATTTGGCTGGCAGTCGGTCAGGAAAGGGGAAAAACGCTGCTCAAGAGCATAGTAATCAAGTCAATAAGGTGGACTCTGACTGACACGGAGTTCGCTGGGTACAAGATGCTCCTTGATCTTGCCTCTATGTTCTAAACTGGCTGGTCAGACGAATGGTAAGGAAGGGGACATAAAAGGAAGAAGGATCCAACCCATTGCGTCTAAGAGCGGGTAGTAGGGGAGGAAAAAGGAAATGTCCAAGTGTCGAGTACTGCTCAATGATGAACGGTTTAAAAACCCAGCTGCTAGCGTCGAAAAAAACCAAAAACAAAAGGGGAAGAGATAAAGAGGGAGTAAATATGCGACCACATGAACAACAAAAAAAACACCCAGAAGCCAAAACCCCCCCCAGTATCCAACTCCGAGGAGGAAATAGGCACTCAGAGAAGATGGTCGAATATGGGGGGAGAATGTAGAATGTTCTTCAGTAAAAGACCAGGAAGGAACTTTTACGAATCACAAGGTGGAAAAATCAAAAGGTGAAGATAGCAGGACAGGAAGCCGGGCGCTTCCAAAGTCGAAAGGGGGGAGGTTCCGGAGAAAGAGCGGGGCTAGGGCTGCGCACGTGTGAGTAAGACCGGAACAACCCAGCAATAGGAAGGTCTGGGGTCTTTCAGCCTGGGGATAGGGCAAGCGAGGGGCCTGACGCCGTAACGACATTACAAACTAAAAAATTAAAGGGGTTTCTTGTAGTCCCGAAATGTTGAAACAGGATCCGCTTAGGGGGGACAACCCGAAAAGAATAGCATTGAAGCCCTCGGTGGACCAGTGAGGGGGGGGGTTCAGTCAGAAGATTTAGGACTCGTTGAAAGACATGGTGATTGAGATTAGGGCAAAATCTCAGTACCATGTCGTGGACAGATCCAGGTGTCCCCTAAGAGTGAAAAAGAGACACTGTGGGGGAAATTCATGTTTCCTTACGGAGTAAGGGTTTAAGAGGTGTTACAGAAAAGGGGTCCCTCCATGAATTCGTCGACAGGCTTCGTCAAGGTTTGTTGTAAGTAGTAATCAAGAGTAGAAGAGTCTTATGTTTATGTGTCTGTAGTTGAAAACGCACTGGGGATGGGCGACGGGGGGACAAGCGTCCAGGAACTGTCCGCAAATAAGGATGCTCGCAATATTTGATAAAAGCCTTGAGGGGGGGAGGTTCCAGATGTGCTTGTAGAACTCGTCACTGGAGAGGGAGGAGGAATGAGGCACGGGATATATGAAGGGTAGGGATAAATCTAGGGGGAGACAAGGTCGTTCGACATGTCTGGTTGAGTGGAGGGCGCTGCTTCGGAACTGGAGCAGGAGGAGCATAGGAATTGCATCAACTCGTGCGTAAAGAACTGTCCGAATTGCAATATCACAAAATTATGAATTGAAGCTTAGGGCTGCTTACTAAAAGAATGTGAGCTTTGGGGTAGCTAATAAAAAAGACAGGGGGATGCTTCTAAATGTACGCCTGAGACAGCCAAAGAAGGAAAAATAGATCCTCCCAAAACGGAGAGGGAAAAGAAGACGTGAAAGGTAATGGTCAAACAAAAGGGGAAAAGAAGTTTTTGAATAAAAAAGGGAAACGTATCTCTGATGCGACGGGGGGGGGACCTAAAAACTCATGGAGTCTTTCTAATGAAAGACCTTGGAAGACCATCACGCTCGGGAATCCGTGGGCAAAAACACGCCTTCACGACGGACCGGGTATAACAGAACCATTTGGTTAAAAAGAAGTCAAACCAGGCAAGCGTAAAGAACTTCTATAGAGGAAGAAGACCCTTGCACTCTTGGAGAACAAATGGGGGATCGGGAAGAATGGGCATCGCGGGCGGGGTGGGGGGGATACTGTGGCTTGGGATGGGGGCGCCTCGGTCACAGAGATCATTAGGATCTGGACAGAGAACGGGATGGTACAATCTGGGGGGGAGGCGTCGGGTTGACATGCAAGTATTAACTTACGTAAAATTACTGTATGTACCACAAAGAAAAGGAGGCCCGAAGTCAGCAAAGGGGGCTCCATGATAAAAAGACTAAAGACATGTTCTACGAGGGGGTAGGGCAAGTCGCGAAAGCCTAAGGTCAAGGTCAATGCGTCGATCGAAAATGCACCAAGAGGGGATTGAAAAGCCTTTGAGCGAAAAAATGTAGTGCTTGGCCAGGAGGGAATGGGTTAAGGGCTTCAGGAGCATG
>Ga0179593_1268865_pt1 | contig 23148 bp, 26 predicted proteins | sample CZODoug2_1_08_16_FD_185931 | JGI IMG/M metagenome (GOLD analysis project Ga0179593, IMG submission 185931) | Vadose zone soil fungal communities from Angelo Coast Range Reserve, California, USA - CZODoug2_1_08_16fungal (PacBio error correction) | ecosystem: Environmental > Terrestrial > Soil >...
AAACAAAAATCAGATAGATCTAAAACAATGAAAAATGTCGGAAAACTATGTGTCGGATAAAAAGAAAGAAAGAAAGGTTAGGTCAGCGAAATGGCGCAGTCTGCTGCTATTCAGCCAGGAGGGTGGAAAGCCAAATCATGGCCAGAGGATCTCTACTTCGTCACCTTATCGGGAACGTCTGCCCTCGAGAAGAGGAAGGGACGATTCGAACCGCGACATAAGGGAGAAAAGCAGAAACTAGGCCGGGCCGCGTGTTCGTTCTCAGAGCTGAAGGAAGTCTTAAGAATTCTGGAGGGGACATCGACGAAAAAAATTCCCTGGGGATCTGGCGGAGTGAGGAAAAAAAAGCGAATTAATAGGTTCCTCCGAAAAGGAGGAACAAAATCAAAATATTACGTAAAGGGCCAAGTATACGCCAGTCGGTTTTTCTCTGCTTAAAAAAGAGAGGGACCTCAGCCCCCCCCCCCAAAAACCAAACCCAACCAAAAAAAAACCAAACACCACCAAAACCAAAACCAACCAAAAACAAAAAACAAAACAAAACCAAAAACCAACCCCCAAAAAAAAGGGGGAAAAACGAATGAAAATGGACGGTTGGCTTATTGTTTAAACATCCGATCTACAGGAAGGGACCTCATAATCGTCGGATTCACGTCAGAGAACTTGCCTTCCCGTTGGTAGGGGGTGTGTAAATTGTATTGACTTCGTAGCCGTCAAATGGGGAAAAAAAGACGCGGTTGTTCACGATAATTGGAAGGGGTGTCGAGATCCGTCAAAGCGATTGGCATTTGAGCGGGAGGGAAAGGAAAAACAAGAGAACTCCGCTTTCCTTAGAGAATTATGTAGATCCAAAACTCAGAAGATCAGCTGCAAGGGGAAAAAAGCGCGGAATACCAGCTCAAATACCTGGGGAAGAAGATATCGTAATTGTGACAACTGCCTTGGGAAAGTGGGAAAAAGCGAACAACAGTTCGCTGGGAGGTCTCCAATTCGTAGGAGGGCAGGGAAAAGAAGGCCTTCACGAAAAAGGAGAGAGAAGTGTGGGAGAAAAATAATCCAGAAAGGGAGGGTGGAATAAGAAGAACGACGGGGCAGATCTCAAAATCAGGCTGAGAGAGGGGAAGGAGAGCCCCAACCCAACACACAAACCCAGACCTTCTACATTCACAGTGGGGCGTTGCCGACAGTTTAAACAAACATGTGGGAAAATCTACAGCGCCTTTCGCGTAAGGGGCCATACGCAAACATCCAGTCTATCAAAGATTGAGGATCCTTTCGCGCTTTAAAGGGAAGGAGACGGGGTGGGCAAAGTCAGTTAAGGTCTTACACACTCGACTAAAAAGCAAGATCGCGCAAGGAACGCAAGGTCAGAAATTTTAGAGTCTAGTAGGTGCTCCGTTAGAAAGACGCGTGAGTGGGAACGACTGCGGAGGCGACGCGGCGTACGATCCTACGCATTTGTTAAAATTCTGGACAGGGGGAAGGCGGAACGTAGCGAGAAAGCTTATAAGATCGGGGACTTTCAATTCATCTTTTGGAACCCCGTCGAGTAGATCGCTCAGGGGGGAGGAAAAATCGACTGACCAAGTGTGACCTTCGAAACTTCGGAAGAAGGGAGGCGGCGATCATTCCCGACCGAACTGAACTGATAGTTATAAACGCGACCAAAACGATAGCCTCCGAAAACAGAGAGAAGGATCGCTAATGGCCGGCATGTAACCGCTGCTTCAATAAAAGAGAAAAGCATCTGGAGTTAGGATGGTGCTGAGAGACTATTTCCTAAAGGTTCCACGAGGAGGGACTCAACGCATAGAGGCTAAGGGAAAAGAGGAGGAGAAGGGGCCTCGCGGTCGGGAGACGTGAAAGCGAGAACAGGGGTGAAACAAAACGAAACCAAAAAAGAAAGCGAAGGGCGCTATAGTAAGCGTGCCATGGGCAGGGGGTGGTAACGCGCAGAGAAAAGTTCTGCATATCTACTGGGGGGGATAGGAATTTAGATCAAGAAAACACATCGAATCGCTGGAGCGATCGCCTTGCGTTATTTTCTGAAAACCCAAAGGAGACGTGAGAGACGGGTCAAATATAACTCCTATCCTTCTTCGAGAATCCTAGCGGTCTCTACGAAAATCGGGTGCTCTTGGATGAGCGAATATTGGATACATCAAGTTGCACATGTGAAAGCAGAAAATCAAGTCAAGTTCCTAGCGAAAAAGTAAGGGCCCAGGGAGAAAAGACTGAAGCAAAGAAACTTAAAGGCGATAATACAGCGACGAGCGCTTAAAAACAAGGAACCGGGACTGGTCTGGGGACGTTAACAGACGTGACAGACGATTGGGAAAAAAAACCAGGCCGGGCAAATCAGGCTACTGTTTCCTTTCCAAACAACTCAAACCATTGAGATGAACGTGAACGCGTCACTTCCGACCACGCTACCGCTTGAAATGAGGGAGCGTAAAAGAGGCACTGCTGAGCAGATCTCAAAAAACAAGGGAGGAGGAAAGAAAAAGGGAAGAACGGGGAAAACGTTGACTCAGAGGATTTTTGAATACTTATCTTGTATGTCAGAGCAGTCACGTTTATCTCAAATTCTAAGGGTCGCGGTCCAGCGGAAGGCGCTGGGAGGGAAAGACGAGGGGAGCCCTTTTTGAGCAAGGGCAGGTAAAAGGGAAAAGACGATCACCTGGAAAAGTTACCTCGGGCCAAGAAACGCAATGGAGGGACTGTGGGTTTTAGAGGGTGATGGAAATGGGACTATGGTCTCTTGGGCAGGAGTGGGGAAAGAGCTGCGACGAGAAAAGGGGAGCAAGGAGAAGTGTGGATGGTTAAGCTTGACAAAGGAAAGGAAGATGGTTCATGATCACAATACACCGACACCGGAAACAACCGCTAAAAGATGGGGGGAATCAGAAATGCACTAGCTGGAAATTAAGGGTCAACTAGCCAAGCGCGAGAAACGATTCTAATTGGGTAGAAAAGACATCCAGAACGCAGAATCGAGAGTTCTTCTCATTTCTGAAGCCGAGGAGGTTTGAAAAAAATAGATTACTCCCCTATAGGCAGCGCCGTCCTGGGCCGAGCCGGAAAAAGGGAATAACCATCGGTCACTCTCGACAGGTCCAGAGGCTTTGTCGGCGGCAGGGGGGCCACGTTTCTGCTGGATAAGAGAATTTCTCTACGGAATCTCAGACTACTCGGGCGCAGCGAGACGGCGTTGCGGAAGTAAAAGAGAGAAAAAGTTTTCTTAGTCTCGCGCTAAAAAGAAAAATAATAATGAGAGGAGTACGAGGGCTTTTGCGGAAAGGCCGGCTACCTATTGGGCCTCGAGAAGAGAAGGTGGGAGTAATAAGGCCATATATATACTTTGGGAGAGTCACATATATATTCCCTGGTCTGCCGGGGTCTACAGAAAAGTTCAGACGGCTTAAACAGGGGTAAAATGGAAGCGGGAAACTTAAAGAGAAGCGATCGCGAACTAGAGGGCGACCGAAAGATGCCAGGAAAGAAGGAGATATAGGGTCTCATCACATCGCAAAAATTCTGCGAAAGCGAATTTTACAATTGAACGATAGAAGGAAAACACGCCCCACTCCAATCTCCTTAAGTCGCTGGAACGCAGGGCAGGACAGAAAAAGAGAAAGGACAAAGCGACTTCGCCGATAAGACGAGAACGATGCGGTTAGGGAAAAAATGAAGAATTGTAGACTCGGGGTCCCCGCACGGAGGAGCGGCATTCCCGACTGGCAAAGATAAATAAGGGGGAACGACGCGCAGCAAGCGATGGATTATATATAACTGGCCGGAGGACTTCGTCAGCTCAGTGGAAGTATTTGGCAAACATTGTGTGCAAACAAGGTCGGCAAAGAAACCTCAACAGCGGGAAGGGCTAATGGTAGCTAGTAAACCACAATCCTACGAAATCGATCGATATCTGCCAATATGGGGGAAAGGGGGAAAAAAAAAAACTGTTGACAAGCACTAGAACTATCACAAGAGTTTCTACGGCAGGGGCCGGCCTTCAAGGGTAAGGCTAGGAGGACGGAATGTGACTTTGAAAGCACAGATGGGGAAGAATTCAAACGCTGGAATGAAGTGGTCAACAAAGCACATTTATTAAAATCGACAGCAGTAGTGAGAGGCATACTAACTGCTTGGAGATCACTGCCGAGGCTGGCTATTGATGGAGATTCATCGAAAAACTCTAAGCGGAGTCGCCTATTATAAAAAAGGCCACTCCTATGTACGATCAAGAAAGCACGCAAATTAACGGGAAACTCAAAAAAAAAAAAAAAACGGAAACACTTCCTGAGGAGATTGGAGACCTAAGGAGCAAAAACGAGCACACCAAGAAGAAAAATTTAAAATGGGTTGAGATTACACATGAAAGGTTGACTCTTGCGGCGGAAGACCTCGAGAGGCTTGCAACACGGTTTTGGCGAACCAGAAAAAAAAGCGTCAAGCAACACGCAGTGTTTCCTCAATAGAAGCTCAGCCGCAAGTCTGTATCTTGGGAGAAAAATCATCGTGGAAAATTGTGAAGTGAGGAGAAACGATTCCGTTCGATAGGGAAACGACTCAAAGATGCATCGAATGAAAGAGTCAGGGATAAACCGATTCAAAAAGAGGAAATTATCATCCGCGTCCGATGAATACCGGAGAGGAAGGACCAGCGATGTTCTTAGCGCTCGACGGAGGCGTTGCGTTCTATCAGAATCTCCATCTCGAGAATAGGGGTTATAGCCTAAGTGGAGAAAAGGACGGCCGTATTGGTCATTACGGGGAAGGATGACAAGCGAGGGATCGAAGCTTCTCGTTTTGAGCTCACTCCAGGAGGGGGAACTCTTTGGATCACAGAGGGAGAAGGATAGCGGATTGGTTTCCAGCAATCAAGCTAACTTACAACAAAACGAGATAGAAGAGATTTAAGAAGAAATAGGAAGGAAAAAACTCCGAATCTAAGGGGGTCAACTCAGTGACAAAAGAAAGATTGTGATGCTCCGGACAGCTATCTATACATCCAAGTTTGGGAACGTCAACTTACATTGCCGCCGTCCACTCTCTATCAAAGCTCCGAATGGCCCTCACTGCCAAGGATTTTGTGGGAGAGTGCACGGGGAAAGTCACCGGGGGTCCGGTGGAGCGCATGAGGATTTCTGAACATCTTAGCCAGAAGGAAACAACTTATCTTCATAAGAACTTGGGTTAAAGTGAACATAGAAAGCTGGCCGAATTTTAAGGAAGGATGTTGGGGGGCGCTGAGATTGGGGAGATATCAATTCTTTGGAAACAAGCGGGGGGTATTAAAGGCAAAAGAGGAAATAGGTGTCCGAAAAAAAAATAATTTGGCCGCTATTAGAGAGGCCAAGATCCTCAGCGAGTGCGAGAGTTCAAAGACTCGATCTGCAGGGAACTAGCATTCCGGCCCAATTGAGGGGGGTGTCGTACAGGGAAAAGCCGATAAGTGGGTCGTTAAGAAGCGTCCACAGCAGGAGGTGTATCTCACAGAAATTTCCCGGGGTTGGAGGTGGATCTTGGTGGGGAACACGGGGATCCGCATTCTTTGCCCGATACATCGGAGTTCTAAAGATGAAAGGTCAAAAGAGTGGCGGGCAGATCAATCGGGTTATTTCTCGTATTAGGTAGGGGATTTTCCTGGAGGGGCTGTCCAAGCATCCGATCGCGATGAAACCACTCAGAGGAAGCCGGAGCAAGAAAGAGTCGACTAACGATTGGGCCTTTACTACTATGGAAATCTTCTGACCAAGGCGGTTCTCAGCCATTAACATCTCGACGAGCATTTAAGTAACAATGGTAGAACCGTAGAGAATCTTGTGAAGATAAACTGTCTTTGTGCAGCAAGAAACTCCTCGCAAGCTCCTATAGGAGAACTTGAACGTTTGCTACGCAAAAAGCTGATAGTCCGTAATTTGTTTTTGCCAAACGCCGCCATTCAATTAAATGAGTCTATAAACGGCAAGCAGAGCATCTTGCTTCCAAGGTCGATTCGCAGCCAGGGGGTCGGCATCTCCTCCGCGGTAAACACAAAACTCAAGAAGAATGCAGGGGGTGTTTCGACGAAACCCCATCCATAAAGGAGTAGAGAAGTCTCTCTTGGGTACTTGAAGACGCGTCGCTAGGTGGAGGCGCGCTTTCCGACGAGAAAGAGAAAAATAAACGTCTGCATTTTAAAACTTCCGGGCATGTCGCCGACGTCAAATGGAGGGACGAATGGAAAGGTTCCAGGGAGAGTGCAGAATTAAATATTTAAAAAGGCTAGGAACTTTCGGCTGCCAAGGTACACCCATTTTTTCGCCGAGAGAAAATGCGAAACGCGAAACGCCAGATTCATTCCCGGAACGTGATCGTGGACTCAACCAAAACTAATATATCCAGAAAAAAACAGAGAGATAAGCACCTCTTTTATCAAAACGACAGAAATTCAGGTATCGGCGGAGAACAGCGAGCAGCATCGCGGGAGCTTAAGGAAAGGGGGGAGAGACCTGGCCAATAGAGACAAGGCCACTCATGGAGGCGGGGACGCGAAAAAGAAATTAAACTTTATCTATAACAAATGGGTAAGAGACCCACGAAAGAAGCCCAAAAGAAATAGGGTCCAAGGATATTAGCATTTCCTGAGGGTTATAAAGAAGCCAGACGTCGAATTCGAGAAAGAGGTGGGGGGGTCCTCACATCACGCCACAGGGGGGTCGCCAAATGGGAGCGAGATCGCGGCCTAAGGGGGGTGAGCGAAAAAACAAAAAAAAATCAGCTATCGGTTGTCTGAACTAGCAAAAGAAGGGTAGCGTTTTAATGAGCGTAAAGAAAGCACCCCGAGGGAGGATAGCAAGCAGATATTCTTAACCAGAGTCACCTTTGAAGGGGAGAAGTCAATGGCGCAAATGTAGCAACCGCGACTCTCCAACAGGCTCCGACAAAGACGGACACTACCACTATAAAGGACCGACCATTTTCAAGAAGAAGCCCGGACGGGAGAAAAAATGTTTAATCTTTTCCGAGAAGTCACTCTTGAGACCAAACGAAGTAAAGAATCCGGAAGCAAGGCCATGAAACGGACAAAACAAACACGCAAGTATTGCTGGCACAAAACGGAAAAGCTAGATAATCTTTGCCGAGGAACGCGAGAAGACGAGGCGAGATAGACAAAACAAAGGGGGGGGGAGGAGAGAGAGAGATGACGGAGGCTCGCTTTACTTCTCATCACGATTTTCAGCGTGGTGGGAGCAAAAAGCGTTGTTCATCTCACCGGAAAAAAGGGGGGGGGTTTTTGTGCCAGGTTACCAGCGAGACGTTCTCTAAGCGAAAAGGAAAGGATTTATCAAGCGATTGTCCGTCGTCAACACAACCCACATAAGTTCCTTCTAAAGTCACGAGTCCGCAATGAGCATGTTTTATCGTAAGCTGGGCTGTCGGGGGGGGGAATGGCCTGGTAAAAGAGATCGTGCTACACGAGAGTTACCTTTGAAGGGCGACGCAAATACACGAAGATGGTGGGGGGTCAGTCAAAAGATAGTCAAAGAGCACCGCTCGCGGGGAGGATAGGAATAAGGCACACTCCGAATAAACTTTACTGGCGACGGAGTGAAAAGCCAAGCCTGCTTATCGCAGGGTCAGACACAGACATTACCGCAAGAAAGGGGCGAGAGCGTTCAGGAAGATGGAGTAAGGTGAGTATCTCCGGATCAACACTATATTTAGAGCAGAAGAAAGAACGGACTCCGGCTGCTACAAATACCGGAAAAAAGGGGGGAAGTCCTCAGAGCGCACAGCAGTAACCTATAAAAAGTGAGTGGGGGGGGATGCGAAGACGACTCAAAAAACAACTTTTAATCTACAATTTTGGTCCTCCTACCGCAGCTGTAATAACAGGGAAAAAAAAACGGCGGCTCGCGATCTGGTGGCCAGGAGTGTCGAGATCGAAAGGGGTCAATCCAAGAGGCCTCACTTCACCGAGGGGTCCTGGCGGCACTCTGTTGAAAGTGGGGGAAAAAAAAAAGTACTCTCATGCCGGAGGGCCATGGGAGCGAAGCAGAACAGCGGAGTGAGAGCGCTGGGTAGGCAAAAACTTTTTCGCTAAAGATAATTGAGAATGTCGCGAAAATGAGGGGCAAGGGAGAAAAAAAAATAGGGAAACACTTGGAAAGAAAAAGTCTGTAGAAGAGCGTAAGAAAAGCGAAGCGGGGAAAGGGTCCCAAATCACCTCTTCTGGATAGCTCAGGAAGCCAGCGGATGAAAGGGGGGGAAGGTGAAAGGCAGAAAAGCAAGTCCTCGTCTGCAAGGCGACGGAAGAAATGAAGAAAAAAAAGAACAGCTCACGGAGAAAGAGGATAAACTTTCTTAAAGGGCGGGAGGGGGGATTGGAAAAAAGGAGGAAGGGAAAAGTGTTTTCCTATCACTAGAGGAACCATGAACTATCGAAATATCAGCTCGGAACAGGGGGGAGGGGAGAAAATGTTCTCTGATATGGAACGGTGGATTGCGAATCTCATCAAGTAAAAGAGGTGGTAAAGTGTGATGTGGCAAAAGAGATTTCCGTTTTGAACGACCGGGAAAGCTAACGAACCCGATCGGAGAAAAGTGCAAAAGTATGGCTTCGTGCCAACGCATCGGACTGGAACTTAAGAACAAGATTCGGCACAAGTGGGAGTATCCTTTAATGCAGAGCAGACAAGGGAATGACGAGCACAATCTAACGACGAAGTCAACGGAGGAATGTCTTAACATTCGGGGGGGGGAGAAGGGGTCACGTACTCAGTTCATTTTGAGAAACAAAGAAGGTCAATGAAAAGGGGCAAGAAGGCCGGATCGAATGTAGTCTTTTCAAACAACGACCCGACTGAGTAAGTCCGTGGTCAAGCAGATCGAAAGCGAGTCAAGAGGGGGAAAGCTCAAAACCACGCAAATCGATCCGCGAAATAAGGCCGTTGCACATCCTGCGGCCTACGGACGTCCCTCACTCTGCACAAAAAAAGGGAAAAAGGGAATCACGAAAGAAGAAGGTCTTGGTTGCGAAAGTCCCGGCTTTCAACCCACGTTTGGGGAAAAAAAAGGTCGGAAAACAGGCCTAACAAAGTGGAAGAAAAAAGATGGGGGGAAAAAAATCAAAACGAAGGTCTTATCGACGCGACAAAAATCTTTAACGCCATGTCAGGGGGGCAAATTCCTTTGAAGGACTGAGACGCATACCATTGGGAGGACCTAGGATGGGGACGAGAACCAAGAAAGAAGGGAATTCTCAATTGAACTTTCAAGATGGACTAAAAATAACAACTCGGCAGGGAAGCTAAGTTGGGTTACGAGGAAACGGCCATTCACTTATCTTTGGCGTGAAATCAGAAGGCTCTTCGCAGAGGCAAAGAGGTAGGGGGAGGAAAAAGGATCGAAAGAGGGAAGTCAAAAAAGGTCACTTGGACGTGAAGTTAAAAGGCTTGGATGCATCGGAATGAATAATTTTGGCGAAAAAACTGTAGGCTGGGACACAGCGTTTTGTAACAGAGGGAGGGAGAGAGGAGCGACTTGGGTTCATCTAACCTTCGAAGGCTTATACAACAACACACCAAATTAAAATGATAAGGGGGGGAAAGCAGTCTGAAACCAAGCCGCCAGTGATCTCAAAGGATGGTCGAAGAGGGTGCAGAGCGGGATGCTAACAATGCGGAATAAGGAAAACGAGAGAATCCAAAACCAAAAAACAAAAGGACCCCCCCCCCAAAAAAACAAAACCACCCCCCCCAAACACAACCCCCCAAAACTCCTTGGTGGAAATACAACTTACGGCTATGAAGGGCCCCCAAGAAGATTCTTCTCACAGAGAAGAAATTCCTGCCAATATCAGGAGTGATAACCGAAAATCCGTCTGGGAAGGTCAGATCTAACAAACGGGAGAGGAGAATTGTTTAGCGTACAGGGAAGGGATTTGGGAGTAAGTCTTCAAGGGGGGGACGCTGGTTGGGGAATAGAACACAGGGAAGCAGGATCTGGGCCATGATTTATTAAAGAGAGGGGAAATAGTGGAAAACTCACTCCAAGTTCAAGAATAATTGCGCGCCAAACGACGAGATTGGGGCAGAGGGGGGGAGTAACAACCATCTGAGACACGTAAATAGGAGTCCACCAAATGTGAACCATGTAAAATTTTGGGGAAAGGGAAAACGTTTTTTAAGACACGCGCGCTCCGGCTATTCAAAACAAAAGAGGGGGGAAAATGGACGTGAAAATGCCGTTGGTGAAATTTTTTGGGGGGTTAGCTAAAAGATCGACTCAGGAGGGGTTGCCTTATGTTTCACGAATTGGCGGGGTGAGGGGTGAGAGAAGAAAATAGAAGTGCAGTTCATAGTCGCAAACGACACGTCAACGAAACTAGAGCATCGAGTATCGCCAACTAGCAGTAAAAGAGAGGAAAGCAAAGATCGACAAAGACTGAGGGGCAGTAAGATATATTGTAATTTGGGAAAAACTGCAAGGCAGACGTTGACTTCGTCGAAACAGTGGTCGGGGCCGTAGAACGTCTGAGCATGGGAAAAGAAGAAAGGGGGGGGAGTAACACTCTGTGATATAGGCCGGGAGCATTTCGTTGACAATCGAAACGAAAAGGAGGGAAATAAGACGCGTGAGAGACGTTCTTTACCTAACTGATACATTCCAATCGGGGGGAGGTAAGGGACAGTGTATCCATAAAGAAGTCAATGTCTAGAAAGGCAATCATTTCAGAGGTCAGCGGACGCTTGCGGCCAGAAATTTCAGGGGGGAGATAGTAATTCGAATGGGTTGCCGTCACGATTAAGGTCGGAAAAAAGGAGGAGAAATTCCTCATCTCCTTGAAAAGGAACCCTCCGCCAAAAAGGGGAAAAAAGGGTGCGAGGCAGTTTAAAGAATTTGGAGGAATTGGTGAAAAGGCCTGAAAGGAGACCTACAAGGCCAAAAACAGGAAAGGAACAGAGAGAAACGGCAAGGAATCTGGCCAGGACGAAAAAAAGATCGAAGAATGGATTACCGATGGCGCAGAGGAAGTGTCTCCAAGCGGTAGAGAAGGAAAGACGCGAGGAGGGAAAGGGCTAGGGGAGGGGGGAAACTGAAAAGAACTGACCTTATAAACTTCTAACAGGTGAGAGGCAGGCAAAGGCGAATCAGGAAGGAGGAATCTGAGAAAAAAAAAAAAAAAATCTATATCCAGCGCAGCGATAGCACGGTCTGTTCTCTCGACGACCTAAAGAAGTTGGGAACCGAGGCGTCAGACATATCTCTAAAGTCTCAATGGGCGAGACAGAAAGTGGCTGGTTACAATATAAGGACAGGAAACCCCTACAGAGGGAGAGGCTCGAGATTATATGGGCGAGTTAAGGAGAACGGGGGGGGGGGAGGAGAAATTTCTAAAGGAACCTTGGGGAGAGCCACGGGAAAGCCCTGAGATTGTCACCAAAAAGGACTTATTGCGTGCATTTCATAGGGGGACTGTTCATGTACAGGACAGGGGAGACTTTCGCGTAAAAGAAGGGTGAGCGCATCTACATAGAAAAGAACCACAGTGAGACCAGAATAAAAATGCGCCATGCCAGGCAGGGGGGATTCCTAGCCACTTCAACAAGAAAGGGGAGGAGCGTCTGGACTAAAACAGGCAAAGCCTTGGAAGTCCTAGAGCACCTAGGGTGGGGCCTATCGTTAAGGAGTCAGGGAAGAAGAGGAAAAAAATGAAGAGGGCCCGTTCCAACTCTCACATTAGCCAAGGGAACTACACTATGCGCGGGGGAAGCTCTAAAGGATACTTACCAATCTCAGAAAAAAAAAGCGATTCCCGTCAACGATAAATACAGCCAATTGAGTCTAGGAAAACATTTCCAAGTTGATTTTATCGTTGAAAAAAGGTAAGAACACCGTCTCAAAAGCGGAAAGCCTCATAGAGCCTCGCAAATGACTAAGAATGAACAAGAAATAAACCTTTGAGATGAAAGGGATTCTTCCAATAAAAACGACTCAAGAAAAAGACTGGATCGTTGGAAGCTAAACGAGATGCGAGTCATCATCTCAAACAAAGGGGGGAATGACCCTAGTAGATGCCTCTTCAGGGCTCGTGCTGAGACTTCAAGGGGAAAGGGGAAAGAGTAAGATTGACGGCTCAGAATTTTTGGTTTTGGACATTTAAACAATCGGCATTGCGACTAACGATAGCTCCGAGTTTTGAAAAAGCACTTCAAGGGAAAACTATCACCCCAGTAGGAAAAGGAAAAGGGACAAGGGGGCCGCTAAATCTGAGGGTTTAATCGTTCTGGAGGGATTGATATTGGTTATAAGATGGGGAAGGGGGAGGAGGTCTTGCTCTGGCGGCCTACTTTCAACGGGGAGGGGCGAGGCGGGGGACGGGCAAAACTTTGTTAATGCTTCAGAGAGGGAAAGTTCGCAGCAGACCGAGAAACGTTGCGTCCCTAGGACAGGAAGGCATCGGGACAGAGGAGGAAGGTGGTCAGCAGCCTCTCGAAAAAGTGGGGAGCCGTTTGGCGCGGAGAATAGGACAAATTCGATTTCGAATCTCAGGGCGGGAGAGATTTGCCGAAACGGGGGAGATAGCGGCGAAATGCGGATCTGCATGGTCGAGAACGTCGCTCGTCTGGTGCTGCCGGAACAGAAAGGAAATAACAGGAAAAGGATCTAAACTACATAGTCCGAGGCAGGGGGGCTGCGGCAGGGGACGGGAGAAAACGTTGATCAGATTGGGATAACGCGAGAAGGGGGAATCGCAATGAGTGTCATCCAGAGGAAGGGGGGAAAGAACTATGCGTGTAGAGGGGTAAGTCGCTAGGGGGGGATGAAAAAGAGGTAGCGAGATCACTCACTGAATCACTTAAATGTCTGGGGATCGGAGGGAGTGGGGGAAAAAAAAAAATAATCCTGGGCATCGTCAAGGCTACCGACTTGGGGATATCCTTTATTATATGAGGGGGGGGAGCGGACTGCTAACACGATAAAAGGGGTCTTCAAGGAAGTCGACCTTTATGATCGAATTGGCGGTCGCAATGCGAAAGAAGGGGTATTTACTCTCGCCGATTGTTTCCGCGATGCGCGCACGGAAAGGCGACCAGAAGCGGCCGACGCGAGAATCTCCCGGGAAATGAAGAAAATTTCTCGGAATATAGCTCAAGAAAGGGGAAGAAAAGGGTTAATCAAATTGCAGAATGTAGAGGTCACCGGGCCGGGTCGGAACTGGGAGGGCTCGATCATAATCCAATCACTCACAGAAGGAAAGAAAAAAAGACTACTGGCTCTCTCCCTCGTAGGGTCTGGGGGGGAATGGGGAACAAGATCGAAGTAGGGATTTACTGCAGTGAGAGGGGAATACTTCGGAGAGAATAAAAATTACAGGACTTTTCGGAAGAAGAAAGCTAACGACACAAAAATGCTAGTTGGATTAACTACTCAGTGTTCTAGAGCGAAACAGAATGTGGCGGGGCAACATTTTTGGTACATGGCAACAACAATATTTAAGTGAAGGTTGAGAGAGGACACTATCCTCGATCGGGGGAAGAGGAAGTATTCTTAGGTTCCAACGCAGAGAGCATCGGAACGGAGAAAGAAAGAGGAAACGGCGAACAAGGGGTGCATGACCTGGTGGAAAAACTAATCATTTGACTGAAGGCAGCAGGTAATATAATTGAAAGGAAGGCTCTTTCCGAAAGGAAGATACGCGACTACAGGAAGTCTTGAGCTAAAAGAGACGGAGTGCTCGAGAAGTGAGGAAAGTATCTGGAGTTATGATTTTGGGGAAATAACATCTAATTCAAAGAAAAATCGCTCTCTCAATGAGAGACAAGCTCTACATTGAAGAAAAAAAAAAACATAAAAAGATCGTAAATAGATCCGGGAGATGAAGGGGAACATAAGCGAAGGAGTCAAACAAGCTGCCAAAAAAAAGGGAAAAAAATGGGGATATACCTAAAAGGAGGGCAAAAGTCGGAACATCGTTGTACGACAAAAAAAGGGGCTTTCACCTGGTGCAAATTGCCGAGAAGAGATGTTTTTATGCAAAGAGAAAGCACTACGAGCTGTGTACTTCATCGTGGAAGTACGTCCGCTTAAACTATCCTTTCGCGGCATGAAGAAAGCGACGCATACCATAAGAGAGCGGTAGTAGATGACAGAAAATAAACCAGTTCAAAAGAACACTAAAAATCTCTTCAGCGAAAGGAGGAAGGAAAGGGGAAATCTTCGCGTGCAGGAGGGGGAGAAGGTGGAGATCGCCAAAAACAGGATCGTTTCGGGGGAAATCGACAGGCGCGGGCAAAAAAAAAGAAAAAAACAAAAAATATCTATAATGGCGAGCGATTGGCCGGGGAAAAAGGGGGGAATACTAGTGCTTTATCCAAACTTCTGGGATGGCAAAGAGAGAAAAGAGATGATGGGGGAGGGGCATAAACCCAAGAGAGACTGCATATCGAACCGGAGTGGGGTTCCGACGCGGGGAAAGGGGGTCCGGATGCTTTGGGGGGGAAACAGCAAAAGCCTGAGGAAAGCTCTAAAAAGAGAAAGGGGGGGGGGGGGGAAGAGAGTAGCTTTAATAAGCGGTAAAAAAAAAACAAAGCTCTTTAATCACCTAAAGGGGGTACTGAAAAAAAAAAGGGAAAGAAGAGGGTTGGACTCAAGAAAAAGACATATCGTAGATTCCAAAGAAAGCCGTTGGGCAGAAGCCACGGACATTGGAAGGGAAAAGCCGAATCGGCTTCAGCCTGAATGCCCTCATCAAGGGCGAACCGAACGCATCGATTCGGGAAAAGAGAGACAATATCGCGCCGCGCCGAGTTTTTCGGGTAGGAGAAAGGGGAGGACTTAGAGGGAAACGTAATAGTCGTGTAAGTTTTCAAAGAACGAGAATTCGATGCTGGAGGTAATTAATTCGAATGGGAAAGTGAACGCAAAAAGAAAAGGGAAAATATAGGTCGCCAGAAAAGACTCCTCTTATTTGGTGGAGGTTAAAAAAAACAAGAAGAAGGTAAATCTGGCCAGTCAACTAAGCCTTTTGGGAGGAACAAGGTGTTTGAAAAAAGAGAGGCTTAACCGCGGAAATCAAAAGCCATCTTCTGAACAAAGAAAAAAGCCGGGGGGGGGGGGGGGAGTTTCTGGTGTTGCAGCCGGGGAAAATCCGGGTCCGCAGAGGAACTAATAGCACGTTCAGATGGGGAACGAGAGGGGATGAGTGGGCGAGGGATAAAAATCGCTAGGGAAGTTCCTCCGGGGCCACAGCGACACGATCCTTGATCCTTGGGGAGGGGAAAAAAAAATAGAGCCAGGCAAGTGAAAAAAGGAGATAAAATCCTTATCTAAATCAAGAACTGCTTTTCGATGACGTATGGGACTGGGTACACGCCTGGGAAAAAGGGGACTTGCTTCTAGCCAGTTCTGCTGCTCAGGGGTACCAATGCTGCGCGCAAGAAGGGGAGGCCGGAAGGTGTCGCCCCGTAGACTCTTTGTGGAAGTCGGGAGTAGCTTGCTTTTGCAAGAAAAAGAAAAGGAGGACAGATCTCCGGAATTTTTACGGTGACTAACCAAGAGATCTGGGAGGGTGCAGAAGGGTGTACACCGTGAGCTCTCAATGCAAAATTGCTTCAGTACGAGTCAAAGAACGGGGGGGAAAGAGAAAAAACACCGCTTGCGGCGCGGAGAGGATGTTAAGGGAGAGAGGAATAGGAATGGGGGGCCAGCCCAGTGCTGTCACAAAGAGACATAAGAAGACGAGTTGGAAAACGCACCATGCAAAAAGACATACTTCATACATTTACGAGGGCGGGGCGCGGTTGTCTCCGTAGAAAAAGACGGGGGAGGGATGGGGAAAGAACTGGGAGACTCCGACAGCCTGCTCTTCGGGGGATCGCTCGCATGGAAATTTTAAATGGGGAATGTCTGGGGGGAAGAAAGAAACGCAAATTGATTATTACCGGGGAGGCGGATCAAAGGAGAATGGACTTCGAGTCTCCCTCGTAAGCGCGCAAGCGCTCGTAGAAATCCGTCCCCTGAGGTTTTCCAAGGAAGAGGAAACCTACCTCCGGGTTCTCTAGTCAATTCAGGGAGCAGCCGACGCAGGCAAAAGAAAAAAAGACGAAGTTGCCTCACCGAGAAGAACCGGAGGTTCTCTCTAAGGGAAGGGAAAGTCAATTAGTTATAACGTGGAGAAAAAGAACAGATCAAGGGGGAGGAAGGGGTATCTTACTAAGGGAAAAAGAACAATTGCCTCTGGAGTGAAGGCAGGCACACAGAAGGCGCGACAAGTATTATAATAGAAGTAAGGCTATCACTTGACGTTAGACAGGGCGGGAAAGCTGAAGGGGAAATTCCCTCAAAAAAAAAGCCTATGGGGTGAAAAAATTGACGATGGAACGTGCCTCGTCCGCTGGTAAGGAACAAACAGAAAAGAAATTTCGGGGGGCGAATTTAAGATAAGTAAGTTAGCCGGAAGAGGAAAGACTCTGATCGCCAATTAGAATAAACGCGGAGAGGCCATGCTGCGGTAATGGGAGGGAGGAAAAAACTATCCGGTGATTGGGCTGGAACCCTTCGGAGAGACGAGGAGCGGTTGTCAGACCAAAAGAGAAAAAGAGGGAACTATGCCTTTAAGCATATGGAAGGATGTAACCAGACGAAATGAGCTGCCGCTCAAAAATGCGAATGGGGGTCTCCAGAAAAGAAGGAGGTAGCTCTGATCATACAGGCCCAAGAAAGAAAACACCAGTATAAATACGCTACGGAGAGGGGAAGAAATTGGCGTCTCGGATCTATCAAGAAAGAAGAAGAGACTCAAAAGCCTAGATCAAAAGAAGATCAGAGGACCCGTCAGGGAAAAGGACTTCACCTCAAACTGCCAGTTGGAAGAGAAGCGTGCGCTTTCTGGAACCAGAAAAAAGCTTGTCGGCGGGGAGAGAAGAGATTCACCTGCCGAGTAAAAAGCAAAAAAACGTAGTATTATAAAGGGGCACTCGCAGTGCTAGATTTCCTCGTCAACTATCCCTGGGGTAAGCGGGAAGAAGGGGGTATTCAGCAAGCTTTCACGTTTTCATAACATTGCGGAGAATGGGGGGGTTTGAGAAAAAAAAAAAAGAACAAAGGGGGCAACTCTATCGCGGGCAAGCGGACTTCTTTGCAAAAGTCACGGAGACGACGATCAACCAACGCGGAAAAGGGGGGGGCAACTGCCGACAAGGGAGCTTTATTTATATGCCATGGCGGCTAGAGCTTGGGCCGTCCAAGGGGGAGGGGGAAGATGCTCCGACGAGATGACAGACAGGGGGAAGGGGATTATCAATCTGAAGAAGGGGACAGGGGTGACTTTCAGGAAGGAAAGATTCTTCAAAGGAAAAGATCAAAGGAAGATTTCCATAAATTACTCCAATCAGCGCCGTAAGAATTCTGGTTCCTGCAATCGAGGGGAGGGCACATAAAAAAGGGGGGAAAGACGAATCTAACCAGGCACTAGCGAAGTGAAGAAAGGGGCGGATCCTCTGTGGACCAGGAGAACTGAAAGATCATTTCCTCATCCTATTAAACGAACGTCGCCTGTATGTGAGGAGAAGAGCGGAACTGACATGGAACCAAGGGGCCGGCTCCATCGCAAGTGGAGGGTTGCTGTCAGGGAACGTGCAGCGAACCACTGGAGAGGCGGGAAAGGGGGGACCCTTGGGAAAGAAGTGATCTAACTTCCCGAAGAAACGCAGACTCTAGGCTTGGGGTGGAAGGGGAGGAATCTCTTTCACTAAAGACTGGAGAAAGACTACGGGAAAACTTCAAAAGGAGCCACGCGGGGAAGAATGAAACTGAAAAAGGGGGGGGCTTGACGAGATTAAGGAGCATAAGGACAGCTTTCTTATCGCGCGCTGAGTAATATCGTTGGGGAGCGCGTCAAAACTCAAAGAATGGAGGGGGAAGATTCTGAAATGGCGCATCGCTTTTCATGGGAAAAAAGAAATTCCAGAGGCCGGTTTTACAGAGGAAGGTTCATCGATTCGAGGGACGCAGATCAGAGAGGGGGGAGGGGAAAAAAGGGGAAGATGGCAAAACCAATGCACAAAAGGAATTGACTAGGTCTCTCTAAAGTTAAATCATCAGTCGGAAAAAGTAGAAAGGGGAAATTTTAACAAATTGCAGGGGTAGAGGTTGAAGGGGGAAGACATCCTCGGCTCGGAGGGGAAACGAATTGAAGGCAAACGCGGGAAAGCTCGGAAAAAAGACCGAATAAATAGACTGGAGGGGGGGACCTGTGCGGGTAAAATTGTAGAAAAAATATTATACTCGTGTGTCGACTCTCGACTGACTTCAATTAGAGCAGGGAAAAAAAAAAAAAAAGAATGCGCCCATCCTCAGGTAGGGCATCAAGATGAAGAAAAGTTGTCAATTAAAACGGTCTTATTAAGTGAAGAGATGGGGGAAAGGGAAAAGCATCTGTCCAAAAAATGTTTACAATGTCGAAAGCCCCAAGTAGGTGGGCGGGAGATCGGGGTTGTTCTAGTGAACGCAAGGGGAGAGATATATAGGAAAATCTTAGATCGGCCTGGGGATTGTTTAATTGGGAAAAAAGGAGAATCTTGAGAGGACTACATGGGCTACAACCCTGAAATGAACATAAAAGGTACTCCTATGCACAGCTGGACTGGGGGAACTAAGTCAAACTTCAAGGGGGAGGGAAGCAGTAAAAATATCGATCTGTTCCTTTTCTAGCATCTCAAACAGGGAGGGCTCGAGAGGTACTTGCCTAGGAATTAGATTTGGCGAAAAGAAGACAAATAATTCAGTCCCGGTCAGTCCTTCAGCTGGGAAGAAGAGCAACGCTATTGTCAGAGGTCTCAAAAGGATCAAAAATTCCTTTTAGAGAAGAGAGAGAAAAGGGAGAGAGAATCTGAGGCTACCGGAGAAAAATCACGCTGAAAAAAAGGACCCACGAGCGGCAATGTTGAGAGAAGGAACTAAGGTGCGGTTCGGGAAAAAAGGTCAGCGAAAGTTATGTTGTCACCCAGAAGTAAAAAAACCGTCGAGGGGAAGAAAAAAGGGCACAACTCATAGATGGGGAATGAAACAATAGGGGACAGGATCTTCTCAAAATGACTCTGTGACGTCCATGCGCTTTGGAAGGAACTCGTGCGGCATGAAGAACAAGAAGCCTATCAAATAAGAGGGGAAGGAAGCTAGGGACAATACCGATCACGACCTACGGAAATTCCAGGAAGGGTCCGCTGCGACCGGGGTCGAGGGAGATGGGGGGGATCTCCCGGAAAGAAGCACTAGAGGGGGTGCAGGTTCTATGAAAAAGGGGGAAAAGGAGGGCGGAGGGGCTGGGCTAGAGGTGTCGAGCCGTCGGAAGGAGGGTACGGCCGTATTCATGGCTTCGAAAGGGCAAAAAAAGGAGGGGGAAAAGCAAAAAGAAAAGGCCTCATTTTTAGAAAAATTCTTTTTCTGGGGAAGAGCAACTCGAAGGAAGGGGGGAGATTTAGCGGTGGCTAACGCTTCTTGGAAAGGGAAGAAAAAACAACTGAGGAGGAAGAAAAAGAGGGGAAGATCCCAAAAAGGATAACAAGATCCGTCTCCTAATGAATGGACTGTGTCATATCAAAAATCAGTTGGGATCTAATGCAAAAGGAAGGATAGTCTCGAGGTGAAAAGAAGAAAATGGTGGATACTCAAGTCCACGTAACACATAACTAAGACACTCGAGAAAGAGAAAGGAAGAGAGGCCTAAGAATCGATTGAAAGAACAACCTTTCGTCGTTCTGGAAACTACAGGAGGAAGCAAGATTTGTGACTGAGTATTCTGGGAAAAAAAACTGTCGTTGAATCTCTGGATTGGCAGGAGATCGAGAAAAAACAAACGAGGGGAGAGAAGCGTATTCCCTCGTAGGGGAAAAATATGGGTCCCAGCAAATGAAAAAGGGGAGTTAATGAAGGTCGCAAAAATAGAAATCGTCGGAGCGGAGCAGACCCCACCAACAGAGTAGAAATGCACGGCGTTCATTCGGGGGGGGGGGAAAAAGGGGGTTTTTTTGTTAAAACCGGAAAAGAAGAGGAAACGGGAATTGCAGCGGAGAAATCCCCATCGTCTATGAATGACTAAGAAGTGCCTTCAACCGGGGACTTGGTGGGCATCTGAGTACCCCAATAGAGAAATGTGCCACTTCTTGATTCGCGAGGATGAGGTGCAGGGGGGGGGGGAACAAAGCGCGAGTGGCAGGAAGGTTGGACACGAGAAACTTATGAGCACGCGTTTATACAAGTCATCAAGAGGGAAGAGAAAAGTGACAAAGAAAAAAAAAAAAAAAAAAAATACTCTAAAGAAGGGGGGTCTCTCAAAACTTCTGGGTCGCGTGGACGGGAAAGCTTTGAAACCTTGCAGTTGGCTTCGGGGGGAAGACAGTTCGTTTCTTCAGAACGAATCTGCGCGAAAATGTAACAAAAGAAAATGGGAGCCAAGGAAGAGAGGGTTAGTTCAGATGGACGCTTGCTGTGGCAATGACAACGACCCAGAGTAAGGAGGGCAAAAAGAACGTACTTGACGTGACTAACACACGTGCACGATGTTTAATGTAAGGGGAGAGAGTGGTAACACACAAACGAGTCAGAAAGAGAAGGCTCACGGCAATCCGCACGTTCCAAATACGAGAGGGGGAGGAAAAAAACTGGGAAACGCGCGGCGTTGCGATCTGTCAGAGAAGTGGTTCTTCAAACAAGCGAGGGGGACGGAACACGCGTCTCAAATTAATATGGGGACAGGAGATCCGAAAAAGAGAGATTATTCTATAGCATTTGAAGAATGGGGGAGGAAATCCGGGCTGGAAAGACGAGCGCCTTCTGCTGAGTGGAGAAGGTCATGGCATTTGGAAGCTGGGAGCGGGAATGTATGAAGGGAAAAAGGGGAGAATGATGTAAGCGGCCTTGGGCAGCTCAGGGGAGGAGACCGGAGCGAGTGGAGCATCGCCAAGGCTGAGCTTCGGCGTCACTTACGGGAACGCCGCATTCAAACGTGAGTAAGAGATCAGGAAAGGAATCACCGACCTGATCTGCAAGCGCAACGAATATAACCTAAAAAAGGAAAAGCGGTTTCTAGCGGCATGGCCAAGGTGTAGCGTCTTCCTCAAAAAGAAGCAGCATCGCGCATGGTAGATGGAAGTAGACGCGCAAAAGGGAAGGTCAGACCCATTTCCAAACGGACATTCCAAAGAGGGAGGGCCCGTGCGAATTAACGGCACGGTCGGAAAAGGGGTATGAAAACCGAGGGGATAGCCAGCTAATCCAAAAATATTACTGTGGAAACCAACCCACCCCACCAACCCGCCGCGCGGGTGTCGTACTTGCCAAGGAAAAGAGGTTTAATGCGCATCCTTAGAGGGACATGGACAAATAAGATGTGAATCTCATACACTTATCCCAAATTATAAACAGGATCGCCATTTAGGGGGGAAGCTAGAAAAAGGGGAGGAATCGTGCGAAGGTTTGAAAGGCAAGGAGGCAGAAAAAGGAAAGGAATGCTTACTGTCCGGACGCCACTCGAGCGTGATCGGCAGGGTTAAGGAGAGGTGAAAAGAAGACGTGAGAGTCCGGAAAGGGGACACAGAAAAAAGCCAATCAAAGGCGCATGTCGGCAAGTCAAAAGGGGTAAAAGGGACGATAAAGAAAAAAGAAAGGCCATACAAGGATCACTATAAAATAGCAGAGGAACAATTGATTTAGTCAAAATTGAAAAGAGGACTTCCCTGTTCGGGGGGAGGGAAAACCCCAAAGGGGGGAAAAAAGCTTGCAGTCAAACCGCACCGAGGCAAAAGAGATAGAGCCCTGAACGGCGGAGGAAAAAAAACACTCAGTGAGGGAAACGGAAATCTTCTACTCCACTCTACCGCTAAGGTATCCGGGGGAAGTAAGGTAAACGAGCATCTCGAAGACAACAAAAAAAAAAAGGGGGAGGTGAGATAGATGCAGTAAAAGGGAGGGAGGAAAAAGAAAAGAAATTTTGGTAGGGATGCAGAAAAAGGAACACTTTTCACTAAAGAGGGGGGGATGGGGGGTTGGTTTCAACAGGAGGGGAAGGCCAGGCTCTATCAGAAGGGGACCTTCTCGCTGCGGTGGAGCAAGCGGCGTGTGAAATCTAAAAAAGAAAAAAGGAAACTCAAGTTGGACAGACTCAAATGGGGAGGCTGCTGTCTTTGGAAGGTTAGCCAGGGGGTCTAGGAAAGGGGCCCCTGGGGAAGAGCTCAGCGCGAGTTCAATGAGACAGGGGGGGGGACGTGACTAGAATACGTCTATGGGGGGTCAGGAGAAGGTATCAGAAAAAGCAGAACCTCGGGTAGTCAGAAGTATGAAAAAAAAAGGGAAGGGAGGGCTTGACCAGGAGTACATAGAAACAACAAATCAATATAGGCTGAAGAACAAGAAAGAGCTGTCATGTCGATCGCTTTGATGAAAAGTCGGAAAGTGGGAAAAGGAGAGGCTTCGGGTAACTCATAATCTAGAATTCCATCGGGGGGGGGGAGTAGGCCGGGTTCCGTGGGAAGGGTATAGTCCAACGGAACCATCCGGAAAATGGGGGGGTCACTCCGGAAGGCTCAAGCTATAAAGAGGTCAGTTTGGGGAGGAAAATGGTGTGCGCAAACGGGGGAAAAGGAAAGGGGGCTTTGTCAGCCATGGTTGTATCCAACACAGTTCAAAATAAGAAGAATCCCATACTCGGGCGCAAATCGTGAAAGTAGGAATCGCTGGGGGGGGGGCTGCCAATTAGATCCTAATTCAACGGGGGAGAAGGCTCTAGTTCTAAACGTGCTTGGGGGCTGAAACGGAGGAAAACGAAATTGAAGAAAAAGGGGAAAAACCAGACGGTACTGGAGGAGTTCTGGTGGGGGGGAAGGGACGAGCTCACGATAAAGAGTCAGAAAAGGAAGGGATCGCGGCCAGCGTCGTCGCAGTTTTCGAATCGAGAAAACTGGGGTCAAGGGGACCTCAAGCAAGGAAAAAGAAAAAAAATGCGAACTCGCGTTCAAATACCTCGAATCTCAATAAAACTAGATAAGAAACTTAATACCAATGAGACAATCGTTGGGTTTACTGGGGGAACATGGGCAGAGAGATCGGTGAAATAAAGGGGAGGGGGAAATTCCTCTCTCGCATGCCTTTAAAGAAAGG
>Ga0179593_1530607_pt1 | contig 23146 bp, 35 predicted proteins | sample CZODoug2_1_08_16_FD_185931 | JGI IMG/M metagenome (GOLD analysis project Ga0179593, IMG submission 185931) | Vadose zone soil fungal communities from Angelo Coast Range Reserve, California, USA - CZODoug2_1_08_16fungal (PacBio error correction) | ecosystem: Environmental > Terrestrial > Soil >...
TGAAAAAAAAAGTTAAACGAAGGGCCGATCAAGGAAAAATGAAGAATATCCAGTTACATGCCGCCGGGGGGGGTCAGAGGGGAGGTGGGATGGAAAGACTGGAATGTTCAGCCCGGAAAACGAATGACTTCGAGGCGCAGGCCGAGTAGGAAAAAGGAGGCCGGCAAAAAAGGTCTCCCTCAAACCCTGTACTCGGGGGAGAATTGACGGGGGGGCCCGAAAGTGCGCAACTCACGGGGGAGTACCCCTCACCCCGAAAAATTCTGGACCGACTTACATTGGAGAGGTAAAAAACCAAAGTCGGAGACGAATCAGTTATCAGCCAAGACGCCTGGGGCTTAAATCAAAAGGGGTGGAAATTGCACGGATAAAACAGGAAGAAGCCATCTCGGTTGAGGGGAAAGTTGCAAAGGGAGTGAAAAGGGACACATCGCGCGAAAGGGGGCGCAATTAAAAGCCCAACGTTTCATGCTGCAGACGGGAAGAGCAAGGTAAAAATCCGGACGATCGGCACTGATTCAAAGGAGGGAATGAACCACAGCGTATGGGGACCTTACAAGCCTAGGAACTTCCTTTCAAGGGGGGGGAATCCGAAAAAAGAAAAAAGGGAACCGAATGGATAAAAAGGGGAGGGGAAAAATGACTACAAAAGGGGGGAAAAATCACGAGAGTGCTGGGCCTCCGCTGGATGATCATGTAAACCGAGCCGTGGGAGCGAGAAGGACCAAACGGGGACAAAAAACTTGAGTTCCGTATTGAAGGGAAAAAATGGAAAAACCGATTTACATTCGCAGACAAAAGAAAAACAGGACGGGGGCGACATGGGAGAAAAACGGGGGATGGAACTGGTTCCAGCTTCTAGTTGGGGGGGGGGGAGTCCCACACCTCAAAAAATCGTGAATTAAAAAGCAAGTCCAACATTAACTTTTCAAAATGAAAGAATTCCGAGCAAAGGGTTTTTATTTGGGAGACACAAGGAGGAAGTGGAAGGAGGCCTGCCAAAGAACCCATCAGACTATTACAAAACCCCAAAGAACCGGGAAAGGTCAGGTCGGAGTTTCACGCCCCCTAAATCCATGGGTGCAAAAAAAAATGAAGTTGAACCTTCATCCGTCACAATCGATACTAGCGCTGGTGTAAAGAGTGGTGCCCCTGGGGGGGTGATGAAAAAGGTTCAGCTGCGGGAAGGGCAGAATTAAACGATCCGGGGCTGCAAACGGGGGGGGTGCTAAGAAGGAAGGAAAGCATCCTGCAACGTTTATGAAACCGAAGCCAAGGTGGGGGGAAAAAGCTCATAGATGCTGTGGCAAGGGGGGGCCCAGTCTCCAGTATTAAAAGAGCTCCCCACAGGAAAAAACGCCCAAAAAAGGGAAAAAAAGGGGAAATAGTTTAAAGGGGGTAGATAGAGGGTTGTGATGAGGCCACTCAAGCGTTTGCGAATTCAGACATAGCGATAATGCGAAAAGAATGCAAAGGGCAGGAGCTTATATTTGAATCGGGACCGCCGCAAAAACGGTGGAAGCCGTTTGGCGCGCGCCAGCATTTCCTGAAGGCCCACGGGTGAAAACTGGAGGGTCGTTTTGGTGGAGGGGAAGAAAAGGTAACGGGTGCGGGGACACGGTGGGGGTCTCGTGACACCGGAAGGACTTAGCGGACGCCTGGGCGTTGGGGAAAAAAAAAGCAAGAAGAAGACACAGAAAAACCAACCAAATAAAGGCCTGCGGGTCTTGAGGAGCATGGGGACGGAAATGGTACAACAAGTTGCCGGCGGAACAAAAGAGAACAAAAGAATCGTCCGAAGAGGACCAGGCGGGACCTAAAGTAAGGGAAAAAAGGACTGAAAAAGCCAACGGCGTACCCCGAAGTCCAAACGCAACAAAAGACCGTAAAAGGAAAAAAAGGACATTGTGCGCGAGCAGATGTAGTGCAAAAGTGCCAGCAAGATCGTACTCAAAAAAGTTACACGAAAGGGCCACGTACGATGAGATGGAGCAAACAAGAACCAGTTGGCACACGCTCCTGCATCAGGATCAAAAAAAAAGGATGATACAAATTATTCCAACTGTAATAAGGGGGAAGGGTGAAGTGGTAGTAATATTGGGGAACGGAGGGGCTTTGCAAAAGCCTCGGAGGTAACAAAAGGGGTTCACAGAGGGAAAAACGGAGCCACGTCGAGAAAAACCCTTGATCTGGCCGAGAAACCGGGATTATGGAAGGGAGAAAAATGGCCCCGCCTGGAATTCTCGGGGAGGAGGGCAAGCACAGCCCGAATTCCGACCCTGGCGCAGGGGGGGATTGATAGAAAGAAGGATCTTGCATCTAAAACGCAGAATAACTCCGTATTCCACATAAAAAAATCCTATTGGGACGGGCATCAAAAAAAAAATTGGGCAAAAACGGGGGGGGAAGGCCGAAGCCGCTACAAAACCAAAAATAGGCGGTGTCCCCAGGGAAGAAAAGAGAGGAAAACTACCATCAACAAAATGAAAACAAGTCCATCCCAACCTCCCTCAAAGAAAGTTTTATGGATGCTCCTTTGGAAACCTGAAGGGGGTGAAGACCAGGATTTGCAATAAATCGAAAGGGGTCTGTCATAGATGAAAAAAAAAGGTAGGTGGCGAAAGAAATCAAAGCCAATGTGAATGGGCCCCAAATTGGGGGGGTACTAAACGATAGGGGAAAGGAGAAGAAGGGAAAGGGAAAGAGACTGAAGCAATCGCGAATTACGAAGACTGGAGATGCGGACACCCTCACATTTGCCGGAGAATTGTCATCATTTTGAAGGACCTTGTAGACGGGGGGGGGGGGGAAGGGGTGTGGGGGGTTTGGACCTCGACGTGCGGAGGAATTCGCAACAACTACAACTGGATAGAAAAAGAACGTGCCATCACAGTCGGAGGTGAAATTTCAACCGGTCCAAAAAAAAAAAAACCAGGGAATTACCAAAGGGAAATCTCGTCGTCGGGTCCACTGCGGGGAGGAGTTCGACGAGACGCTTGCATGGGAGGCGTGGGAGCCTTTAGACAGGAGTTCTTAAAATAAGAAGAGGAGGGGGTCAGCCACCAACCTATGGGGGGGCAAAGATGGTCAACTGGGTTTGCGGCCCAATCCGGTTCCTAGGCCTTAGCGGGGCAAAATGGCTTCAAAAAAGTGTGGAAAAAGAGGCCATCCAACACTGGAGAGGGGGGGGGGCGAGGGGAGTGTATGCTTGGGTCTGGGAATCGGGACGTCAGATAAGTGATCCAAGAAGAACAACTAGTTTCGCGGAAGATCGCACGGCATAGGCAGGGGGAAGGAAGTGCGATGTTTGGGGCCGTCAGCTGTAGGAGTTTCAAAAAGGGGGAGAGGGGAGTGAAGATTCTTCCATGCCTACCGGCAAAAAGGGGGCTGCGGAAGGGGGGGTGCAAACTTGCCTGCGACACGAGAAGAAGGGACTTGGCCCTTTGGGGGAAAAAAGGGGGGGAAAGAAGAGAAACCTGGGTTTACCCTAGTCAATAAAATAGGGAGGGCAGAGAGCCCACGGGCAAAAGTGAGAGCCATCGACTTGGGAAGCCACTAGCAATTGGGAGAGGGAAAAGGGATCAAAGGGCAATCATTTTCCGAACAGCCGGGAGCGGGAAACAGGATCACGGGGCGCGTGCTCAACTAAATCAGCACCCCATCGTACATCGAGGTTTAGGAGTGGAGGAAAGAACGAAACATCGATTCAGCGGCTTGGGGGCAAGGGGGAAGTGAAACTCAGATTTTGCTCGGAACATCCATGTGGGCGACGGTAACCGCTAAAGGGAAGAGGGTCGGGAACATCGTGTGTCCCGCAAAAAATGCAGAAAGGGGGGTGAGAAGTCGGGTGAAACCCTCCAACCCATTAGTTTCCTCTACTTTTTCATAAAAGCAACAGGAGGGGAAAAAGTGGAAAGGAAAGGCTCTGGGAAACGAAGAAAGGAAAGGGAGGGGGGGGTAGGGGGTCCGGCCCCTCCCTGCGGGGATTACCCCTCGCACAAGCGAAACTCCCAAGGGTTCAACGCAAAGTTGGGGGGGCAGCAAAACGACTGACCTCTTGGCGCAAAGAAGAAAAGACCACTCCAACGTGCAAATCCATCTTCTACTGACCAAGGCGAGGAACAGGGGGAGTGGGGGGGGAGATTCCCAACGGATCCGGGGGGCAAAAGCGCGGGTGACAGAAAAAAAGTGCGAACATCCATGCAACCCAAGGTCGCGTCTCATAAGCGCTCAGGGGGGGAGACAAAAAAGCCGTAGCGGGATAAAACTCGAAAAGGAAACAGAAAATTTGAAAAAAAGCACACACCAAAACCCGGCCGTTTGGGGGGCACAGGGCGGTAAAAAGAAGGAGAAAGGCTCAATGCGAACGAACCCATGAACGGACCGGGGGAAGGGGGGCAAATCAACGCGGATGAATCCGCCTTTATTGCTTTCAAAAAAAAAAGAAAACAAAAAAGTGTGGTGCGAAAAGGCGAGGGGAAGGAAAAAGCGGCAAAGACCGCCTGATCAAAAGAGGGGGGCAGGGAGCTCGTAAACATACGTCTGAAAAAACGGAGGGGGGAAGGGGGGGCAAAATTACCTCTGTGCCGATGTAGGAGGGGGGATGAAGGGAAACCGAGTCGGTTTTGGGTGTGAAGGTAGAAAATTTCGCATCCTAGAAGGGTTGGGGGAAAGGGGGGAACCAGAATCTGATGACCGGTCAAACACGAAAAAAAGGGACCAACTGGGGCCGGAATCTTCTTTACCAGAATGCTCCACACAGGTCCAATGGATAATTCATGGGGGGTGTGAAAAAACAGGTCCGCAGGCTTTTTGGGGGGGAACAGTGGAGCCAGGAAGGCAACGGTTGTCTGGTTCTGCGAGGTGTCGTACCAGAGACATATTCCATCACGAAGAAAAGTCTAAGGAACGGAAAAATGGCCGGTGAAGAGCCACGCGCAAACACGTGAGAGAAGAAGAAAAACATGCCGCCTCAAGGTCTAAGGCAGGGACACTCCAGCCAGGACAGGACGAGTCGGGGATGAGTGGAAAAAAAATGGGGAAGGTAAACCCGGCCCGGATCGGTTCCCAGGGGGGGAGGGCAAAAAAAGGGGGGGGGGAGGAAACGGTAAAAACCATACCTCCCAAATATAAATTTACAGAAGTAAGGGCCGATTTGGAACTGGGGATAAAAAAAGATGAAAAGAAGAGGAAGGTTTGCCGAGTTGTGCGAGAGGGGGAAAAGAGTTGGCGGCCTTCTCCGAGTAAAATGGGGCGGGGGTTTGTTTTCACGTCTTGCCAACTCCGACTCCAAGATGAGGGAAGGGGGTTCAACAAATAGGTTTCCGGGAAACAAAGCCTGGGAAAAGCAGAAAGTCCCCTTGCAAATTGACATACTGGATCGCGAACAAAGTGGGGGGTAGTTTCCCTGTCACCCGGGAAGGGGGGGAGGGTGAAGATCCCCAACGAGTTTGCGCAAATTTTGGGGGGACGAAAGTCAACAAAAGAGAAAAGAGTGGACAGGGTTAGATTTCGCAACCGTGAAGGGAAAGTCATTTTTCTTTCCATCGGGGGTTCGGAAAGAAAAAGAAAGGAGGGGGGGAGGAGGTAAAAAAGGCACATTCCTTTCCAAAGCACTCCGCAAAAAAAAAGCAGAAAAAGGGAAAGGGGAGCACGGCCAATCACCAGCAGTCATGAGGCAAAACAAGGCCTGGCAAAGGAAAGTCTGCTCAGACTAGAGGAGAAAGGGAAAGTGGGAGCAGGGGCGCCGATCAGCAAAAAGGCCGGTAGAAGTGAACATAGCCAGCGGGGCGAGGTGGAACTGGGTGGAGGGGCTGGTCAAAGACTTGTGCAATGGTTTCCCAATGTAGGCGGAGGGAAACATAATTTGGACAAAAAAGGGGAGGTGACAAAGGTACGCCCGAAAAATTACACTGCTCCCTCTCCACGGTACTCGGTATTGAAAGGGAAGAGGGAAAAAAGCGCAAACTCGTTGGGGGGGTACAAAGAAAACCCTCGAAATAATGGGAGAGGGAACCAGACAATCCGGTGGAGGCAAAGGAAATTCCAGACACGGACTGTATTGGGACCGGGGGGGGGACACGCCTACAATTGCCACGTATCCAAATTCCGAAAAAAGAAAGAAGCTCGAGGGACGGGGTTTTAGAACCAACCTAAAGAGACAAGGCAGCGCAGAGGCAAAATATGGACAGAAAAACCAAAAAATCGGCAGGGGGAGGTTTAGGGGGGGATGAAATCCCCAGAACAAAAGTCGGCAAGGGGGAAACCAAATATTCTGCTGAAAGGTAATCTTACAAAGGAGGGGGGGAAAGAAAGGGGAAACGAAAGTACCGAAAACCGATAGAGAAGGAAGTCGGAAAAAAACGCAAGGGCTTGACGCTTAGTTACTGGGCCCGTTGGAGGGGAAAAAAAACAAAAAAAAAGAATTTGTCGGGGCGGCAAGGCGGTTAACGACTCTAAAGGGAAAAAGAGTGCGCGCGTGAAGAAGGAGGGGGGGGGGGCAAAACCAGGCGGGGAAAATGGAAAGGTGATGGAATATGCTTTGACGGTGACGCACCGACAACGAAAAAGAAAAAAAACAAGGCTTGACCTGTAGAAAGGGGGGCGGAATGGAAGTTGTCAGCGCCTGCAAGGGTGGGGAACCATGCCCACCACAACTTAAAAAAAAAAAAAAACCAGGGACCTGAAGCCCTTCAAGGGGTCAGGGGAGGATGCAGTTCAAAAAGGCACGGGTGGATGGGGTACACAGGAAACAAGGAAGGGGTGAAAAAGAAGCGGGGACGCCTGTCCCAAGCCTCTCGAATTGGGCGATTCCCAAAAAAAAAAGGTACGGGGGGGGATATGGCACACCCCCACCCTTAGGGGAAAAAAAAAACAAATCAGGCAGAACAACACGACGTCGACAACGAGGGAAGAGAACGCGGAATGTGTACCGAATCGGGGGGGGGGGGAGTGAGGTGCCTCAGACGGAGGGGACCCCCCCAACCCCTTGAAAAAAAAAAGGATGAAGGTCACGTTTGAGGAAACGTAGGAAAGGAAAAAAAACGGGATCATCAGGACGTCGTGTGAGAAAAAAAAAAAAGTAAAAAAGGGCGGAAGCCTCGACAAAAAAAGTGGTGGCTCCGTAAAGCGGGGGAGGAGCGCTCTGGGCCGAGGCCGCATTCTTGGGGAAAGGAAGGGGGTGGAAAAGGGGGGGGAGGATCAGGGTATCTAATCAGAGGTCTTTTTGAAAAGAGCAGAAATCGAGCGGATGCAAAAAAAAAAAAGATAAAGACTGTCGGTGAAGAAAGGGGACGAAATTGGAAAAGACAATAAGAGGGCCGCTGAGATCAACGGCATCCTTGGAGGGGACAAAACAAGTTTGTTCCTGAGGCAGCAAAAGGATAAAGAGGGGAGGAGGGGGTTGCCGTTTGAGTGGTCAAAAAAAGGGTTGTTGCGGGTTGAAAGGGGGTCAAAGGGAGGAAAACCCGTCGCAGAAAAGAAATCGGGTGGGCCGCTGTGGTGGTGCGGCATCATAAGGAAAATAATAAACCAAACCAATATGTGCGGGATGAAGAAGGGTCAAGAAAATGTCTAAATTGCGCTGGCCCCAAAAAGAAACAAGAGAAAATCGGAAACGTGGATCTGTCAACGATTCCTCAAAGGGAGGAAAAAGCCTAGCGGGACAAACGGAACCAAGCCCAACTTTCCGAGAAACTACAAGGAAAAGAGAAAGGAAGGAAAAGAAGGGGCAGACAAAGGCGTCGAAATTGAAAAATTCAAAGTCCAGGCGATTAAAGGGAAAGGGGGTCAAAAAAGCTTCAACAAATACAAACTGAAAAGGAAAATAAAAAACTCTGTAGGGTCGGGTGCCTCACGGGAGCACAAGAAAAAACATTTATATACCGTCTGAAAAGATTCCCAGGATAAAAGGGACGAGAAAATGGCGGTGAATTTTGCTGGGGAGGCACGACGGAAGAAAGACAAAATTTTAAAACTTGCAGAATGCTGGTCGTCTAAAAAAAAAAAAAGGGAAAAAGGCGAATAACCCAGGGGGGGAGGGGGAAAAACCTGAGCAACCTGGGGAAAGACCCCACCCAAGCGTTCAAAAAACTCGCGTGATCCAAAAAGAAAATGAGAAAAGGGCGATCTTCTGCAGGGGTAGGGGGGGGGAAGAGAAAAGAGGAAGGGGTAAGAAAGAACCCACGCGTATAACTAAACTTAGAAACAAATCGCAAGGGCGGTGGGAGCGAAGGAGGAATGTCCCGGGACAATTCCTCGAACTCAGTGGGCAACCTGGTCCACCGAGCACCGGCGCCATTCCCACTCTGAAGAGCCAGACGACATGAAACGCAACTCCAAAACATAGCCCCGCGCAGTGGTAAGCGGGGGAAAACCCTGTTATGAGGGACTATAGGGGGGGGACCGCAAAACAGAACAACTGGGCATGAATGAAAAACAACGCGGTAGGGACCGAAGACAATCAGCCAAAAAGAAACACCAAAGGGAAGGCGGAAACAGAAGGGGGGGGGGTAAAGGACGGACTCGATGCTGAGGAAGCCGAGCCAAAAAAAGGGCAAAAAAGTCGCGAAAACTCACCTTCTCAAGTCATAACGATACACCCAAAAAAAAGAAGACGGGGGGTCAAGCGACTAGTTATAGGTTGTTGCAAAAACAAGCCAAAAAGAAAGGGGGGAGGACGGTTTGGAAGGAGGGAAGAGCGTCTTTGGGCTGTCTGTCTAAAACAGAAACAACAAACAACGGAAGAGAGAAAAAAAGGGGAAAATCGGAAATTCAACCGCCAAAACATCCAAAGAAACAGAAACGACAGGACAATCTCGTATCAGCGACTGGGAGGCCGAGAAGTGTCCACAAAGGGACATTCGAGCGAGGGACCTGGGAAGGTCAAAGGGGAAAAAAAGGAAACAGAGGGCCGCGCGTTCGTAGGGGTGGGAAAAAAAGGCAAAGGGTTTGAGAATGTTCAAAACCAAAAAGCGGGGGTTTACATCTATGGACCAGAAAGGAAGGTGACTGACTCATCCGTTTTTCAAGAGAATTAAAAACGAGGGACGAGGGTTGGGAGGGCGGGTTCCAAAAAGGAGGTTTGGTGGGTTCGGGTCGGGTCCTAGAATAAAAAAAAACTCGGAAACATAGTTTGCGGGGGGGGAAGAAAAACCCACAACAGTTCGGAAGAAAGCGCCCACGGTTTTTGAAAGGGGGAAAAAAAAACTTGGGAAGAACAAGATACTGCAGCTGTTGTCGCTGCAAAATGCGCAGGCGGACGACTTGAATAAGGGGAAAGTCCAAAGGGAAGAAAGGTTCGGTGGGCTTGACGGGCTTCATGAGGTAAACAGTCAAATGGGGGCGAAGTAAATAAGACCGGTTTTTGGTCGTCGGCAGCATGGAAAGGACAATCGAGACCGCAGGGCGGAAAAGAAAAAAAAGACGGTGAAATTTGCACAGCACGACCAAGGTCACAAACGCCATTGATTCGGAAGAAGGGAAAGTAAATCCGGCGTCAGATCTCAGGCCACAAAAGGCGAAAACAGAAAATCCTGGAAAAAAGCAACCAGACTAAGGGAATTTGGGGGGTGCGAAGGTAAGGAAAAAGGAGGGATCAACCTGAAATACTGGGATTTCACCTCGACGGAAAGGGTTCTCGGGCAAAAGGCACGTTCCCAACAGGGTTGATCGCCGCGGGCAAGAACGGGGTTGAAAAAGTGAAGAAAGGTCCCCTCCGTTGAGTAGGGAAAGGAACTGGCAAAGAAAAACTTGCCGGAACAAGAGTCCCTTCGACTGTTGGACGAACCGGGAAAAGGAAAAAAAAAAACGGGGGGGGGAAAAAAAAAGTCTGGGTCCCAGCGCTGGTTTTCTTTGTCGGGGGCTGCGAGGAGCAAAAAAAAAAGAGAAAAGCGGAGGAACGACGATATGGGAGGTGAAAAGGAAAACCGAAGGGGGACAAAAACCAAATTTGGGCCCAAAAAAACCGTCCTACCGGCAAAAAAAACACACGCACAGCCGACTTCCCCTGTTGAAAAGGAGGGAAAAAAAAGGGGGTCAAAAAGGAAAGAAAACGGGATTCCGTCCAAATCTAAAAATGAGGAAATCGAGCCAGTTCCGTCGCGGGCATATCGCTTGACAAAAGGGGTTGAAAAAAAAGGAAATTGAGAAAAGGGGGGGAATGGAACCCGAAAGCACAAGTTCAAACTTACTTCCACGCCCAAAAGAAGGGGGGGGCAAGGAAAAAAGAGATAAGCGCGGCCGCTCAGGAGCGGTTACGAACCAAAGGGGCTTAACACGTCAAGGGTATCCCGCCTTGGGATGAACGGGGAAAACGAAAAAAAAAGCTCAAAAAAAAAAAAAAAAAAACAAACAGAAGGAAGAACATCGGCAAGGAACACCGCACACGTACATCACCACGCCAAAAGTAAAGAAAAACGGAAGGAAAGGGTGTCGGACGTGAGACAGGTCCGCGCTCTGGAGAAAGGGAGAGGGCGTATGAAGGAAAACCGAATTGAGGGGGGTGTCGAAGTCGCATGCGATCCTTGGGAAAATAAAAGGGGGGGGGGGAAAAGAAACACACTCCCTTGTGCAGCACAAAACAAAGAATTCGGCCAAAAGGGTGTTTTGGTAAGTTTGGGGAAGGAACGAAAAATTCTGGTGGGCAGTGTCCAATCCAAAGGGGAAAGGAAAATGGTTCAATAAGACCGTACCCTTCAGGGGGGTTGTCTGTCGGGAGAAAACTGTAAAGAGGGGGACCAAGAAAAGAACAAATATTCCAGGACACAATAAGCCGCCCAAACGTTTGGGCAGACCCCCGGAAGCACTAGGAGAAAAAGGGGGGGCCCGGTTCAGGCAGAGAAAAAACCAAAAAAGAAGGGAGCAAAAAACCCGGACGAAAGGGACGATGAAAACTGTGAAAAAAAAAAAAGGAGGGGGGAAAGTGGGATGATTTGCGCTAAAGGAACGACTGTATTTGTTGGGGGGTTCGGGGGGAAAACTCGGCCTTGTAGAAAAGACTCACACAGATCAGGAGGCGAATATGGTAAGGGAAGATTGGGGGGGGGGAGGGGAAGCGGAAAACAAAGGGGAGCGCGAACGTTTTTGCCGGGTGGCCGATTAAAAAAAAAGAAAAAAAAAGGCGGAAAAAGGGATTGTATTCAGTAGTGGTGGTCAAAAAAAACACGATCAGACTGTGACTCAACGAGATTGATGAAAATTCTTGGGGGGGGGAGAAAAAAAAAGGGGGGGGGGGGGGAAACCAAGCTTGGAAGAAGGATCACTTGTTCCTGACTACAAGGAGGGGTCAGGTTTTCAACACTGGGTTTGGGGGATAAGGGTAGGGTTGAGGGTACTTCAAAAGGGGGCGAAAAAGACCCCCCTCACCCCAGCCAGGACACGCAGAGGGGGAAGGGAAAAAGGAGGGAGTCTTGGTCCTCCTGCTGCTCCTCGAGGACCAATTCGGGCCCTGGCTAAAACCTTTAACAAGGGGACCAAAAAAGAAAAAAAGAAACCCGCCGGCAAGATGGCGGATCGTGACAACAGTCGGAAGAGCGGGAAAAAAAAAAAAGGGCCAGGTCAAGCCCTTCCTGAGAAATCAAAAAATATAAGAAGCTTGTACAGTCCAGGCGCCTAATACAAAAGGGGAAAATGAAAGGGCATTAAAACAAAACAAAACACCACCCCAAAAAAAACCAACCCCAAAACAAACCAAAAAACAAAAAAAAAACAAACCCCAACACACATCGTCTGGGGAAAAAAGGCGCATGTGGGGGAGGAGGGGAAAGACTGTGCAAGGCACAGGCGAAAAATGAAGAAAAAAAAGGGGACGAAGGCGGGAAAGAAGTTCCGGACTTTTTCCTGCTAACATCGGGGGGGGGGGGGGGGGAAATGTAAGTCGAGGGACTGGGGGAGGGCGGAATTGCTCAAAAGGAACCAAGAAAAAAGACCCCTCAACACCAAGTAATGAACAGACAAAATGCCGGGCGAGTACTCGGGGGGGAAAAACGAAAAGGGTGGGAACAGTGGGGATCCTCCAAGCGGGGTGCGGAAAAACATTGGCAAACGAAAAACAAAACATGAAAAAAAAGGAGTAATCGCGTGCAGAAAGTTGAAGCGTAAAAATCCGGGGGGAGGAGAAAGAGTAGAACCCCCAAGAAAAACGGTCCTCTGCGGCGGTCAAATTGGGGAGAAAAGAGAAGAAAACGAAAAGATGAAGAAAGACCATATTTCGCGTTAATCAAAAGAGGGATTGGGGGGGGGAAACGTGAGTGAAAGGTCACCGCAAGACCCTAACCGATCCGAGTAATGTCAGAAAAAAAGCCGGAATGGTAAATAGCTGGTAACCAAAAAAAAAGAAACAAAAAAGCGTCTAATCCGGACGCAGGGGGATGTCTGTCCCGACTGCTGGGATGTCAACAGGCTCGCTCAAAAAGGGACGAAAAAAAGGGGGGGCGACAAAAGTAGTTCATGGGAAATGTTGTCTCTTTGGTTGTTGGGAAAAGAGGACTGTTCGCACCGACAAAAAGGGGCCCCTGACCAGTGAACAGGTTTAGGGGGGGTAAAAAGGGGGGGGACCTAAAAAAAAAAAAACCCGAAGGGGTCTTGGAACATGCAACCCCCAGAAAGACCAGGGACAAGAAGAGACAGGGAAAAACAGGGTCCAATGTATCAACAGGGAAGAAGAAAAAAGGGTTGGGTATGGGCGCAAAAAGAAGTGGAATCCGGGGGAAGGTCAGAGGCCTTGCAACAAAATCCATCCTCCGCAGGGGGACAGGAAAAAAACCCACGGGAATCCTCATGTCCACGAAAACAAAAATGTCAAGGTGGGGACCCTGCACTCTCGACGAGGGGGGGAAAGCAAGGGGGGGGGTTAAAACGCGCGGGAGTTGGTGGGTAAAGTTAAAAAAAAAGGGACAGGACTTTCGCGGGGGTACGGAACTATCTGGCGGCAAAAAAGGGGGGGGAACTCAAGAGAAAAAAGAAGAGCATAACGTTTTTTGAGCACCGACCCAAAGAACCACTAAAAGAGGCAACAGGAGCAAGTTGCCGAAAGAGGAGATCGCGCGCCCAAACGCGGGATCCGGTCAGTATTGAAAGTGTTATGATGATAGGGGGGGTCCCAGGAGAAAAAAGGTGAAGAGGCGAAAAAGGAAGCGTATGCGAGGAGGGGGAACTGCGGAAAATTGGGTGACTGGGACTAATCGGAAAATAACCCGTGGAAAAAAGGGGGACAAAAACCGGGCATCCGTTGGATACACACAAAAAGCCAATTGGGAAGGGAAAAAAAAAAAAAATGGAGCATCCGCCGAGGGAAAGCGGTGAATGGGTGGGGAAAAAATGCGGTTTTTTGCTGGGCTGGTTGCAAAAAAAAAACCAAGGGTAAGGAATGGGCGGCGGCGCGGTTGTCCTTTCAGGGGGAAAGAAGCCAGAAAAAAAAGAAAACAGAACAACAAACAAACCAAGCGGAGGGGAAAGAGCCTTGAAGAGTCAGGGCGAAGGGAGAAAGAAAAATCGAAGACTCGCCGCACAAGCCTAAAAAAAGGGAAATGAAAGAACCTAGTAACAATCAAATCAAACATGAGGAACCACCCTATTTCCCACCGGGAGGGGAAGAGGAACAAGGGCCCCATGCCCTTATGCCGAGAGTCAGGGAAAAAAACAAAAGGGGAAAAAGGCACAGGATAGGAAAGGCTGGGGTCCCGGGGACGCTCGCAACAAAACGTAAAGAGAGATAAGCGGATGTCGGGTTTACAACGCAAGACAAAACGAGGGGAAGCAACGGCCCGTAACCGAAGGCCCCGGATTACAGATTTTAGAGAAAGAAGGGGCGGGGGGGGAACTGGGGGCGGGCAAAGCTCGAAGAAAATGGGTGGAAAGGAGGAGGCGGTTCCAGAGTATACAAAGCCATGAAACGGTTTGGGCAAGGGGGCACAATCCTCAATTTAGCTGAAAAAAAAAAAAAGGGGGACAAGACCCTCCATGCATAAAAAGGGGGGTCGGTGGCTCCCGGCAGGGGAAATAAAAACCAAAAAACAGGGGGGGGGGAAATATAACCAAAAGGCGAACTGGACGGACTCAAACAAAAAATCGCAAGACTTGGGGCAAAAAACAGGGTGGTCAAAGATTAACTGGGCGGAGGCCGACATGGCCGCGAGATGCGGAGGAGCCTTCGGGGTCGGGGCGGGAAAAAAAAGACCAGCTACAGGGCAAAGAGAATAATCTGCCAAGAACCTATGGCCAAGTCTTTAGTCGGGCTATGAGAGGGGGGGAAAAAACGGGCTGTAATCTTATTAAAACCAAAGGGGGGGGACGAAAGAAATAACCACCATGAAGGGAATTGCCAAAAAAAAAGGGTGGGGTAAGCGAAACGAGCTTCAGAAAGGGAAATCAGAAGAAAGAAGAGCTGAAAAAAAACGGCCCAGGGAATCTACGGCCCGCGAAAGTCAAAAAAAAGTCCCCCTACACGGTTGAGGAACTGGATTTTGTCATGGTCCTGGAGGGGGTGGGAAAAAAAACGCGGAAGGGGGATGAAGGTTGAAGGGGACCGCCACGTGAGATGACTCAAACAACAACGAGGGGGAAGGGGAAAAGATAGAAACATCACGGAAAAATCAAAAAAATTCAAAAAAAAGACCACGTCGCACCAAAAAAGAATCCGTGAGGGGGAATGGGTTGTCTTTGGGAAAGAAGAAGGCCGAAAAGGGGGAGAAGGGGGCTGCGAATGGTTCGGGGGGGGGGGTTTGGGGGGGGAGGCTCAGGGGGTTCAAACAGAGGGCTGTGGGACCAAATGGGTAGGAAAAACGAGTGCCGAATCAATAACGGTGTCACAAGAAACCAGACAGGGGCACAAGGAGGGACCAGGTCCCTAGGGTGGGGCAACTATGTCAGAGAAAAGGTTTGTAAAAAAGGATCCAACGCGCGGGCGAGGGTATTTTCAAGCGGGGGTCGGTGTAATCTGATAGGCCGCAAAAGAAAGTACGCAAAGGGGGGGACTCAGAAAAAACATCGGCCCGACACGTGGAAAAAAGGAAAAAGATTTCGATGGGTTTTGGCCAACCACTTATATCTTTGGTCAGGGAGAACCAAGCGGAACCTCTCTTCCAATGCGAGGGTTGGGAAACTGGGGGGCGGGTTAAAGCAGGGGGGACCCCCCGGGAAAAGAGGCCGAGGTGCTCCAGGCAATAATGCACCTGGGGGAAGAAGCAGGGGGGGGGCGAGAGAGACCGCCTCAAGGGGTCACAAGGGGAATGCCTCGTTGGACCCTTCCAGAAAATTCACCCGCGGGGATGCACGAAAGGACTGGGAAGAAAATTTGACGGGGACGGGAGATCTACAGGGCAACGTCGGGGTAAACCAGAAACCCACGCTGCTACGGGATTTGCGGAAACCAACCGAAAAAAAGAGGGGAGGGGGCAAGGGGGGATTAACGACGATTTTTGCCACGTAAGCAAAAAACGCGGTCGGTTAGGAAGGGGGAAAGAACGAGTGGGTAAACAGCCAAGGGGAGAAAATCCACTGTGGAGGAATTGAAAACCTTTAAAGAAGGGGAAAAAGGGGGACGAGTCTTCCGTTGGTTTGCGCCGGGGAAAAAAAAAAGGACGAAAGGGGGGCATGATCTCGAAGCACCCAAGAGGGTGGGGGGGGCGTTGTCTCCGAAAAGGAACTTAGGGAAGGAGCACCCAAGCGCCGCCGCAAAGAAAGTACCGGGAACGGACAGACTGGCCAAGGGACTTTGGGGGACCCAACGAACCAACGACCAGGCAAAAAACTCCGGGAAAAAAAACAGAGCAGGAAAAAGTTGTCGCCTCAAGGAAAAGGAGGGGAGCGAAATAAACAAGGATGAGAGGGGGGAAGAGGGGGAAGGTGCAGATAGAAGAAACTCAAAAGGTCCGTCTCTTGGTCATATCTCGGGGGGAAAGGGGGAAAAAAAGTTGAGGATCCACTCGATCACCCACATGCGGAAAGAGACCCAAAGGGCGTTGGGGGGAAACCTGACAGCAAGAAGCGATCTCATTTACAATAAAAGCTCGCCCCAGGCCGGGGGGGCGGATCCGAGGCTGCTGGGGGGGAAGGGTGTGTAGCCCTTTTGCAAGCGAGACAAGTATCCATCGGAACGCCTCCGGGGGAGAAAAAAAAGTACAAACAGTTTAACATCACGCGGGTTGTCGTCGCATGGGAGAGGGGGAAAAAGGAAGGGCGGGCACCGGGGAAACTAGGGGTCGGGTGAGTGGGTCCTCCCCTTCAAAGGAAGAAGTGCCATAAGGAAAAGGAAACGCACCGTCCTTGTTCGCAAAATCCACACGGCCGGAAGACTTGCCCATGGGGAATGAATCTTCAGAAAGATGGAAAACCTTTCTGTACATTTGAACCCGAAGAAGGAACAAAAAAAAAAAGATGACAAACGTCAGAAGAAAGGTGGGTCCGGGGTCTACGCAAGGTAAGGTTTTCCCCAGCAAGATGTCCATAAAAAAAAATAAGGAAAGGGGGCCCCGGCGGCAGAGCAAAAGCAGAGGGATAGCAAATCGAAGTGAGGGAAGGCCGTTCGAAGCTGGCAACCTTCCCAGGGGGGGGGGAAAGTCCGAAAGTTGAAACCCCGAACTGTCCGCCCTATGGGGTAGTGTTGCGGGATAAGACAGAAAATGGCCAGTCATTTCGCCGAAAAAGGTGGGACGTTCATGGCTTCATCCCTAGGGGAAGAAGAGGCCCGAGGGGACTGTCATAGAGACTTCGGCGGGCGAGGTCTTGTGGCAAGGCGGTTTGTTCACGAACTTCAGGGTGGGGAGGAGAATTTCGGGGGTTTGAATTCGTGCCACGGAGATTTATCACTTGTAAAAGTCTTTAAGGGGGAGGAACGAGGTCGCGAATCTGGTTCCTCTCGCCCTGACTCAGGGGAGAAGGGTGGGGTACAATTGGAGCAGAAGCCCCCTCACCCAACTCAGAACCAAGCGAGAGGGAGCAGGTCCAAAAAAAAAAGAGTTAACCCAGCCACTCGGGCTGGCGGACACCTTAAAAACCAGAAAAAGGGGGAAAGAGGTTCCAGAAAACAAACTGTGAGCGAAAGGCGAGAACGGATCCTTCAAAACGGCATCACACATCAGGGGGAGGAAAAAGGGCCAAAGCCAGTAAACTTGGGCTCCTACTTCAACAAAAACAAAACAAGGAGGGGAAAGTATGCAAGGAGACAAGGTCAGTAAAATCTCGGGATAAACCGTTCCATCTGCCTCAGCAGGAGGGGTGTGAGTAAAAAAGGGGAAAGTTGGCAATGTTCAGCACAGGCCCGAATAGAGGTTGTGGAGGAAAGGGGCCCCTAGTGGGGGAATAAGATGGGCCGACGGCCTCCCTTCTCAACCCGGAAGTGGGGGGGGAAAGGGGAAGGGGCCGAAGCCAATTGCGCAACATCGGGGTAAGTGACCCTCAGAAAAAAAAAAAAACCAGGATCAGGAAAAGGACAAAAAATTTATCCTTGCGTAAAAGTCATTATGGGGAGCCGGAAAGGAGTTAGAAAAGACAGGGGGAGGGGGAAACAGTCAATAAAACACCAACATTCCCGAAAGAATCCAAAAAGAGAAGGGGTGAGGAGGGTGAAGCGTAACCGCCTGAAGACCAGATCCTGTGGGGGGGGAAAGCAGAAAAAGCGGAGACCAGCGCCCAACGCCAAAACGCAAAAAAAAGGAGACGGGGGGGAGGGAAATCCCGAAAATCGCTTAATCACCATATTCGCGGGAACCTGGAGGAAAGGAGGGGGAAAGGGCAAGCCCCAGCCATACCCACTACAGGGAAAAGGGGAAAAAAAATCAAACAGAATCCGCATGTCAAATTTGTCACGGGCCCAAGTCTACATCGTTATCTCAGTCCGGGAGAGGGAAGAAGGTGGAACTTCCAAAAAAAGGGTCTGACCGCCTTTGAAAACTAACCTGGGGGAATTAAGGGAATTGTGTCGCTGGGAACCTAAACACACTGTAAAGAAAAAAAAAGAACACCGAAAAGGGCCTGGAAATAATGTCGGCTTATGCCAAGGGGAAGGCCAAAGTGCTTATTGGGTGTGAAAACAGAAAAACAAGGTGGAACCTTACAAAGCTCGAAACAAGGTTACTCGCAGTAATTCCCGGGAACTGGTTGGTAAACAATGAGAACCTGAAATATTGAGCCGTGAAAATAGAGCATGTCTAATTTTAAAAACATTCCAAAAAAACACCGGAGGGAACTCATGGGTCAAGCCCCCGCATTGGTCAAGACAGGGGGGGCTGACCTAAAAAAAGACAAAAAAATGAATGTTTTACCACCAACGCGGAGGGGGGGGGCTGGGGGTACAGTTTCGAAGCTGGGGGAAAAAGCTGTTATACGGGAAGAGTCAAGAAAATGGCTACACGGTAAACCAGGACACAAGGGGAAAAGAAAAGGGGAACCCGTAAGGGTTATTCGCCAAGGTCAAACTCTTCCAAAGTCATTGGGAGAGCGCGAAAAATGAAAAAAACCGGGGGGCGTGAGCTGGGAAGGCCCATGGGGAAAGCTGAAGGGGGATCGCCAGACCAGGTTTGAGAGGCTCTCGTATACTGGGAAGAAAAAAGAAAAAAACGGTGCGGGAAAGAAAATGTTGAGCAATTAATAAACAAAAAATGCTGCAAGCGGTACCTGAAGCGGGAGTCCTCCCGCAATTAACCTTATACCGGGGGTGGCAGTCGCCCTATGCCTTGGTTGGGGGAAATGAAGGAGGGTGTTGGGGGGGGAATGGGGCAGAAAAACAGGCTGTTAACCCCCCAAACCTGTAAGGGGGTGATGGGAGACAGGGCTCTGTGGAAATTGTTGGGCGTCAAAAAACAGACTCAGAGAAAGCGACAACAACACCAAGCCTTTCGGCACTTTGGAATGAAAATCAGACGGGGGTAAAGCAGTTGAAGGGAAAAGGCGGTGCAAAAAAAAACAAGGGGGTCCGAATGAGCACGACTGCAAAGTCAGGCAAATTCGGGGACCAAAGGGAAAAAAAAAACCAGAGAATTCTTGCATTCTGAGGGAAACCCTAGGTCGCCCCAGTAGAAGGAAACTGCCATTAAAACATCAAAGTTTTAATTCCTATGGAAAAAAGATTCAGGGGAAAGTAAGGCCAGACGACCCGATCGATGAAGAAGAGTCCAAAAAAAATTCACGTACTATTGTCTAGGGGGGGGAGAAAAATGTCGGGTTTGCCTGAACCGAAATACAAGACCAGTAGGAGCCTCTGATGAGGGTCAAAGAAGGAAATAGCATTTTTGAAAAATGAAAAGGAAAGGAAAAAAGGGGAAGGGTGCGGGGGGGGAGGGCAGTCTTAACGAACTGACAGGGGAAATATCCACAGACCAAATTATGAGAAAAGAATCAGATGGGGGGTCCCCTACACAACCATAAATAAACCCCATGGTTTGTGCTTGATTGGGGGCCAGAGAACAAAATGGTCAAAAATCCGTAAATTAGACCTGCGCAAACATCCTATCAAAATCTGCAAGGGGGGGGCAAGCATGGGGGGAGCGTCAAGCTCAGGGTGGCGACCAAAGCTCCATACCAGAAGGAAGGACAAGAACACAAGTACCTGCCAACTTTAAAGGGGGGAACTCGAAGGCGGGGCACCGCTTTCAGGAGTACACACCCCAGAAGAGGGGTCAGGGGGTAAACCGGAGACCAAAAGTAGGGGCCTTCCGAGAAAAAAAAATATCGAGACAATACTACAAAGGCGGGTACAGAAATAAGCGAACTCGTAACCCCATGAGTCGTTTTTAGGTACGCTGAAAACGGGGGGGGCAGGCCCTGGTCAACAGAAAATAAAGAACCCACTTTGACCGGAAGAAGTTTTATTTGGGGGCCCCCGAAAAAAATCCACTTGGAAATGGGAAAATTCGAAAACTCGTTTTGTGTAATCCTAAGAGGGGCCATCGTGGGGACTATACGAGGACGGGAATAAAAGACACATCTCGAAGGAAAATTGGGGGCCCGCTTAGGCAAAAGAAGCGCGAACGTCCAAAACACCAAAACAAAAAAACAAAAAAAAAAAAAAAACCACACGTGGGGGGGAAAAGGAAAGCGCTGAAGCGCGACATTTTCGAAAAGTCTTCAGGGGTAACGGGAACAGGGTTTGGGACTTTTGAATGGGGTAAAGAAAAAAAAAACGCGGCGCATCCTCTCTCACAAAAAGGGAGGAAAAAAGGCGCTCAGACAAAGGTAAAAAAATGTCACCCGCCCCTTCATCAACCTTCAAGGAGGAAACAGAATCGCGCACGGGGCCAACTGTGTCCGTGGATCAAAGAGGAAAACAAAAGGCGGGGGGGGGCTAACGAGATCTTCAATCTAAGAGTCTTCATAAAAAGAGGGGAGCGCCACCAAGAGGGTTTGCCGTCCATCAGTCAGTGGGCAATGGGAAAGGGACAAAAAAAAGGGGTGGGCTCCAGATACAGTTGAAAGGAAACTGCGTTGCAACGAAAAAGACTCTGAAAAAAAAAGAAAGGTTGGGCCGCCTTAGGCGGGAGGGTTTTCGATGTGTGGGGGGAAAAGTGGGGGGAGGGATGGTCGCTGACGAGCGAAGGACGAAAAGACCAAAACAAAAAAATGTTTCGCGATCGAAAAAAAAAGGACTCCGCACCAGGGTGGAAGCAAGCCTTTGAAAAAAAATTGTGTATTAGGGGAAGGGGGAACTGCCAAATGAGGAGTAGTAAATCTTTCCATCCATCACAAAACTGGCAAAAGGTTTACAGGCATCGTAGGGCTTTGCCCGGCCACAGCACTCCATTTGCCGGAACAGGAGATAAAAAAGCAACCTGGGTGCTCGGAAGGGGACGAGAGAGCGAAACGAAATAATCGGCAAAAAACTCGGAAAGGAGGCCATCACCCGTCCCAGCACATTCACCACCAATTAATAGGGGGGGGGGTATCCTTGGTCATTTTTTCCGGGTGGGGGGTCCGAGGGCAGGAAGGGGCAAGAGAAAAAACCCTAACAAGAGCGAGACCGCAGAACATCAAGGGGTAGAGACGTGGGAGCGGCATGAAAGAGAGGGAAGAAAAGGGCCCTGGGTTGAACAAAATCAAAAGTTGCGGCCAGTCGGGAAGAAAAGGGGAAGCGGAAAAGGGTCACTAAAAAAGCAAAAAAACAATCGGGCGACGGTCAGATCCTAAAGGAGGAATTCAGTTTAAAATATCACTGGCCAAAAGGGCAACGAAGTCCCTCGGGGGTGGGGAGTTTTGTTGGGTTGTTGCCCGCAAAAAGGAAAGGGGGCCGGAAAAAAGGCCAGGGGGCGACAAAAAAGCACGGGGGTGGGGCATTGTCGAACTGAGTGAGAGTTGCTGAATGAATGACAACACAAAAAAACGCAACTCCAAAAAAAGCTTGAGGTGCTCTATAACGCCAAAGGGGCGCGAAAAGAAGCCAGGGCAAAAAAACGACCGCAAAAAAGAAAGCAAACGCAGCTTAGTCAATGCCCCCAAGTGTGTTGTAGGGGAACTAAATAATTCGTGTGCCGTGGTCGCGATAGAAGCAAAAAGATTCCCCTGGGGAAAAAGGCCGTCAAAAAAAAGGGGAGACTGAAAAAAGGGGGGGGAGAAATGCAAAAATCGCCCGCCCGGGTCCAGGGGGCGAGGGTACGCACAACGACTCGTCAATTGGGGACTTGGTGGGGGACGCAGACTTAAAAAGAAATCAAAAATCAAAGGGATAAAACGTCAAGGAACAGACCTTTCCAGCTAAAAAAGCGGATGACGGCAGCAAGGGGAAGAAAACGCTCAAACTGTGCGGAGGGAAAGTCAGGGCAGAACAAGTTAATGGGCGGATCAAGGAAGGGGAGGAAAGGGGATTCCCGTTGTGGGGGACCCAAAAAAGGAAGCACCTCAGAAGGGGAAAAAGGCATAAAGGGGAAAGGGGGGAACATCAGGTACAGGGGCACCAAAAACTTCACAAAAGAAGGGGTTAAAAAATCCATGGAGTCTACTTGGTTTTGGGGGAAAAAAAAGGGGCCCGACAGATGGAGACATGGGCGGGCTCCCCATGACCAAAAAGGAAAAGGTGAGTTGGGGGGTGGGCCTGGCACCAATTCTCAGCCTAAAAAAGGGGGGGTGGCCGAAAAAGTCGGAATTTCCCAAACAACAATTCCCTGGGGGTTAAAAACCAAATCAACAAATAAAAGGAAGCTTGCGAAGTGAAACTTTTTGAACGGAAGGGACGAAAAAAAATTCCAAGGGGGGGCATGTCCACAACCCCCAAAACTTCTGAAAAAGAAAGTGGGAGGAAAACGTCAGGTTGCCTAAAGGGTATCGGTTACCCCAGCAGAAAGGGAGTAACGAAAAAAGGGCCAGGGGGCGGTCCGCACAAACGGAGGGTCGAGCAAAACGAAAAATCCGCACCCCACAATGGGATTAGAAAAAATCATCGCGACCGCACTTAAAATGAAACCGAAGAGAAAAAGAATGTACCCATAAGAGGGAATCCTGACAGGCCTTGAGGAGGGTGGACAGCACTAGGGAGGGGGGGGTCGGGTCCCTGCATCAGGGAATTGGGGAACGGGCCAAAAAGTAAATGACGGCCACGTCCCAGACCGACTTCAAATTCCCCATATACGATTGCAGGTGATGTCACAACCCACCAAGGGAAAAAGTGTGGGGGGGAAAAACCGAAGGTGGGCATAAAAATAAAAAAACGCCCCTTTCAGATGCTGAAAAAAGTGGTGTAGGGGTTCACGCTCAATCCTGTCAAAAGGGGGAGGGAGAAAAGGGTCGTTGTGGGAAAAAAAACGTGAAGGTAGTGTTTCAGAAAACAAGCAGGGAAATTTGGAAAGGAGGACTTGCTGGGGGGAACATACTGGGCGAACGGAAAAGGGGGGGAGGGTTTGGAAAGGGAAAAAGAAAATACCGGGGTACAAGAGTTAGGGTGGAGGTGGAAGTACCAGGAGTTGGGCATGTGCGCATAAGGACCCCTAAACACAACAAAGAAAGCGTACATTATGGAAAACTGGAACGGCGCCAATCTTTGGGTCAAAGAAAGAGGCCCTGCCAGGGGGGCCGAGAGGGGAAGGGGAAAACATTGAAAAACAAAAGAAAGGGGGGAGAAGCAACAAAATCGCAGCCCGAGACGGAATCTTTTCAAAAAACCATGCAAGAGTAGGCAGGGAAAAAATCGGCCGGAAACCAGTTGCCCTGTCAGCAAATCGGAAGA
>Ga0179593_1339926_pt1 | contig 23145 bp, 29 predicted proteins | sample CZODoug2_1_08_16_FD_185931 | JGI IMG/M metagenome (GOLD analysis project Ga0179593, IMG submission 185931) | Vadose zone soil fungal communities from Angelo Coast Range Reserve, California, USA - CZODoug2_1_08_16fungal (PacBio error correction) | ecosystem: Environmental > Terrestrial > Soil >...
TGATTCCATGAAACGGAATAGCTCTAAGAAAGAGAAAGGAAAAAAGAAAGTGGTCAGAGGGAGAGGGAAAGGGGTAATTCTCGATAGAGATGGTTGATAAAGTGGCGGCCTAGTCAAATGGCCTCTTTAACTAAATCCATTTCCTCTTGAGGGGCGAAGGAGACTACTTTCGCCGGGGCAACGATAACGAAGGGGACGATGTGGTGGATGAAAGAGAACTGCAAAAGAAGGGCGTCAAACCAAAAAACCAAACCTCTCGGAGGCGTGAAGCTGGTTGGGCCGAAACCAGGAGTAGAAGGCGGAAAAAAAGCAAGAAGCCTCAGCCGGGGGGCCAGGCACTCTAAGGGGTCAGACTAGACACGCGGAGTCAAAAAGCCGGAAAGGACGTAGAGAAAAGAAAAAGACAGAGAAGTATTACTGGATTCGACGGCAACCTGGTTCAATGAGAGTACGAAGATCTCTTAACAGACTCTGAAAAACAGGGCGGATGTACAGAGAGGGGGGGGGGAGATTGGGGAAAAAACGAGTCGAGGGGGCTTCAAATTCCCCTGGGCAGAGCAATACCGAAGTGAGACTCCTTCAGAGAAGGAGGCTGTCACAGGGGGGGAGTCTAGCCCAGCCTGTTTAGTTTAACTAAGCAAAAATAGAAGTCGAAAACATGCCTACAGCAAAAAAAAACGAGGCGAAACAAGGAGAATTGACGAAACGGGAAGGGGTTTTCCCTTACTGTGGCTGAAAGGTTTTTCGAGGGCACACGACACCATTCATCAAACGGGGATTCCAAGGATCGGGAAAAGGCAACTAGTCCACTGAGAAAGGGGACAAGGAGAGGGAAAGGGGGTAAGTATCGTTAGACGGGATGGATAATGATGACTAGCAGACCCAAGTCTCTTAATGGAGGGGTGGGGGAAACGTTGAACGAAAAGGACGCACGGGGTAGAGATAAAGATTTATGAAAGGAAAAAACAATGAAGGGGAAGTTCATGACCATCTTGTGTTACTTGTCTTCGGTAGGGGGGGGGTTGATCGTTCATGGGAGGCACACGGGGGAGGGGGAGGTTCGTTTTCTCGAGTTTAGGGGCTTCGGGTCTCGAACAAGAGATAAAAGGATAATGGTCTGTGTGAGAGTACTAAAAAAGTTCGCCAACAAATGAAATAGTGAAAAACACAGAGCTGGGACGCGAGGCCGTGGGGCACCCAATTTTTGAGTGTAACTCCCAACGAAGTGAAAAGAAGGAGTACAACAACAACTTCTTGATCCAGAGCCATGAGAAGAACAGGAAAAAGGGCCAGCGTTGCTGTCACGTGCTTCTACTGAGGGCAGGGTCCGAGTTGGGCCTCTTAATCAAAAAAAGGGGAAAAGCCTCCAAACGAGGACCTGATTCTCTGTTACGGGGCTAATAAAAGTGGAGGAAAAGAGAGAAAAATGACGAAAGGAAAGAAAACAGGTCCTTCAGTACCGGGCGATACTCCCGACCTGGTTGTAATAAAAGCATCTCTAAGGAGGTCAACTCCTTGGGGAAACGGCTTTGCTGGGGACGCCAATACGGAGAAAAGAAGGACGAAAGGGGAAGTGTAGCTTGACAAAGGCGGGGCCATTACGGTCGCTCTTTATTCCATAAACGAAAAAAAAGGGGCTTATTACCCAGACGGATCAAAAGGGTGGAAGGCTAGGCAAAAAAAAGAGCGTGTTGGGGTCCCCGAAAAACAGACCGAGTCTCCTCCAGGAAAAAACCTTACTCTCCTAAGATAGGCAGCTGGGGGATACACCCCCGTCAAGGGAAATCTGGAGGATACCGGACCCTCCCGCCTGGTTGGAACCCCCTGAACCAACTGAAGGAGGAGATGAAAGTCCTAATCGGTAACTCGGAAGAGGAGAAAGAAACCAACAAGAGGAAAAAAATAAAAAAGGGGACGGAGAACCGAGCCCAAGAACCTGAGTTCATCTGCTAAAGGGTTCTACCTCCTCCTAGGGGTCAATGAGGAAAAAATTGTACGCCTATCGAAAAAAAGGGGCACAACCCGAAAGACGTAAGAAAACGCGTAAGAAAGGATTAGCATTTCCGGGCCTCGTTCTCGGGAATCTTCTCGTTTTGGGGGGAAAGCTGAACACTATTGAGGCTATCCGGACACCTAGAAGAAAAAAAAACAACAAGGGGAGAAAAAAAGGATAGGGAAACGGGGGAGAAAAGAATCGAAAGAGAAAAATAGTCAGCCGCAACCGGGGTTTTCGACCTTCGGGAAACAGGAAGAGGTTATCAAGTCTAGTGTTAAGGTTGCAGCAAAAAGGGGACTCAGGGTAACAGTGCAGCCCAAGGAGAATGGGAGGTCTAACACAGGCCTGAGACGCTGGACGCAGGGCCCTCTTGTCGTCTAGGAAAAATTGGAAAGGGGGACGTCGAGTCCAGGGCTGAGAGACGTATAGGACGTCCGGTCAAAAAGGGGGGGGGACAGAGGGGGGAGAGAAATCCCAAAAAGGAGGACTAGGTCCTGGAACGGTTTTATCCTCAACAGAGTTTTGGCGGTAGTAAAAAAAGTCAAGCTCTAAGACATAGGGGGAAGGGGTGAAGAAGGGCCACGGGGACGAGACGGCCGGAGGCAAAACCAAAGAGGGGATAAAAGGTTGGACCAAAAGCTGGCGGTGCGAGTGTCCGAAAAGGACGGGCCCGTCAGTGGAGGAAAAAGGGACCCTCAAGCAAGAGGGTCGGGAAGGACTGCCATAAGCCAGCAGTGGGGACACCCGAAAAAGGAGACAGGAAGATAGAGATTTAGGTCGAGGTCGTCATTCGGCAGATCGGGAGGGAAAGAAAAGCGGTCAGAGGTCTAAGCGACCCGGGGGTCAAGGGCAGAAACGGCTATGGGGACCCGGACAGAGCATGGAGTGCCGGGCGGAGGCGGCTGCCAAACCAGGGGGAGAGGAGGAAAAAAGAATATGCACCCAGAAGGAAAGGCTAAACCTCGTCGACGCCCCAACCACGGAGAGTTGCGTCGAAAGTGGTGTGAGAAAAAAAAGGGAAAAGAGAGGTTAATGAGGAGGGGTAACGGCAGGACAGGAGAGGGAAGAACAGGGCTTTAATCTTTTAATCTCTTCCTAGAGGGGGGGTGACTTTTACTGTCGAGATGGGGGGGAAAGGATGTCGCATGAGGGAAATACGATAAACCGGAGAAGAAGAAGGGGGAGATTTTGAGAGAGGTGTGTCCGAGGCAGACAAAGGAGATTCACTCAACTCAACGACCATAAAGGGGGGGCAAGGAAATTACCAAAAAGGAAATCGCCGCCGCACCGAGAAACCGCAAAAAGGGGAGGTCAGGACGCATTCCGGAAAAGGGGTTAACTGCCGACTGACTCACTTGGAATGGCTAATTTGAAGGGTTAACAAAACAAGTGAAGAATACGAGGGTGGGGGAAAGCTGCCGCTCAAAGGGGGGTCGGACAAAGAAAGGGGAATCGGAGGTCTCAAAGAAGGAGATCCCTCCTTCAAGACCGTCGGTCCATAAAAAAAGGTTAGAAAAACATGGAAGCAAAGGAGAGTAATCTCTGACCGTATGCGTGAGTTACGCGACGCATCAAGTGCAAAGGAGGGAGAAAGTGAAAAATCCCGTTACTCATCTCATAGGATCCTCGGGGTCCGCCGGGTGAAGATTATTACGATCTCAGGAAGGGGGATCTGGGAGGAAAAAAACTCCAAGAAAAAGGAGTCAAAAAGCCACAAGGCGATATAAAGGGAAAACGGCTAGCAAGGAGGGGAAGCGAGAAGTCCTCAACGCCCCGGCGACCTAAAAGAAAAAAAGAGAAGGGTGTGCAACAGGAACCAACATACCATCTGAGAAGGAGGGACAGGAGGTAAGGGGGGGGGGGGGGAAAAAACGGGGAAAAGACTCAGATCAAGCCTTACTCGTCCCCCCCTCCGTATCAGACGACTTGAGAGTAACGTAGAGGGTCTGGGGAACTCGCTCGCAGGGCCGGAGGGTCTAGTCGGGTACCATCCGAGCCCGGCTCCCATTATACGCCTCTTCATGAGGTCGGGGAAAAAAGCATCGAAAAAAGGGGGGGAGGGGGAGAAAAACCCGCGCATCGCCGCAAGAAGAGGAAGGACAAATCTAAAAGATTGGGGTGCCCGAAAGAGGAAAAAGCGACGGATCGCCAGGGCCAACGGACTCACCCTGCCCAGAAAAAATAGGGGCTTTCGAAAAAATCCGAACGAAAAAAAATTGGGGGAACAAATCCAAAATAAGATCGAGCCTGAACATGGTCTAGGAAAAAAAACAAAAAAACCCCAGAAAACAAACCCCCGGGGGGGGGGGGGGGGGGGGGGGGGGGGGGGGGGGGGGGGGGGGGGGGGGGGGGGGGGGGGGGGGGGGGGGGGGAAAAACTACCTCGAAAGGGTAGTTTGAGAGTCTTGATAGGTAGATAAGTCCGACTAAGAAAGGACGAGAACAAACAAACGGTATTATGGAAAGAGGAGAAGAGTCAAAGAAAAGGCTTATAGTCTCTAAAAGAGGAATAGACAGAGAAAACAGACCGCCCTGTTCGGAGAAGAACTTTAAGGAAAGAGGGGGGTCGAAAACTTCGTGGATAGGGGGATGCGTCTATTTCAGCAGAAATCCTATGGCCAGAGTGGATCTTAAATTTGACTTGGAGGGTGAAAAAAAAAGGGCCGAGAACTGGGGAAGAACCTTTTCCGAGGTGCGGATCACTTAAAAAAAGGACGTTTCTCTTTTTTCCTTTCTCCTTGAGGTCAGGGGGGCAGGTAGTTGGGGACTGAGGTCAGGGGAATAGAAATATCGGAGAAGTGTGGCGCCGGGACGCCTCAGGGAAAGCAGAATCTTCCTCCCTTCTGCTACTCACATCCAATCGACTTTTAAGGTCGAAATTCCTATTGTACGTGAGAGAAGCACGGGGACGAAGTTCAGTCCGAGTGAGAATCTCGGGGGGAACCGGAAAGGCTGCATCGGGAAATGGATGTCTGGGATGGTGAACAAAACTTCTACTAGGCGGAGTGAAAGGAAGGAGAGGAACTTTGCTTCGCGATAAAGCGTTGCTACGAAAGGGGAAACGGGTAGATCGCCAGTTTAGTGAGGAGGAACCTGATTTTCCGGGGAAACAGAAGACTAAACATTATAGGGGGGGGGGATCAAGAGAACATGCCTCTAAGAAAAAGGCTTACCCAGGGGGGGTCACCTGTGGAATGGACTGGAGGGATGTTTCCGCGATTCATATCATCAATCGGGGGAAGGGGGGGGGAGTCGAACTTTCAAATCACCTCCAAAAAAAAAACGGTCGAGTAGAATACTGATACGGGGGAGGGAACAGGGACCGGCAATAAGTATCAATATCCAGGGGCCCGCATGGGGGGAGTAGCGTTGGAAAAAAAAAAAGATAGTCAGCAAGGAAAGAGGGGGGAAAAGGAACGACACGGGATGAGCAGCGGTCCACACCCAAAAAGAGAGGTGGGGAACTTTTTCATTATAAAACGGTGTCGACAAACCGAAAAAAAAACGTGGAAGGAAAGATTACGAAAAACCTGAGGGGTGTAATAAAAAGAGGTCGGTTACTCTGGTGGTCGGATGATGTCCGGGGAGGGGACATGGCAAGAAGGTCGTGGATGATGGGGGAGGTATGAGGAGGGGGGATAAGGGAGGGGTGACGGGCGTCAGGGGCTCTGGAAAAAGCAAGAGCAACAAGAGGGATTCACGTTGTAAAATTCATGAAGACGGGGGCTACCTGGTACCCCACTGAGATAGAATAAGAGAAAGAGGGGGAAGAAGGGAAGGTGTGAAAACGGATCCTCAAGGAAATTGATCCCGAGCTTGAAGGCTCTAAAAAAGAATAGATTAAAACGGGAAGAGGATTCTTGATTCCATAGCCAGGGGAGAGGGACGAGGGGGGAGTTCACGGAAAAGGAAAGGCTCACGAAAAGAAAGCGTTGTCCTAAATGGGTCGCCTATCAAAAATGGAGGGAGAGGAGCTCCTCAGGAAATCCCTGAGAGGAGGGAGTTGAGAAAAAAAAATGCCGGTGCTGATCAGCAGGTCCCTATTAGACGCATCCTTAGGCTGAAACAAATATGCACGCCCCCGAACGCCTTTTCCTAAAAAGAGTCTAGCTGGACTAATTTGGAAAACAACAGTTGGATTAAAGGGAAAAATACGGCTACCACGAAGGAGCATTTGATGGGGGAGTTTCCGCGGTTCCATGAGGGTCGCTACGCCTATTCAACCAACTCTGCCAGGAGAGGACAAGACGGATCACCTATTTACCATCTCTTGAAAAGACTGTTTGGGGGTCCTCAACACGCAAAATGGTCTTGACGTGAAAAAAGAAGGAAAGGTAAAAAAAAAAAAAACGTACTAGCGGGTCCGGGCTTGGACTCACGCAAGACAAAATGGGCAAGAGGATCCTAAACCTGTCCCCGCCGTGGGAGAGGGGTTTGGTATTTACTTAACAAAATGTGTTCATCAAAAGGCAAGAGAGACCTAAGGGGGGGGGAAGACCATACGGCCGTCGACGTCCAGCGAAAGGAAAAAGACTCTAAAAGGAGAAGCTTTACCGTCAGCTGTGGAAAGGTAAAAGCGACAGCTTACCTGTGTTCTACCAGAACCATAGGGGGAGGAGGGGGAAGGGTACTACTGAGGGGAGGGGGAAAAGGAGGGAAAAATCCCAACAAGAGGGGGCGAAAACGTCGAACGGAAAAAAAGTTCAGTTTCACGAAAGCCCCAAAAAGCTCTTCATGCTTACAGGGGGAGGGGGTCTCGGCTCTCCGAAACACAGGAGCTCGAACAAAAAGGGGAAAATTGGGAGGAGAAGGATATGGGGGAGGGGTAGCGGATCCCTCGGATCAAAAAAGACTGAGTGGGTTCTAGTACACAAAAAAGGAAGCTTTACGTTGTCGTACGGGGGTGGGAGACAAATCGGGGAAAAAAGGAGAGAGGCCATACTAATATGAGGAAAAAGGGGGGATAACACGTCAACATAGTCTCTCTTGAAAATAGGGAACCAACAATTGTAATCGTTCTCTACCCGTCTTGGCTCCTTAGGGTAGTCACTGGAGGGACGAAAGAATATATGCCGTCAAGAAAATATGAAGGGGGGAAAAGGGGGGAAAGGGTCTATTACATCAACAAACTGAAGAGTCGCTGGGAAGGGGGGGGACCAACTCCAGAGTGACAAAGAAGGTGTCCATATCAAATCCGAGTGAAAGGGGGGGGGGTGAAGGTCAAAATCTATGTAAAGAATAAAGCGTGAAAAGGTTGGCGGAAAAAAAGCGGGTGGAGCCTGTCATAGGTGAGAGTAAAAGTTGTCAGAAGAAGGGAGGGCTCTGAGAACCAGAGGGGAACAAAGTGAACCAGTAAAATTGGGAAAAAGGAGGGGAAGGAAGGGGGCTGGACTCAGCCGGAAGTTTTTCAACCGCAAAAAGGGAAGCCGAATGCTGTTTCGTCCAATTTGTCCATTATGTCTTTCTCATATGGGGCTCAAGCTATTACAGGGGGGATAATGGGGGGGACCCTTTGGGAAAAAAAGCATGGCCGACCGGGGGGGGGCAGAGGGGGGGGGGAGAACCAGAAAAAAGACTCGGGATTTCATTCGTATGCGCAAGACAGGGGGTCGCGGCAATAGGACACCGATGGCAGATTAGTATACAGATGAGACACGACGCTACCTCTGTTCTTTCGGCTATGGGAGAAGTTTTGGGGGGTAAATAAAGACGCAGAAGGGTATGTCGATCGTAAGGGGGGCGGGTCATTATCGGGATCAAAAAGTGGGGATCGTTTAACACCGTCCCAGAGAGGGAGGATAAAGCTCTTGTGTGGAAAGGGGGTGAGGGGAAAAAAAAGGACGAATACAGTCGTGAAAGAGAAAGGCAAGGTAGGATCTGTGGACTGAAGGGGTGGAAATCCAACTCGAAAATAGGATGTCCGCACATAAGACCTCGCCTCCAAAAAGAGGGGGGGGGAGGGATTCCAAAAAAAAAAACATACAATAAGAAGACCGAAAAAACAGCAGCGGGACATTACCAGTAAACTCTATAGGGGTTGGGATGATCAAACTACTTCCAGTTGACGAAAACTGGGAAAAAGACGTGTGAACTGACAAAAGGAAAAGGAAGGCGACGGTTGGGGGGGGCCGCTGCGAACACGGTGTCCCGGCAACAAACGTTTCCGGGCGACTGTCAAAAAAGCCGCCAGAAAAAGAGAAAATCAGCGAAGGGTAATCTCTCTGGATATTTCAAAAAGGGCTCCCACGATCCGTATCAGTAACACAAGGAGGGGGGGCAGGTGTTTAAACAAAAAAAGAGGAGGCTATTGCACCAGGTAAGGCAAAAATTTAAGGGTACACTAAGTAGATCTCGTGGGATTAGGGAATTTTATATTACGAGAGAGGAACAGGGGAGTAGAGGGAGGGGTCTGGGGGAACTCCCAGCCAGGACCGGCCACCATTGGGAGAGAAAGTCCCTCTTCGCCTGCTGTCTTCGAAGAAGAATTAGAAATCCGCTGCGAAAGGATCCTGGGGGAAAAGAGAACAAAGCCGAATTACATCCTAATGGCGACTGAGCATGGAATTTCGAAATCAGAATCCAAGTCCGCGACAAATAAGTAAACTAAAGCATGCATGGGAATATAACTTATATGGGATGTTGAGCAAACGCTAAAAACATTCCTTCGGGTTGCCTCGCCTGGGAAGCGCCGGCAATCCAGTCCGCCCAAAGAGGACGATTCGGTCGAGATGAAGAAACTCATCACTACAGAATTTGTCCACTCCATCTGAGAGAATCAAAGCTTAAACAAAAACGAAGGAAGGGGTTCAAATGGCTAGAACGCACCAATCGACTCACCTTATCTCCATTGCCAAGGAAGGGGAAATAAGAGGAAAGAAATAACTCCAGCCAAAAGGAAATAGGGACTGGTTCTCTATAGAAGATAGCGCCGGGGAAAACCCCTCCTCCGGAGACTCGAATTACAACGGTCTACGCGATATTCTATTCGAGGGAAGAAGAAGAAGGAGAGCATTTTATCAAGGAAAAACTCACAACAAAAGTAGGAGGGGGGAGAAGAAGAGGGGTGATTCCCTGATAAGGCGGATCGGAGAGCAGATACAGAATCAAATACTCCCTACTCATTGTCGGCATAGGAGAGGGGATGGGATGAGGGAAAGCAGAATAGAGGAGAGACGTGAACCAGAAAAGACCGAGGTCGGTCAGCTAGTTACGTTTGATTAGTAGAAAAAAAGAACGGACTGGAAAGGGGGGTGTGCGGGGAACGGGAAAAGGGAAAAACCACATCAGGGGAGGGCGCTGTGGGGGGGCCTGTCAAAAATCTTCTTCTTTGATAGGGCCTCAGTTTAGACGAGTATGGGTGCATTATTGGAGAACTGAAAGCGTAGACCAGGGGGGAGGTGAGGAGAGGGGCAAGGACTCTGCAAGTCATGGACTCGCCGACTGAAGGAAAGAAGAGTGGGGGTGCTCAACAAAATCTAATTTATATCTCCTCCGAGACTGGAGTCTACTCGGGAGGATCCGGTGAAAGAGTAAGGGGAAGAACAGGGGCTATAGGAGCGAAATCTAAGGAGCAAACAGGCGGATTTCTCTTTATTTGTGAGAAGGTTCAAACCAAACGAACAGTGGAAAAGGGGGGGGATGAGGAGGTCAAGGGGATTACTGAGATACCGCCGTTTACGCCGGCTAAAATAATAAATACTCAAAAAGTGTGTCTTGGAAAAGGAAAAGAAGGTCCTGACTTGCAGAAGGAAAGAGAGAAATCTGTGGTAAAAGAGCGGCCAAAAATCCTCAATGATAACCGTCCGAGTCCCCGGGATCCAGAACTGTAGATGTCCTGACCCGTGATTCCCAGTTGAAAAAGGAGGGGAAGGAGAGAATTGGAATCGCGGCAAAAAAGAAAAGCAGTGCGTGCGGAGGTTCGAGCCGATCGGACAGTGTACAGAAGACGAGTCAAAAGGTCCGTTGGAAGCTTTAATTGCGGTCCGGGGAAGGAGGACAAAAAAAACGAGAATAACCACCGAGAAGGGGAGCTGTGAAAAAAAGGGGCGCGTAATTGGCACGGGTGGGAAGTATAAAACGGTGGAACAAACCGTGAATACGCACAAAAAGGGAAGTAACTGGGGAAAAAAAGGGAGCTAAACAGCGGGGAGTTCAGGTGCGGCAGGATAAAGGGTCGGAGGGGGAAGAATAAAGCGTCTGGGGGGGAGGGGGAGAGGGAGCGCGTCGGGAGGGGAGGTTAACACAGCAAAATAAAAAAAAGGTAATAAAAATTTGGGGAGGGGAAGGAACGGGGTCAAAAACGTCAGGGAAAATAAGGTACCAAAAAGAGGAAATATCAAGCTACTCAAGGGGGGAAGGGTGAAAAACCAATCAAGAAAGAGAAGTTGGAAAAAGAAGATCAGGTCTTCCTTCTGGGGGGACAGAAGAGGAGAGCAGAGGAGGATAAAACCAACTTCTTTGGGGAAACATGACTACGAACAGGGAGGGGGAGGAGGCGACTGATGTGGCTCCAGCCAGGAAAGGGGGCCTAAGCGGGAACAAAAATCACCCCGGGAGGAATACGCCTAAATCCCTTATTCTCTGGGACGGGGGAAATATCAAGGTTCGGACATCGGCAACGGGCTTATAAAAAAAAGGGGGACAGGAAGGGAAATAGGGCGACGAAAGAGGCGACCCCCGAAGTTACTAATAGTTTAACTCCAGTGCGGCACAAAGAGGGGGAGATTTAGCAACAGTAGGACTCCTTCGAAGTGGAGGGGGAGAGGGGAAAAAAAAGGGGGGGGGTAAAAAAGGGTCGCTAACGATCTAGGCCCTCTGGCGAACTATTACCGCCAGAAGACGCTCTTCAAAAAGCGCTTTGGGGGGGGGGACACACTCACGACCGTAGGAAGAGCGAGGACCAGGTGAAACAGGCGACGGGAGGGCTTCAGATGGGAGTCACGCACCCTACTCCGGGGGGACAAAAAGTCCAAAGGACCGGGGAGGGCGAAGGGGGGGGGTGGGGGTGAAAATCAGGGAAACCCCCGATGTCCCACTCACAAAACTTCCTCTCGAAAAAGGTCTCGACTGGAAAGAAAGGCCCGCCAACGAACACGGAAACGCAGTATAACAAGGGGGGAGAAGAGGGGCAATGCTTCAGACCGGGGAACATCATGGCGGGGGGACCTCCTCCAGCGGAATCGTTTTTTTGTTTGGAGTTAACATAAAATAGCGATGTGACACTGGGGGAACCCGACAATATACAAAGGGGAGAAAGGGGACTTAAAGACTTTCCTTGCCGAAGGACAGCGAAAGAGAGGGGGCGCTGTTGACGCTGAATGGGATATCGCTTAACCGACACCTAGACTTCCACACTAGTAGGGGGGGGAAGAGATTCGGTTGGGAAAGGGGAATCTACAACTGGAGGAGACAAAAAGATCAGTGGGTAAGGGGTGGCGAGGAGAAGGGCGGGAAGAGGTTCGTTGAGAACTGTGTCTAACTTTTTCTTTTTTGTCTGCCTGACCTCTACTCACCCCAGTAGAAAGGGGGAGGGGTCGAACACCTGCAAAGGTCCGCCGGGGAGGTGGGGGGAAAGGGAAGATGGTCTCTTAAAGACTTCTCCGTGTTAAGGGGGGGAGAGTCGGAGCCGCGTCCAACAGGTATGGCCCTAAGACAGTAAAGATGGTGTAACATCTGGGGTGTCAAAAGACCCCCGAGAAGAAGGGATGGTCAGGGCCAAAGGTTTTAGTCCAAGGGAAGAGGTTGAAAAGGAGGGTGGCGGGGCAAAACGGCAAGAGCGCGACTGCGAGTTCAAAAAGGGGTTCAAAAAGCATCGATTTCTATACGACGGCAGGAATGCTACCAAATAACTGAAAAGAACTGGGGAAAGGGGAGAGGGTCGGGTGCATAGACGGGAAAAGTAACTAGGGATCGTAGGCACCCATTTAACCCGCGTGAAATAGGGGTCTCAGCGCAATGTAAAGGCGTTTCCTGGATGGCCATCAGAAAAGGGGCCAAAACAGAGGAGGGCAGAAGAGTGTTTCGGACAAGAAAGGGGATAAAGATGTCGTTAGGAAAACGAAAATTTTTCCGGAGGGGGGGGCTCCCGGTCATTCCGAAGACGATAATCAGACCAAAAACATGTCAATCACAGAAGTCATGTATTGAAGGGAGGGGCTGATTCAAAAAAGGCGGCCAGCTATCCCAAGGAATGAACGGAGGAGAACGCAAGACGGAGAAAGTGAACCGCACGCGGGCAGTAGCGCTCGGGACTCCAAAGGGGGTTTCTCCTCGCGAGGATTCATCTCTGACGTGGGAAGGACAGGGATGGATCAACAGATCGGGGAGGGGGAAAGGGGGGAACCACGCCGGAGGGGTCATCTCTGTGACTGCGTCCTAAGTTTTTGTAACATATCGACCCTACTGCCTCCAGGATAAGGGGGGGGGAAAAAAAAGAAAAAAAAAGAGTTTATGAGGAAGGGGTGGATCGAGGGAGTGGGAAAGAAGCAAGAGCCGAAACTGTTCCTCGCAATACCCAAAGACGATTGGGACCGGATTCCCACGCAAAAAAGAGACTCCCAGGGGAAAACTCGCACGCGTGGGAACTGACCAGTCCCATAGTTGGTTGAATTCTAAAATTCTCTATTCAAGTTAGAAGGGGGTCCTAGGGTTTAGACGAACACGGGGGGAAGGAAAGCGACTGGGGGGGGAACGGCCGACGACAGGTGGTCGAAATCTTGCGTTCCGGCGACTTCTCCAGAAGCAGCAATATAACCGAAAAGAGAAAGACCTGTATCAGGGAAAAGAGGTGAGACGGACCGTCCCTCGTTCCCGACAAGGATCAGGGAAGAGAAAAAGGGTTATGTGACGTGTGGGAAACGCGACACACGAGGGAGTCAGCCACGGCGGATCAATTTCAAAAGCCTGCAGTAGAATTGGGAATCCTCTGTTTCCGGGCTTGGGAAAGGAAGGGACGATAGATGCCAAGGGGGAGATCGCAGCAAAAGAAAAAAGAAAGTCAGAGGGGACCGGAAAGAAAAAAAGTGGGGAGCGAAAGTAGAGCAGCCGGGAAGCAACTAGGTTAAAGCGTGCTAAACTGAACGAGAAGGGGCGCAGAAAAGTCGCCGGGGGTCCCCGTCAAAAAGGAAAGAGGAATCCGCCTGGAGAGGGAGAAGGGGGAAAGGGTTCCCCGAAGAGAAGGGGAGGATAAAAAAGTAGAGAGAAAAGGGAACTGAATCGGAGGCCGGAAAGAGCTCTAATATTGGAGTCTCTATTCTAGCTCGGGGGGGGGAGTGAATTGGAAGAATCTGAAGGAGGGATGGGGAAGGAGGGAGGCACTTGAAGAACGGGGGGGAGCCGTAAGGTACTCCCCCTTATAAGCTATATTATATGGAGATAAGACATCTCCATGGGAGAACAACACCAGCTCAGAGCGCTGCAGGACCAAGCGCAACACCGGTGGTGAAGGAGAAATTGAAGAACAAGAGGGAAAAAAGCGCAAGGGGGGGGGATCGAATGGCGCCCGCCTACCACGTACACACCTTTCTACCTCGGCGGAGGGGAAAGCTGGGAAAGCAATACTAGAACCGGGACCATAACCGAGGAAAAAGCGATGGCAATTAAAAACCAACTTGGCCGGAGCGCGAACAGGGAGCGTTGTGATCTGTATATCTCTGACGAGTCCGACGAGAGTGAAAATCTCTCGGGGGGGGAGGGGGAGAAAGAGATATGATTCACAGAGAGGCGACTGCGGTAGATAAAAAAAAAAGAAAAGGAAAGAGAAAAAAAAATGCCAAAGGTGAGGGTAAGACGAACAGTTGGGAACAATCGATCTCCGGAGCGTGCTGTCCCGGCGATGCGTCACTTAGAGAGACAACAAGAATAGGGGGTCAAGGGGAGGGGGAGTCTAGGGAAGGGGAGGCCATTTCCGAAACTTTCTGAAAACCGGTCGCTGGGGGACCGATGGTTCTGAAGAGCCTGACCACCTCTCGGGAATGGGGGGTTTTGAGAGTGCGAGAGGAAATGGGAGTTTGGACAAAAAACTGTAGATTCGAGGAGGGAGGAAAGCGAAGGAGCTATCATTGGGGAGACCGGACGCGGGGCCGGAGAGGGGGGCAGACGCGGCCATCCTTGCTTCTTTACCACCGTATAAGTCATAATAAATGAGTCGCGGGAGGGAAAGGGGGGAGAAAGGAGTAAGGGGACTTCCGTCACTGCGTGCGATTTTCGACCCTCCCTCTCAATCCACGGCATTCTGGTGAGAAAAGGGTGAAGAAGGTTTCAAAAAAAAAAAAAGAGGAGGAAGGGACGAAGGGGACTTAGAGGAAAGGGGGGACAGAGATAAAATACTGTTGCTACGCAAAAAAAACTTCTCTAACGGGTCGGGGTTTTTAATCAAATGGGGGAGGGAAGCCGAACTATAAGACATTGGGAGATAGAGGAAAGAAGAAGATACAATGCCTACGAAGGAGAGAAAAAGAGAGAACGCACTATGGCCGACCGGCATGCTTGATTCTCTGGGCATCTCATCTATTGCGCGCTTCAGAAATCCGGTACAGTTGAGGGGAAGTAGATCCGGAGCGGGGGAGGGAAACGGGAACAAGTCAACGAGGCCCCTTTTTCACATCGCTTGGAGGCGTGGGGGAGAGAGGGGGGATAAAAGAAAAAAAAACTACGAAGGGGCAGAACAAAGGAAGAGCAGGAGTTCCAAGAAAAAGTCGAGGGGTAATTGGCATGCCTTATAAACGGCTCCTGGCGAAGGATTAGAAAAAGCAGTCCAACAACCTGAAAGAGGAAGTTGAAAAAAATGAAGCTAAATTACTCAAGAAGTGGATTTCGAGGGGCGGGGGGAGGAGATTGGCCTTGGTAAGCATGCATTCTGGATTGAGGGGGGGCTATGCGGCGGGCAAATAAAGGGGGCGGAGTCTGGGCTCAGGGGGAAAAAGCAAGAGATAAAGAAGAACAGAAAGGCGGTCTATTCAAACGGGAGACGAAGGGCTCCTGTCACGTCTCATTTACGCCAAAAATGAAAGAAAGGAAAAGAGAAAGGTCACAAGGAAAAAAGGGGGACGACTTGGTTACCTACCCGCCTCCCGATCAAGTTTCTTAAAGAGAACGAATGCTAGAAAAGAGATGAAAAAAAAAGAGGAGAGGTCAAAAAAAACTTGAGTGAGTCAGAGAAAAGGAACTGCCCCGTTGGTGTCACGGGCAGTCGACTGTGTCGTTTTTGCAAGGCCGGGACCGAAAAGCAGGAAGGGATAAAACGAAGCAAGTCAAAGGAAAGAAGGATTCTAGTGGAAGGGTCGCCAGGAAGGGAGCACTGAGGACGATAGAAAGCAGGGGAAGGAAGAAAGAGGGAAAAAAGTAAAATAACGACCCTAATGACTACAGCGGGGGGGGGGCGAAAGCTCGCGGCCGCTGGTCCCCAAAAACTGGGGTCTGTGCACCGTTGGCTGGGGATTGCCGGAGGAAACCGAAGGAGGCCGTGGGGGGGAAGGAGAGGTGAAACGAGGGGGGAAAGAAGGTGTCTCATCCGAGGCCACTCTTCCACACTATGACCCCTACCATTGCACGGGATACTGGTCTATTCCAACACCGGCGCAGGGGGGGGGGGGGGGGGGGAAGCACAGAAAGCAGAGGACTGTGACCATCGCTGGCCCTTTGAACCCCCTAACGAGCTGTCTAGGAGAGAGGCGGGACTCACTAAGGGAATAGGAGGGGAAATCCCAAAACGGGAAACGGAACGGCCTGGAGAGAAGGATTCCCGTGTTTCCCGAAAAATTATCTCACTGACAGGAGGGGACCTATACGGGGTCGACGCGGTAATCGAAAGTTCGAACAAGGGGGAGAAAGCACTGGGCCGCGAAAAAAAAAGGGGGCAAAAAGGAGAACGAGGCAGAACGGGCGACCAGATTGCAGGGTTAGACCTCAATCGTCATACTTCGGGTTGCCTAGTTGCAAGAGGGCAGACAAAAAGAAGGGATACGAAAACAGGAAGGGGAGATAAGATGAAAGATGAGGGACGAAAGTAGGAGATCCGGAAGGGGGTCGAAACCTAGGTTATAAGTATTCGAGAAACCTATAGAGAAGGAAAAAACCACCGGGGGGGGGGGTATAAAAGAAAGAAAGATGAAGGTGCTTTGAGCGAAGCGATCACTAGGTCAATCCCCCCACCCAACCCTCGAAAATCTCAAACTATTTACTGGGACGGAGGCCGCGAAAGGGAAGGACGTTTCGGAAGCTTGGAGGGGGGTGGGGATGCCCTAGGGCCCATCTAATGCGTACAATCATATAGGACTTGTTCTGTCTAAAAAAGGCCTACTCGTCAGCTTGAATCTGTGAGCGGAAAATGCGTTCGCGTGGGAATGCGGATAGGGAGAGGAAGGAGGAGAAACGGCCTGGAGAAAGGAAAGGAACGGACGGAGGAGAGGGGAACAGTCGGGGGTCAGATGATCGCCCCCTTAGATCAGCTTCGACGGTTGTTGGAAGGATTGACCGGATTCTGGTAGGGAGGAAAAGCGGAAGAGCTCTGTAGAAAGGGGGATGTCATGTTTTCAACTGCAGGTCACAAAGGGCTTTGGGAGTGGTTCGTAACCAAAAGCGATTGAAGCAGGGGAAATAGGAGCCGGGACTGGGTCGAGACGGATTGGGGGGAAGGTAGTATCTGACCCGTCATGGACCAAGGTTTGAACAAGGAGAGGAGGGGCAGAACTTAGGAGGAAGACCAAGAAGGGGGTTCCAGAAAAAAAGGAGGACGCGAGATGCACTTTTCGTCCACGAGCCTTCATTAGGGGATGCCGCAGGTGCGAAGCTTCATTCTCTGAGACCTTTTTGAGAAAATAGAAACATTAGAAGAAGGGAGAAAAGGCAGAGGGGGAGAGACCCGGAAAAAAAGAGATTGGTATTTGACCGGGGCGGAGGGCTATCCAGGTGAAGTAACCTATTTAGTCCCCCGGCGAGAACATCATGGAGAAGGCAAAGACGGGGCAGTCTCATGGCATGGCTCAAGAAGGTTTGGGGGAAAAGAGAACGCTCGGATTGAAGAAATCGGTCGGGGGGGGCAGGGCAGGTATCGGGATCAATCTGAGAGTTGCGGGAAAGAAGGACTCCCCAGCGATGGGACTGGGAGAAATTCGACTCGTGTGGAAGAAAATGGAAACCAATGAGGCGGCCGAAAGATCCGCTAATAGAAAGTGGTATTAATTACGGTGAATCTGGGTATGGGCCGAGCCAACGAAGAAAATGAGAATTCACGAAGGCCCATACCGACAAAAAAAAAAGAGTTCATTATGCAAAACGCCGACATCCGCACACCGAGAACGCACACGTTTAGCTGCCCCTAGCGGGGAAAGAGAAGAATGCACCAGTGCAAGGGAAGGGTAAGCAAAGTGGTAAGGACACTTTGTCAAAGGAACAGAAAAACGGGTTGGGGGGGACCGGGACGCTCAGGTGGGCTCCGTAGTTTTTCCGGAACTACTTCTCACCCCTATAACGGAAATAGAAAAAGGGGAAAACCAGAAAGGCTAGGGGTCAAGGAAGGGGGGCCCTGGAGAAAGATCCGGCTCGAATCTAAAACCAAGGGGATGAGTGGGAACGCGAAAAATGATGCAGGGAAACACTGGATCACGGACACCATTCGGCCACCATGCAATAAGCTTTTCAACTCCCGGGGAGGAAAGTGAGAGGAGAAGGGCGGGGCCACCTGGGAAGGGAGTGGCGGTCGTCACTCAATAAGCCATTCGATTGGCAAAAAGCCCCATGTCGCCAGGAGAGCAGAGAGCACTGAGGGGATAGAAAAGAAAAGTTCCTCCTCTAAGCCGCGACAGTCCGCGTCCCAGAGTGTTCAACCGCTCCACCATCAAGGACAATCGCTGACAGGGACGGGGAGGAAATCAGAGATCGGGCAAGCAGGACCAATCGGGTTAGTAACAGGCTAGCCGAGTCAAATAAGTACTAGGTCATGGAGGCGATCGTCATGTTCTTTTTATCTCGAAAAGGGGAGCGGGGATGCCTTGCAAGCCGGAAAACGAAGAAAAACGTATAAGCAGAGCGTCGGAAGGAAGTCGCTCCTCAGAGCTAATCAAGGAGCACAAAGCAGCGGGTGGCAGTCGGGAACAAGACGAGGGGACAGGAAAAAAAAAAAGAACCAAACGCAAGACTGTTTTGACCGCTCTTCCGCAAAAAAGAGGGGAAAGCAGCCGGGATCTCCATAGAAAACAAACGGTCCCGCGCAGGGGGGACGAAGACGAGACAGAGGCTTACGGTACATCGGGAGAGCCGAGAATAATCGAAGGACCATGAAAGACTCCTGCGAGAGGGGTCATGAAGTTCGAACGAAGAACAGGTCTGAATGTTGGGGGTCGACTATTCAGAGTTTAAAAAGAAAAAAATAGAAAAGTACCAACGAGGGACAGGGGGAGAAGCTACAACAAAAACGAGGAGGAGGAAAAGGGATTATTCCGGCAAATCGAGAAGGACTCTCTGATAAACAATCAAAAGGGAAGCCCGGGGGTCGCGATCGAACAGTTGTCTAAGCGATACTACCGGAGACTTTGGAGGGGTAACGGAGCGAGGGCTCACGTGACCGAACAGTCGCTTGGAAGGCGGCAGGCGTCTGTACTTGTCCCGGGGGAGAACAGGGCGAATCCCGGCGCTGGGGTCACTAAGTGGGGGTTGTTGGGAGAGGAGCACTGGGGAAAACCCGCGGGGAGCGGTTGTTAACTGCTGTCGATTCCCAGGGATGTGGCGACCCTGGATGGGGGGATGCTGAGGGGGACTAGAAACGGGAAAGAGGATCCGGGGGGGGCGGTACGGGCTCGCCGGCTCGGAATACAGACGCGGCACGCGCCCTGCTCGGTCAGACACCCAATTTGAGAGAATCCATGCGTCCGAGTTACTTATTCAATCGGACGAGACGGGAAAAAGGGAATGTGTTTGGAAGGGCACTGCAGTGCGTCGGAGGTCGAAAACCGGCCTGCTCAGCGCCATTCGATCCTGCTGTTGAGGTTGGCACCCAGGAGAAGAGAGAGGGAGGTCGCAGGTGCGGAGGAGGGGGAACTGGGGGGTTAGCTATCAAGAAGTTGATAGAAGGAGCTAGGATATCGCCAATGTTGACCTCTAATGGGACTGTTGGTGGCCAGACATGGAAAGAAAGAGATACAGACCTAAAAATGAAGCTCCTTCGAATTGACACCGGAAGAATAAAGAGAGTGGGGGACGGGACGATGGGCAGGGAGCCGAAGGGAGGCAATATCGGGGGGAGTCTCTATCAAAAATAAAGACCTCCTTTCGTAGACGTTCGGGCGAAGGGGAAAGGACGGACATATTCCCTTAAAGACATGTTTCAACTTAGGGGATGTATCAGGGAAGGGAGGGCAGGATTAATGACGTAAACGGGGGAAGGGTGTCAGACGGAGAGGAAGCAATTCAACAACCTTCTTAATCAACGTGGAAGGGGGCGGAAAAAGCGACAGGGGGAAGTAGAGAAGAAGGTGAGAAACAACAACTGAGAGGACGGTCATGAAAAAGCTCATGCGGTTTCGGTTCGGAGGATGGTCGGGGACGTTCATTTCATCGTTCTGAGCTGGGAGGGGGGGGGGGTTGATATGGGGGGCGCGAGAGACTAGTTCAATGGGAGAAAGGGGGCACACAGTCCGATATCAAAGAAAAAGCATAAATGCGGGGAGAAGACACGGAATCCTGTAGCAGCCGTCCTTGAAAGCTTACAAATGAAAAAAAAAAAAAGGGAAATAGCAAGGTAAACAGAGATGGGACGCGGCGGGGAAGAACAGCTCCCAAGACTTGCACGACTGATATCACTCTAAAGAAGAGGTCCGAGCTAATAACCACTTTAAAAACTTTTGAGGGCAAGAGAGAGAGAACTTGAACGGATGCTGTAACGTGCTCGAAGGTTCTCCGCCGACCAGTTCCTAAGAGGCCGGGGAGATCAACCGCAGAAGAAAGGAAAGAAAGATGAGTCTAGGTCCGTGGGGAATCAAAGGACCTTCGGGTAAATCTTTCGCGTAAAATTAGAAACCAAGGGGAAGAGGGAATGGACGGGGAGCCGCAGATAGCGACCTCCAGAAGACTTCCGCCTGGGGGGGGGGGGGGGGGGGGGGGGGGGGGGGGGTGTGGGGGGGGGGGGGTGGGGGGGGGGGGGGGGGGGGGGGGGGGGGGGTGGGGGTTTTGTTTGGGGGGGGGGGGGGGGGGTTGGGGGGGGTAACTTTGGAGGGTCAACTTCTTTTCTTGGCAGCCCGATAACTGCGGAAAACTGCGACATTGGAGGGGGTCGGGGGAAATTCGGGGTTTCCATTACGCGCAGAGAACCGAAGGGGAAAAGGCACGAGGAAACGTCTATCCCTGCAACTTTCACCTAGAAGAGTCTTCAACGCGCTGGGTCCGACACAGCAAAAGTCGTCTCGGGAAAAGGAGGGTCCAGGTAACAAACCCAAGGAAGCGCGTGAGGGACGGGAAGCTGGACTCACTCCCCGACTATTCCTCTGCCGTGGGCACAAGGAAACCTTTTCCCCACCGAAGGATAGGAAGGGGGGGGAAGGAAGTCGAACCAAGGAGGGGTGAAAAATCACCCTGGACGCCGGCAATTACGCCGAAGTGCACCTATATTCCGTCTACAGGGTGACGAGTGGCAGAAGAAACAAAGAGAACAGGAAGGGAAAAGGAACTATCAAGCTAAGATCAGCGCGCCAGAGGTCCTTGGGTTTACGACATCCCAATTCGTGAATACTGCTATGAGGTACTAAATATCGGGGCACTAGAACAAGCGTAAGAAATAAGGAGATAAGGATCGGAGCTGTCCTGCCACTCAAGGAGAGAAAAAAAGACGGAGGGGCTCTTGCAGCAATGAAAGGGGGAATCGGATTCGAGACCGAACCTATCGAGGAAACACTGAGGAGGAGAATGGCTAGGTGTCTTTTAGCGGCTCCCAAGAGGGAGAGGAAAAGCGAAGAATATTTGAGCGAGAAGTGCGGCCAGGCAAGGAAGAGAGGCTAGACGGTCGGAAGGACTTTTTCCGTTTGGAGGGGCCCCCCCACCCCAGAAGTGCCAGGATAAGGCGTAAACATCGTCGAATTATCATGTAGGAGGTCCGAACACAGAAATTTCCACGGAGAGGGAACAGGCCGCTGGGAGGGGTAGAGGGAACAGGCGTTCGCAAGGGGGGAGCTTAACGAGGAGTGAAAGCTCGACTGCAGTATAGGAAAATAAGGTCGAAAGGGGGGAAAGGATGGGAGGGAAAAGCGGGGCTAGGTACCCCACCCTTCGATCCTAATTTAGGGCCTGAGGGAAGAAAAGGGCACCTGAGTCCGGGAGGGTTCCACAGCAGACACTCCGATCAGGGCACCTCTATTTGTAAAAGGGGGTAACGTGAACATCGAGGGCGCTTGTGGGAGGACACAAAAGCTTAATGCTCAGGTGACAAGAAGGGGGATCGGGGACTGTTATTACGTGCAAAGAGTGGCCTCCTTCATCTACCCTCAGGGAAGCCGTTTGAACATATAACCAAGGAAATGGCGGGTGGAGGTCCGAAGAGGCAGGTCTCAAAAGACCAGTGTGCCCCTAAAAAGGAACATAAAGAGATGGAGTTTCTCAAAAGATGTCGTCATTCGGTCATCTCATTCAGCCTCATCAGAATTGGTTAGAAGAGAACAGGGAGACGATGGACCCCCGTATATGAACACCGTACAGAGAGAAGTGAGGGTGAAAGGCGGAGTCGTTCTCATGGGATCGCGCCGCCTTTAGTAAACGATGGGAATAGGTCGGGAGAAAATAATCCAGAAGAACGTGAAAGAAAGCAGGGGGAAGTCTCATGGCTCTGGAAGAAATAAGTTTTTATCCTCGCTCGTGGGGCAGGCTCTTCTTTAGAGAGGAAGTAGAGGGGATCAACAGAGAGGAAAGGGAATCGTGGAACCACTGCTTCGCAAAGATCAGGGGGGGGAAGTTCTATTCATCTCATGGACAAGAGATGTGGACAGTACGGACGGAATAAGGCCCTTTAATCGAAATTGTTGAAGATGCGGTGGGCATATGACAAAAGACGACTCGATGCATCCGCTAGAAAAGAATCCTCCAAGAAAGAAGGCCATGAAACTTCAACCAGCAGGAAAGCATCAGCCGAAGACGAGAACACGCGGGGGGAGCTTGATGACAGTCCCTATCATGGTTTTTCTAATCTCTCTGGGAATGAAAAGGGGGCGCCGGGGTTGCCGAACTTTATACATTCATGAAAAACCAATAAAAAATGGAAGCCTGCCGCCAGGTGGTCGGCATTGACCGTCGTTGAAGGGACCCTTAATCCGGAAAAAGATACAAAATAAAAAAAAGGCCACAGGGAGGACGGGAGAGGCCGTCCCGGAGGAAAAAGGAATAACGAAGCGGAAATGGGGGAAAGTGAGTTGAACGCGAAGCAATCTATGACTATGGGGGCAGCCACGCGGATCAAGGACACCAAGTTCTGCCATCTACAGGGCGCGATCGGTATGTTGTAAGGTGAGAGAGCGTGAAACTGGGGAGTATAGGGAGGGGGGGAGGAAACAATACAAATTCGGGGAAAAAAGCACCATTGCGATATCAGGGAGCAGGCTTATTAAACGTTATCGGAGAATCATGCCCTCCGCACCTTCCGCATCGTCAGACGGGGGTGAACTCCTAAAAAAAAGAAGAATAAGAAAAAGTCAATGAGCGTGAAGGTTCGCCCTCAAAGAGAGGAAAAAAAAGGAATCGTCTTCCCCGGCGGCCGATTCGAATCATTGGAGGACATGATAAGTGAAGTCGATGGCTGGAGAGGCTCTCAGGAATGCTGGACTCGAATGCCGGGTGAACTAGCGGAAGAAAAAGAAGGAACCCCCTTAGACTCTCTTCAGGAGAGTTTCGCACCTTCCAGAGGTAAAAAAGGGCTCAAACGAAAAGCTCCGATGCAACAAAATCAAAAACCGGTGGGGTGGTACGGGCGGAATGACCTCACCAAGACACGCCGGGCGAGTGTCTCAACACAAAGAAACATCTCCCAAAAAAGAAGCGGACCTCGGGAGGCATGAGAAAGTCCGAGAACTCGGAACAACGATAAAAGCTCAGAGATCTCTGATGAACAAAGGTTGAGATCTCTAGTGGAAGGTTATCTGTCTATTCTCTCTAGTCCCTGACGACATTGGGGGGGCA
>Ga0179593_1437161_pt1 | contig 23144 bp, 39 predicted proteins | sample CZODoug2_1_08_16_FD_185931 | JGI IMG/M metagenome (GOLD analysis project Ga0179593, IMG submission 185931) | Vadose zone soil fungal communities from Angelo Coast Range Reserve, California, USA - CZODoug2_1_08_16fungal (PacBio error correction) | ecosystem: Environmental > Terrestrial > Soil >...
GGAAAACAGGGGGCCACCGCAAAAAAAACAGCTTGGAGTACTTAAGTACAGACGACACCAAGGGCACACGTTTTGGGAACGAAGGGAAGGGGGAGTTGAAAGGGGAAAGGAGACATTGAAAAGAGCTCATGATGGAGCTGAGCTCAAACTGGGGAGGGACGGGATGGGCCCCGACCTATTGAGGGGGGGAGGGGGGGGGAAGGGGGGAAAGGGAAAGGTCAAACAGTACGCAAACATGAAACGTTGAGACGGTGATTCCCCACCAGCGAAAAAAGGGAGTGAACGGAAAAAAGGAATCAAAGGAAAAAAAAAAAAGGCAAAAAAAACAAGCTCTCGCAGGGGGGGTGTCCCGGTTGCGATCGATTTAAAAGTGTTGAAAAAAAACGCCAGAGAGACTGTTCGCGAAGAGGGGGGGAGAAGGCGAAAAAGGGAGAAGTTCGGAAGGAAGGAACATCAAGAGGCAAAGGGAAAAAAGGCCAACTAATCCGATCTCACACAAAAAAAAAACTAAGGGAGAGGGTAATTACTAGGAAAGGAAAAGAAGTTAGACCGAGTTGTCTGAAAGCGCTCATGCAGAGGAATCTTTACTAAAAAAGGGAAATGAGAACTGGGAACAAGAAACCAGTCATCCGAAACCAACCCCAGGGATTTGGTACCAATCACAAAAAAAGACTATCAAAAGAAGGAGGAGGGGAAAAGAGGGACAACCGGCGGTCGCACTCCCCGGGGGCTGTTTTTGTAAACTGGAAAAATTCCGATTGGTGGGGGAGAAAAATTGGAAAAAGGGCATGGGGGGGGAAATAAAAAGAAAGTCACCTTTAAACGTTTGGTGTAAAGGGGGAAAAGGGACCCAAAAAAGCAAAGGAACGAGAGGAAACTCGTATAGCAACATTTCGCGCAAATGAATCATCCGAGAATTCCTCAAGGGGGGGGGAGGGGGAAAAAAGAAAGAGAAAAAAAACACTTCAAACAAGCCCAGGGGAAAAAAAGCCAGCCACGAGTGGAAGACGGAGCTACGAGAAGGGAGGAGAATGCAAATCAAGGGGAATCAGGTGCAAGTTGGGAAATGGGGGACGGGAAAGGAATTGGTTGGAGGAGGGGGACGAAGAAAAACAAGCTCGAGGGTAAAATTCAAAGGGAAAAATCGGAGGAGATAAAGAAAACAAAATCCGGGCACTAAAGAAAACAGAGGGGAAAAATGAACAAAACCGAAATGTGTTTGGTGCACGAAATTGGATGGGGGGGGGGGGGGAGAGGAACCAAACAAGAGGAAGAGGGGGTAATAGGTTGACTGAAAAACACCAGGGTGGTTGCGAAATTCTGATAGAAATAAAAAAAGAAAACTTCCTAGCGACCCCTCAAGAAGGGGGGATGGATTGGGGGGAAACCCAAATCAAAGCCAGCGTGGCTGGCTTAATAGGGGGTTACGCCCGGGAAAAGAAAATAAAAGGGGGGCCAAAAGGAGGAAAATGAAGGAACAAAAGGCTTCGTTCTCTTTCTCGCACGGGGAAGAGGTAACTGTGACTGGTCAAATTAAAAACTTGATGGGGGAAGGAGGATATAACAAAAAAACAGATACAGCGCCACCCCATCCACCAAAGGTTGGGCTTCTTAGAATCAGGGGAACGGGATGTGTGGGGAATTTTGGGACAAACCATATCTGAAGGGGCAAAAATTACACAACGGCGCTGGGGGTTGGAGAGGAAACAAATAAAACGAACTCGGTTGCTGGAAAGGAGAAACCAAGACGTGGGTGGAAAAAACCAAACGGAAGAGTGTGCGGACGGGGTAAGGGGAGAGGAAATAGGGGCCTGTCAGGGGGGAGCTACCGGGCTCACCGCGAATCGGGGCCGGGGGGAGATAAAAATTGGAAAAAAGGGGGGGGAGAAGAAAAAAGGAAAGGGAGAGATAGACATCAAAAACCAAAAAACAACTGTCAAAAAACTGAGGAACGGATCCACGAAACTCTGCAGGAAGCGCCAAGAAAAAAGCAGGAATGAAGAAAAATAAAAAGTGATAAAACTAATCCGGAAGACCGGCAAAGGAAGCCAATGAGAGCCCGTGTTGGAAAGTGAAAAAACGAGAGGGAGGAAGAAGCTCAGCAAACAATAAAGACCCTAGGGTGACAAAGAGGCGAAAAGTCAAGGGGGGGAGGGGGCCCAACGAGAACCACACTTTAGGAGCACGTTAACCCGGTGATGGGAAAACTAATGGGGAAGTAGATGAAAAGGGTCTTGCACAGGAAAGGGGGGGGAGGGGGGGTGTAGAAAAAGGTGTGGTAAAGGCCAAAACGTAACGTTTGTGCAACAAAGAAAAGGAAAAAAGGTCGAAGAAGAAGAAATAACACGCCAAAGGTCAGAAAGTCGCGTGTAAAGACAAACCTGGGAGGGACTGTGGAGGGGGGGGGGGAAAACCGATGGGGTGGGCACCCGAGGAAAAAAGGTGTTTGGAAAGGACCGAAAAAAAAAACAAATGGACAAAAAGCAAGGTGTTGAGCCCCCCTGGATCCAAAAGAAAAGGAGACGGGAAAAAAAAGGGAAGAAGAAAGGAAAGGGAAAAGGAAACCGATAAAAGTAGTGCAATTAAAGAACAAACGGAAAAAGGCGGAAGATCACAACTATAGGCCACGCTCGAGGGCTTTCATTCATAAACCCACGAAGAAAAAATCGAAGACTGGATGTAAAAAAATCGACCACGGGGTTGGCGGGAAAGAAACAAAAATGGGAAAAAGTAAAACAAACAGAGGTCAACCAATAAAAAACAAAAAACAGGAAGGTATGGATGAGAAAAAGGGAGGAAGGTGTAATACAGCCTCGAAAAGAAAGGGGTCGAACCTGGCTCGGATCTTGAAAAGATCTTAATAGGAAAAAGGCAGAAATTGATTGATTGGAAGGGAGGGGAAAGAGGAGGAAGAAAAGAAGAGAAAAGTGGGGGCAAAACAACCTGGGGTGGTTTGAATACTAGGAATGAACATCATCTCAAGAGAAAGGTGGCTCAAGTCTGACAGCAAAAAAAAGGGGCGGAGGGATGATAGGAGAAGAATTTGACTGGGTGGGGGAATGGCACTGGGTAAATCGGGGGGCAAGTTTTTCTCGAAAAAAAAATCTCGCAGGCAACAGGGGCAGAAAAAAAAAGACCAAAGTATAGGGAACCCGCCGCACTAAGTAGGGAAGGTTCGCTGACCAATTTGGTTCAAAACTGCAGGTACATGCATGCAGACACCAAGGAGGGGGACCGAGGGGACGAACAGCGGTCAATTCTTGGATAAGTTCTAACGCAAAAAAGAAAAGGGAGAAAAAAAACAGGACAGAAAAGAAGGGTGGGGGAAAAAATCAGAAAGAAAATGTGTTTGTGGACCTTGATTGGAAACTGAATGGAGAAAAACGAGAAGGAGGGGAAAGCGCTGCAGCAGATGCCGGTGAGGGGCCAAAAAAATCCAGGGAAAAGAAAGAAAAAAAGCTGCTCGTGGGAGAAACACCTAACTTTAGGGAACAAAGTGTTAATTGACACAAAGGAAAACTGGGTCCGCCGGACGATCGGTAAAGCGAGGAAGTGAATGAGCGGGTGAGGGAAACTCATACATCCCGACTGAGGGTGTCAGGGGAACCGAAAGACCACCGTGGATGAAGGCCCGACAAGACGTAAAGAAGAAGAAAAACGGTCAATACTCCAAAGACTAAGAACGGGGTGAGTGAAACTGTCAGAGTGACCCCTCAACGATGAAAATAAACATGAAAAAAGAACCAAACCGAAGACGAAATCACAGACAGGGGGGTAAACAAGGAAGGGAGGGGAGGGGGGGTCACGCGGACACGACGATCCGGGGTTGGTGGAGAGACAAAAAAACTCAGGCGGTCCTAAGAATCTAAAAAGGGGGAGGGGGTGGAGTCCAAGGGGAAATGAAAAAAAAATTTGGACAAAAACAAAATTTGGATTTTAGAGAAACCGTCAAGGGTAAGGCTGAACCGTTGGGTCTTGGGGGGGGGGTCTGAGGGGGGAGAGGAGGCCGAGACAAAAAAAAATCCGTTTGCGAAAAAAAAATCACCCGGGCCCGAAACCAAAGGAGAAACTTCAAGTGGGGGGGTTAAGACTACAAAAAAAAGGGAGGAAGAGGAGCGCGGAAGTAAAACATCCAGAAAAAAATCTGAAGGGGACTTTGTAACCTTTGGGATAGTGGAGGAAAGCGGTTCCGGGGGGAGGAAAAATGGGGAGCACGAGGAGAGGGGGGGAAAACTCAAACTTCAGTGAAAAAAAGGAGGCCTCGCGCACCGGCCAATAGTGAAAAAAAGGGGAACCTTCCCAACTAGTGAAATGCGAGGGGGTACAGGGGTTAAAGGGAGTCGCGCCAAAAAAGGCAATTAGGGATCGGAAAGTGTATAGGTTGGAAAAAAGAAAAAGGCTTCCGCAAGGGAACTTGTCAGGGGGGACCAAAACGGGGAGCTGGGTCATGGGCTACCAAACAGGAGGGGTTGGGGAAAAAAACAAAAGTAACGAAAGGGCGGCCGAGCCAGGGGTTCCCAAAAAAAGAAAGGAAAAAGTGTCGAACACAGAAAAACTCTTCCCTTGACGGATGATAAAAAGCCCCAGCCAAGGTGGAAAGGAGGGGGGGCAGTGGGGGGGGAGTGTCAAATGGATAAGCCATTGAACTGAAGAGAATACGGGACTCTTGAAAAATAAAAACTGCTGGGAGAGCCGTGGCGGCCAGCGCCTCACAAAAAAGGGATAGGGCAGGAGGGGGTAGAAGCCAACCGAACACAAAGAGTGGACAGAAGTGTAGTATGACCACGATCGAAAAAATGTACACCAAGAAACGGAAGGGGGGAAAGAAAAAAAGAAAAACACCCTAAAGCTGACTAATCCCAACATTACAGGTGAAGAGAAAAAGGTTGGGTGCGACCAACGCAAATATAATACTAAAAGGTTACGTGTGTGTCATCAGGAGGGGAGGGTAGATTGGATCACCAGGGAAAAAAAGGTCAGGGAAGAATAGAGTTCTGAGAAGAGACACCAAGACAAAATAAAAGAGATCGCAACAAACAACGGTAGTGAAGTAAAGAGAATAGGGAGGCGAAAGAAAAAGAGAAAAGGGGGGGACTGGCACGACGGGTGGGGGAAAAAAGATTAATGTCTGTGAAAAAAATCCACTACCGCCCCATGACGATCCAAATTCGCACGAAAACCGAAGAGGGGGGAAAAAAGAAAAGATGGGGCGTTGGTAACGTCATAAAAAAGGCCTAGCAACATGCAGAAACGAAGGGAGGGGAGGAGAAGCACCAAATGCACCACAAAAAATGGGGAAAAAGGGTTTGTCCGAATGATCAAAAAATGAAGGAGGGGGGGGGTTGAAAATTGCATTAAAAAATGGTACCGACAAAAAGGAAGATGGGGGGGCGCCCGAGTCACCAGCGTGTGAACGGAAAGGTCCTAAAATAAACGAATCGCTTGGGATACCCAGATCAGCAGGGGCCATCAAAAAACAGGGGGGTGTCATCGAGAATACTGAGGGGGTATAAAGGGGAAAGAGAGAGTGAGAAAATTTAAAAAAATTGAAAAAATAAAAGGACCTTACCTTACTTAGTTAAGAGAAATGGAACACGAGCGTGAAATGGGGGGAAAAAGAGAAAGGATCCTTGGAAAAAAAATTCCTGTAAACAACTGCAATTCCGCTAAGACAACAGCCAGATGAGAAAAGCCGAAAAAAGTGAGGTTGGCTATAGCTATCAAGGCACAACCAGAAAACACTCCTCAAACGGAAGCCCAGCCAGAAGGGGGGAAAGGGGAGAGAAAAAAAAGGGACCGAAGCCATAGTTTACGAAGAAAAAAAAAGAACGTGAAAAAACGTAAAAGAAAGAAATCCGGGAAATAAAGCAAAAAAAAGAAAGGGCCTCCCATCCTTGCAAAGTTTGGGTCCCAAGGCACGAACGGAATTTGGGAGAGGACCATCTGAACGCCCGACAGGGAAAATCAGAGGCAAGCCAAGGGACGCGGCAAAGATCAACGAGGAAAAGGGACCTAAGAAGGAGGAAGAGGGGAAATTTACTTAGCAAAACAAAACGGGTCCTCTAATCTCCCCAAGAATCAAAAAGGAAAAAGAAAACGGGTTCTCGAGGGGAAAGAAGGGGGGGGAAAAAAGGGGGGGAAGAAAACGTGGGGACCTCAAAGTAGCTTAGGGGCCGACTCTGGGGGGGGGGGGGAAGAGAACACCACAGAAAAAAAAGAGGTAGGGAAGCAACGGGAAAGAACACTCAAAAGAAAAAGACTTTTTTTGGGAAATACGCGTTTTAACTCAAGGTATTCGGCATCAAGGGTGGGAGAAAAGGGGGGGGGGGCACCGAAAAAAAATTTCCAAGGAATCGGGCAAGATCCTTTTACTAGGGCAAAGAGGTTAACCTTGGGGTCTAACCCTCTGCAAAGGACAAGTCAAACGGGGCAACTAATTGTTCACAAAGGGGGGGACGAAATGGAACCTAAAAAAAACCGTGAAAGGAACTGTCCCGAAAACAAGGATCGGAAAGACAAAAGCGGAGAAAGCGAGGGGCAATGAAGGGAAAAGCACTGGGAATGGGCCCAATACCAATTTAAGCCAACTGAACGGAGGGCCGGAGTACTATAAAGGTTCGGAGAGGAACTTTGGGGGGAAGAACCAAACTTCCAAAAAAAAAATTCTCGAACTGGGGCCGGGAAAAATTGGAGGTACAGCAACACTTCTAAAATGAGGTAGGAAAAAAGGCGTCATTGACGAATGTCGGAAAAATAAAAATCAGGAATTGAAGTGCAGGGGAATGAAGTGGGGAAAAAGAAAGGAATACCAGCCTTTTTGAAAAGGGGCCTAGCAAAGCACCCAACGAAACACACCTTGTCCCCCCAGTAATAAATGCCGAAAAAGAGGGATTGTTCCGTAGTCTGATGGAGGAAAAGTAAATGGGTAAAGTTGTAATCATTGAAAATGTTTACTTAAATGTAAACATATGGTTGTACGTGCAAGGTACAAGGGGAATAAAAAAGAGAAGGAAATAATGGTTATCAAAAAACCTGTATGAAAGGGAAAAAAATGGAGGTGAGGGGAACCAAAACCCAGAAGAAAAGGTGTAACTGGAGAAAAGGGAGCAGGGAGGAAAAAAAACTTAATCACGGGGGAAACACAGTAAAGGAATGTCGGAAACACCAAAAAAAACCTGGGGGGGAAGCAGAAAAATCATAAAAAAAAAAAGGAAAAGAGTAAGACCAAAAAGGTCATAAGGCAGCTCTATTCCGTATACACGGAGCAGCAACAAAAAAAGGAGCAAGAGGTGAACGTAAAAAAGTTACTTAAAAAAGAGATAATAACAAGAAACAAGTTGATGGAAAATGTGGCCATCCAAAAATGCGCTTGTGGGAAAAGAACTGGGCAAAACCTGAAGAGATTTCGGGGAGCTGAAAAAAAAAGAGAAAGGAAGCAAACGTCCTTATTGGGGTGCGCGCCCATAAAAAAAAAGGAAAAAAAAAAAGGTTGGAGTTGGGGGGGGGGTTACTGTGGGGGGAGAGGAGAGGGGAGAAAAAGAACATCTATGTATCAAAAAATCATGAGAGGACCAAAAACGGGGGGAATGGGGGATAAAAAGCAGCAACTGAGTTGGAAAAAAAAAAGTGCAGGGAAGGGGGGTAGCAATCATCTTTAAACACATTGGAGACTGATAAAAAGGAACATCGGCAAAAAAGGGAAAGAGAAGAAAAAGAAAGTTGGCTTTCAAAGGCAATCAAACAATAAATTCCCTGAACTGGCAAGAAGGGGGAAAGGGCGGGGCACGAAAGGAAAGGCAGGGAAAAGAAAAATTACCAGAAAAATAGAGGAGGCCAAAAAAAATTTATGAAACCCGAGTCGACGTCGGTGGTAAAGAAAAGCAGGGGGGGAAGAAAGAGCGTGGTCTTTCAAATCCAAAAAAACCAAACCTGGGGGCCGGGCCGAGCAGCACAAAAAGAAGGGTGAAAGTAGAGAAAAGAAACTTTCTATCAAAAAACTAACCAAGAACTAGAGAGGGGCGTCCACTGTCAGTTTTACTAGGGGGGCAGGAAAAAGTCCAGATATACCCACGCTTCAGGAAAAGTCAGCTTAACCGTTGTTTTGTGGGACCGGGAAATCACCCGCAGTGTCGATAAAAAAAAAGGAACGGGGGAAGGGGAGTCAACCGGTACTGGCCGGGGTCCAAAATATTATCATCGTGGACTGGAATAAAAAGGGTTTTCAAGCTGGGATCACAGTCAAAAAAGAGAAAGGATAGGGGGGAAGTCACGGTAAGATTTTACTGAAACAAAAAGATGGCACAAAGGGACCGCATGAAAGAAAACCAAAGACATCCACTACAAAACTGAGAAAGGGAGGGGGGGAAGGGGGAAAAAAAGTCTGTAATGGCTCAACGAAACCAGACGGTCTGGGTGCTCTCAAAAAGTTGGGAAAAGTAAAAGAAAAGAAAGTAATAAAGTGGGGATGAAAGAAAGAAAAAAAATGGGGGGGAAAAAATTTCAGGGAAACGACCCTGGGAACATTTAGTGGTGGTGCTTAAAATCCAAATAAGGAAAGAGGACACCACTAAAGGGGGAGGGGGAAAAGAGAACAAGGGAAAGGTAGCATCAATTCTATACTCCCTCGGGAAGACTTTTCCCCCCAGAGGCGTACGAGAGAGGGGGTGAGGGGGAGTAAGCAGAAAAAGATTGCAAAAAGGAAGAGGGAGGTGCATGGTTGAACCAAAATGGGAAAAATTACCAGGAAATCTTTCGAGGGAAGTTTGCGAAAAAGGAAAGAAAGTGTAGAAGAAAAAAGGGACGTTTGAAGGGGGGGGAAGAAGAGGGGAAAACCACCGCAAAACGTGGTAGTCAATTTTGCGGAGTTAAAGGCCACCTGGGGACAAGAGGGCGGATAGGGGAGTGAGGGAAGGAAAGGAAGGGGGGTTGGGGGGGGGGGGAAGACAAAAGGTACATCACTTACCGTCAAGGACAAATTGTGATCCGCGTGGGGTCGCAAGGAAAAAAAAAATTGAAACAGAATGTTAAACGAAAGGGATAAGAGCCTTAAACAAGGAAAGAAAGGGGAAGGGTCTGGAACAAAATCACTTGGCAGCGCTGGACAGGCAATCAACTTCCGAAAAGAAGGAAGGGGCGTGGAGGTAAATTACTCAATCAAAAAGGAGGGAAAAACAGGGGAGGGAAAAGAGAGGAAAGGGAATTCCGTGACAAGTCAGTACGGGAATCCTCTCTCCAACGCCCTGTGAACGGGCGAATAAACACTATTGAAAAAAAAAAAGAAGGAGGGACGTTGAGGGTAAACCCCAAAAAGAAGGAACTAAAAAAAGAAAGGAAGGGCTTGGAAAAAACCTCCAAAAAACCAAGCATTGGCCAACGCCGTGGAAAACGAATGATGCAAAAAAAGGGGGGGGGGAAAGGGAAAAGAACAGAGCACCGGCCTGTTATAGAGGGGGAGAACTGGGGGTGCGGGGAAAGGGATTGGGTGTGGAAACACAAAAAATAAAAAAAAAATCATACGAGGACTAGCTTCAAAACAACAACGGGAAGGGAGGGGGGGAAGGGTCAGGACTATATATTTGTCCTGCCCGTTCAAATGCTCTTTCAAGTCCCAACTCAAAGAAAGAACGTCAGAAGAACCACGACGGGAGAAAAGAAAGGGAGGGGGTGGGCAATATCAACCCCCAATGCGAAAGGGGAGCGGGAAACACTTAAAAGAAAAGAAGCAGCAAGTGGAGGGTGGGGGGGGAGAAGAGCGAAAGGTGTGGAACAGAAATGGTAAACTTGTGGGGCACCTAAAAAGCAAACCAAAAAGGCAAAGAGACACCGCCTGAAAAGCTTTTGTGTTCCGTAAAAGGAAATAACGACCAACAAAGAGCATGGTTATAAAAGGCCTGCGGAGCAAGAAACATTTCAGGAATCCGGTCACTCTAGGAAAAGGAAGATTAGGCCAAAACAAAAATGTAAAAAAACCCGCGGGAAAAATGATTAGATAATCCAACGGAAGTGTCGGGCGCGATGACGAGGCAACAGGGGAGGGGAAGAGGAAAAGGAGCTTCGACTTGAAAGAAACAAAATGTAGGGGGGGGAATCCACGAGGAAAAAGCAAAACGGAAGGGGAACCAAACAAAGAAGGGGACAAAAAAAAAGCACATCGCACTACTCCCAATGCCCATAGGTGGCAAACGAAAAGGGGGAAAGTCTGGGACAATGCGCCAAAAAGGGGGAGGAGGGGGGAAAAAGGGGGAAAACTGTAAGATTGTAGGGGGAAATCGTACAGCAAACGAAAAAGGGGGGGAACCAGCCCACATCCCGGTCGGCAAGGGGGGAAAACAACCAAAAGACATAACGAAAGCATTAAATCTTGAAAAAGTTAGAGAAAACTGATCAGAAACGGACAGGACACCAGAATCTGTTTGAAAGAGGGGAAAAGGGCTAAAAACTTCAATGTTCAGGAAACGGTAAGTGGGCCTGGCGGGGAGAGTACAGCCACCAAAAAAAGAAAAAGAATGGGGGGGAACGACGGGGAAAGGTGGTTCACAACCAAGAAGGGGGGGACCAAAATTGGGGTCCCGAAAACAAAAAAAACAAAGTAACCAAAGAATCGGAGTGATAAAAAACGAGGCTGTAGAAAAAGACCTAACGAAGGCCGTAATACAAAGCTCGCACAGAAGTGGGGGGGGGAAAAAAGAGAGGAGGAAGGGGGTTAGCGGTACTCCTGGCATCTCGGAGTGCACGGGGGGAAAAAAAGAGGGTAAAAACGTTACAAAAAAAAAACCAAAAAAACCAAAAAGAACGAAGCATATCCAGGCCCGATGTCCTCTCCAACAGGGAAAGAAAAACCAGACTTGGGGGGAAAAAGTCGAGAACTAAAAGGATGGGAGAGCTCCCTCAAACATAAGGATGACGACCGAAAACGATCAATAGGTAGAAAGGGGAGGAAACAAGACATTTTAATGGGGACCTAAGCAAAATGATCAGGTTGGGAGAAGCAAAGAGGGACCGAACTCGGAGGAAGCAGGGGGGAAAGGGGAATCTACCAATAGTAAAAACCTCCCTCTATATTACCACCGGGTTTAGAAAAAGGAAAAAAACGAAAAGAGGGGGAAGAAGAGGGTAAAAAAAAATTCCAAGAAGAATTGCTCATAAAATACTGGCCCAATAGTTCTGCTTTAAACGACAAGAAAAAACTGGGGAATGGGACTGGTAAAGGAACAGACCGGATAGAGGGAACGGGAAGGTCTGGTCAACCCTTATAATTAGAATTTGGAAAAGAACAGGGGGGAGAAGAAAAGGGGGTGGATGCACAGGCGTCCTGTGAAAAAAAAAAACGAGCCTCCACTGTGAAGGAAGAGATGAAAGGTTAGGAGGCAAGTAGGAGAGGGAGGAGGGGAACCAATCCGTATTTCGAGGAAGTGCAACCGGGGAAATGGCAAGCAGAGAAACTGTGGGTTGTAACAGGATGGTCAATAGGGTAAAAAAAAAAAGGCAGTAAACCCAAAGAAAAAACCAAAAAACAGCAAGTGCCTCCGAGGGGGGGGACAAGCAAAAAAGCAAAAAAACATCAAAAAAAAAAAAAAAAGACGACCAAATTACCCTTAGAAAGCCTATTCGAGAGGAGCAAACATGAAAAAAAAAAAAAACAAGAAAAAATTCGTAAAACCTCATGAGCAAAAAAAAAAGGGGGGCAGCAATCACGCAATAAAAACATCAAATTACCATGAGGGGGAGGGCAAAAAAAACGATAGAGTGAAGGATGATGGGAAAACCTAAAGCTTTATACGACGGATAAAACAGCGACTTCTCTACACCAAAAAAATGGAGTAATGAAATTTTGGGGGAAAAAAGTAACATACCCACCGCTACCAACGAGGTGGCGAATGCTAGCCTATTGAATTGGTCCCCTATCGCACTGGGTCTTGGGAAAAGGAACAAACCGATCAAAACGGCGCGCACCGAGTTGGGAGGTTGGGTGGGGGTAATGTGAAGAGGAAAAAAGTCGATTCACAATCTAGGGACATAATCGAGGCACAACGGGTTTTAACATTGATAGAAGGGGCTCAAACATGTTTAAGAAAAAGGGGTCTTTATCTCAGGAAAGAAAAACTACAAGTGGCTAGAAAAGAGGTAAAGACGGACAAATTCTCTTGCAGCCCTAAAACAGACCAGGTAATAGGGCCCGAAGAATAGAAAACACAACAAGACCGTGGAAATGCTTAGTGCAAAGGCGCAAAACATTTCGCGGGGGCCGGTAAAAGATGCGGCACCCCAGAGGGAAACCATCAAGGGCAACGGAAAAATTGCAAGACAGAATGGAGCCACGATCCAACAATGTTAATTTCCCATATTGAGGAAGGTGGGCGGGACGGTACAAGGCCGAAAGCGGGAGACGCACGAGCTGCATGGGAACTAGGAGGTTGTGTCCACCATTGTGAAGAAACTCTGTGGCAATAAAAGGAACAATCCTAAGGAGGGACAGGTGGGATGAAAGGAAAAAAAAGTACACTCATCACCGCTTGGGGAAACATATTTAACGAACAGGGGGTGGGGGGGGAGGGGAAACTTACAACGGACAAGTTGTTTAAACAAATCAGGTGGTCAGGGTCAACGGGACACATGTACCGGGGGTTGCCCCTTGCCAATCGTAACGGAGACAAAAGCTCAAGGAGCGGGAGAGGACAAAAGGCCGGAGCAGATACAGGCGGTTAAAGAAAGTGAAGGTACGGGAACTCCAAAACATCAAAGTACCATGGGGGAAAAGGGATCCCCGTAAGGGAAGTTGGTTCACAAAAAAAAGGAGTGGATGCAAGTAGAACGCGTCCAGGAGGTAGGGGGGGGGGGATCAGTCTAAAGCAATTCGTTGTTACAAAAACATCGTTTGGTCGTGAGAATAAAAAATCTGGGGGGGGGAAAAAACCAAGTGCAGGTTTCAGAAAGAAACCCAAGGCAAGGAGGGCCGGGGGACGGCAGGATTGTCTTTTGGCTTTTTCACCGAAGGACACTAAGGACCATGGAAAAAACTGGAAGGACTACGAAAAGAAGAAATTGGTCAACACCGTTCACAAGGAGAAGGGGGAAATTGCGACTCCGACGTACGGGCTTCCTCAACACAACTAAAAAAACGGAGCGAAAGGGGGACAAACGACAGACCTAGGAGCGCAGCTCAAAACAAAAATTTGTATCTGCAAATAGGGGGTCTTCCTGGGGAGGGGAAGACAGTTTAAAAACAAGACCAGGGGAGAAAAGGCCCCCGGAAGGCGGCGTTCGGGATCGCCAACTGACCGAGGAGGGTGGAGGAGTGCCAATATGGGCCGCTTTTTGCCCGAAAATGGCGCGACGGGGGGAGGAGGGTGACTCAGGAGAAAGGCCTGGGGGAAAGCAAAAGGGGAAAAAAACGGATGTGCTTCGGGGGCAGACGCATACTATGAACATGGGAGAAGAAAAGGGAAGGGAGGGGGAACGGCCGACAGAGGAGGCCCCCGGCCAAAGGCGGGTTGGGGGTCACTTTTAGTAGTCTCTCCACGAGGCAAACTATTAGAGAATGTCGCAAGAGCTGCTACAGGGGGAAAAAGAAGGAGAGCCCCGCAAGATAGGGGGGGGGGGTCCAGAACCAAACAAAGGGAAGCCGAGGGAAAATTGTCAATGACGCTTGGAAAACACCCGGGTGGACAACCGGTCATTAAAAAAAAACAAGGGACCCAATGAAGGACGCCGGTCCCGTCGTGAGCGACTAATGCAATAAAAAAAAGATGGTTTTATACCCCCCAATGCAGAAAAGTCTCGAGGCAGAAGAAAGGGAAAAAAAATGTCAGGGGGGGAAAACCACAACGAAACTAAAACAAACCCCCGCGGACAAAAAAAGAGGAGATAAGAAAGAAGAGAAATCAACAAAACCTCTCCTCTCTTCATAGACTTCCTAGCTGGCTGTCAAGAAAGGGAAGGGGGGGGAAGTAACCAGACACGGTTCCCACTGCGTGAGCAACCTAAAAAAAAACACTTAGGAAGAAGAGATGGGCAGTGGGGAAAAGAGAAAAAAGTCGAGAGCAAGTAACGCGAGTAACACTCCTACTGTCTCCTACCGGGTGGGACTGTGTGGGGGGGGGGAAGGATCAGGGGGGGGAATCACTCTGGGGGAAAAAAAAGAACGCCTTTAGTGGGGTTGAAGACAAAAGGAAGAAAAACGTGAGCAACACGTGACCTTTGGGAACTGATCATAAACGAAACCAAACATCCGGTGTGACTAGATAAAAGAGGGAAAGACAGAAGAAAACAGCATTGATGGGGGGGGGGTGGTAGTCTGGGTTTGGTGGGGGGCAATTGACACTTGAGTCCCCTCATCAAAGAATAAAAACGAAAGTCGGCCAACTGGCCAAAAAGCAAACGGTCACCCAAGAAAGGTAACACTTTAAGTATGGGAAACCTCAGGTTGAAAATATGACTAGAAGAAGGGAGAAGGGGGAACAAGGGGAGGACGCCAATCGGAAAAAACCCCAAGCCAAAGGGCGAAGAAAAATGACGGAAAGACATTGTCCAGAGGAAAACTCTCCCTGCCTCGAAAAGAATCACGGCACATAGGCCAGGGGGTGGGGGGGGAAAGAGCACAGGAAAGAAGGAGTGGTCAAATATGGGCCCCGCAAGAACCCTGGTGAAGAGGTGGGAAAAGAAGTGCAGACCCGGAAACGAAAGGTGAGGGTCCGACTTCGATATTAGCCGGTAAATATAAAACCCCTAGCCTCGAGGAGTCTTGAAAAATAGTTGTCCAAAAGAAAAGAAGGCCAGAAAAAGGGGGTGAGGAAGAGGACTCTGGTCTACGCGATCGGAGTCCGCAACGCCATCCCAAAAGAGGGTCATACAGCCCTGAGAGAGCCGAGGGGTTAACAGGGTCAAAAGGTTGAAAGGGAAGACAACCAAAGGTGTACGGGAAAGAAAAAAATGCCCCACCCAACGGAGAAAAGAAAAAGAAAAACGGGACAAGTCCAATCAAAGGGAAGGGTTTCTGACCAAGCCTAGAAAAAAACAAGGTACATGTGGGTTTGGGATTTGGGTCATAGCACGTGCCGAAGTCAAAGAGAGTGAGGGGAGTGACAAAAAAAAAACCACGAAATGGGAAGAGAAAACCTATTTTTCGACCGGGGCCTCAAGTTGACAGGTAGGGAGGAAGGGTGAGAAAATGGGGTCGCTATGCACGGGGGGGCAAGGGAAAATTCAAACAAGGGCGGGTACAACTAAGAAAAGGGGGGGAAAGGAAAAGAAAGGAAGAATAGACCTGACCATTACAATTGGAAAAAAAAAAAAGGGAAAAGAAGAGGAGAGACAAGAAAATGGAGGAGGAAACCGCAAAAGGAGGGAATCCTGCAAACAAAGAGCCCTAATGACTCTCTTTACATCTCGGGGGGCACGGTACGAATAGTACACCACACTGAATGGGGCCCCCCGGGCAAAATCTGCCGATTAAAGTTAAAGAGGGAAAACTGGGGACTCAATTCAGTCGGGAAAAAAACCCAACCCCCAACACCCTTGACTTAAAACCTTCCTGAGGGGACGGAAACAGGGTAGGGGGAGTGACAAACTACAAAAAGGCAATACAGAAAAAGGAACCACTGTAGGGGGGGCCAATAAAAGGGGAGAAATGGATCCTGTTGCGCGGAAAAAGAAAAACCAAGATTTGCTAGTCAGCTCTGAGGTTGGATGAAGGGAATAGGGGGAGGCAGCATGCCAGGAAGTTTTGTCGGTTGTACGCCCCCAAACGTTGTGCCAAAAGGGCAGGAAAGAGAAATAATGCCACGACGTAGAGGAGGTTTCTAGACTTTGGGGGAGGGCAGCTGCCTAACGAAGATGGGGGTGGAATGTTGTATGACAAAACAGGGCGGGGGAAACGTGGGCACAAACAAAACTTATAAGGTAAGCCAAAAAAAATAACAAGGGAAAAACAAGTTGGAGCACCAAAAAAGTGTTTTTCGAACGTTGGGCGCACCCCTGACGAGAAGATGGAAAAAGAGTAGAGTGGGCAGCAATGCGTCTCACAGTAAAAAAAAACACGGAAAATGAAAAGGGGGTCTCAAAAGCGGGTCTAAAGAATGGCTCCCCAGAAAAACCGAAATACCCTGTCTCTGGTTACAGGGGGGGAAACGCAGGGAAAAAAGGAGTAAGAAATAATTAAATATAAAAAAAACAAAGGGCTAATTAGCACTTGCTCCAGACGAAAAAGACCTGCGGGCGGGCTGAAAGAACAAAAAAATAATTTATAACAAATAAAAAGCCGGAAAGAGGATGATGGATTCCAGAAATGATGAAAAATTGACGGGGGGAGGGGGAAGCAACGAGAAAAAGATCAGTGGGGCAAAGCCGGAAAGCGCCCAGGAAAAGACACGATGAGTGAACGTTGAGGGTCAAACCCCAATTCAGCTTAAGGTGGGGGGGTGTACAGTGTTGGGGGGGGGGTGAAGAACAAACAGGGAAAAGAATGACATTGAAAAAAATGACAGAATCACGTTCGGCATATTTCAAAGAAAAGAACGTACAAAAGTTTCTTGTAAAAAAAAAAAAAGGGGGGGGGGACGAACAAAAGGGGAAAAAGGGTTGTGTCATGTGTGGCATGCGCACAGCTCGGCGGAAAGGGGGCAGTGCAACAGGTAAAATGGTGCAAGCAGGAAGAAAGTCCAATACTCCCGGACGGAAAAACAATACTCCCAGACACCAGTTTCACAAAGAGATCTACCACATGAAGAATCGTTGCAAGAAAAAAATAAATGACAAAGTATGCTGCATGGTGCAAGGCCAAACGAACGGCCGCCAAAAACCGCAGAATAAAACCACCTTGCTATCCGGCAAGGAAAGAAAACAAGAGAGAATGGGACAGAGTGGGGGGAACCCGCTTCAAGGGTTTGTACGGTGACAGGGTCTTGTCTTAAGGCAGAACCGGGGGGCCGGGGTCGGAAAAGCTTAACAAATGCAGGCGGGAGTGCCAAAGAAGGCATAACCGAGCGTATCCGGAATGGAAGTCAACTAGAGGAAAATGTGGGAACGTGGGAGAGGAACGACATAACAAGTGGAGACAGTGGTAGCTTGCACAGACTGGAAAAAGGCTTCGTTCTGGTTTCGGCATGCCAGAAATGGGGGGGGAAAGTCCAATGATAGGGTGCCAACATGGGGCCAGCGGCGCGTAAGCGCCGTGATCGTATCCTGCAAACAGTGGGGCTAATAACGGGACACTTCGAGGGGCCTGCGGGAAGAAAGGTGGGTCGCTTTGAAACTCTCGCCCGAGTATGGCCAGCCGAGACGGAGCGGTCGCTCTACACCTGTCTCTTGAAGGTGATACATTCCTTATAAAAAGCGAGCGATCTTATCGTCGTGTGAAGGGGGGGCGGAGTTTTTTTCGCCAAAAAGCAAGTGGGAAATGGAACTGACATATTCTTGGCAATCGCTACAGAAATTGAATTACAAGTGAAGGGGGGGGTAGAAGAGGAACCAAACGGGAGAGGGGGCCAGGGCATACCTGCGGGTCCGTGGGGGTGGCTGGCTCCCAATGTTTTGTCCGTACCCTACAATTGGGGAGTCTACAAAAATAAAGACACACAGGAAAAAGGGGGGGAAAGAGGGGGAACACGCTACAAGAAAAGAGCCTGGTGGTGGAAAGGACAACGGTTCACTACTAACATTCTGATCTCTATGGGAAACAGCGCCGAAAGGCGCGAGCTTGTGTAGGGAAGGGGGGTGTTGGGGGGGAAAAAAAAGACAGAACCTGGGTCAGCACGGAGCAGAACAAAATGGTGTAGTACACTGAGAACGCAAAGAGGGGACCTCATGCCGGGAAACCCCGAAAAGGAAAAAGAATAGGGGGAAAAAAAGTGTGAAAACTCCTCTGGAGAAAAAAAACCGGTCAAAACGTGATCGGGGGCCGAGGGTGAAAGTTGTGGGGAAACCAACGGGGGGAAGCGGCGGGCAGGACAAAACAAAGACGGTCCGGGTTGACCCATTGTCGGTGGGGGGGGATCAGGAAAAAGACGAAAGGGAAAAAAAGGCAGAACGTGAAAAACGGAAGCACAAGGGTTCAACAGCCATGACGTTGAGGGGAACATACCCATCCGGGGTTCACACAGATAAAACCGGGACCCAAAAGGGGCCAGGGCTGTCGGGGGATTGTTAAAGGGGAGGGACATGCAAAGAATGACTACGAGATAGAACAAAAAAAAAAAAGTCAAAAAAAAACAATAACCTGGGGACTTCACGAATGCTAAAAGCGGACACAAAAAACATAAAGTGGGATCGGTGTAGCACAAAAGAGGACCGCCGGGGTCTATTAGACTTTGGAAAAAAGCTGAAAACACAAAAGGCAGGGGGAAGAGAAAAGCACATTCCTCCCAACCCGTTCAAAAATCTACCTTGCAAAAAAAAATGTCACATCGAGGGAAAAAAACGGGCTCAGAGGGGGGGGGGGTGAAATGAAAAAGGAAAAAAAGAAAGGAAGTTAGAGAGAAGGGGAGGACGCGAAAAAAGAAGTGCGAGCCAGACAAAAAAAAGGGGGACTGAAAAGAATTCCATCTGGATGCACAATCCAAGAAAAAAGAGAAAACAATGATAGAAAGAAACTAAAGACCAGGGGAGACACAAGAGTCTTAGAGTAGATGGAAAGGAAAGTGGAGTGAATCAAGATGAAAAGAGGGGGGCAAGACCAAAAAAAAAAAACACAGGCACAAAAAAGAGTAACTAGGAGATGAGAACATCCCGCACTCGATCCTGGCACGGTGTTGTCAATGAACAAATGATCAGCAGTAGGAGACCCGTTCGATGATCAAAACGGGTTTCACACAGGCTGGCTCCCTTGGGAGACAAAGGGGGTGGAAGGGGATGTTTTGTGAAATGCAGAATAACGGGGCGATTGTGGGGGTGCTCGTACATGAAAAAAAGGGAATCAACACAGGAAAAAGTGGACAGAGAGTCGGGTGGGGGGGGAAACAAATCCCGATGTGTCTGTGCACAAAGAAACAGAATCGAAAGCCGTGGGACCTTTTCCCTCAGCAACTACATAAACTGAGCTTGTCGTCTCAAGAGGGGGGGATCGAGGAGGAAGAGGGGAAAAAAACAATAACTGACACGCAAAAAAACAACCTTCGCTTCAGAAGGCACGCCTGGAGCATTCGAAAAGGAAGAAGTAGGGGCAAAGGAAGAAAGACATGGAGGTCCAGGCTGACGGAATTTTCAGTACCATTTGGGGCATCCATCCATGGCACGACGAAAAGTCCAAGAGGAGGAAAAGAAAAAAAGAGAACCGAAAAAATACAAAGGTGTAGCGTTACCGGTGAATCCCCAGAAGGTAGGCATGCAAATAAAAAACAGATCGTGGTATCCATGGCGGTGCTCAAAGAAGAAGAACAAGGGTTTGGTACTGGAAGGAGAAAAGAACGAGGAGAACTGGGGGGGGGGGGATGATCAAGAGGTGGGAAAGTAAAGGCGGTTTCGGACAGACTTACTAAAAAAAAAGAGAATAGACAAGAGAAAAAAGCCAGTATAAAGCAGACCCCAAACACCGCTTACTTTGAAAAATAAAATGGAAATCATGTAGCAAATGCAAAGGGAGGGGGGAAAAGACGGATTTGTCGCTCACTAGAAGCCGATTCAACAGCCACATCACAACCACGAGTAAAAAAATAAAAATTAGGAAACGACGACGTACTAAAAGGAGGGAAAAAATAGGAAAGGGGGGGAAACTGCAGCAGAAAAACCGGTAATTCGAGAAAATAAAAACCAATACAATAGAGAACATGCACACTTGAAGGGGGGGGGTACTAGGACACCGGGGACATTGGGTACAAAATTGGGTAGTCGCCGACTACAAAAAAAAATCCTTTCTGACAAAAAAAAGGCAAAAAGACGGGGCTTGGGGGTTACGCCAAAACAAAAGAAAAAACCGACTGGGTCTGAAAGGAGAAAACGAATGAAAAAAAACGGTGTGTGCCCACATGGAATTCGGGGTAGCAAAAACATGAGCTTTTTGTCTCTGAGTCCTGAAGGGTCGCCCGACACCCCGGGTGGACACTGGGAAGAAACGGCGAAATCATCCGATGTGGAGCCCAGATTAACCGGGAGGTATAAAAAAGGGGTACAAAACAGAAGGACCGAATAACGGCCGAAAGGGACACATTGAACCGAACAACTATAAGTCAAAAGTCCCAAGCAAGAAGAATGGAAAGAAGCGGCGGAACAGGGAGCCGGTGAATGCTGAAAAAAATCAAAAAAAACCCCAGAATGGGAGAAGAAAGAAGTGGAGGATCGAAGTCAACAAGACTCCAAATTCCTGCTGCTAGTGAGGAGAACAAGTCGGACATTTTGGCAAGACCAAACCTTAAACTGGGTCAATTGCCAGTGATCAGAACGAATTGCAGGATAGAGGAGGAAGAGGAAAACACTTCATATGTGCAGGGGTTTGTAAAAAGCCTGGGTGGTCCAAAAAGCCGTAGGGGGGGCACCGCTAAAACCAACTGGGAAAACCTTTCCCAGTAGAAATAGCAGAAACGTTCCTTCGTTTGGGAATAGGTAAGAAGTACAAGTAAAAAAAAGGGTATGGTAGGCGAGGGGAAAAGCCCGAGGGGGGGAAAGGGGGAAAGAGGAGAAAGAAAAGTGTTGGTGGACCTGTTTTGGCAGCGAAGGAACATGTAATCAACCCAAAAAACATAAACGCATGGGTACAAAATTGAAGAAACGGTGGCGAAATGGCAAAGACGAGGAAGAGGAAAAGAAACAAAAAAGGAAATGTCAGAGCGTTCAACGGACCGCTGTACCAACTTAAAATGTAGTAGACGGGAAAAGGGGGAATCATCAAACGGAATCAGAGGGAGGGCATGCCTCTCCGGTGGAAAGGGGAAGCTCATCAAACTAGAGAGAAGGCAGACTTATGAGGAGGAAAAGCGGTGGCAGCTCACTGAAAAATCAAAAGAGACCACCTCTGAAAGGACAACATTAACATGAAGTAACGAAAAAACCAATCACGGACTTGAAGAAAAAAAAAATAAGACGACCGGAGCTATTGGGATGAAAGGCGCAAAAAAAAAAAAGGGTCACTCAGCGTTTGGGGGGGATAAAAACAAGGGGAGGAGCCCTAATTCCGTGGTTTTGTGAGGGGCTGTTGAAAGACTAGAACAAAAAGGAGGATGGCCAATTACACAGTGTCGCAGGGGAAAATTCTCGGAAAGCACACTAGGAGTTCCACGTGGCTCAACACCATAATGGGGGACACTCTAAAGGGGAAAGGAAGAGGGGTCGCACACGTACAAACGGTCTTTAGACAGTTAACATCAAAAAAACCGCCCTCTCAGAGGTCTGATGGTAAAAAAAGGAAGAGCAAAGAAAACAGAAGAAAGAAGTGTGGCCGGAATCTCTTCTCAAGGGGGAAGATCGTACAAAGAAATAACTTAAAACGTCAGGAGACAAAAGCAGAAGGAGGACAGAATTGTCCTCCCACGCTAATCCGGCACCACGACTAAAAAAAATGACATAAAAAAAGAAGGGCAGAACCCGGGAGAAAAAAGGGGTGCATGAGAAAGAGGCGCGTCCCTTGAAGATGATTAGTTAAAGCTATCATAGCGTCCTCTAAGCACGATCTCCACGGCAACTCTGTAGATGGGCTTGGGCTTGCACGTTGATCAAAAAGCATCCCGGGAGGTCAGGGCAAGAGTATCAGGGGAAGCTTGCGGAGGGGGGGACGGGACAGATTTTCCAGCGGCTTCGGGTTCCTCTTTTCAGTTTTGAATCAAAAAAACGGCTATAGAAGCGCTGGAAAGGAGAGGACAAAGGGGGGTCACATCGGATCTTCCAGTTGGGAAAAAAACTTAATAGTCACGGGAGGGGAAACTTTAAGGGTAAGTAACAGTACACCGCAAGAAGGAAACTGGAAAAAGGCACGGCAGAACCAAAAGCGCACAGAATTCAACAGTGGTAAATTTTTTTAAGGAGTGGGGGGGATACACTAAAATTCGTGGGGGGGGTTTTACACAAAAAAGGAAGGGGGGGAAGAAAACAGGAAGAAGAAGAGTTGGACGTTTGGGGGGAACCCAAATTGGGGGAAAAAGTTGCCGTAGAAGAAAAACCAGAAGGGTTCCATGGCGGCCCGCCGTTGTGGGGGCCTGGAAGAGGAGGCTAGGCCGAACCGTCGTTGGCAAGGGCTACAACACAAAAAATCTACCTGGGGGGGTATTGAACAAAAGGACCTTAAAAGGAATCGTGGGGGGTCCGCAAAAGGGACAAAGAGGGAGAAAACGAAAAAGCTCAGGAAAGAGGTCAAAGCTCAAGAAGGAGTAAAACGGGGCTCTTTTCTTGTTTTACCCTAAAAAAAGTCGGGAGCGAAACAGTAAAGGAGAGCGGGGGGATGAATGGATAGAAGAAAGAGTGTAGACCCGTCACTTTCAAAGTTCAGGTCGCACTCCGTTGTAAAAAACCCTTTTTTTCCGATCCCCGGGAAGGGCGTAGGAGAAAGGGCACCAAAAAAGGGAAAAATGGGACTGGGAAGAGGTGGGAGGAGTCCGAGGGCTCTGTTGGGGGCAGCCGTTCCTTAAAGCAAGTTCTGGGTCTGTGCGGATTGGGGAGGAAGAGGAGGGATTGGGAAGGAAAGTGTGACGGAATGCGCAAAACCACAGATTTATCCACGGGTAAGGAACCAGAGACAGAAAGGAAAAACAGGGGACGGAACGGACAAGGAAAAAACGGAACGGGCAAAGGAGGGTCAAATTGTAGATATGGAGAGACGTAGAAAAAAGGTAAACCTGAGTGAAAGGTAGGGAGGAAAAAGACCAGCCGGGGAGGGAAAGCGACTAGCCCCCGAAGCTGTTGGCGGTCAAGTGGGTTCAACGTCCACAAGGATCCAAAAACTGTTCAAACGTGGGATGTAAAAAAAAAAGAAAAAAAAGGAAAAATGTCACTCAACCAGACGCCCGAGCTGGAATGACCAAAACAAGACCCAAAGGGGGCCTCAAGAAAGGAAGCTCACCGGGGGACCGCAGGGTGAAGGAGAGGGGGAATGCTAGAAGATGGGGGGTGATGAACCAAGATGATAGCGAACGGAGACATGTTATTTAAAGGGGAAATGATACTGGGTCTGTATAATACGCGAGACCACGAAGAAAGGGAAAAAACACAAGCGAGAAGAGAGAAGGAAA
>Ga0179593_1319684_pt1 | contig 23143 bp, 22 predicted proteins | sample CZODoug2_1_08_16_FD_185931 | JGI IMG/M metagenome (GOLD analysis project Ga0179593, IMG submission 185931) | Vadose zone soil fungal communities from Angelo Coast Range Reserve, California, USA - CZODoug2_1_08_16fungal (PacBio error correction) | ecosystem: Environmental > Terrestrial > Soil >...
CCTCAGCGTTACTGGAGCGTCACTTTCCCGAAAAGGAAGGGAGGGCGAAAAAACTAGCCGAACGACAAAACAAAAATAGGGATCAGAGAAAGGTCACGAATGAAAAATTTCAAAGGAATAAGGACAGTGAGATATAGCGAGTTGGTCGTACCCTCGATCGCGCACATCATTCAAATTGCAACACGTAGAGAAAGGGCATAGACGTCCGGCCGAGGAGAAGAGAGAATCGGAAGACTTAAAAAAGAGAGCGCTACTCTCGCGCAGAGCGACAGGTCTTTACAGAATCAATTCTATATTAACGGGGGGGGAAAAATAAAACCGAAGAATGGAGCTCACAAAGGGAAACGATCAGAGAGGGGCATAAACCGGGAGAAGAAAGAGCAATATCAGCAGAAGAAGTCCAGGGGCCGGAGGGACAGCAAGCCAACACTTGGAAGCCAACGAACATGAAAAGGTTACTTGGTTCAGCGGGCCGACTGCTCATTGAGAAGAATACTATCAAAAAAATGGACCAGTGGAGGATCCCGGCACGAGCTTCACGGGTCTAACGCACATAACCCTGGAACGATCAAGCCGCAAGGGGTAAGGGCAAACAGCACATCCCGAACGGGCTGCGGGTCATCCATCACAGCCATCACGGGGAAGAAGACGAACTAAAAAACTTTAAGCGCAATTCAAAGTTAAATGACGTCGCCGAAAGCGGGAAGATCTACACCATGCAGAGGCTAGAATCTTGGTCAAAAGTATAAAAAGACCGTAAGACAGACCGAATGCAGAAACACAACATATTCATAAAAACGAAAGAGAAGCGGTCCAGATAGAAAAGCCATTTGCCAGAAAGGCATAGCTGCGCCCCTCAAAAGGGATTGCCCGATTCGAAAAGGGAAGATTAAGAGACAAATTTATCGTCCATTGGGCCCGCAAACTGGCAAAAGGTTTTTTCGTCCACAACGTATCAAAGCAGCTCATCGGAAACAAAGATTTTCATGAAACTCTAGATCTGCGAGGAGGACGAAAGACGGGGAACGTCACGTCAATAGGGGTGGTCGGGGCGGATAATAGGTTGGATAAGCGCTCAAAAAAGAGACTAAAATCGGTACCGAAAAACCTCCGACTAAACAAACCTTTGTCGAAAACCGAATGACGCGACGGCTGAAAGAAGGTAATTAACTGGTTTCAAGAAAAAAGGGAACAAGACGTAACTTTCGCAAAAGCTTCTTGAAAGAAACATTTGAGAAGAGCTTTCAGGAACAAGCAACCGCAAACCCGTATCGGTGACGGCCGCTACAGCCCGGAAGAAAGAAAAGACACGCTTTTTTCTTGAGGTCAATAGAGAGGGAGAAACGAATGGGCCAACCTGAAGACATAGTTTGGCAAAAATAGAGAAAAGATGTCGAGAAGAATGAAGCCCTTGACCAGAAAAATTCCCAAAAGCATCAAGCAAAACTTAGAAACGGGCGGCAAAATTGTTGACGGTGTTAGAGGGAGTCGAAAGAGAAGCACTACATCGGGTCAAAGGAATGACAAAAATCTACTCAACCGAATCCGCCAACAATTCGAACATATGACCTAGCCAGCAAAAAAGTAAAACGAGCGCCCCACCCTCTTTCAATGGGAACCGACAAGAAGAAAATCTCGTGCAGCGTGGTGGATAAATCATTCCCCGCAAAACAAAAGTAGCCCGAATGGAGCTATAGACAGTAGGCTAAAAGAGGAGTTTTGAAAAGAGCAAAAGGGAGACAATTCCGTCCTAGGAACCCAACAAATCCCGGAAGAAGGCCACTCCAAAAGGTAGGAGGCAGACGAAAAAGAACGATACTCAGGGGTCATCGAGGCCCTGAAAGCCATCTAATACTCATCAGTCGCGGGAGTGTTTCGACTCGAAAAAAGATTTCGGACAATAAATCCTGAATGGAGGGAATGGGAACCCGCCTCTGGAAGCTTACTAGGAAGAGGGGGGAACTCCTACGCTCTTCCCCGGAACGTCAAAACACAGGATGACTCAGTTTCGGGGCGAGCCACCGGGGACCAAATTTTAGTCCAACTGGGGACGTACAAAGGAAGATCTCGCCCCGGTCCAGATATGAACTTTAACCTGAGGGGAAAAATGTAAAGATGGGGCCGCGGCGCAAATCAGAAAATCGGTAGAGCGACGACTGGCCACAGTGCGAAAAAGGTCAAGAAAATCTCTTACTTTCAAGAGCATTAAGAAACCTGAAAACAACTCCTGCGTCTATCTCCCTCGGGGGAGGAAGCAAAGGAAGACAAGCGAGGAGAAGAAGAAGCAAAGGGAAAAGTTTGAGGGGGCACTTGGGGGGAGCACTCCCTTTTCTAACATTGGAATAGAGGCTTTTTTGAGATTCTGCTCTACTTAAAAGACAGGGAAAAACAGAGAACTTCAACCAAAACGTCAGGACAAAAACGCAGTCTGAACGAATCTGGGGCGGAGGCCTCTCCCCACAGTCTTCAAAACAGAGGGGAAAAAGGGGGTCCATCGTCAATCGAAAATGTAAAGTCCGCCGTGGGATGTGGCGCTAGCCGCGAAACACATTGTCAAAATACTTCTGCCCTAAATACATAGAATAAGGGAAAGAAGATTAAAATGTCGACTGAAACGGCTAGAGTGTACACAGCATCAAAAAATCGATGTAAGACACAGGAAGCCGGACCAAACGGACTGTGAGAATGCCGTGGGACCCGACAGAAAGCAAGAGGGCCAGTCAACCGTCACCTGGGGACCGTCCCATAGCTTTCCCAGAGGGGGGCAGTGAAACATTGTGATAGAAGAAAAACACACACGTAGGATAGTAAGAGAGATCTCAAAAAACCCGCAAGAACTCTTTAGTAAAAGCAAGACAACACGAGGGGAAAAGGGCGGAATTGGGGAAAAAGTTGAATGGAAGGAGAGTGTCCAAAAAGCTACAGATGACTGAGGAGGGGGGGGGGTAGGAGAGGTTGGACGGAATTCTGGACAAACTGGGAGAGAGGGGAGTGAGGAGCAAAAGTTAGTTTTACTACTTCGATGGAGGGGAAGGAGTCTAATGGTCATAGTCAAAGTTCGAGGCGGATCGCAAAAAAAATACAACGCCGAAGACAGTTTTTACGAGGGGCGAGAAACACGAGGAAAAACACGGGGGGGAAATCTAAAGGGGAAGACGGAGCGGAGAGAAAGCTGGTCTTGCAGAAATGAAAAAGGCCTAGAAAGGGCGGTAAGGAGGAGGGGGACGTTTTTCATGGTCATTTTTTCATTAATGAAACAAAAAAGCATTGGCAAGGGGGGGAAAAAGCAAGGCGCAGCAGTGAACGGAAAACCACTAAAAATTACCTATCGCAGACCGAAACTGCAGGAAGGCATGGAGGCTGGACTTGGGTCTCGACGCTGAGGGGGGGAGGGAGAAAGCAGAAGAGGGAGGGGAAGCAGAAGTTAAAAAACAAAAAGGGGACCGAAGCGCAAGAGACATGTTTCACTTGGAGTAGTCAGAGGTTGGGGAAGCAGAGAGTAAAAATAGGTACAAAACGGTAAGCAAGGTGAAGTATAAATTACCGGGGGAAGATCCTAGTGGGGAACGACTACAGGCTCGGACGTCATTTGGTTGCGAGGGGGAGTTTGTCTCAAAATAAACTGGCAGAATAGTGTGGGAAAGGAGGGGGGCAAGGGGAGAGCGGAGTTCAAACGGAACCGACGGTCCTGAAGGCGGGGCACCCGAAGCAACCGAAGTGACATGGAGTGCCGAAAATGGTGCAGAGAAAGAAGAAAAATAAACGCAAAGGATTAATTTAGGGATCGTCTACAGAATTAGTCCTAGAGTGGGAGATAGACTACCGGGTGGATGAGAGTTGGGTTGGAGGGGGGGTTTGTGGAAACGGGTCAGGGACCAAGTTGCGATTTTCCCAAATGGTAGAAATAAAACGCGGGAAAGAAACACTTTTTTGGGGAAAAGCGATAGGGCCAAGATTGGGAAGAACACCGAACGGGGGTGAATGGGACCTTGGATGAAGGTCAGGGCCGAGCGGCAGGGTGGGGTTGGCTAATCATGACGAATGATGCCGGAGATGTAGGCTTCGTATAAGTGTGGCGGGGAAAAGGGGAGGACGCTGAAAGGCGGGGGATCTAAGAGAACTACCGAAAACATACGGGCCTACAGGCGGACGCAATCGGAGGGGGGAATTTTAGCAAAAAAGGCGAAAGTTTCGAAAGTGATGATTTTGCCAAGGGGGGGAGAGGGAGGGGGAAAATGGCGTGGAACAATAAGAGGGACTACAAAAGAAAAGACGCGGCGGGCGTGGGCCCGCGGGCTCCGAGAAAAGACTGAAGGTGAGGGGAGGGGGGACAAGAGTTCGTTGAGAAATGCCGATTCGCAGAGGGCGTCTTCTTGTACCTGGCTGAAAAGAAAGCAGGAAAGGGAACAGTAGGATCCTCGCTACTAGAGGGGATTACCAACACCGGGGGCGAAGTAAGAGGGTCGACTAGGTGAGCGTCGAGAAAAAGGATTTAAGAGCGTATCCTCAAAAATATCCGGAGATAAACCGTACCACAAGATGGAACGGGAGGTCAAATGTGATCTCAAGAAAAAGGAAAAGAAGTGTGTTCGAAAAGAGTGATGGGGGAGTATTCGCTTGCTGTTGTTAAAAAAAATACAACCCAGGAAGGGGTTAAAGTATTAAAAAAGGTGCCTAGCCAGGGTGGATAGGAGCGCATTGGAGGGGGATCAAAGGAACTAAACGGCGGGCCGGATATTCTGAGAGGCTCGTAAATGGCGAAGAATGAAAATAACCTGAATTGGAACTTATTACTAGGGGGGTGGGGAAACAAGTCGAAGTAGGGGGGACGCCGGCCACGCAATTATTCTTCGGTGGGGGAAATCACCTCAGTGGGGAAGACTCGGGAGTGACTGCCAGTTTTCCATTGTAAGGCAAAAGGAAGTTTGGTGCGTATGCAGTCTGGATGCCATTGAGGACATTCCGGAAAGGACGTTTTGTGGGGGAGCCCTGTGAGATGAGAAAAAACGGTTCGGGGGAGGCTTCAGAATAAAAGAACAGACGGGATTGGGCGAGGGGGTCCTCCGATAAGGGAGACGTAGGAAATGAAATGAAGGAGTGAAAATAGAAGAAAGTTCGGATCCGGTAAAAGGAAGTTTTAGGGCAAAGGAGCCTGACTAGGAAGAAAGGGTACGGGGGAGTAAACTGAAGGATCTGCGTCCTGGCGAAGGAAAAAGTTTTAGAAAATACGGTGTGGCAAGTGTAGGAGGGGGTGTGGGAAAGGGGGGCACCGAAAGAAATCGACGTTAAAAAGTCAAAGCCTAGGGAAGGAGGCGAATATTTCTTCGACATTTCAGGAAGGTGGCGATGAAAGCTTGACCGCGGCAAGGGGGCAAAACTCTTCCGGTTGAATCAAAATTCAGGAGAAAGGACAGCGGGGAGAAGGACGACCTCGATGAGGGGAAGACGAATTTGAGGATATAAGGTCTTTAAGGCGAAAAGATTTTATGCTGAGGTAGGTGGGGGGACAAAACCCGTGGCGTGTACGACAGGACGAGGGGCGAAACGCTGGAAGGGCTCTCAACAACAACAAAGTAGAAAAAGAAAAGCGCAAAGCGTTCGAAAATAGGCTATAAATTCAAACAAGGTTTCTGACAACACGCCACCTACCTCAGAAAGAATCGAGGAGCATCGCTTCGCTCACGAACAAATTCAGTGAGAAAAAGGGGAAATTTAGCTCGGCATACGAGGAGGGAAAAGAGGGAACTCATCTACGGCATCTCAGGGACGCTACGCAAGGGTTCCGTCTCAAAGGGGCATCCAGGGAGGAAAGACGAGTACTAAACGATTCCTCGCATCAAGCCTGCAATGACGCGAAAAAGCACTTCGCCTCTCAATCGAAACGGCGTTAAAAAGAGATTGAGGGAGGAAGGACTAAAACAGGAAGAAACAGTTCGCTCACATAGGGCAAGCCTCGCAATAAGCCCCGATCAAATGAAAACTCGTAAGAAAAGAACAACTTCCCCTGGCGAAGAAGCGAAGGGAAAGTCACCCCGAAAAGGAAGAAGCAGAAAACGGGGATATGACTCTGGAGGCCTGCTCAAAGGGGGAAAGAGAAGAAGGTCATCGGCAGGACCACGTTTCGCAACACCAAAAAAACCGTCTCTGCGCATAAGAAAAACACAAACGCATATCAGGAAAGTTCTACCAAGGAACCAAAAAACCAGTCTCGAATTTGACGGCAATGGAAGCACCGAGCATCATGCGAACTCACTAACTCACAAAAAAAAGGAATTGACTCACTTAAATCCCTTCGAGAAAGAAGGGGACTAGCCACCAAGCGAGTCGGGCCTGGCAAAAAGATAAAGGGGCGAGAATAGCAAATCCCTGGCTCTCTTACATTTTCCTGCCAAACAGCGTATAAAGTCTCTAATTATAGGGCAGAGGGGTAAGTGCTTACCAAAGAGCTTAGAACACTCGAACCGGAACCGACGTGGCCTCTTCTAAGAGAGAAGCGAGAGTCCGAAACGGAAAAAATTTCAGAGCCAAACCTGGACATGGTTTTGAATCCGTAAAAGGAACACAGACCATAGAAGGAAAATAGTTCGTTGAGAAAACTCGGTAGGGAGGAATGGAGAAACCTGGGGACCCTCCACTAAATGCAAGGGGGGGGGGGCTGAGGGGGAAGGAACCTGAAGAGGGGCGCCTACAACGAAGCGACCGCACAGGAAGGGCTACTCGAAAACTCATCGAAACAAGAAGGAATCGCCCCGTTGGGGATAAAAAACTCAATTCAGTCCGCTAAAGGAGGAATATGAAGGCAAAGAGAAAGGTAAAAGGGACCGCCGCGAACAAAAAAGACTAACTCTGCGTTGAACTCGAAGGCGTAGAAAAGGAAAAACCACAGCAAAGAGAGAAGTCTTGAAAAAGAGGGAAGAGGAAATTACCACAAACGCCCAAAAACCCGCGGGGGGGTTCGTGGGGTCTAATTTCTCCACTAAATGGGGGGGTAAAAAATCCTGACAATCGGGTTTCAAACAACACTAGAAAATCGACGAGTAATCGTCCGAAGGTGGCCGAGAATTCAAACCGCATCTCTCGAACAACGCAGGGAGCAACGTGCCTTTGTTGATCCGGAAATCCCTAGCGCCCAAGCTTGAGACGCACTGACCGAACCTAAAAAAAAAAGAAATCCGCAGGCCAGAAGAGGGTACGGCTATTAAAAAAAAAAAATAAAAAAAGTGCCCCACAAGAACAACCGTCAAACTTAATACCAAAAAGTGGGAAAAAGTAAAACTCAAGGTCTCGGGGTTTGGGAGAAATAATGCCAAAGAGGAGGGGAGGTGCCGAAACAAAAGTAGCAGTATGGGAGGAGACAGCCATGAGAAAGCGTTGGGTCGCAACTTATGGACGAATCGTTGTCAAAAAAAGAACCGGATCCTGGGAAAAAAAACTCAAAGTAGGCATGCAGATTCGCTCCAAATCATTAAAATCTGGTAATCGAAAGAGACTACATCAATAAAGAAGGCACGTCCAGGGGGGGTATTTCAGAGGAATATCGCCAACAATGTCACAAATCCCTGAATGGAGGAGAGGACTGGGAAAAGCTAATCCGGCCTCCGCGTCCTAGGGGAGTCTGAGAAAAAAGCGAACGGAAGCAAAAGGAAGGAACACAATATCTGGACCAGGGTGGCTACCAACCACCAAAAAAGAAAGAAGGGCTAGTAAAGTGTATCTATCGTACCGGGCGAATACTCCCCGGTCCCTCTAGAAGCAAAGTGAAAGGGGGACGGGTCAGATTTGGGGGGGGGGGAAGAGCGACCGGGCAAATAAAAAAGGCTTTGACTAGCGAATACAGAAAAAAAGGAAATGTCGCTCAGAGGGAACGGGACGAGTACAATGACAGGCAGGCCCCGGACCATCGGCTCCTTCGCGACACCATCGCGGTCATAACCGCCGAAGCCAAACTCGCGCTGAAGCAAACTGGACATAAAAATAGGTTAAAAAGGGGGGGGGGACAAGTGTAGGCTAAACTGAGGCCAAAGTGCTGGCAACAAGGAAACTAAAAAGGGAGGGGGTGTTTAGGGCAGCGGAAGGGAAAAAAGAACTTAAAAAGATCACGGGAAGACCTTACAACAGACGAAAAGCGTCTGTCCAAAGTTGCTGCGCCTCGCGATACCAAAAAAAAACCCCAGTCTTCAAAAGCAGAAGAAAATTGGTTTCCGCGGGGCTCGTAATCGCCAAAAAAAATGGGTCAATAAATCGGTCGTGGTATGGGGGGAAAAAATCGACAGCGGAAAGAAAATTTTGCATAGAATTCGAATCCTACTCCATCGAAGGTGAAAAAGAGGTTGCAAAGCACTAACGAACCCGAGGTAAACCCGCATGTCCTAAATAATTAATCCACGAGGGCCACCAGAGATGGGTGAGAAATGCAGTGAAAAAGAAAGCACAGCGTCCATATCAACCTAGGGAAGAAAGACCAACCATACGCTTGCCACCACGAGGGGGCGTCTGTGCACGCAAACGAGGGGGAATCGAAAACAAAAAAGAGGAAGGAGGGGAAAAGGGGGGAGCGAGATAACGAGGCTTTCTGACCAGGCACAGCGAAAAAGGGAAGGCAGGGGGCAGGTGATGAAAACAGAGGGTATGGCCTCGGAAGGGGAGCGCACCTGGCATAATCGATGGTACGGCTCGTGGGGAGTCAATAGGGGTCGGGAAGTCGGTGAACCTCTGAACGTGCGTTTGAAGTCGAAGGGGAAGAGGATCCATATGGAGATGAGGGGAAGCGGCGAAGTCTAGGACAAGTTCCGGAAGCGGAAACAGACACACGAAACGGAGGTAGGGGACAGTTGGTTGCGATTTGACAAAAAGAGCACAAAACTGTTTCCACACGGATTGGCGTTAAGACGGGGGCGACGGGATCGCGAGCAGGCACTGCGGAAGACGAGGCAGTTTCTGGACGGGAAGGGGATAGTGGGTCAGTTGTCATTTTTAAGGAAAGGTCAAAAAGCCTTCAGGTGCCAAGGGGGGGGATCATGTCGCGAATTGATGACCCCTACAAGTGAAAAATGATCATAGAGGACCTTGACTGAAAAAGAAAAAAGAGATGGACTGGAAGTGTTGGAGACAGGCGAGGAGGAGGAGCACGCATGATAAGGGCGGCCTTGAAGTGAATTCCGAAAAAAAAAGACAGGGGAAAGCTCACTTTGCGACTGGGTGGACATCGGTCGCTAAGAAGGTTATTGCTGGGGCGGAAACCGACATTCAGTACGTGATAAAATGTTCAAGAGAAAAGAGGACCTGTCATCTCGGGGAAAAGACCGTTCCTCGACTTCAGGGGAAAAAGTGAGATTTTCTCCTCACTAAAAAAACTGGTCCTAAGAGGGACCGGTTCGTAGTGCTGACGGGAACGGGCCAGACACCCTGGGACGAGGAAAGAAGGAGAGAGGGGCACCAATACATAAAAGGGACGGAAGTTATGCCGACATATGGGGGAGGGAGATAACTAAAAAAAAAAAAACGCGACTTGGGGAGTATTCATGGGGGCCTCGGCGAGAAAATGAGGAATGGGAATGGGGGGGGGGAAGAGGGAAAGACTACCTATATAGTTGGGTCGTTTCAAGTATCAGGTTGGGGGGGGGAAAAAAGATTCGACGCCGTTAAGGTTCCAAACGCAGATGACTGTCGCGGGGCTCGAAATTCCGACTTGTGTGACCTCACAGGGCGGGGCAAGATGTGGTGAAAGACAACCGGAAAAGAAGGTTTCGTTGCCTTGGAGTGGGTGTGCTCGCGCGGGGGTCACCGGGGGGAGATTGGCTAGGAGCAAATGCAACTGCGCTGAAAAATGTGGAGGGGACGGAGGTAGAGGGGAGGGAAAGGCCTCTGAACTCTTAGACTTAGGGATCTAAGAAGTAAACCCGGGGCCGTACCATGGAGAGAACAGGTGTGAATTTGAGGGTAATTAAAAAAAGTCGTCGACAGGGAGTAGCTACGGGGTAGGTTTGGCCAAAGAGTTAAAGGAGGGAGGAAACACTTTGCGCCGCTATCATTGACTCAAGAAAAAGCGGGAGGGGGATTATTGGATCGAGAGGAATACGTGATCTGTGCTGTTTAGGGAGACAATAGTTAGAAATTCAGGGTCATCGCGAAGCACTTAGCTCGAAATCTGCGGGCCATAAGTTCCGGGAGGGAAGGACGCGGACGACGTCTTTTAAACAAAGGGGAGGGGAAGAAGGTTAGGGAATTCTCTTCAGTAAAGATTTGCTGAGCGTGATGGCTTCAAGTAGATACCGCCACCGAAAACCAAAATGAACTGGGAAAAAGGGACGGGGACAACGGTGGAGCATCCTCAGATGTCAAAAAGGGGGGCGGGAAGGAGGGTCGATTGAGATGCTTGGTGGGGTTCCAGATAAGGGACGGAACCATGGACTTGCTGAGATAAATGCGGAAGGGGAGCAATGTCCAGGGGGATGCGCCGGTACAGAGAAAATCTATATCCGGCGGTTCGAGGGAGGAGGGAGCTCTTATCAAAGTATTAACATCGAAAGAGATCAACGAAAAAAAAAAATCTTTCGGTCCTTGATGACGAGGGGGTTGGCAAGACCAAAACTGCTGATGAACGCGGGCATCAAGTTAAATTCGGGGCAAGCTTTCGCCTCGGGGAAGGGTGGGGGCGAGACAGAACGATCCGCTTTTTTAAAACAGGAGGGAAAGGGTCGCGGACTTTTGGGGCAGGTAAAGGTCTCTGGTCAGCGCATGGCGGTGATGACCAGTCAGGACGTCGGGCTGAGAGGGTAAAGTATCCGGTAGGATGGCGGGAGGGGAAGAAAGAGTAGGAAGGGATAGACTTAGGGTGAGGGGGGGAGGAGGACGAAAAGAATAGCGGGGGTGGAAGAGAGAAAGAGGGGAAGGGAAGGGGGAGGAGTGGAGAGGGGATATATCGGGGGGGTAGTGGGGAGAGGGAAGAGGTGTGGGATGGAGAAGTTGAAAGGCGGGGGGAGGGACAGGGGGAGGTATCAGACGACATGGGGGGGGATAGGTCCGAGGGGGGGCAGGGAGGAAGGAGGGGGGAAGGGGGGTAGGAAGGAAAGGGAGGGGAGGAAAGGGTTCGGGTACACTCTGGGGGGGGGTGTCCTTAAAATTGCGATGGAGACTGACGTTCTGCGCGAGACATAAAACTCGGAAGTTCAGGGGTCCATGCGATGTGAAGGAAGAAGGACGAGGAGAATGAACTTGAATGCCGGCGCGGAGTATCAATTTCTGCAAATGAAGAGGGGCAAAGGGAGGTAAAATGAAATTGACTGCTAAATTCAGACAGGGAAGTGGGAAAAATAGGGATCTATCCAAGAGGACAGTAAGTGGCGACGTGTGAGCTAAGTCTGAATTTTGGGAAAGTAATCAATCGGAGGGGATCGTGAAAGGGCAGAGTGAGAAAAGAAAAGGTCGAGTCTTCATTTTCTTAGTCTGAGGAGAGAAATAGCTTCTTTTAAAGAGGCCTGGAAGTCCTGGTACGGACTGAAAGACGTGGAAGCCCAGCTTTAGAATAAGTCTAGAGGATTCAAGGAGGTTCGCGGGACTACGAGGGGGAGGAAGGGGGGAAACTGGGGAAGACGAAAAAAGGGGGAAGTCGGAGGAAAATACTCGATTTGCTCTTCATGAGGGGGTGGGTTTGGAAGAAGAAACAAAGGATGGGACGAAAATTTCTAAAAAAAATCTCTTCGGGATGAAATCTCGACTCACAGGAGGACGGAAAATAGAGTATTCAGCCGCAGCGTGGCGAAAATCACTGGGATCAAAGAAAAACTTTTGGGCGGCAGAAACCCACCATAAGAAAGACAAGCGGAGATCGGCGGGGAAAGAATTTTAGTTTCATAAAGAAGTGAAGAGACAGAGAGGTCCGAGCCAGCGAACTCTATAACTCTTCGCAGAGTGGGAGAACAAGGGCTCAGCAGTTTCATCAAGAAGGAAAAAGGACGTACAAGAAAGATTCATCGCATTCAGCCGGGACTTAACCTCCGGTAAAAAAAATCCTCTTAACATCCTCGAGACAAGTCTGGAATCATCAACGTCCGAGGTGGTGGGACGAGCATCAATACAAAAAAGCCGACACTTGAAACGACTTCCGCCCAAAGAACTGAGCAGGTCTGCCTCGACCAGGATCGCATCGCCAAGATTCAGGAAAGGAAGAAAACGTAACAGGGATGAAGAAGCTAAATATTTCCTCCCCCAAAACGGGATGCCATGAAAAAATTGAGGGGAAGGGGTCCGCTCCGGCACAAATTTCCCGGTAGCTGAGAGCATTGGGAAATTTCGCCATACCGGCGAATACATAAAAGAAAAAAAAACTATCAAGAGAAATTGTCGGGCTACAAAAAAAGGCGCCTACCTTTAGGCTCACTCAATCAGCGGAATTTAAAAAAGGCACCCAAACCATTAAGAGAAATGGGAACTGTTCCAAGGAGCCGTCGCCGAACGGAGGAATAGGCCCAACCAATGCGCACTTCAGCTTGAAAACTAATAAAGGAGGCCTCCTGAAGGAAGCCAGCATAAAAAAAATCTCTGCCAACCATCGGGAATCAAGAGGGCGAAAGAGAGGGGGGCGAGTTCGGCACTCGGGAGCACGTTAAAGAGAAAAAAGGGAGAAGGAATAAAGACCCCCAACCAAAACTTGATTGCAGGGGGAGAAAAAACCGCGTCACGGATAGTCAACCCACATGGCCTCTTCAGGACCTTTAAAAGGAAACCGGGAAGTTTTTTTCGGTCAGTCGACAACCGCACTCCGCTACCACAGACACTCTTTTACGAAAAAATAACGGAATCTGGACTATTATGATACACATCCCGTGACCCCGTCCTAGAACCGGGGGGGGCGGGGGGGCGCAATCAGCATCTTTGCAAGAAAAATTAGAAGAAAGCCGGGAGTCCTCTCCTCTAAAACATAGTCGGACAAAACGGGGGGTAATCAGATAACTTCGTCCGCGACGGCGGTCCCTAATTTTTTCAGCCCCGGAAGGGGGGAGATTTCTAATCGCGTTTGAAAGAACAAAGAACTCTGCAATCCCCGCACAAACGAAAAAAAGATAAGCTTCTTTAAGGGGGCGGTCCCCTCCAAGCCCGAGTTTTAAGGTTCAACTTGGAGCCCCTAAGGGGGAAATCATGCGCGACATCCTGGGGCAAAATCCATCCCCCCGAGACTAAAGAAGACGCCCCTCCAAAAAAAAAAACGCCTTTGGAACGCAGGAAATAATTAACCAATTCGCACCTTCGGACAGGGTAAACACGGTGTGGACGCCACAAAGACTGCAGCGTTCGCAGCGCTCAGAAAAACTAAGAAAGAGAACGAAAAAAATAAGAACGTCGGAAGGCAGAGGACAAGAAGCCAATCCAAAGGGCACCAGAGAGTCCGAAAAACAAACTAAAAAAAGCAACGAACCTCTCGGCGATTGGGGGGGACGAAAGGAGTGGAAAATCGCTTCTTTCCTGAAAAAAAAGGCGTAGAGGGAATATCAAAGAGCAGCGAAGTCGAACAAAGGGGGGGGTCAATCTAAAACGGCGGAACGATCCGTTGGGAAAAAAACAAATCCCTTTACTTGCAAGCCCACAGATCAAAAGCCTTCTCTAAAAACGTCCCATCAAAAAAAAAAACACATGGGAATCCAAAAAACGAGAAGCTCCGAAGTCAGGTGAATTGGAGAGCGATTCGGGGGGCAAAAAAGAGCCTAAAAAAACCCTACTGGATTCGGAAGGGGCTTGAAAAGGATTAAGCAGGAATCCTCAAAGAGGGGACGGACTTTCTCGCTATGCCCAGGACCTCTCGGAGGAACAAACTTCTGACCATTTCTCGGAGGCAAAAAAGGAACAAACAGCAACATATAAAAGTCCGAGAAAGGTAGGAGAGAGTACCACCGCTAGCAAACAGGGAGGATGCCCGTCGGGAAAAAATGTCACGAGAGAAAAAAAAACTTCAGAAAATCAGGAAGAAAGGAGACCGACTGGAAAAATCGAATCGCTCTTTCGCTGACTGAAAAAGGGCAATGGAAAAACAAAAAGCCCCCCTCCACGGAGAACGATCAAAATCCCTCTCGGTCGCCGAACAATACCAGCAAAGCCCTCGGCGTCGAGGGCAGACTAGAAAGGGGAAGAAGAGATGTAAATTGCACCGGGTAGGGGCGAAAACTCGTCGCATGGCAAAACACCGAAAACCACTTGGGAATCGAAGGCCTTTTTGATGGTCCGAATATGAAAACTTAAAACTAAACCATCAAGGTCCCGTACAACCTCCCTCCTTCTTGAAGAATGAGGAACCTCACGATACCGCTGACCGCGACTAAGAAAAGGTCAAAATCAGAGGTTTCACCAGTTTGGGGGGGGGATCGTCATCGCAAACAAAGGACAAACATAAGCGTGGTATGTGCGCTAATCAATGTCTGAAGGACTTCGACGCCAAACCCTAGAAGGGGGGAAAACCGATGGCAACCTAAACTGCAACTCTCCACGATCGGAAAAAAGAGGGGGGAACACATTCCGAAAAGCGAGGGGACCGAATCCGGCCACCACTATGTACGAGAGGGAAACTCAAGCCGCGGAAAGAGAAACTAGTTAAACGGCCCTCCATCATTGACCCAGGGGTTTCGGCTGTGAAGGCAGAAAAAAGGTTCGGCTCGAGAGGGGAACCACAAAAAGGAGGGATTGAGAGGAGATTATCAAGAAGAGTTGAGTGGACGCAACCGACGACCAAGGGAGCTTCTTTTAGTCATGATGCACCTATGGGAGATTTCCGCGCGCTTGCTGGAAAAAACAGCGAGTGGTGACGCTTCGGTGGAGCATCGATTTTCGGAATGCGGGAAACGAGGGGGGATCGGGTAGTGTGAAGTAGAGTGGGAAAAAGTTTTTCAAAACATCCGTGGTATGAGGGAGGCGGCGAAGTCTAGTCATAACATGTGACGCTGCAAGAAGACTCACGACGTCTGTATGGGGAAATGAAAATGACGAGCCACGCTACACAACTTGGGACACCGCTGGATGTGAAGACGAGTATCAAAAATAGGGACGCAGAAAAAGGCGGAAACGGAGAACTGCGTTGCGGTACGGAGGAGTTCAGTTGTCATGTGGTTCAGTAGACAAGACAACAGAAACCTTCGATGCCAATGTGTTTGAAAAAGCAGGGAGAACAGGCTGCGCCCTAAAGGGACATTGACCCGCGTCCTCACCAGGGGAGGAGTAGGAGGAGAGGTTGGAGAGGTCGAAAATGACCGCTTGATCGACGAAGCGCCGATGGCGGGGCTTTCAAGTTTTGCCGGTCAACATCTAGGGAAAAAGATCAAGGACGGGTTGGGACGAATTTTTTCCATTCAGGGAAATATGACCGAGTGGGGGGCGAAGGGCGCGCAGGCCAAATCTTACATGGAAAAAAATACTGGTCAGAGAGTACCGGGGGTGGAGATTCGGGGCAGTTTTGCTACAGGGAAAAAACGTACTTAGGGGAGGGCGGGGTCGGTGCTGCACGCACGAAACTGTTTCAAAGAAAGACTTTCCGGAGTTCGAAAGGGGTAAGAGCAGGGAGATTCCATACGGAAAACCAGACTAGCAGGGAGGCATCTGGACACCATGCAAAGAGCAGAAAAGGACACTTTTGTTGCGAGAGAGAGAGGAGAACGAAGCGAGGCGGCGTATTCGAGTGGAAGGCAATACAACTAATAATCGAGGGAAGAATACCCGAGGGGGAGATTGTGGGCGGCAAGTTCAGATTTTGTGGGAAAAGGTAGACTCCGTTGGAAGTTTAAAAAGAAGGAAGGAATGTAATTTGGAGAGAAAAGAGAGGAGGGGGGGTAGGGCAAGCAGTCGCGGGCAGATGTTAAAAAAGACGAACGGAAAAGTTCGTTGCCTGGGGGGCGAATTTGCAGGGTGGGGGAAGTCGCGGGGGCCCGGTTGGAAAGGGGCTAGTCAAAAGCAAGGCCGCGAACGATACAGGCAGGAAATTTTGCAAAAACTAGAGTTGAGGGAAGCGAAGGAGAAAGCTGAAGGCGCTCGAAACATCCTTCTACAAAGGAACGGGCCGAAAAGGCGGTCAGAAAAAGGGCTGAGTGTGAATTTTCGAGAAAAGTCGTCTACTATTACGTAGACATCGGGGAAGGATGCTGTTGGTGAAAAAATTCAGGAGGGCCCATTGAGACGCCATCGGGGGAGAAAGTGAAAAACAATAAAATAGGACTCGGACTGGAGAAGAAGTAGAAAAAAGAGTAGAGGGGGTGGCAGAGAGTTCGCAAGAACTGTTGCAGCGTAGGGAGAAAAAAAAAGACGAGAAAAATCTTCAACGGGCCCGACTCCTCCGTCGAAACGGGTATTGGGGAAGAAGGAACCACACTTTGCGGGAGAGGTGGATACAAGTGGGACAGAGGAGGATCCAGGATTTCGAGATCTTATTCTAAAAACGAGGGGAAGAGAGGCCCAAACGTACCAATTCTGGAAGTGACTGGGGAAAGGCTGTTAACATAACTTCGAAGTTCAAGAGGTTTGAGAAATGGGGATGGCGATATTTCGGGGGGTGCAAGAAGCGAAGAAGGGCCAGGTTCTTATAAAATGATCTATCCTTTGGGAGGACTGATGTCATTATCGAGGAGAGAGGCATACCGGCAATTCCTGGGCATCAGGCTGGAGAAAGATATCAGTCTCATGGATAAATCTCAAGAGGATTCCTCTCGCCCGTTAGGGTCTTGAGGACGATGGTTGGGTCAGCAGGCCGGTGGGGATCAGGCTCGCAAGAATTGATGTCGTGTTAAAGCTGATGCAAACGAATTTGCAGAGCACAGAGTTCGGCGCCGGAGGTTTCCCAGAGGGATAGAGGAGTTTGGGGGGGGTATAGGGCGTCTAGGGACAATTATTGCTGAGGGACCAAGCCGTAAGGTAAGCCTTCTGGGGTGTTTTTGGGGGTAATGAAATTTCGTATTGATCGTGGGGCTGCATACGTAGGAGAGTCGGATGCGAAAGGACTTCAGAAGGTAGAGATGCAGGATTCGATGAACTTGTGAGAAAACGGCAAAAAAGCGGAAAATATCAAGGGATGTGACCGGAAGAGGGGGAGGGCAAAAGGACGCTGCTGTCTTGAATCATTTGAAGGATCGCATGAAGAGGGGGCGATGAATCCTGATTTGATCGACGGTGTTGATCAGGAAGTGTCGGGGGCGTTTGGGGAACGCTTAAAGAAAATCATAATGGGGGAGGTCACCATAGTTGAATGAACGGGCTAATAGTCGACATTTAGGGAATTATGAATGCGATAATCCGGAGTGTACCTCGGAAGAAGGAGGGATCAAAATGAAGGGTTGCAGCCCAGCTTGCGAAGACATTGAACGAGCGGAGGGGACGCGGATAGGGGGACTCGATGCCCGTCTAATCGAAAAATTCCTTCGGAAGGTGCGACGAGAACCGGAGCTCGGATGAGGAGGTGTTTTTGCTCCTCCCAGTGAGTGGCTATTGAAGAAGCGAGGAAGGTAGAGAACGAAAAAAAGATAGTGAAGAAGAGAACCTACTCAGCTTGTAGAAAAAGCGAATGGTGAGGAAATTCCTGGTGCTGGCTGGAAAAAACCTCCACGCCCTATAGGACGGTTCGAAGGAAAGAAAGAACAGGGTCAATTAGAATCACGACAAAGTGAGATAAATCATCCAAACGCGACTCGCGACTCATCTAGGGGGACTGAGTCTCCATGGGAATTCAAACGAGCAAAAAAGAAGAAGGGCAAGAAGAGTTTCATTCAATGGGATTAAGATCCATTCAGCTAAAGAGACGCTCAAAAACGAAGAGTCGCCGAGAAGCGAAGAAGATTTGGGGGACAACAGATCAAACGAGAAAGGGAAATTGACGACTTGGAAGGACAACAAAGACAGTTGACGCTCAAAAAGGGAATCAATCAAAAGCCCTACGGAACTAACGAAAGAGGAAGCTACGCAAAGCAACTAAGCACAAAAAAAGGGGCCGGGCCACTCCGGAAAAATGCAGAGGGGTAAGTATTTTCCGAGAGAGGAATTGAAGAAAGGGGAAACCGTCTCGAGAAAACAAAGGCCATTGACCTAAAGAAATCAAGGCGACGAGCTCGACCGGAGCGCGGCAGAACGAAACAAGCAGTGCACAAAAGACAGGCAGAAAACAAAGAAGGAGAACCTTTGCATGTGCGAAATCACACCGCAGAATAACTGCACTACTCAAAAACTTACGCGACAATTCCATACTGGGGGAAAAAAAGCAACAGTCAAATTCGCGGCTATCAGCTGCAAAAATATAAAGTGGAGAAAGACGTAATCAGCCTCCTTATCCTAAACAAAAACACAAAAGGAAGAAATCCTCGGGGGGCGAGTACGGCAGCTGTCACAGAGGAGACATGGGCAGAGAGCTTCTAAGAATCTAAACGTCAAAGCGGGAGGGGGAATGGTGCTACTCTGTAACTTCTATCAATCCGCGCTCACCCCCTGGAATCTGACCGGGCAAGGGTCTCATCAAAACCTGAAAAGGGTTTTACGATAGTAGTTACCACTATCGCAATCCACTCTTTTCGGAAAACTCTGAGTCGAGGATTCAAAAATGGAACCGTCAAGTCCCAAGATTTTGGTCGGGAGATACGGCCTCGTGGCCAGAGATAGCCGCATCCACGAACGAAAACTCTTCGAAACCATAGACCGATACCTGTGTGTTAATAAAGCCTTCAAGGTACGCGAAAGGAGGGGACAGCTGGGAGTGCCCAAAAGGACCAGAGACCCTGAACGCGCTTCTCTAACAAATGAGTTGAAACTCGGAATTTGCGAAGAACTCCTTGCAGACCCATACACTCAACCAAACCTCTAAGGAAGTGATTGCCTTCCTTCCAAACTCAAAAATTTGAGGGGGTTCTTACTCGACCATACCTGTGAAAAAGATTGACAAAAAGCATCCAAAAGGGGACTATAATAGACGTACAAAAACGCGTTGTCAGAAGATTCACAAAAGGCAGTCTCTACAGGAAGGGCAGAAAAATCAGGTAAGGCAGGAGAGAAAACGCAAGAAGTTCCGTCCAAAAGAGAGTCCATAAGTACTGAATCAGAGGGCGGAGGGGAGGAATCTGCCGAGAAAATAGGCCCCCAATAGCTCAACAAACTCAAAGACTTGAAAAGGGAAAGGCAAAGAACACTCAATTCAGCCGTTGAGGAGTGCCAAGCGCGGTCTTCTAAAAAAAAGGAGGAAGAGATTGATAGAAAAAGTCTACATCGAAGGGATTTGAAAACTCGAACACTTGAGAGAAGTTCAACAACAACAAATCCGGAGCCGCCACACACAGGGAAAACGAGAAGGTCTCTCCCAACCGATTAAGAAAGGGGTCAGAGGGAAGCATTACCTCATCTACGAATTAACGTTAGTTTCTCTCGTGTATAAACTGGACGCAACTCCCTGGATGGAGTCGGGGCGTCCGGTGCCCCGTAAAAAACCTCGAGGAATCGTTTACTGCTTGTAAACCATCACTCTACAGAAAGGGAGGGGAAAAAATCACTTCTTACTAAGTTTGCGTTGGCTACCAAACAAAGAAAAGAAAAAACTAAAGTGAGGCCGAGAACTTAGAGAAGTAAAACGATCTGACAAAGGACGGTGAAGGAAGGGAAACTGGAGGGGGAACAATGTTAACAGAACAGAAGTCAAACACTCGTCAGAACCGACTGGCCCAGTACAAGACGGCATCGCGCGAGCTTTCCGGGTCGAGGTTGACCGGAATTAAAGTCAGCCCCAGGAATCGGGAGCCTAGGGAGAATCAAGCAACCTCAGTGGAACGGCGGCAAACCATCGAGCCAAGCCTAATCACAAGGGTCCGAATGTCTTGGTGGAATTTTAAGGCCAGCTGCGTCAAAGGGGGAGGGGGCAACACCGGGTTCATCTCATGAGTTGGTGATTAACTTACTTGGAAAAAGAAAAACTGGAAAAAAAGGATAACGCCGAAAGCGCTAGCCTTCTTGGACAGGAGGCAAGCTCGAAGAGACCGGGAGGACCTTCCTCTCCCGACCTTCTTAAGGAAGGAGGGGGAACCAGTGGGGGTTCAGCGGGGTTGGGGAGAGGATAAAAAAAAGTTATACTCTCGTGGTGGTTGAGCTAGAAGCGAGAACAGGTAAGACTTCTACGAAGGACCGCTCAGCTGGGGGAAAACATGCACCGAGACAGGAAAACGTCAACTATCTCCCTATGTTGAAAAAGGAAAAATACGATGGGTCAAAAGAAACGTACCATAGAGGGGCGAAACGTGCAGCAAAGCACGGCAAGATAAAGAGGCATCAAAACATTAGCAAACAAGAAAGTCACAATCGGTTCGTCTGCCTGAAGAACGATTTCGATACTCAAAAAAATGAGATAAAAGTACCGAAGACGGATGCCAACATAACTACCCGCTTTAAAATTCTGGAATTCACACGAGGTTGATATGGGGAGCGGCGAAATAAAAAAGGCGCACCTATAGAAAGCTACGTGGGACGGAGGGAGGGGTGGAGGAATCTGGGAAGATGCTTTAACCTCGGGAGATCGGGAAGTTGAATGGAGAAAGGGTGAAGCGAAGGTTTTCACAGAAGGTCGATGTATTAGGCCGAAAGCTAGGGATACCAGGGGAGTTCGAGGCGAAACGGGGCAAAAACATAAAACGAACCTCTTGTGAAAGGGGGTGCGAAGTTGAAAAAGCCACACGCGAAAAAACTGGGGGACACCGCTGAAAATTTTGAATACTTCGGCGGATAAGTATCGCGCTGAAGAAGGACGAAGACTATAGCAGGTTTGGCGTACGGTGGAGGGTGAATTTCAGTTTGTAAGAAAGAAAATGAAAAAAACCAGGCGAGGCAACAGTGTGCACAAGGGCGCATCAGTGATGCACAGCCCCTAAAACCATTAAGCATGACAGGGCTGCGTGGTCACAGGAGAATGGCTGCGGTGGGGGTGATCACCCTGTAAAATTTTATCGACGAAGAAAGAGGGTAGGGGGGAATAAGGTAGGGAAGTAACACATATACGCGCGCGAGCTACATTGGGAGACTGGGGGGGATTCGGTCCCACTATTACCGTGGTAGGGGAGGGGATGGAGACGGAAAATCTGACAGTGAAAAAAGGAAAAGGGATCACTTTTATAGAGAGGACCGTTAGAGAGAGGCTGGTGAAGAGATCTACCGGCCGAGGACTTCGTCGGGCAGAGGGAAAACGACAAATGGTACAGAAAGAGGGTGGCCTTCCGGATGCCCGTCTGGGTTTCCATAAGAAAAGAGGAAGCGAGGCTTGAGAGCGGTTCACCGAAAACATTCATGGAAGAGGGGACAGACCTTTCTTAAACGAGAGAAACAGACGACTGAGCATCGATTTGAGGGAAGAGGAGATGAAATGTCTTAATCGTCTTTTGGGATACAACTATATGGGGTGGAAGGGATCAGGGGATTTTAAACGTATTCGACGCCAATTGGCACGAGTGAAAAAAAAGTAAGGAAAGCAAGGACGCTTGTAATAAAAAGGATAGCGACTGGTTGTTTTGTCGGGAAACGGGAACAAGAGGGGGTATCCAACACGCGGAATATATTTAATTTGGAAAAGTTTGCAGGGGGTGGGGAAATCTCGGGGGTTTGGGGCTAGAGCAATCTCATCAGAGCTGCCGAGGGATGGGGTAAGGAGTCTGGTTTGGAGGTAAGGCGCTGGCGAAAAGCATGAGGCTCTTGTCCGGAGTAAAAAACGGAACAATACGGAGGAACCTCGGTCGAGAAGAAGTGCGGGGGAAGGGTAGGGCGGAAAACTGCGACTGATTCGGACGACGAGGAGGGGGCAGAGGTCGCGAAGAGGGCCCAGTTCGAAACATCGATCAGTTTAAAGAAAAGAAAAAAGCGGGCGGAACTGAAAAAGGGGCGCGGACTGGAGACGCCGAAAAAAAAGTAGCTTTGCGTTTTGCTGAGGAAAGAAGGGATTCGGGAAAAATGCAGAGGAAATCAAGGAGAGTAGAACGGCAACGTAGGCGGTCCTAATTCACAGTAGGAAGCAGAGCGGAAGACATTACCAAAAGGGCGAGGAGAGGTGCGCTAAAGTGCGGAAAAGGGGTGTCTTAGGCTGCAACAAACGAGGGAAGGCTATCCGAAAAACTCCACAAAATTCTGGTTTTACGGGCACGGGCTGTGAGGATCAGCGCAGTATGGGGGAACAATATTTGGGGGCGATGAGAGGAGTGTGTGACAATACTTAACCATGGGGGAAAGGTTGTCTTATAAAAACGCAGATCCATTGACGAGGAGGGACGCAGTATATGAGTAAGAAAATAGGCCATCCAAGGAGGGACCGTGGTGAAATTCACAGAGCTTTCGTTCAATTTCCATCGTCGACTTGCCAAGAACTCGACCGAGAAGGGCGTCCTTGTAGAAGGGGGGGGGGGGGGGGAGAGAAGTGCGGAGGTGTACGGATAGGCGCATTTTCGGTTTGAAAGGATAGCCGCGCATGGGGGTTTCGAAAGCTTTGCGACGGATTTGGTCCCAGGAGGGGAATGTCGCGGCATTTCGGGCGTCTTGATGAACGCTTGGGATGGAGGGGGGGGGGAAAAAAGGCAAAAAAGGTACTTCTCCTGCGGGTTAAAAAGGTCAGAGTTTAGCGGGGAGTGCCGCAATTGAGTAAAGGCTTTTGGAAAAAGGGGAATGCCAGGAGAAGAGGTAGGTAAAACATTCAAAGAAGATAAGAGAAGGTTATCGCAGGCCTGGAGTGGGGAGGCAATGACCTTTCTGCTTCTTCAGAAGCTTGGTGCTGGGAAACTGAAGAGGAGACGTCCTGGGGAGGGAGCAACTGGGGAGAAAAGATGTTTGTGGCGAAGGGGAGGCGTGGGGGTAGGGGATTCCGTAAATAGACTTTTAGAAAAGCCGGGGCTCAGGAAGGAGGATAAAGAGAAGAATGTCGAAGAGGAAGGAGAGGAAAAGCCTTCAGTGTACCTCGTGCCTTAAGGAAGGTGCAAAACATCTGAGGGTTAAGAAAAGAGGCGAGAGTCTGATATGCGCGAGAGAGGTCGCGGGATCGCCTCAGGAGAGAACGGTCTGGATCGAACTGAAAATGTTCAAAGAGTCGTAAGGCGAAGATATCCTAGAGGGCTCGGCGGGAGGAGTGGGGGGTGCCGCAGCCCATTGATTGGGGAAAAAAGGACTATTGGGAAGC
>Ga0179593_1690999_pt1 | contig 23143 bp, 29 predicted proteins | sample CZODoug2_1_08_16_FD_185931 | JGI IMG/M metagenome (GOLD analysis project Ga0179593, IMG submission 185931) | Vadose zone soil fungal communities from Angelo Coast Range Reserve, California, USA - CZODoug2_1_08_16fungal (PacBio error correction) | ecosystem: Environmental > Terrestrial > Soil >...
TTGGTTTTGTATGTTGGGGTGGGTGGGGGGGGGGTGCTCCATGGGGGGGGTTATGGGGGGGGGTTTTTTTGTTTGGGTATAGGGGGGGGGGAGGGGGGGGTCGGGGGGGTTTGTTGGTGTTTGTGGGTTGGGGGGGGGGGGGTTTTTTGTGGGGGGGTTGGGTTCCCTCTCGAGGATTCGTGCCCCTCTGCCGTCAAAAGTGCCTCTTCTCCCGCTGTGGGGTGTGTGGCTTGAGGGCGTTCTCAAACGACGTCCGGCTCGCAAGGCCGGGATGCAGATGAAAAACGGATGGTAGGGAAGGAGGAACGTGAAGAATTCGTTTGAGGGGGATAAAGGAAGCGGGTCGGACGACTGCGAGCTTTCGCGAGTTCAGAGACGACTGGCAAAGAAGCGCCTGAACCTCGGGGAACAGGAGTTTGCGCGCCAGATGCACAAACGCGCCAAATCGGCAAGGGCAAAGGGGCCTGTCGCATGAGAAGAGTCGGTAATCCTGACGAGGGTTGTACAAAGATTGCTCAAAGAAAAAGAGTCTCGAGCCGCGAGCTCGGATTCACGGCCAGAAAGAATAAAAAAGAACGGACGTTGTTGGGGTCTGGCGCCGTCGGGAGCTCCAGGGAGCGGTTGCACACTCTCGAGGGCATCGGATGAACTTGTGAATCTATCGAACTTTCGAAAACGCAGGGAAACAGAAAAAAAAAGTAGGAAAAAGGGCTGTTCCCAGAAGGCGTGGTTCTGGGGGGCGGCGCAGTTACGGAAACGTTCGACGCCACATCTGAACCCAACAAAGTAAAAAAGTCCAAGAAGAAGAGAGGAGAGTGCAACGAAAAAAGGTCTTAAAGAAGGTAGGGGGGGCGGGAAGGGGCAGAGACTTCCACGCCAGGGCTGTCCAGTCTGAAAGGGGAATTAGGTGGCACTGCCGGGGTCAGGCACTGGTCGATAGAGGTTGTCGTGAAACGAAGATCGGCAGGACCATTCCCCCAGGGGGGGGGGGGAACAACGGGAGAGGTTGCGGGGACCAGGGACACGAGAAAAGGGGCGGCATCTCCCTAGGTTACGTCCAGCTGATGAGTTCGGACGGAGAAAGAAAAAGTCGCAAGCTTGGGGCTTAAAAGGAAGAACAACATGAAGGGGGGGAGGCTCCGACACGGAAAAGGAGAACGGGTTACTCCTACAGAGGTACTACCATCATGACGAATAGCTGGTCTCGGGGAGAAGCGGGCAGCACGGTCCCGAACGAAGCAGATAGAAAAGGGGCGGATTATGCTGGAAAGATACGAACCACCGTACGCAGCGAAGGGGGGTCAGAGTTCGCGTGACGTCAATACGTTCTTTGCTACCGTCGAGTGACTCCTTTTTAGAAGGGTAGGTATCCGCCCTCGGGTCAGTACGCAGAGGTCAAAAAACTACGATCACCCCTGCAGGAGCCGGAGGGGGAATTGCAGACATCTTCCGCGGGACGTAAAGAAAGAACAGGGTCTTTCAGTCGGGGACGGAAGGCCTTAACCGTACCCATCATTTTGGAGCGGTCGCCAGCCACGCTCTGTAATCAACTCCTTCTCCCGCTGGAAATGCTACAGTCGGACGAAGGAATCCATTTTATGTCCCCGGGGGGAAAAAGCGCTCGATGTAGGAAAGACTGAAGACTTAAGAGGGACACCCGCTCCGGAGCGAGCGGCGCGGCTCGAACGACCGCTGCCCCTGGCGCTGGAGCAACACGATCGACCTGGTGCCGCAGCACAGGGCACGTGCTGAGGTTCGCCGCAATCAACTCCAGTGAATCACGCAAAAATTCAGTCCAGAAACCGGAAAGGCACCTCCAGGAACAAATGTAAAAAGGGGCCGCCTTGAACACCTCGCTGAGGACGGACTCTCACGGAATCCCGGTTAAGGTGACCATGGATCGCCCCCAGTACGGCAAATCGAGGTCCGATCCCGCCAAAAGGAAAGGCTAAGAAACAAGCAGGGAAGAGAGGTTGGTGAAGCCCGAACGGTCGTGCGTCAAAGAGGGAGTGCGCTAGCGGCTCGTAAGGCGATCCATGGTCACCTCAGAAGGCTCCGGAGAAAAACTCCGCTAGGGGTAAGTGACCATAAGTGGTTGCTACATTTCATCTGAGGTGAGAGAGATAGACAAGAAATACCGGGCGCCCGAGGCAAGGGAGTGCGTCTGAAAGACGTCCCCTGGTCAGCCATCTGCGCACCCATTCGATCGTTCGACGCCCCTGCGCCGGGGAAGCCGCAGGGCGCTCAGAAGAAGGGGGAGCCGGAGCGGGTTGCCAAAGCTGGCCTTCACGCGTCTACATATCCACCTGCCACCCACTTAAATGGATCCGCATATCGTCCGAACAACATTCCCGTTCCAAGCGGGAGAAGGATAGCGACCTACGAGGAAATCAAAAGGGGAAGGTCCGAGGGTCCGACACGACTTAACGTGAAAGCTCTATAATGGCACGAGGTGCTGGCGTACAAGACGGAAGAGGCGAAAAGAAATAAGAGGCTGCAGGGGGATCGGTGAAGGCCTCTCGCCGGAGGACCTCGAAGTTGAGGGAAAGTACAAGAAAGACAAAAGGGAAAGACGTAGCACAAACGTATCAAGACGTCACCGGACTCGAAAGCCTGATCGCTCCCGGAAAAATGCGTGGCTGCCGTAAGTCCGGTCTAAGTCCAGCATGAATCCGCCAGAGGTCGATAGGCCGGACCAGAAAGGGAATAAAGAACGTAAAGAGAAAAACCAAGAAAAAACACTTTTGTTTCTGGACGAAAGTCCACTTATGGTAGAGGGGCGGTGTAGGAGTACACTCAAAGGCAGGGGTTGGCCGGATCGTTGTCTCCGCCGTATTGTGGACTTCAAGCGCTAATCAAAAGGGGCGGGGAAGGGAAAGATTGTAAGAAAGGAAAGTAACCTAGGCCTGGAGGGCTGCGCATCTCGGTGGGCGTGGCCTCTGGCAATCAACCTCGCATAAAGGAGGGGGAAAAGGCCTTGCCGGAATAACGACAAAACCGAGAGCTCAACATAGTCGGCCTTGAACAAGGAAGTTTTCCGGCGAATGAACTCGCCGACGAAAAGAGGCAGGGGAATGACCATAGAACCGAAAATCGAAACCAGAACGATGGTCCCCTATACTTTTGGGGGGGGCTCCGCCTCGAGGGGGGGACTTTGGTGATCTGATATCGAACGGATACGTAGGACACTAAAAAAACACGAGGGGCTGGGAACAGATGCTGAGCGAAAGAAAAACCTGTTTCTGAGGTGACTGCGCGAAAGTGACGGATAGGAACCGTATCCTGGCGCCGAGCGTGGTGCCCACGGCCTCTAAAAAAGGAAGGCTAGGAAGAACCCAACAATCAGTTGATGAATAACGGAAGAAAAAGACTCGAGGAGAGAGAATCTTAGAGAAACTGAACAAACGGGATCTGAAAAGACTCTGTTCCGATAGCCCACAAGGAGGGTTGCACGAAAAGTTTTCGTGAAAATTGTGGTAGGCGGGCAAACCTAAGTGGACGAGGGTTCGGCCAACAACGCTTCTTGCCATCGGAAAATCAAAAAGAGAGGAAAAGGAGGGAGCAGGCCCGTCGAAAGCGAGTTCTGAACAGCTGTTATGCACTTGGGGGAAAACCAGAAGGCGGAGTGCCCGCCGAACTGGGACCATCCGTTTTACAAAATCGCATGCCTTCTACCTGGAAGTAGCGGAAAAGGACCACGAAAATAAAAAGCATGAGACGCGGCATACTAAGAAGGGGAGTGGATGCCGTAAGACTACCCTGAGGGGATCCGAGAGAAACCGCCCTGTCAACGAAGATTTGTAATTGAATCCCACCATTAGACTCGGGTTCGGGCCGAAAAAAGACATGGGGGGTGTAACTAAAGAGGAAGAGAAAACCACCTAATTTATATCTAAGAATAGTCACTCCAGTCCCCAAGGAAAGTTTACCCAAGAAGTCAAAGAAGGAAAGTTTCACCAAACCCGAAACCGAGAATCAACCCAGAACACCCCAAAACAAAAAAATACCGGTCCCTCCCCGGGAGACCCCCGCAAAGTTAGGGAAGAAAAAAAAATATCAAGACAGGTCGTAGGGGACGCTAGAACTGCTCCAGCCTCAGGAAATTGAAGAAGAGGAAAAACTTGCCCTGTTTTAATGGGTTGTTTTGGTAAAAGGCGGGGAAGACAGAATGCAGTCTTGATATGGCAGCAACCGGGTCCACCCAGAACAGTAAGGAGACTCGCTTCCCTTAATCAAAGTAGGGTCGCCCGTTGAGAACCCGTGAGGGGCAAACAATCTGGGGAATCCAGGGGGGGAACTAGAAGAACAGTGAAAAGACGGGTCGACGGGCCTGCCAACTGTCCTTGCTCAAAGAAGGGAAGCGCCTAGAATAGAAGCGCAAAGGGATAAAACGACCCACAACCAAGGACCGTGGCGGGAACCCAAGCCGAGGATTGACGGGAAAGTTGACGCAGGGGGATGGGAGACATTATCAGCTTCCTTGGGGGTAGGCGCCGAAAGGGGTGGAAAGAATCTAAACTGATGGGTGATCCTCATGAAGAAAACTCGAAAAGCCAGTTGTTTTGGGGTTGATATCATCGCGAGAACGTGCCAATAAGAAGTATGGGCGAGAGGTCGTGAATTTCTAGGGGAACCCCGGCGTCACTTTCAAGTTTGACCACTGAGGGGGGGGGGATTGCGGGACTGTACGGGGACTCGCGAAGTGGTTCGTATGGTCTGTCCTTCTCGTGGTGCCTGAAAAAGCGAAAAAATAATATCTCGAGAACAACGGATGAGGAAAAGAAAAAGGATAGGGACTACCTTGGAGTTTAGGAACCAGGGCTGAAAAAAAACAACTAAAGCGCCAGCCTCCAAAACCGATCCGCCCCCCGGATCGACCCCACGTCACTGGTGGAGAAAAAAGATCCGGAATTGGATAGGACAAGGAAACGAAGGAAGCTCTGAAGACCCTCTAAGAATGGATCTCCTTCTTCATCTTTCAAAACGTCCCCAGGCAGGAAAGGTTTATAGGAGGATTCCAAGAAGTTAAAGACCTATTATTTAACTCAAAATGATGGGGTCTCCTAAGTTGAAGGTGCTAATGCGCCACAAGAACTTTAGAGTCAGGAGCTTCGGGGGGCTTGGCAGGCTCGTTAGTGTATCTAATTTTAAGAGTGGGGGGGGAGACTGTGGGGGGTTCACGTGGGCGGGGTTCTGGAACGAAGTAGTAGTCTCCAGGACCTTGACCACCCATAAGCGGGGTCAGGGGAACTTTAGGAAATGAAAGCTGGGAAAATCAGAGGGTATCAATGCTCCCTAAACAGTCCCGTTACGTATTCTTACTCTTAGGCCGCTTGGGTAAGGGCACGAAGGAACAGGATTTCTTCAGAAAAGCCTAGTTAAGGAAGGTGAAACATCCAGGCACCACATTAGGGTGAGGGGCAACGCTGGGAAGCGCATTCACGCTGCGGAAAAGAGGGTAAAAAGATGGAGTAGGGGGTCCTACCTAAAGGGGGGGGACGTTGCAACAGAAATGTGTGTTCGAGAGTTTCGGTCGAAAGGAAACAGGGACGTCGGTTGGCGCAAACTCGAGGGGGAAACAATCTGAGGAAGAATGTAAAAAGAAAAGTAGTGCAAACACAACGAAAAGAAGATAGGAGGGACCAAGGCTAGATGGAGCGTTCGGTCTCAAAAAGAGAGGAAATAGCGGTAGGAATCGGCATAACCAAGAGGGACAATAAGCACGCAGGGTGTGGTAGGGGGGGAAGGGGGCAGAAAGAAAAGGCCGGGAGCAAAAGCACTACAAGAAAAGATGGAAATTCGAGTACTGAACTTCTGGGTGAGAGGGTCAAGAAAAGAAACTCTGAACGACGGAGAAGAAAAAGCCTCGACGTTAAAGGGCAAGAATCTGAATGAAAATAGGCAAGTTTTGGAAATATCGCGCAAGTGACGGGAAGGAAGGGCACCTGCGCAGATCTGAAAAAGGTAAAGGAAGGAACGGCTTTCAAAATGGATCATTCTCTGAAAAGTTTCGGAAAGAGCAACGAAAGGGGGGTGGATGACTGCAGTCTAGGCGAAGGGGAGGCGGACAAACTCTGTAGGGCTAAAATGAATAGCTCAGTCACCTACACAAAGGAAAGCCAGCTCAGAAGGATGGCCATAAACGCTCTTGGTGCGGAAAAAAAATTTCCGGAAAAAGGGGGGCCAAAAACAAAGAAAACCGCATGTAGTTGAAACAAAAGTCCGGGAGAACGTTCTGGTGGGGTGATTGGACGACTTCAAAAAGGGCCAGAGTCGGAAGGGGGGTCAAGAATCCGATCTAAAATGTCGTAGTCTTCAGGCAGCGTGTAAGCGAAGCGGACTCGGGCGTCGTAGGAAGGGGACACTCGGAAAAAAGCTCATCTCGCCAGAGAAAGGGTATACCGAGAAAAGGGGCTGTAAAGAACGGGCGAAGAGCGGGTGGCTACTTCAACCAAATTCAGGAACGTGTACTCCTAACTGATTGAGACATCCTTGGGACGAAGGGGAAAATTACTTAAGGGAAAAGGGCAGGCACCTAATAAAAGTATGGAGGATTATAAAGAAAAAACCGTAAAAGGCAAAGTGCCGGTGAGCGAAAACACTTTTCCGCGTGAAAAAGGAAGGGTTCTTGTGCTACTCTTTGTGTCGTTTTTATTTGTATCTGGGAAAAACGGTCTAGAGAAGAGGAGGAACCTCATGGGGTTAAAGAGGAAAGCTGTAAAAAGCACCACTGCCGTTTAAAAAGAGGAAGCGGAACCTGGGAAGGCCTTCGAGAAAGCGCGTCATTTCAAGAAGAAGGGAGACCGGGGAAATGCTACAGTTGCGGATCATCGATTGGGCAGTGGGCAAGACGGGAAGACGCGGTCGAAAGCGTTGATCACCAAACTTCTTAAAAAAAAAAAGAAGATGCCCGAAACACGATCAGGGGCAAAGCAGACCAAAGTTCTCCCGGTCAAGAAATGAAAACCCTTCCTCCGGAGCCCGTAGGAAAGACACCAGAACTCCAGTACCTAAAAAAACCTTTAAGGGAGGAGAGACACGAAAAAAACCATGGAAAAGGAACGATCCAACAAGAGAAAGAAAGCCGAAAGCTTCAAAAAAGAACTCAACAAAACAAGAATATATTATGATAAAACCAAGAGGGAGCTTCGAAGGGTCACAAGAAAAAACAAAAACCGAGAAGACGTGAAAAAGAGCGCGAGGTGTCAGGGAAGAACAACAAGTTGGAAGACTCACTTTCAGTGCGGACAAAGAATCCCATGATTCGAAAAAAAGAAGGTGAGGAAAGGGGCACGGAGTAAACCCCCTAAGGGCACCCGTTCACGGAGGGGGTTCGCGCGGACAATGCTCCGTGCAGGTGAAAGGCTCAAAGAAAACTGGGACTGGAACGGCTTCCAGAAATCGAGCGCCTACACGGAAAGGACCAATCTTAAGAGAAGAAAAAATTCCGGGCGGAGAATGAAACTGAGGCTGACTAAACAATGATGGTTAGCGGGGAGAGTAGATCAAGAAAATACTCCGCTTGAAGACAGGGGGGTCTGGGAAGGGCTCGAAAGAGCCTTAAGGGGGCGAGGAAGCTCGCCGTATACCTCAAATGTTACTACAGATGAGCTCACGCAAGAAGTATCAAAAGAAATATCAGACGTCACAGACACCGACCGTTCGCGGAAAAAAATGTGGAAAGACTAAAGGAACAAGAGACCCAGTAAGTCGAAGGGACTTCGGCCTGCACGGCCCGTGCTGGTACCTGTCCGTCCATTAGACGGAAAAAAAACTTGGAAAGTGGGGAAGCAGGGGACAGTCTCCAAAACGCCGGGGTATGGTGGTTCTTCACGGATCCTGAGTGGATGTCAAGGGCGGAAGACCAAGTCTTATCTAGAAGAGTGTCCGTTGGTAACCCTAAAAGACCCGAGGGAGGATCCCTAGGACCATGAGACCTCTAGAGTTGACCCTGCATGCCAAACGGCGAAGAGATCGAGGAGGAGCCAGAGGAATCCCAAACGAAATGAGGCGTTCGTGAAAAAAAAAAACGACTTTTGGTGTGGTTCACTCCTCCAATCGTCGGGGGTCTGAGGTGAGAAGGGGAACAAAAACGGCTGGAACGGAGCAGAAAAAGACCAAGGTGGGGGAAGGCTTAGGGACCTGCAGACGTAGGGGAACCGGAAAAAGATCTGGAACCAAAACGAAGGAGAGAATTAGAGCTAAAGGCCAAACACCAGAGTTTCTGGAAGAACTGAAAGGGCCAAATCTGGAAAGAGGGAACATCGTGCTGCGGAACCGAAGGTTTGGCCTTTGGGACTGTTGTCTGGTCACGGGGAGAAGAGGATAGGCAGATGTGACCTTCTGGAAACAGAGAACTCGAGGGAAGTAAAAGAACTCGAAATCTCTAGTTCGAAGGAAATCGCGTAAAAATTGAAAACGTAAACACCATAAGAAAAGCCTAAAACCCGTCGAGGGGAAGGGAGGACGCAAAAAACATCTTTAGACGAGAAGAAAAGACTTTGGGTGCCGGAAAGCTCCAGAAAAAAAAAGCAAGGACCCCAAGAGACAGGTAAAAAACATTTGGGAAAAAAAAGTCTTGCCGTTGTGGGACCTTGGGAAGAAAACCAAGGAAGAGTCAGCACGCACTCAACCGCACTTTAATTCCCCGATGAGGGGCCACCTAAGGACCCAAGACCCAAACTGAAAGGAAGATAACAGAGATTAGGTAGGAAAAAGATAGCATAAAAGCCCAAACGATGTTCCGATAATGGATCAACCCTCGCAAAAAGCTAGGAAAGTGGGGGGGCGAAAATTGACCCTCGGAGGCGGGAAATTAATTACGGGAAAAGGAAGAAACAAGAGGGCCGGCCGGGAACCGCCCCGTAACCTGGGGGGGGGACGCCGTGGAAAAACTGATGCGGTACGCTTAGGGGCGGGGAACAAACAAGGAAGGAAACGTGGGAAAGTCGGGCCTTCCGTAAAGCTAAAAGGAAATCAACAACGACCCAAAAGACGATACATTCAACAAAAAGATTCGAGAAAACAGACGGAAAACCAGTAGAAGCTTGGGGGAAAGTCGCTGGTGGTGGCGCTTGCAGACAATGGCCGTGCGAAAGGTCCCGATAAGAAGAGAGGGAAAGGTAAGAACTTCGAGAAACCAGGGAAGCACCGTTTGGGGGAGATCCTCCAGTTCGAGAAAAGGTCGAATGGACTGAAACGCCCCGGGAAAAGAACCGTTTCGGGGGAAATGCGTTGCGTGGAGGTGGCGGGGTGGAATGTGAGGGTCGGAATTCTAGGAGCCCGAAGCACACGCTCCGCATCGTGCAACCAATAGGGAGGTCCCATAAAGGGCCTGGGGTGTAGCCGGCAACGAAAGGAGAGGCAAAAACTCGACTCTCACAACGGGGCCCAAAACACCCTAAGGCTCATGGAGGATAACGAAAAGGGAATATCGTAAGTGAATCCCTCAAGACTTTATCGAAGGGAGTGGTATAAAAACCAAAGAGGGAGGTGAGGATAGTAGACAAACAGAAGGGCCTACCTATGATGCAACAATTCCCTGGAGTCGAGACAAAGAAATAAAGCGAGTAAGCGAAAAACTTTGAGGCTCGTACTTTGGGAAAGGTTGGGGGGGGGAAAGTGGCTGGGGGGGGGACTAGACTCCAGGCAGTAAGAAGCGGGACGCCTGACAGTCGGTAAGGGCTACCCAGATCTAGGCTCGAAGATTAAGCGGTAAAAAGAATTCTGGGTTTTCACCTGCCTCAAACTAGAAGAAGAGAACGTTTTCAGGACGAATGACGGACGATGTGGGTGACGGGGCAAAATTCCTGTAATAAGGCTTGAGGCAATAAGACAGCAAAATGCATCCCGGCCAGAGGGCAGAATGAAGGGGAGCATGTTCCTATCAGACGGATATATTTCGGGGGGACCTAATATTGTACCAAGAGAAGTTGTTGCAAAGGAGGGGTGAGGAGAATTCCATTCCCGGAAATTTTGTGAGAAGGAAACAGGAGGCGCGGCTCCGGGGGGAATGTTCACACGGTGAGGGGCAAACAAAACTTGGGGAGGAAAGAAAGGAGTACTTGAGGCTATGAGGGTGGTGAGGAGCGGAGGTGGTAGTAGGTTGATGAAAACTCCCAATGGATTGAGAACCCTCGGGCTTTGGAAGGAAAAAGGCTACTGAAAAGGAGAGAGGTGTAAGTAATGGTAGTGAAGAGGACGGTGGAAAGAGAAGCTGGTGGGAAAAAGATCAACCCAAGAACATCGGGCTTTCGGGCTAAAAAAAAATTTATCGGGGAATGGAAGAGACCACGTTGGCGCCGGGAAGAAACAAAGAGACAAAAAGAAAAAAATAGTTGTAAAACATGACCTGGGAGCGGCGGAAAAATCTGGGTGCTAAACTCACGGAGCGGCCGGTGGAAAGGGAAGAAAAAGGACATCACATAGAAGTTTGGGAAGTGGAGAGAGAGGGAGAAAAAAAAAAAATCTGGGACAGCTTAAATGTTACCGACTCACGGTGGGCCTACCGACGTGGGCAGGAGCTAATGATGGGAAGAGGCGTGCGTTTTTAGGTTGGCAAAAGATTCTCAAGGGAGAGAGTCGTCTCGCCAAGGGGAGGGAGAAACAAAATTCGAAGAAAAAAAAAAGCCTAAAGGAGTGGGGGGCGGTATATTACGAACCCACTCGACTCGGGATGAGTCGGTTGGAAATTGTGACGTCGCGAAAAGGGGAGTTGAATGGTCGAAAGGGACTAAAGAAGATTAGAGGGGATATAGGGGAAATCAACACGAGAAGAGGGAGACCCTGAAGGGCCAAGAGGGTAAAGAAAAGTGAGCAAGATGATTAGCACTGGAGGACAACAAACGTAGGCTAGTGAACGTGCTGGGTTTAAAGGGCCTGGATGATAAGAAGAAATGGTATTATAAGTGGGGGAAAATCTGCCAGCGATTCCTAATCATATATTCTTGGAAAAGCATCAGTAAGACATCTGAGAAATTTCCCAAGGGAATTTCTGGGAGTTCAGTGGAGAAACTAAGGTGGGGATAGGTGATACCTCCCTCTCGGGATGGAATAGGATGTCTACGAAAAAGAACTTCTGGACATGAGGGAGTCGAACTTGAAAAGACACAGGACGTGAGTCATTGGGGAGTCTCTTACTACCCATAAAGGGGGAGGATAAAGACCTAGGGCAAATTCTACAAGAGGCGGATAATTGGGATAACAAGGGGTGGACAGGGAAGGGGGGAGGGTGTGCGTTACTTCAGAATATTGCTCTCGAGAAACTTCCGCAAAGCCCAGGGAGGAGAACTTGAGGGGACAGGGAGAAAGGGACCGCAAGAAAGAAGGAGCAAGGTAGTGATTTGAAAGCTTCGTCCAAACCTCGTGTGAAAAAGAAAGAATGGAGGGCAAAAAGGGGAATAGAGCTGGCAAGAAGAAGGGAAGGGGGATTTGAACAAAAGTAAGAAAGAAGACTCGAAGGGGAGGAAGAAAGAAGGGAGAAAAACCGATAAAAACAACAACTTGAGTCTTAAAGAGAATGATTGGTGAGAACTGGAGAAGACGCGAGCAGAGGAAAACCTCAAGAAAGGTCTCAAGGGAAAGGGAAAATAGAAAGGTGTGGGGGGGTGACGGGGAAGGGGGGGAGGTGCAAGAAGAAGAGGAAAAACTTTCTACGGGCTCCCGGCACATGGAGAGGACCGGGAGAAAAACTTCGCAATAGGATATAGGAGAACCGTGAAGGGAAGACCTTGGAGAAGGAAGGATAAGGTCTGCGCTCTGGTTTGAACGCTGACGGTTCCAAATAGGTTCATCCCTACAAAAAAAAGGGAACCAAGGGAGATTAAAAGAAGGAGAATAAGGGAGGGCTGTACAGGCACCTTGAAATGTAAGCAGAAAACATAGACTAGGAAGAGAAGGTCAAGAGGGGGAAAAACACAGACTGAGGACGCTTGTAAAACGGGAAAATTGATGTCGTACGTCAGAGGGAAAACTACGGAAAGGGGACGAGCTAGAGAAGAAAAGATAGAAGAGACAGAAACAGCCACGCAATACATAACAAGAAAGGGGGGATCGATTGGCCGTGCGGGTTCGAGAAAAAATGAATCCGAGGAGGGCTACAGGGAAAGACTTCCCCTCTTCCTAAAGATCATTGAAGGAGGGTCTCTAACGTGAGGGGGGTGGAAGGGGAGAAAAAAAGGTAGACATTAATTTTTGTTCTGGGTTCAAGCGAGGCTGGAACCTTGGGAAAGGGAGTTACGACATGGTGATAAGAGAAAAGAAGAGAATGCTAATAGTGTCTGTTCGTTTGAAAAAAAGAAGCGGGGGGGGATACGAGCAAAGGAAAACCTAGAAAGCGGGGCCAATGACACAACTGAAGTTAGGGAAGGGGACCGCGGAGGAAAGGAGTGAAGGTCAAAAAAAACGAGGAGAGGACAGAGGGGGGGGATTCCTCATCGAGGCTGGGGGAAGGAAATCTTGAAAAAAAGACCTGGCAAAACCAAATTGAAGAAAAAGGATGATTGGGGAAAGGACCCTGGTAGGGGAGTGGAGGTTCTGCGCGTGGTAAGAAAGGGAGGGAAAGATCTGGGGGGACCTCTCTGAGCCCGAGAAGAAAAAAAAAGGCTGGGAAGGGGGAGAAAGGCTAAGGCAATCTCGTGAAAATGAGCATATGGGGGCAGGTAAAGAATCTTTCAGGGTTACGAATGGGAGTGAAAAGAAAAGGGGGGGGGTGGAGTAGGGGTTGTAGACGCCTAGTTGTACTCCGAGAAATCTGTGGACAGACGAGGAAATTGGGGAGACGAGGGATTCAACTATAAGCACCCCATAGGTCTTCGTAGATTGAAGCGAGAGAAAAAGAAGGATACCGGAAATTAATCCCACAACACAGCGGTAATATAGGAGGGGACGAGACATCCATACCAAATCTAGTAGTCATAGGGGCGCACGCTCAAATAGTTCCGAGTGGGGTACTAGTCTCAAAAGGTTGACCAAGAGAAAAACGGAGGACAAAGAAGACCAGCTCTCCGTAAAGTTGGAAGGCCGAAAACTGGAGGCTAGAAAGAAGAAAACGGGGGGGAAAAAACCCTCAAAAGGAAGACCGAACCCTATCCTCAAAATGCGCATTCAAGCAAAATGAGAAGAGAATGCCAGGACCTTAAACTGGAAAGGGAGGGTATGGAGCGGGGAAAATATCTAGGTGTGTGTGGGGGTTCGTCGTGATTGAACTTTCCCAACACAGAGAAGTTGAGGAAGAGAACCTTGAGAAGGAAAAAAGTGAATGAGTAGGGGAAGATTAGAAGTTTCTAACGGAGAACCGTCTTCCTGGTAAGTGGGGAGGAGGGAAAAAAAAGGGAGGAAGAGTACATAAAAAAAAACACGAACAGGAGAAAGAAATTCTCAAGGACCGAGTTACGGAATGGAAGAGTTGGGGTAGCGAGGGGGGGGGAGCCGAGGACGTTACCAGAGAGGAACCTTGTGGGCTGGCATCCAATAAGCAGAAACGCGAAAAGGGGGGTGGGAGGAAATCAAAAGAGCGGGGGACGAGCCAAGAGGTGGCCTTGCAGGACGCATTCAAGAGTGGGGGTCGACCAGGGGGGGGTAGCCTCATGTGGAGGTACCGGGATTAGGGTGAGAGGGAGCCGCGGGGACAACTCAGAAGAACAAGATCTAGAAACAAGAGGAGGAAAGAACGATGGAGATATTGCTGAGGGGGACCCCCATGCACGCCCGAAAAGCGAAAGGTAAAAACAATATCCCAAAGCAAACGAAATGGGGGAAAATCTGACTTGAAGCATGGAAGAACTCCTAAGGAATGGTAAGAGTGGGGGAGGCCTTCTCGCACCTTTCATCCCACAAAAACCAAACTGAAAGGGATTCTCGAAAGAATACTCAAAAAGAGAAACGAGAAGGGGAAAGAATTAAGAAGGGGAAGGTCAGAAGGGCGAAGCCATCTTACCGAAAAGGGGAGGGAAAGGGGGGAGGGATTCGAAGGGAAGGTGTTTGGTGTTTCGCAGTAAACGGGGAGTAGCGGATCACGGAGAAGAACTTCAAAAGAGAAGGGACAGACCCGGGTTTGAGGGACTTTAAAGGATTGCCTAAAGTCTAAAAGGAGGCCGGACAAGAAAGAGGAAAAAGAGAATTGGGAAGGGGGAAAGTTTTGGTGTAAGTAAAACAAGGGCATTCTTCAAATGCATGAAGCAAAGGACTTCCAGAACAAAACATTTTATGCTTTTTCAGCTGGGAGGCTAAGACAAAAGGAAGGAACAGAGAGGGAGGGAGGATTTTTGTAACTAATCTTTGGTTTGCAACAGAGTTCGTCGAAGAGGGTATAGGAGAGTCAAAAGTCCGCTGGTGTCATCCGGGGGAAAAAGAAGTGAAATTTCGGGAAAGGAGCCTGAATCGCTACCTAAGGGCACTTTAAAGGGTCCGCACCACCACTCAGAAAAACGAATGCAACGGGTAATGATATTTCTTTCTCAAATCACTGGCTTCATATATCGTAGGGGGTCAGGTTGCGGAAAAGGGGGGAGAAGAGGGACTGGGTAATGACAATTCACTGACGAATTCGTAAGGATTTTTTAAGTGAATAAAATCGGGGAGAAACTCTGATCTTGGAGTACGGACCCCGAGTCGGAACTGAGGGATGTCAAAGAGAGGGTTCTGTTTAGAGAAGAGAAAAGTGAGGGCCTGAACGACAAATTCAGGAGAGACCAGGGAGACTTTAAAGAATATTAGTAGAAGCGAGCGAGGAAAGGGGGAGAAGGCAAAGAGGATAAAAGAGATGGGATTTTGTTGGGGATCGGCTCGTCGGGAAGGCGCGGATCGGAAAAAGTCTACTAGATACGACGACGAGGGAGACAAAAGAATCAGGATGGTAAAAAAGAGGTGAGTGTTTGTGGGGCGGCCATTCGTATCCGATTGATTCAATCGACTAATCAAAAGGGAAATATAGGGTCTGGGTGGGAGGAGGAAAAGAAGGTCCACGAACGGTAGCTGACAACTTGAGATGGTGTCAAGGGGAAGGTCCGAGAAAAAGGGAGAGGGAGAGATAGAAATACTCACAAGACTCTGATAGTTGAAAGGGTCCCCACTATCAAACCCGAGTGCTAAAGCGACACCCTCAGAAAAGCTGAGAAGGACAAGACAATACAAGGTTTTCGGCAAGAATGAAACCAATAGGCGTGGTACTGGGCGATGGGGGTCTTCCAGGCACGGGCTCAGGTGGATAACACTGGAGACGTACAACAGGGCCTTCATAGAAATAATAAGGTCCCTGGGTGTTCTTGAAGAAGGGAGGAAAACGGGAATTCCAAGATTTAGAAGGGGGGGAAATAGACACGGTCAAGAAAAAAAAAAAGAAGGAAGAAGAAATTCCTAAAGTCGCGGTGAACGTCAGAGGGGCTGGGGTTCACTCAGGGGGTTTGTATCGGGGGACGGTCGGGTAAGGCAAAATCGCCCACGCGAAGGATCCCAAGGTCTTTAGGGGTCCCTCGGAAAGAAGCGCGTCTCTCCGGGAAAAATCGGGGGGAAGAAGGTCTTGCTACGGATCATCATAGGGCAGGGCTGGGGGGACGGTATGTCACAAAAGAAAAGGGGTCCCTGGTGCCGCTCCCCGCTGCAAGAACTCGTAAGGTCCTGTTCTTCGCCTCAGGTGGGAAAAGACAGGTACAGGAAACGGGTGTAGAAAAGGGGAACGTAAAAGAAGAAGATCGGCACGCGCCCACGCCAAAACGGCCCAACACTATTTTACCAGGGGGCTCACGGTCAAAAAGGAACGCCAGGCGGGGAGAACGGTTAAACCAATGAGGACCTCTTACTTCACACCGAACTAAAACAACCGGGGGAGGTACACAATCTGAGGGGGACCGCGAAAAATCCAAAGAGAGAGAAGTCGGATCACTCCGAAAGAGAAGTCCCCAAACTTCAGGAAAGAAAAAAGAAAAAGACCTGATGGATTAGGGGAGTCTGGTGCTTAAAAATCGAACAGAAGCTTCACGTGGGGTGCTCTTAATGTCACAGCCCTCTCTCACCGGGCTCCTCAAAGAAATGCAAAAAAAGGAGGTAGGGAAGGGGGTACAACAAGAGGAGAAGTAAAGTATCAAAAAGGGGATTCAGGGAAGTGTCCCAATTGGAAATTTCAAGGCAAGGTCAGAAACTCTGCGGGATGAAGTTTATGCGCGCCGCTCATCCGGACTGTAAGGGGGGGAAAAAACTTCCTATTCAAATCAAAGGACAAGAGCATATCCGGAATCCAGGACGAGAACTGCGAATTAATGCGAAGTCTGGAGACCCGTATGGGGGAAAGTAAGTGCACTGTAAGAGAGGAAAGAATATTTGCTGGAAGGAAGAAACGAGGCGAAAGGATCCGTTGTGTCGATGCAACTCTCGAAGTCTTGTTGAAGAGCGAGGGGAGAAAGGGAACGTAAGGAGGGAAGCCAAAGGAGGGACAGGAATAATAGGGAGACTCTTGACGTGGACCGACTTGTGGGAGAAATCCCACAAAAAAAAAGTGAGAAGGAACGGGCCGGGGAAAGAGGTGGAACCTTCGAATACCTCAATCGGGTCCCAGGAGCGACTTTGAAAGAGGGAAAAGAGAGAAGGATTTTTCGGCCCGCTGATGAAAAAGGTGTCTGAAAGAAGGATCTGGAAATCTGGGATGGAAGGGGGGCAGGAAAAGACCATCGGGAAGAGAGAGTCTCCGAGGCCCGGGCAGAATATAGAAAGAGAGCTCGGAACCCCGGCAGCTGCCGAAGGCTTTGAGGGAAAGAGGAAAAAAAGGAAAATAGAGGAAAGGGGGATTGTGGGGTGAGTTGAACTCCGAATCGAGGCAGGGAAAGGGTGGAGCCGAAGAAACTTTTATAAGAACCGGAAAACGTTCTGGGGAAAGAGAGGGATCAGGAAAAATGAATTGTAAAGTGGGAAGAGGTCGAAATTAGTGGGGAGAGTTAACCGGATCCGAAAGAGAAAATTTCCGAAATCGCTGATCCAAAGTTTGGGAAGGGACAAAGAAGCTCGGTGACTGGAAAAAAAGGAAAGGAAAGAGGTCCCCTAGAAAGGTAATAACCTGACGCAGAAACAGGAGATTTTCTGTGAGCTTTAGAGGGAAAAGGAATTGTTAGGAGTTTGAAAGAAGAGAAAGCGGGCCACGTACAGCTGGGTTAAGCGAGGAGGTCTAAGCGTTGGAAAAAAGAGAAACAACCAAGAGAGAGGTTATCCTTGGCGCGCCTGCCAGCGGAAAAAAAACCAAAAAAATTCATAAGTGAACAGAACGAGGGAAAGCAGAGAAAGGGAGGAAATGTCAACCTATTGGAAGGTTTCGACCAAAAAAGATTGTGGGGTTTGGAGATCAGCCAAGAGAGAAATCGGAGAAGAGCTAGAAAATTTGCCACCGCAGGTCCAAGAATAAGGAAATAAAATCGAAAAAACAAGGTAAGCCCCCCAAGCGAAAATTAGGTAGGACGGCCATGCCAACCCCAGAGGGCGAGTCTTCTGGGAAGGAGGGAGAAAAATAAGAATAAAAACTCAGAATGCCTAAACGTTCGCAACTGGCCAAAGAGTTGAGGTTGTCCCGGAAAATGCGAAAAAGAAGGTGGAAAAAGGAAGGGAATGAGAAAAAACGGCAAACAAAGGAAAAGCATCTTCCTCAGCGAAAGGAACCCTTTTAGTTTAGAGACGCACGTGGGAGTTTGAAAGCGGAAGAGTAAGGGAAAGAATGGGGGAGCTAAGGATTCTAGGCGCATCCGGTCTGCCCAAGCCGGAAATGCGAAGTCACAAGAGAAGGAAAAAAGCGGGAGAAAGGAGAGTTTGACGCCTCTTTTGCTAAAGCCAAATCCTTTTGAGAGGAGTCCAAGGGGAAGGATAGTAAAGAGCACCGAGGGGGAAAAGAACTGTTTGTAGCCGTTTTCGCGCCAATTGCGAGAAAAACCAGGAGGGTAATCCGGGGGGAGGTGAGGAATCCAAGGGAGGGGGTACCGAACACTTCTTGGAGTTCTCTGGAGTTGGAGTCCGGAGTCTCAGGGAAGGGCCTAAAAAAAAAAAAAAGGGAATCTCTCTAAAAGGAAGGAACGTGGAATGTGGAAATACAAAAAATGCAGCAAGAACTAGAGAGAGAAACCTTTAAAGCCATCTCCAACAACCACGAAAAGTTACTATACTAGTGGTCAAAAAATGGTACGATTATTAAGAAGAGAGCGAACTCCCCGGAAGGGAAAAAGGGATGCAAGTTCGGGGGGTTCTCGCAAAACATCAAGAGCTGATGAAAAAGAGGGTTCGGATCTAGCCCAAGTGGGAGCAAAAAGGACAACAGGGGAAGGGGTTTACCGCCACTGTTATTGGTGGGAAAATGTATGGCGTCCTCGAAGGGCAAGGACTCGGACGGACCGTCCGCCCGCTCCAGGGTTAAGAAAAGTTCCACTAAAGACCAAAAGGGGAAAAAGAAAGTCTCAACAAAGCTCATCAACTCAATTCGGATCTTGAAAGGAAATTTGTGGAGGAATATCAAAAAGGGAGAAGTCATGAAAAAGGAAGAATCGAAAAAAGCCCCGGCCAATGGTAACAGTGGGCAAAAAATAAGGGGACCCGGGTATGAAAAGTTCCTCAGTTGAATATGACCGGGTTTGGAGGGGACGGGGGTCCGAAAAAACTGCAAGAAAGAGGAGTATTTTTTGAGGGTCTCATTAACATGCCGGAAAAAAAAAATTAGAGCAGATTCCGATGAAGACGGAAGGGGGGGGGGGCAGTACAGAGTCCCCACCAATATTTTATAACGACGAGTAAGGGGGACCACTCGCGTAGAAGGGTCACGAGCGCCAGGAGGAGAAGAAAAAAGACGTCATAGGGGGGGGAATTTTGGGAGGGAAGACCGGTCTAAAAAGGCCGTACTATGCAATGTCCAAAAAAAAGCTTGAAAAGGTTGTCAAAGGGGGGGGAAATAACACACTCGGGAGAGTAAGGCGCGAAAAGTTTTTCTAATTTCAAAGAGACACTGAGGTAAAAGAACGAAGAAGGGAATTGAAAAAGGAGACGGAAAAAATTTATACCTTACGGGATGAAGTGTATAAAATCGCTAGAGTGAAGGGGAAACATATAGGAAGAGTTTTTGGGGAAGAATAGGCTATCCAGGGGAATCTATCTTTTGCACCACATACGGTTTACCTTCGGAGACCGCAAAACGAAATCTCAGCAGGAGGGGAAATAACAATGGCTGGGTAAAGAAGTTAGGGTGTGGGGGACGGATCAAGATGTGGAAAACAGGAAAAAAAAGTCTGATGTTTCCGAAAAGAGTAGGGAAATCTCGGAAATCACTAACTGGGCGTCGGGCGAGGTTTCAAATTCCGAATAGATCCTCGAATAGAGAGAAGAGGACAAGAAAGATTCATCGGTTTAGGGGAAAGGCCAAAACCGGAGTCCAAGTACGCAGAAAGTCAAGGAAGACAGGGGGAGATTGTGCTTCATCACAGGTAATCCAAAAGCGAACCGCGCACTAAAAAGAAAAGATCGAAGAAAGGGGGGGACGCCTTTCCATAAGCTTGTCACAAACCGGAAACGGACCGGGTAAAAGGCCTCAGATCCTTCAAGGGGGAAAGGGAGAAACCCGGAGAAAGAGACGGGGAAAGAAGGGACCTTCACGGAGAAGTATACTGACTTGGGACGGGGAAGAAGTTTTTATCATCCACTACAAAGGGAAAAAAATCGAGCAAACTGCAGAAAAGTTCGAGAAGAAGCCCCCCTGCCCGTTCAGACGAGCTTCAAAGGAGGGAAGGCAAAAACATCAGGGGTCGCCAGATCGGCGAACCGGAGGGGGAGAGAAGACATCACGATATGCGGATATCGGCAGGGGGTCTGCTAGACTAGGAAGGTGAGAAGAAAAAGCCGGCGGAAAAGACAAAACTCTGCCAGACTGCCCAGGCTCCGGGTCAGAAGAAAAAAAGTCCTCATGAGAAATCTCACGGGGACAAATTTCCTCGGGCGGTCCAAAAGAAAGGAAACATACAAGGAAAAATGTTGCCGCCTTGAAAGAGAGTAGGGGAAATATGCTCACGGAGCCCGAGGTTGGACCAGAGTGATCGCCGGAAAAATCGAGAGAAACTACCGGGATCTCGGAAGAGGGAAAGGGAAAATAGAGGGGAGGGGAAAAAGAAAAGGTCAAGGGGGAGTCTGAACGCCTTGCTGTTTGGAATCCAATGTTCACGACCGGAAAAAGGGTGATAAGCCAGTCGACAAAAATTTTCGTTCTTTGGACAAGGGGAAGAAAAGGAATAGAAGAGAAAGAGGGAAAGGGGAGGGGGGAATTAGGCTGAACCTTATCAATTGACCCGGGAGCAAATAAAACCAATTTCAAGAAGGGAAGCTGGGGAACAAATCTGCCTATCGAGTTAAATGAAACTCCCACGTTCCCAAACCAAGAGAATGGGGAATCAGTCGTATACTGGGGATCCCGTCACCAGGGAAAAAGCAGTCTGGAGGATGGGAGGCAGCGAGGTGAAAACGAAAGTGAGGGCGAGAACGGGAAAAAGTTTGCTGGGAGGGTCCATTCATAATCCTTGAAAAAAAATTGGTAGAAAAGGGTCGCGAAAAAGCCGTTCTACCTCAGAGAGGCGGATCCAAAGACAAGCCCCAGAACTTATCAAATAATGACGGGAGAGCTCAAAAGGGGGGCGAAGGTAAGGTGGGGGTATTCATAGCTCAACACTGGACTATCTTTGGAGTTTTCCGATTCCGAAAGGGGAATGATAGGAAAGGCGGGTGGAAAAGTGTCGTGTGAATCGCAGTGTTCTCCAAGTTCTTGGGAAAATTAAGCAAGGGGGGGGTCTTAGGAAAGAACCGGGGGAAAGAGCAGCAATCGGCTCGTAAAAGGAAAATCAAACGGGCCAATTAAAAGAGAACAGGGGAAGTACCTCATTCACGACAAATAGAGAACAAAGGTGCAGGGGTGGAAAAAGACATGAAAAAGACGGGAAATGGCGCTTGAATTCGGCCTGAAAAACACCTTCCTAGGGTTTTGATAAAAGGGGGGAAGTGAAGGGGTAAACGGGGCCGGAACGGTGCGACGCAAACAACACAAGACTGGAAAACGATCTGAGGGGAAAAGGTTGGGACTGTATGGGAGGTTCGTTCGGATAGGGTTCGAGTTTGACACTGCCCCGCTCCGGGGGCGAAAAAGGAATGGATCGTGGAGGGTCGATCCGAGAGGGAGGGCCAGGAGCTGAAATCTTTGAAAAAACGAGGTCGTCATGTATACAAAAGGCTCCACTGACCATGTTGCAAAGGGTGTGAAAGAACAAACCCAAAGCCTTCTTTCACAGTCGCCGAAGAGTACAGCGTCCCGTACAAAACGTTCAGGGGGAAACCAAAGAAGAAAGGGAACAAAGGGCATCCGTTGACATCGGGAAGTCAGGATCTCCGTATACACAAGAAAAAAAACAAAGAGGGAGGATAGAGGAAATGTAGTTTCTCCGAAGAAAAAAAGAACGCTTAATCAAACCAAAAAAAAAAAAAAAAAGGGGGGGACCAGTACTTCTGGCTTGATCCTAAAGGGTGAACTACAATGGACCTCCTTCGGAAAGAACGAAAAAAGAAAGCCTCAGGGTTGTCCACGCAGGAGTAAAAAATGTTACACGAAGAGACGACGCAAAGGCCGGAACAGAAAGAAAAAAAATAGAGCCAACCCTATACGCATAAGAATCGGAAGGAAGCCTCTGAAGGATCTTGAATGCAAAAAACGGCAAAAAACTGAGGGTTGAAAAGAAGATGCCGCTAGTAAAATCAATTCATTCCGGACGGTGTCAACCAACGAAAAACGGAACAAGAATCGAAGCCTGGGGTTTGAAAAGGGAGCAAAAAGGGAAAGGATTGTGAAGTCTATTACCTCAAAAAGAAGTTCTAAAAACTTACGCAATATTTCCTGAGGGCGCGGCACGAAATAACGAGGGACTCTCAGAACCCAGACACTGAGAGGACCTAAGAGGTCGTACGAGAATAGGGAGCGGGAGTAAGTGTGGGTACTGTAAGATCAGGCTTCTTTTGGAAAGTTCTAGGCCCTGTATGGAAGTAAGAAAATTTTCCTAAAGAAACTGACCGCGGTTATGTTTCTGGAAACTCTAGGTCATTGGGGGGATGTGTGGGAGGAGGATCCATACGCGTAGAAGGTAAAGACTGAATTTACTCAAAAAACTCGGCGTTGTAAGACTCCATGAATGGGGGAAAGTGGCCCGGCTCTAAATTTTTTGGATCCTGTCCGGAAGTCCCCCAGAGGGAACATCAAAAAAAAACGGAGGGAAAAGGGGGATGCTCAATTGTGGAGTGTAGGAACTCCGTGCCAAAAACAGAAGCGCCAAAAAAGCAACCAAGTGAAAAAAAGGGGATTACATGAACAGAAATCGCTTCACCCTCGGCCGTAAAGGACGGGAAAAAGGAACAGGGAAAGTTTTCGGTTCTCGCAGGACAACCCATGCAGAGAACGTACGTGAAAGGATGCAAGAAAACACTGGGGTCAAACTGGTCCATTTTAGAGGGGGGCTAAAACGGTAGTGCGGGTGGGGATCCACGGAAAAAAAGGAAAAAGTCAAGAAAGGGACGGAAAAACGAACCGCCGCGTCCGCCGGGGAAGAGGTCGGCGAAGGTTTGGGAAGGGGGAAAAGGCCAGAAAAAAGAAAGCAAAAACGGGAAGTGGCGCTGACGATGGGTGGGCTGAAAGGGCAGAGGGGCGGAAACGATACCATCTCTCCTATAGGCCCCACAGTTGGTTTCAAGAAAAAAAGCGGGGATCTCGGAGCGTGCGGTAATTGAGGATAGGGGGAAGTACCGGATCGTTCGTAGGGGGGGAGAGGGGCTGGGCGAGACCGTATTGGGTTCGGCCACTAGAACACTTCTCGGGTCATTAAGGATCGGGGAACACAACAGGAGGTACTTTTGAGAACCTACCCCGATGGACTTCGGGAACCTCGGATTCTGGGTAGGGGCAAGAAGAATCTCGGGAGGACGGTGTTTTGGGCGTGGCGCTACCGCCGATCAAAGGTGCAGAAAAGTGTCAAAGAAAAGGGAAAGCGGGGGAAAGGATGGTGGCTCGAATGAATACCATGGCCAAAAGCGGGAGGACTGATAAAAAGTGGTGGAAGAAAGCGAAGCAGGGGGGGGAAAACGTGACTTAAAGGAGGTGAACAAC
>Ga0179593_1692767_pt1 | contig 23137 bp, 46 predicted proteins | sample CZODoug2_1_08_16_FD_185931 | JGI IMG/M metagenome (GOLD analysis project Ga0179593, IMG submission 185931) | Vadose zone soil fungal communities from Angelo Coast Range Reserve, California, USA - CZODoug2_1_08_16fungal (PacBio error correction) | ecosystem: Environmental > Terrestrial > Soil >...
AAGAAAAAAGGGACCGCTTATGGAACCGGGATTGATTACTAATTGATCGCTGGAAAAAAAGAAAAAAAAAGGGAAAGGGGGGAAAAAAAAAGGGGGGGGGGGGGGGAAAATCGATCCGCGCGGATTGGCCTGGCGGAGTTTTACGATTTTTTTGAGAAAAAAAAGGGGGGAAAAAAAGGGAAAGGGGGACCAGCGTCCTTTGCTCACACTTTGATGCCAAGAGAGAAAGAGAAAAAGGGGGGGGGGGAAAAAAAGAAAAAAAGGGGGAAAAAAAAGAAAGGCGCGGCAAGAAAGCAACCTCCTTTATCAAGGGGCCTGGACATTGGCCGTCCCCAAAAATTTCAAAAAAAAAAAAAAAAAGGGGAAAAAAAGGGGAAAGGGGAGGACCCTCTTCCATAAGGAAAAGATTCCCTCGCATTGCACTCATCTCTTCCGCGAGTATCTCTCCGAAAGAAAAAAGGGGGAAAAAAAGGGGAGGGGGGAAAGAGGGGGGGGGGGAAAAAAAAAAAAAAAGCACGAGCCGCGTGTTGTATTCCAAACTGGCGCGAAGCCCGGGGGAAAGGAAGAGGAGGGGGGAAAAGGGGGGGGAAGGTCTGCAAAAAAAAGAAAAAAAAGCTCATGAGGAGGGGGGGGAAAGAGCAAATCAAAAAGCCGTTTGGACCCGGATGAGCCTTTAACCGAAAAAGAAAAAAAAAAAAAAAAAAGAAGGGCTGGGCCCTGGCCGAGGGATTAGCCCCATCGTGGAGCCTGTGAAAAAAAAAAAAAAAAAAAAAGAGGAAAAAAAAAAAAGAGGCAACCTCCGCCCCCGGCCCAATCCGCGCTGATCGATTTGGGGGAAAAAAAAAAAGGGGGGGGGAGGGAAAGGGAAAGGAAAAAAAAAAGCCGATCAAATTTAGTAATCAATCCGGTTCCCATCGAAGAAAAGAAAAAGGAGAAATGTTTAATGGCGTTTTTTTTCCCTTTCCCCAGAAAAAGGGGGGGGGGGGGGGAAGAGGAGGAAGGGGGGGAGACCATACATGGATCATGCGCCTCCCTTCCTAAAAAAAAAAAAAAAGAGGGGGGGAAGGAAAAAAGGGGGGGGGGGAAAAGGACCTGTGACTGATTTATATCCATGATTTTCTTCTAATAAAAAGGAAAAAGGGGAGAAAAAGAAAAAAAGAAAGGCCGCCCGGATAGGCGCTGGCAAACCCCCCATTTTGTTCTATAAAAAGAAAGGGGGGGGGGGGGGAGGAAAGGGGGAAAAGAGAGAGACCCCAGATAAGGTTTCCTCCCTGTGTGGTGGGAAAAAAAAAAAGAAAGGAGAGAGAAAAAGGGGGGGATCTGGTGGCGGTAAATCGATTCTTGAGAAAAAAAGGGGGAGGGGAAGAAGGGGAAAGGAGGGGGGAAGGGGTCGGTTTCCCATTGCGTACTTCCTTGAAACAAAAAATAAAAGAAAAAAAAGGAAGGGAAAGAGGGGGGCGGCGACCCAATCCAAGAGTCGAAAAAAAAAAAGGGGGAAAAAAAAAAGGAGAGCCCATGCGTACACTTTCTCGTGATAGGAAAAAAAAAAAGAAAGGGGGGACCATCCAGAAAGGTTATCGTAAGGCTCTTTGGGAAAAAAAGGGGGGGGGAAGAAAAAGGAAATAATAAAGCCATCTATCCATAACTTTCCTTTGGAGAAAGGGAAGAGGGGGGAAGGGGAAAAAAAAAAAAAAAGGAAAAGCCCTCCTGTCTTTCCGGAAAAGAGGGGAAAAAAAGGAAAGGGGGGAGAAAGGCGAGAAACTCCTCCCCCTTTATCATCTATACGATCAAAAAGGAGAGGGAGGGAAAAAAAAAGGGGGGGGGGGGGAAGGGACGGAGGGCCGTGGCAAGACTGAAAGTATAATCCCCCTTTAACTTTTATGAAAAAAAGGGAAAAAAGAAAGGGGGGAGTGGGGGGGGGGGAAAAAGGAAAATGAAAAGAGAAAACGAGGTTTTTGAAAAGCAGAACTTGCTTCAACTTCAAAAGCATTGGGGAAAAAGAAAGGGGGGAAGGGAAAGGGAGAAGAGGGAAGGAGCGCAAGATAAGATTCCTTTTTTTTGGGGAAAAGAAAAGGGAAAAGGGGGGGTATGCCCAAGGTTTTAAGACCATTATCTCCCTTGGGGGGGGGGGAAAAAAGGGGGAAAAAGAAAAAAAAGAAAAAAGGGGGGGGGGGGAGGGGGAGAAGTAAAACTTCTTTTTTTGGGGGGGAACAATGGGAACAAGGGAAGGAAGGGGGAGGAAAAGGGAGGGGAGGAGACGTTCCCAACGGATTTGAAAGAAAGGGAAAAAGGGGAGGAAGAGATGAGGCGGGCATTGTTCATCATTCCCTATTGAGGGGGGGGGGGGGAAAAAGGAAAAAAGGGGATAGGGAAAAGAGAAGCTATGCTTGGCGGAAAGGGAAAAGGATAGGGGTTTTCCGGTAGAGGAATGACGCCCTTGCATTTCATAAAAGAGGGGGAAAAAGAGAAAAAGGGGGGGGGAGGAAATTAGTATTTCGTGTCAAATCCTTCATTTTACCACAAGAGGGGGGAAAAGAAAAAAGGGGGGGGAAAAAAAAAAAAAAAAAAGGGTACCTGGTTCTTGTTTGTGTATAGCTTTATCAAGGGGGGGGGGAAGGATCCAGAGGGGGTGAAGGGGAAAAGAAAGGAAGAAGGGAAGAGATGAAAAAAGCAAAGAGAAGGGAGGAAAAAAAGAGAAAATGACAGGGGGAAGATAAGATTCTGTCCTTTCTTCATAACCTCTATTTTTTTCCCCCTAAGAAGGGGAAAGGGAGAGATAGAAAAAAAGAAATAGAGGGAGAAGGGCCGCTGGCTTTTTCCCCCTGCCGGCCTTTGAACCAGGTGAAAGGGAAGGAGGAGGGGAAAAAAAAAAAAAAAAGAAAGGAAAGAAAGGGGAGGAGACAAGCATACGCGGTTATCCTTTCCTAGAAAGGGGGGGGAGAAGGGGGGGGGGGGGAAAGAAAAAAAGAAGAAGGAGGGGGCCCGCCCTCATCTATTTCTGGGGAAGGGGGGGGAAGGTGGGGGAAAGGGAGGGGGGGAAAAAAAAGGGGAAAAAAGGTGCGCACACTCGCTCCTGGCGAATCAATTTTCGGGGGAAGGGGGGGGGGGGGGGGCAGAGAAAAAAAAAAGAAAGGGAAAAAAAAAAAAAGGGGAAAAAAGGGAAAAAAAGGCACTTGTAGGAATCTGGTCTTCCACCCCCCTTCCATACCTACTTAAGGGGAGGGTGAGGGGAAAGAAAAGAAAAAGGAAAAGGGGGGGGGGGAAAAAAAGGAAAAAGGGGAAAGGAATTCATGCGATCAATTTCTTTTTTCCTTTCCAGGGAGGGGAGGGAAAAAAAAAAGGGGGAGGGGAAAAAAAGAAAGGGGGGAAGGAAGGGGGGGAAGGATACAGTCATGGTCTCACTTTCCTTCTTGAAAAAAAAAAAAAGGAGAAAGAAAAAGGAAAAAGGAAAGGGGGAAGGAAAAAGGGGAAAAAAAAGGGGGGAGGGAGTTGGATCGAAGGGGGATCAACCAGCTTCATCCGGGTGAGGGGGGGGGAGAAAGGGGGAGGCATAGAGGGATGGGCCGAATACATCATAACAAAGAGCAAGATAAAAAAGAAGAAAAGGGAAGGGGGAAATGGAAGGGACCAAAGAAACATCATGGCAATTTTCATCGAGAGAAGAGAAAAGGGAGAAAAAAGGGAAAAGGGAGATGTGGATTTCCTATCAATTGGGGGAAAAGAATGGGGGAAAGAGGGGAAGGAAAAAAAAAAAAGGAAGAAAATGGGCCAGAGAATCTTGATGTCGTCCTCCTGGGAGGAGAAGAAGGGAAGAGACAGACAAACAAGCGCTCCCATTCTTATTTCATGGGAAGGGAGAGGAAAAGGGGGAAAAAGGGGAGAGGAGGGGAAAAACAAACTCTACTAACTTTTATTTGGAAGGAAAAGGGAGGGGGAAAAAAGAAAGAGAGGAAAAGAAAAGGGATCTCCCAAGCGCCTTCACCACCCGGAACTGATTCCCTTTACTCCCCTCATTTTCGGAAAGAGGAGAAAAAAGAGAGGGGGGGGGAGAAAAAAAAAAAGAAGGAAAAAAAAAAGGGGGGGGTTGCCCGCCGCCTTATCTTCTTATATTCTAAAAGGCGCTAAAAAAGAGGAAAGGGGGGGGGGAAGAGAGAAAAGAAAGGGCAAAAGGTAAAGGGAAAACCATGCGATGCTCTGCCATCAAAAATGAAAAAAGTGGGTACAAGGAAGAGAGGGGGGAAAAAAAGGGAAAAAGAAAAGGAAAAAGAAAAAACGGGGAAAAGACGAACTCGAACACAAAAGCACAAAAGAAAGGGGGAAAAAAAAAAGGAGGGAGGAAAGGGGAAGAAGGAATTGATTTACTAATTGAGCTCTTTCCCTCCCCTTCTGAAAATATGGGGATATGGGGTGTAAGAGGGAAGGAAAAGGGGGGGGGGGAAAAAAAAAAAAGAGGAGAAAGTTCAAAAGAGGAAGGAGCGCTATTAACATTCTCCCCTCTTTTTCAAAGGGAAAAAAGGAAGGGCCAGAAGGAGGGAAGGAAAAAGGGGAAAAAAAAAGGAAAGAGAATCCGGGTCCAAAGGCTTTGATTTTTCTCTTGGAAAACGGACGCCACTTGAGAGGGAAGAAAAAAAAGAAAGGGAAATGGAAAAAAAAAATGGGGCACATTGAGCGCTCGCCTGCCATTTTTTTCTCCACAAAAAAAAAGGGGATGGGAACGGCCCCCCAGAGGAAAGAGGGGGAAAGGAAAAAGGAAAAAGACCCCACGCAGGGAGGAGGAAAAAGGACAAAGGAGAAGAAAGGAATGAAGGGGGGGGAAAAAAAGAAATGAAAGAGAGTGTTGTATCCAAACTGTGCGCTATCGGATAAATTTGGAAAAAAGGGGGAAGGAAGGGGGAAATGGAAAAGGAAACTGATAGGAGGTTTCCTTTCGTCCTCCGAAAAGAGGTGAGGGGGGGGGGGAAAAGAAAAAAAAAGAAAAAAAAAGGGGAGGGGAAAGCGCTTGCATCAATTTATCTTCCTACTCCTGAAGGGAAGAAAAAAAGGGAGGGGGGAAAAAAGAGAAAAAAAAAGAAAAAAAGGGGAAGGAATGTCAACCCAACTCGTCAACCTCCTCCCCTTCCCAAAAAAAAAAGAGAGGAACGATGGGAAAAAACAAGGGGAAAAAAAGAGAAGGAAAGGAAAGGAAGCGTGATGAAATCCTCTCAATATTAATCCACGAAGGCCCATAAGCACGGCCATTATAAAAGGACAAGGAAAGGACATGAGAAGGGAAGAGGGGGGGGGAGGGGGTTGTTCGATTCGTCTCCCCCTTTTTTTTTAGGGGGGGGGGCAGAAGACAGGGAGAGAAAAAAAAAGAAAAAAAAGGGGCAGAACGCGGAATTGATGGCCGAACTCCTGCGCCTTGGGGGGCCCGACGGGGGGGGAGGGGAAGGGAAAAAAGGGGGGAAAATCTTGGAGCTCCTTTGGGGGGGAAGCACACAGCAGCCGGGAATAGGAGAGGGCAAAAAAAAAAAGGGGGGTTCAAGTCGTTGCGGGGAGAAAACAAAAGAACCCCCTCTCTTTTTTCCCAAAAAAATGTGTTGCGGACGAAATAGGATAAAGAAGGGAAATAAAAAGGGTCTCTGGTGGCGGTTTCTCTCTCCTTTGGGGAAAGTACCCTGAACGGATCTCAAGAAAGGGGGGTCGGTATGCGTTTTTTTTTTGAAAGCGGTCTGGGTCGGTGGGAAAGGGGAAAAGAAAAAAAGAAGGGGAGCCAGATTGTTTGTCGTCTTTTGGAGGGGGCAGGATCGAAGGAAGGGGTAAAAAAAAAAAAAAAAATCGCTTTCCCATTTTGAGGGGGGGGGAGAAAGTAAAAGGAAAAGAAAAAAAGGAAGGAGAAAGACATCTTTACAGAAGAAGAGATTATAACGAGAGAAGGGGGAGGGGAAATTAACCAGAAGTTGTATCTTCTAGGAGGCGCTGGGGGGAAAAAAAAAAAGGAAGGTAAAGAAAAAAAGAGGGAAGAAAGAAAATTGCCGGGTGATATCTCCTATCTGGGGGGGAAAGGAAGAGAGTAATTCGGACAATAAAGGGGAAGAGGACCGGCCCTCTTTTCGAGAGAATAAAGAAAAGAAGAAAAAAAAAAAAGGGGGAAAAAAGAGAAAATTCGAGCCCAACTCCCTCCACCTTAACATCAAGGGAAAAATCGTATAAAGTAGAGAAAGAAGAAAAACAGAGAAAAGAGGGAAAAGGAAAAGGCCGCATTCGCGATATCAAAATCGCCAGGGGGGGGGGAAGGATGGGAAAATAAAAAAAAAAAAAAATGATTTAAGGGGAAAAAAAAGAAGAGGGGGGGAAAGGGAAAAAACGGAATGAAACGGTTATTTGTTTACATTCCCGGAATTCGTGGAAAAGAGAAGAGAGGGAAGGGAAAAAAAAAAGAAGAAAGGGAGGGAAAGAGAATTGCACTTCCTTTCCTCCAAAGTGTGAAGCTGACATTATCAGGGGAAGGGGAAAAAAAAATCAACTTCCTTTCGGTTTGCTGCAGGGGGGGGGGGGGGCAGAAAAAGGGGAAAAAAGCCGTCCACGACCCCTTTTAGGGGGGAGCTATTTTTTTCGTAGGAAACGGGGGCGGGGGGGGGGAGCGGGTAAAAAGACCCTTTTCTCGGCCAGAGCGAGGGGAAAAAGAAAAAAAAAGGAAGAAAGCTTGCAAGCAACACATTTACATTCACACTACCTCACGGGGGCCGGCGGTCCATCGTAGCACAAGCAGAGGGAAGGGACAAAAAGGAAAAAAAAAAGGAAAAAAAGAGTGTGATGGGCGCGCCCCCTGCTTTTTCTTTTTGGGGGAAGAAGGAGAACGACACGGAAAGGGTAAAGAAAAGAGGAGAAGGAAAAAAGGAAAGGGAAGGAAAAAAATTAGTATGCGGGGGTCAATCCTTCCTTAAAAAAAAAAAGCAGAAGAAAGGGGGAATTTCCACCTCCTGTCCTGTTTTTGGGACGGGGGGAGCAAGAGGGGGGGGAAAAAAGGGGGGGGGAAAAAAAAAAAAGAGCCGTTTATGACGCCCTGCCCAGAGAGAGGAAAAGGGGGGCGGGCCAAGGCGAAAAGAGAAGATAAAAAAAAAAAAAGGAAGGGGAAAAAGAAGGGGAAGGGGAGAAAAGAAAAAAAAAAAAGGAAATGGTTTCCAACTCACTGAAGCTGGCCCCTTTCCCTATATCTAGAAAAGCCATACAAAGGAAAAAACAAGGAAAAGGGGGGGGGAGGGAAGATGGAGCTGGGGCTGACCCCCCTGCGGATTTGGAACAAAACAAAGGAAAAGGGGGGGGAGGAAGGAAAAGAGAAGAAAAGGCAGGGCGTTCCTCCCCTTCTTCCCTCCCCCCTACCAGGGCGGCTCCATGCAAAGAAAAAGAGGGTAAGGGAAAGGGGGGGAAAAAAAAAGAGAGGACAGGGAAAATGTTGCAATAATATCCTTCTTCTCCCAAGGGGGCCCGCACAAGGAAGGAAGGGGGGGGGGGGGGGAAGAAAAAAAGGAAAAAAGGAGGGGGAAGGGCCACTCAATTTCCGTTTTTCCCAATAAAGCGTGTTTTACCCCTAAAAGGGGGGGGGAAAAAAAATGGGAAAAAAAAAGAAAAGAAAAAAAAAAAAAAAAGAAGGGCACCTCTAAAACCTCTCCTTAAAGGGAGTTGAGAAAAAGGGAAAAAAAAAAAAGGAAAAAAAAAGAAAAAAGACGTACCTTTGATTGTCTTCCCCTTCCACAAGGAGGGGCCCGCTCCTGTAGAAGCAAGAATAATGGGGGGGGAAGGAAAGGGGAAAAGAAAAAAAGAGGGGAGGGGCAAACCGCGTTTAGCGCCTCCCTACCTCTCTTGAAAAAAAGACGCTAAGGGAATGTTCCACAAATAACCGGTTAGGGAAGGGGGGAAGAAAAAAAAAAAGGGAAAATAAGAGAAAACTTCAATCCAGGGGCTTGCACTTACTTCTATGCTTCCGAAGATCCATCGCTGAGCCAAGTGGGGGAAGGGAGGGAGAAGAAAAAAAAAGGGAGGGGGTTTGTGTCACCGCTGATTGTCCTCTACATATTTCGGAAAAAAAAAAATGCGTGGATGGGCACCGAATAAGAAGGAAAAAGAAAAAAAGGGGGAGGAAGAAAAAAAAAAAAGGGAAGGGGGAAAAGAGATGGCTAATATTCCCATCCTTACCTTCAAAAAGGGGGGGGGGCAATTGGCAGCGCCCAAGATACGATAACAAAAAAGGGACAAAAAAAGGGGGAATTTTGCGCTGTTATCTCCTACGGGGGGGAAAAAAAAAAATGTACCGATGGAAAAGGAGAAGGAAGGAAGAAAAAGGGGGGGGGGAAGCGAAACGTCTGGATTTCTCCCTCCCAGAAAGAATGCAACCCTAACCAACCAGAAACAAAAAAAAAAAAAGGAAAAAAAGAAAAAAAAAAAAAAGGAAAAGGGGAGGAAACAAACTCTACGAACTGGTATGGTATATCCTTCAACTTGCCCGAATCGGAAGAAAGAAGAAAGTGAGCTCACAGCGCCCTCAACCACCCTTAATCTGGGACAGGACGCCCTATTTCGGCGCCACAAAGGGGAAAAGGGAGGAAGAAAGGGGAAAGAAGGAAGGAATCGCCCCAAACCTTTGTTTTTCCCTCTAGGAGGCGGAAGAGGCATCGGCCCCCAGGACGCATGAAGTGGAGGGGGGGGAGGAGAAAAAGAAAAAAAAAAAAAGGTCGGACCAAACCCATTCTTATAAGCTCCATCAATTGAGAGGAAAAAAAAGAGGGGGGGGGGGGAATAAAGAAAAGAAAAAAAGGAAAAAAGGAGTGAATTGAAAAACAACCTCAAACCGGGGATACCATCTCCCCCCCACCGAAAACTCCATTTACAACAGGATAAGGGAGGGGGAAAAAAGAAAAAAAAAAAAGGGAATGAAAAAGGGATGCAGGAAATCTTGTCTCTGTGTCTCTCTCTCACTTGGGGGGTACAATCGATTCCGCGCGGAATTGGAAGGTGAGGGGAGGGAGAGGGGAAAAAAAAAAAAGAGGGGGGGACTATCAATCTGCCATGCCATTTCTTTCAGAAATTGATGGCAAGCCGCTTTCAACGAAGAGAGAGGGGAAATAGGAGGGGAAAGGTGGCAACAGAACGCCTGCTCTCATAATCACCCTCCCTTATAAAAAAGAAATGGCCGCAAGTTGCCAATAGCCCGAAAAGGGGGGGGGGGAAAAAAAGGGGGGGGAAAAAACGCGACCTGCAGGATTTTCTTTCCCTAAAAATAAGGAAAGATCATTCGCTTGCACTCAAGAAATGGAAAAAAAAAGGGGGGGAGAAAAGGGGGGGGGGGGAAGGAGAAGAGATACGTCGCGGAAGAGATGAGTGCAATTCTATTTATCTTTTGGGGGAAGTGGAAGAGGGGGAAAGAAAATACCTGAGAAAGGGGGGAAAGGGGGGAAAAAGGCGACTTGAGGCCAACTTTTGCCGGCCATTTTCCCCAAGAAACTTGAATAAGAAGGTTGGGAGGGAAAGGGGAAAAAGAAAAGGAGGGGGAAAGCGCAAACCTCACATAACCTCCGGTTGTACCCGTTATGAGAGTGAAAGCGGGATACAAAGGGAGGTTAAGGTGGGAAAAAAAAAAGAAAAGAGGGGAAAAGGGAAGGAAGAAAATGGATAGCCCCATCTTTTAAAAGGTTCCTCTGCCTCCTTCCTCGTGAAGGAAAGACAAAAAAAAAAAAAGAAGAAGAGGGGGGGAGGAGGGGGACCACGCCGTTGCGCCCTAGACACTCCCCCTCTCCCCTCTCAAAAAAAGAAAAGGATGAGGAAATCGCTCCAATTTAGTATAAAGAAAGGGAAAGAGGGGGAAAAGGGGGGGAAGGTAGGGTGAGGGCCTGGTTTTGTTCTCTTCTTCTCCCCCACTGTTTTTGGAGGTTGTTGCAAAAAGAAAAAAAAGGAAGAGGGGAAAAAGGAAGCAAAGGGCTGCGCCTTCCTTACAAAAGGGTTTCAATCATCCGAAGAAAAGGGGGGGGAGCAAAAAAAAAAAAAAAGGGGGGGGGGGGGACGTACTTTGACGGATTATAATCTCCAGTTTGCGTGGCGAAAGAGCGAAAAAAAGGGAAAGAAAAATGGGACAAAAAAAGGAGAAGGAAAGATAAGCGCCGGCGGCAACCCCCCCATGGGCATTCGCAGAAAGGGGGGGGAAAAATAAAAAAAAGAAGATAACCCAGATAGGTTTCTGGTCTCCTCCCTGTGTTGGGGGGGGGGGGGGGGGGGGGGAATAAGGAAAGGGGGGGGGGGGAAGGGGAAGAAGGAAAAGACCTCCGAAGGTTCTCTGGTTTTCTTTCTCAGGAATATCGGTCAAGTCCTGAGAAAAAGGGAAGAAAGAAAAAAAAAAAGGGAACGTAGAGTTTTGTGTCTCTTTCTGGGGGAACGTTTTTCCCAGTTGCGGTAAGACGAAGGGGAAAAGAGAAAGGAAAAGAAAAACAGGGGGGGGGGGGGAAGGGAGGGGGAAGGGCGGCCGAACATCCAGATTCTCAAAAGAAACGTGTGCGTGGGGGAAGGGAAGGGAAAAAAAAAGAGAGGGGAGTCCAGAATGCGATCACAATGCTGTACATCTTCTCCGATAGCAGAAAAAAAGAAAGGGGGAGAAAAAGGGGCAAATCCAGAAGGTTCATCGAAGAGGGCTCTGGAGTGTGGTTTGGGGGGAAGCCCTGGAACTGTTTCTTGGGGAAGGGGATTTGACTATAAGCCCATCGAGCCAGAAAGGGAAAAGGGGAAAAAAGAGGGGGAGAAAGACCCGCGATGGTAAACTCTGTCCTCGGCAATCCGCGGGGGAAAAAAAAAAAAAAGAAAAAAAAAAGGAAGAAAAGGGGGATCAGCGAGATCTTCTCTTCTCCCCCCGAAAAGAGAGGTGATAATCAAGGCCCCCTGGTTTATTGGAAAAAAAGGGGGAAAGGGAAAGAGGAAAGTGGGGGGAGGAAGGAAAAAAGGGAAATGAAACGGTAAATTTTTGTGTGACATTCCCTTAAAAAGGGGAAAAAGCGGATAGCGCGCTAAAAAAAAAAAAAAAAAAAAAAAGGAAAAAAAAGCATTGATCGCATTGCACTTCTCTCAAAAAAAGGGGTTAAGTAAAGCTGACATTAAGAAAGGGGGGGAGAGGGAAAAAAAGAGGGCGTTTCCTTAACTGCAGGGGGGGGGGGGGGGAAAAAAAAAAGAAAAACGGGTTTTTTCCTGTATCCTTGGGGGTTTTCGAGGAAACGGCCTGGGGGGGGAAAGGGGGAAAATTGGATCGGGAAAAGAATCGAGGAGTGGCCACAGTTGAAACGGGGGAGGGAAAAAAAGGGGGGGGAGGGGGAAGAACACTTCAATCAACACAGGAAGGGGACAGTCACATACCTCGATGGGAGGGGAAGGGAAGAGAAAGAGGAAAGGAAAAGGGTTCAGTAGGGGTGTCAAAAAATCCATGGGAGGATTAAAGATAACTCGTATGCTGGCGAAGGGAAAAAGAGGGAGGGGGGGGGTCGTAGAAGTTATTACTCCCAAAGGTCCCATAAGGGGAATAGCGACCGATAACTTGTCAAAAAGAGAAAAAAGTGCCATTCCTGTCGTAAGTGAACCATGGTAGGGGAGGAAGAAAAAAAAAAAAAAAAAAAAAAGGTGGAATAGACCTCTAATTTCAAAAGAAAGAAAGGAAAAGGGAGAAAAGGGGGCCCATGCTTCAGTGATTTTGGCCCCCACTCGTTTATGAGAAAGGGAAAAAGAAGGAAAGGAGGGGGAGGGAAAAAAAAAACACGGAGGATTCTGCCCTCACAAGAGTCGCCTGCAAAGAAAGGGGGGAAGAGAGAAGGGGGAAAAAAGAAAAAGGAAAAGGGCCAGGGAGATATATCTCTCGCTAAATTACAAAAGGGAAAAAAAAGGGAAAGGGCCTTGTAAATTTCCGGGGGGAAAAAAAAAAAGAGGAGGGGGAAACCGAATACTAATGTAAGCCTGCACCTTGGGGGGGAGTAGACCTTATCCGGTCCCAGGGACAAGAAAAGAAAAAAAAAAAAGAATCCCTCTACGCCCACCCGACCCGAGGCGGCGGGGGGAAAGAAAGAAAGGAAGGGGGGGGGAAAAGCGCACCGTTTCGATTTTTTTGCAAACAAAGAAAAAAGGAAGGAAAAAAAAAAGAAAAGCCCTCAAAAATCGAAGGGTATGTGACTGGTAAAAGGGGGGAGGGGAAAGGAAAGTGTTCCCGTCAACTTTTCGCCCCTCTCTCTGGAAAAAAAGGTTCCTAAATCGTTGTTCCTCAAAAACAAAAGGTAAAAGGGGGGAAGGGACGGCCATGTCCAACCGTCCCTTGGGGGGAAGTCCTGGTCTTCCCCCCCCCCTGGAAAGAAAAGGGAAAGGGAAGGGGGGGGGGAGGAAAAAAGAGGAAAGGAAAAGGGGGAGAAGGAAGTGCAATGCGATCAATTTTTGAAAAGAAAAAAGTGAAAAGGCAAGGTTCGCTTTTAAAAAAAGAGGGGGACACGCTTCCCATCGATAAGGGGTCCACAAATAACGTTCATAGGGAAAGGGGGGAAAAGGGGGTGGATCTCAAGGGGGAACGTCTGCCACTCCCTAAGATTATCCACAGAAAGGAAGAAGGGGGGGAGGGGGAAGAGAGATCTCTCTGACACGGTGGAGGGAAGGGGGAGGAAAAGGGGGGAAAAGGAATGGTTTCGTTTTGTTTCTGCTCCAAAGGGGGGCCCGCGTGATTGCCGAAGACAGAGGGCGGATAGAAAAAAAAAAAAGAAAAGAGGAAAACAACCGGCAAAGTTCTTAGGATAGGCTTATAATCATCCGGGAAAGTAAGGGAAGGGGGGAAAAGACTTACGCTCACCCTTCTGTAGGACTTGATGCAAAGGAAAGGAAAAGAAAAAAAAAAAAAGGGAGCCTGTGATAAAGGGAAGATGTACCGCCATGGGATCGCAGGAAAAAAAAAAAACATGGGGGAAGGGGAAAGGAAAACGCACCTGGCCATCGACTCTGGATGGTAGGCAAAGAAAGGGGGAAAAGAAAAAGGGGGGGAAACACTACCGAGGGAAAGGGGAAAAAAGAGCTCAAAACAGGCCGGAAAGGGCATTCAGTTCCGGGAAAGGTATACGCGCAACTGAAACACCGAAAAAAAGAAAAAAAAAAAAAAGATACGAACGGGTATTTTATATTCAGCAGGCATGACCTTTGCCAACGAAAAGAAAAGACACCACAAACACAGAAGAACCCTTCGCCGAGGGCACCCTTTTCTCGTCCACCAGAGGGAAGAAAAAAAAAGAAAAAAGAAGAAGGGGGAAAAGCCTATATTTTCTTCTCAAAAGTGATAGAGAACCTATCGGGGGGAAAGGGAGGCACCAACGTTCGGTCCCGTCACTATGCGAAAGAGGGGAAAAGGGGGGGGAAGAAGAGGGGGAACAAGGCGCTCAAGAATGCAGTTTCAATTCGTCACTCATCATGGGTAGAAAAAAGAAGAGGAGGAAAAAAAAAGAAGGGGGAAAAGAAAATGCGCGGGCTTCACTTTTGGAGCCAGCGCGCGCCTGGGCTCCATATGCTAAAGAAGAGGGAGAAAAAAAAGGAAAAAAATATAACAAAACATCCCCGAGACCATTTACAACAAAGGATAATTCGGTTTCAAAGAAGGAAAGAGGGGAAGGGAGGGAAGAAAGGGGGCTTCCGGAATCTTGTCCTGGGGCTCTAGCGTGCAACGGTGGTTTCCAAAGAGAAGAAGAAAAAAAGGGGGGGAAAGAGGGGGATTTCAAAGAGGAAGGATCGCGATTAACATGGAAAAGATGGTTCTTATCCCTCTGCAGGAAAGAGGGAGGAAAGAAAAGAAGAAGAAAAATTCCCCCCCCCCCTCCCGGAAAAGGCCTTTGTGAGTTTCGCGGCAACGAACGCCCCTGAAAAAGGAGGGAAGGAAAAAAGAAAAAAAGAAAGGGGAAAAGTGGGGGCAACATTGATGCCTCAAAAAGGGGGGGTGGGATACAAAACTCGCTTTGAAAAAGGGATTTTCTTCCCCTCTTTCCATAAGGGGGAAAAAAAAAAGAAGAAGAAAGAGGAGAAAAAAAAAAAAAGAAAGGAGGAAGGAAGAAAAGATCTCTATAAGAGGAAATTGAGTGCAATTCGATGGATCTTTTTCCTGAAGGGGAAAAAAGGGGGAAGAAAAGAAAGGGGGAAAAAAAAACAAAGGAGCCAATGTGCCCGCCGAAGCCTGAATTTCAACCTTGCCGGCCCAGGGCAATGCAAGGGAGAGGGGAAGAAAGGGAAAGAGAAAAAAAAATCAAAGCCTTGGACCCCAGCGATATTTAATCGCCTCCAAGGGCTGTGAAAATCGCTGCCATCAAGTTAGAGCCAGACAGGGGGGGAAGGGGGGGGGGAAAAGAAAAAAAAAAAAAAGAAGAAGGCAGATGAAATTAGACCTTCACCCCAAACTCTTCAACAGGAAACGTCCAAATCGCGCGATCGAATTGTGAAACAAAAAAGGTGGGAGGAGAAAAAAAGGGAAGAAAAGAGAGGGAAAAGGAGGAGACCCGGGTTTTTCCCAATAAGCGGCCTTATATAACCTAATTATCAACTGTTTTGTAAATGTCGTTTTTTTTCGGGACAGGGGGGTGGGAAAAGGGGGGGGGGGGGGGGTAAAAGAAGCGACTTGGGGGCATTATTAGCCCATGGCGCGAGGCAGGGGGGAAAAAAGGGAAGAAAAGGGGAGGAAAAGAAAAAAGGGGGGGAGTACTGAAAGGATTTATGCCACTTATTTTGTCGTGGAGCGCCCCCTTGCATCTTTGAGAAGAAAGGGGGGGGGGGGAAAAGGGAAAAAAAAAAAAAAAAAAAAAAAGGGAGAAGAGGGGCGGGATCCGACCGGTTTTCTAATTAAAGAATAACCCCCACAAAGAGGGAGGGGAAAAAAAAAAAGGGAAAAGGAGGAAAAAAGGAAAGGGGGTGGTGAAAGGAGGATGTTGTATATAAAGATAAAATGTTTTCTCTTTTGGCTGGGTATCGGGAGAGGGGGAAAGGGGGAGAAGGGGGAGAAAAAAAAGGAGGAGGGAGGGGTCGGGGGACAGTTTGTCTGTAAAAAAGTCGACTGAATGCCCTCCGGCTGGAGCGCTTGGGGGGGAGGGAGGGGGGGGGGGGGGGAAAGGGAAACAAGGGAGGGAAAAGGGGCGTTGGGCTCTTCCTGCAACGCGATGCTCCCAGGGAATTGCGATCCAAAAAAAAAATAAAAGAAATAGGGGTAAGACTAGGAAAAGGTCATCCATAAAGTTGAGCGAGAGGGGGGAGAGGAGGGGGGGGGGAAGGGGGGGAAGGAGGAATATGAAATACCGATTCCATAACTTTGAAGAGGGGGGGAATACGTCGATGCGTGATGAAAAAGAGGGAAGAAGAACCGCCGGGATGACTCCCTCTTTTTCTCGGGCAAATAAGAAAGAGAAGGGGATCCCCCTTCTTCAATCCTCCACCTTTGATCAGCGATAAAGAGGGAGAAAAAAAAAAAAAAAAGAGAAAGGACAAGCACACGGTTTATTTAGAGGTATGAATATCTTCTGCGTGGCAAAGAAGAAAGGGAAAAGGAAGAAGGGAAAAAAGGAAGGGAGTTGTGGACATTCACCCTTATAGAGGGGTGAAAACGATATCGCCCGCTAAACGAGGGGGGGGGGAAAGAAAAAAGGGGGGAAAACAAAATGGAGGAGGGGGACGTTCCATTCCTCCCCTGTTGTTAAGCGAGCTTGAATCTACATTATCTCAAGATGCCTTGAAGAAAAAGAAAGGGGGAGGAAAAGAAAGGGAAAGGGGGGAAAGGACCAGACCCTTTCCTGTAGTTTTTCGCTGAAAACTGCCCTGTTGGTGACAGAGGAAAGAGGAGGGAGAAGGGAAAAAAAGGGAAGGGCCGACAGTTGGAACTGGTACACCCGCGAAGGTGTCCTCAACTTATTTAGTTGCCGCCCGAAGGGAGGTAAAAAAAAGAAAAAAAGGGAGGGGGAATCCGGTAGAAGCAGCTAATTCAAAAAGGAAACATTCCTTTCAGTAGGGTTGTGGGAAAAAAAAAAAAAGTGGACAAAGAAAGAGTATGCTTGGGCTCCAATCGGGTCGTTTTGAGTAAAGAAAGGGAAGGGGAAAAGACAAAAAGGAGGGGGAGGGAAAAGGGAAGGGGTAGAATTACCATTATTGAAAGGGTTCCAATCCCTTCATGAAATCCATAGAAAAGGGTGGGGAGTAGACCTCATAATTCCACCTGGGGGAAGGTTCCTTTTTGTATAAGCTGTGGAGGGAAAAAGGAAGAGGGAAGGGGGGGGGGGAAAAATAACGAGAAAAAAAGGGAAGGGAGGAAGGCCAATGGGACTCTCAACAACAAAAAAAGGAAGAAAAAAGGGGAAAAGCACAGGAATACTCTCCTCTGGCAGGGGAGAAAGAAAAAAGGGAAAGGGGAAAAGGGAAAAAAAGATAGCCGCGAGCCTATACAAACCGAACGGAGGTTTGAATTAAGAAAAAGGTAAAAAAAGGAAAGAAAGGGGGGAGGGGAAGAAGGGATTTGACACAAAATTACTAATTTAATACAGAATGGGAACTGATAGAAAGGAAAGGGGGAAAAAGAAAGGGAGGTGCCGCCTCTACGAAAAAAAAAACCCCTCCCCTATTTCTTCTCCAGAAGAAGAAAGGGGGAAAAAGGGAGGAAGGGGGGGCATATTTTTTGCACCAAAATGAACTTAACTTTAATTTTTCAATAATTAAAGACCAGGAAGGGGGGGGAAAAAGAAAAAAAATATGCCCGCCCCGCATCGAGTTATGTGACAGGGGAAAAGGGGGGGGGGGAAAGAGGGGAGGGGGGAAAAGGAAAAGGGCCAGCCTCGCCTCTGGGGGGGAAGAAGGGGTCGAAAATCGTGTCCCTTCGAACAAAAAAGAAGCGGGGAAAAAAAAAAGGGAAAAAAAAAAAAGGGAAAAGAAATTGTAGGATCCTTGTCTTCCCCAGGGACAGAACGAACGGTACTTTGATTTTTCGGAAAGGCATAGGGTGGGAGGGAGAAGGAGAAAAAAAAAAAAAGGGGGGGGGGGGGAAAAGGGAAAAAAGGGACGTGGAAGTTGGAAAACCGCGTTTAGCGCGCTTCGAAAAAGGTCCCATCGATAAGGTAATTTCCACAAATAACCGTTAGGAATGGGGGGGGGGGGGGGAAAAAAAAAAAAAAAGGGGGGAAAAAGAGGCGCACTTAATCCAGGGGCTTCAAGGGGAAGAAAGCGGCGTGTAATCGACTGATCTCGCTTGACACGGGGGGGGGGGGGGGGGAAAAAAGTAGGAGGAAGAGGAAAAAAAAAAAAAAAAAGGGAAAAGCAGAGGAGTCATCGCGGGAAAAAAGAATACTGAATCATAACCTCCTCGCGAGAATAGAACAAAAGGGAGAGAAAATAAAGGGGCAGTGACAGCGCCCTCTACGCTCAAAGTAGGGGATGCCCTGATTCCCTTATTACCCGATAGGAAAAAGAAAAAAAGAAAAAAAAAAAAAAGGGGGGGGGGGAGAACCCTCATTCCTGATCATCGGAGGGGGGAGGGGAAAAGGGGAAAAAAATATGTGATGTCTCAAAAGTCTATCTGCCCCCTAACCACCGAAAGGGAAGTAGAAAAGGGGGGAAAAAATAAAGAAAATGGAAAACCGACCCCTAACAGGAAGGGAAAACCACAAACTCTACTACTGTATTGTGTAGATAAGGGAAGGGAAAGGGGGGAAAAAGAAAGGGAAAAAAAAAAAAAAAGGAGGAGGAGTTTTGTCTCTCCCAGAAAATTCACCACCCCGGATCTGGAAGAAAGGGGAAAGGAAGAGGAGGAAAAAAAGGGAAGAAAGGGAGCCACCTGTCGGGAAAAGCAACTAATTCTAATCGCCCCCAACTGGGGGGGGGAAAAAGAAAAAAAGGAAAAAAAAAAAAAAGGGGATGGCCGGCTACACGGCAGAACGCCCAATCATGGCTATAAGAAGTACTACCACCTGTCGTACAACCAGGGGCTTATTGCGAGAAAGAAAAAGGGGGAAGAAAGAAAAGAAAAAAAAAAAGAAAAGGAGGAGTGACAACAACCTCAAACCGGGGAAGAAAAAAAAAATCTAACACAACAGCCGAAACCCATTTCACAACAGGGGGAAGAGGGGAGGGGAAGGGAAAAAAAGAAAAGGGAAGCCCTGTGAGTTGAGAATCTTTTCTCTGTGTAAAGAGCGTCACTGGTGGTTCAAATCGATCCGCGCGGAGTGGGAACGGGGGGGGGGGGGGGGAGGGGAAGGGGGGGGGGGGGGGAAAAAAGGAAGGAAACAGGACTCCCACGATGTGAAAAAAGATCCCTCTGCAGGCCATCGTCCAGGAATAGAAAGGGGGAAAAGGGGAAAAGGGAAAAAAAGGAAAAAAGGGAGGGGGGGGGGGAGAGGGGAAAACGAACTCCTGCCGCGGGAGAAAAGTCCCTTCTCAATTGCCTGTACCTTGTCCGGCCAAGTTTGCATAAAGGAAAAAAAAGAAAAAAAGGAAAAAGAGGAAAAAAGGGGGTGTGGTAGGCCCCTCTTCCCATAAAAAAGAACATCGCATTGCACTCAAATCTTCTTCCGCGAGGAGAGGAGAGAAAAAAAAAAAAGGGGGGGGGGGGGGTGGGGAGGGGAAAGGGAGAATGGAATCTTTTTCCTTTGAAGGGGGGAAGAAATCCCTTACCTCCGTTGTTTGGGAGAAAAAAAAAGGGGAGAACGGGAAAAAAGAAAAAAAAAAGGGGACGGGAAAGTACAGCCCCTTGAATAAGGAGGGGGATTCTTGGCCTGCTGCAGGAAAAAGAAAAAAAAAAAGGGAAAGGGGGGAAAACCGTAGGGAGAGGGAAGCCGACCACTTTATTTCGTTGAAAGCGCTTGCAGCAAGGGAGAGGGGAGGAAAAGAAGCGAAAGGGGGGAAAGAGCGAGACATGTGAAATCGTGAAAATTCGCTTCACGGGGGGAAAAAATCACCAACTCGTCACCCCGAAAACGAGAAAAAAAAAAAGGAACAAAAAGGGGGAAAGAAAAGAACAAAGAAGGAAAAGATTCCGTAAGCCAGGAAGCGCTCAATTATTAATCAATTCCGGTTCAAAAGAAAGAGGGGAAGGGAGGGGGGGGGTTGGGGATGTTTTGTCGATTCGTCTCCAAGGGGTAGTGTTTTTTGTTCATAATAAGAGGGGAAAAAAAAAAAGGAAAGAAGGGAAAAAAAAGAAGAAAAAAAAAAAGGGGGAAGAAAAAGAGAAGGGGTTGTCCCCGACCGGTTGGACGTACTTGCACTGAATTTTAATAGGCCATGATGTTAGGTGAGGGAAAAAAGAAAAGGGAAAAAAGTAGAAAGGAAGATAACGAAGATAGGCTCGTGCAACCCCCAGGGGGGGGGCGATTTCGCATCTGTTGCGGGATCCCGGACGGGGGGGGGGGGGAAAAGGGGAAAAAGGGTGAGACGAAATAGGCGGACGGGTCTCAGATCCTGGTTGGGGTCCTCTTTTAAACTAAAAGACCGTCTAATGGGGTTGCAGAGGGGGGGAGGGGGGAAAATGGGAGAAGAAAATAACCATTTCGTAGGAGGGGGGGGGTTTCTGCTTTCTTTTGTTCGGTTTCCAGGTGAGGAAAAAAAAGAAGAAGGAAAAAAGGGGGGGGGGGGGGGGGGGAGGGAGGGGGGGTAAGGAGGGGAGATCTAATTCTTAGGGAGGGGGGAAAAAGAAAAAAGGAGGGGGGAAAAAAAAAAAAAAAAAGGAAAGGGAAAGGAGATGACTTCCCTTAATTCTACCCCATGCCGGTACTCCATTTAATAGGAAAGAAAAAGAGGGAAGGGGGGAAAAATCGTGGTTTCATAGGGACCCCCAATCAGTCAAGGAAATTAAATAGGGAAAAGAAAACAGGGGGAAGGGGGGGGGGTTCACGGATGAAATATATCCAAAAAAAGATCCATCCCTTTCCCTTGGTGAATAGAAGAGAAAGAGGGGAAGGTGAAGGGAGGGGAAAAAAAAAAAAAAAGAATAAATAGGGCTAGGCACTCCCATCGGTCCCAAAACGAACATTGCTTCTCACTTCTGTTGATCAAATTAGAAAGAAGAAAAAAAAAAAAAGAGATAAGAAGAATCGGCGATAAGCAGAAATAAAATGGATTAGTTTGACTTATTTGACTAATCTTCGGTCGGGGAAAGAACGGGGGGAAGGGGGAAGAAGCAAGGGGAAAAAGGGGAGAAAAAAAAGAAAAAAAAAAAGGTAGAGGAGGAAAAAGCGATACTCGCAAGAATACCCCCCCCCAAACGCGGTGGAAAAAAAAGACAGGAAGGGGAAAAAAAAAAAAGAGGGAAAAGGAGGACACAGGTGGGGTAAGCTGACTTTATCTGAATCAGAGAGCTCAACTCTTCCTTTCCTACAATCAAAGACGTCCCCTGAGGGGGAAAGGGGGGGGAAAAAAAAGAAAAAAAGAATGGCGGAGCTTTTTTTCCGAAGGAAAAAAAAAGGTTTTTTCGAGGACACGATGTTGGTGAGAAAGGGGGAAAAAAAAAGGAAGGAAGGGGAGGGGTCCACGGATTGGGGGAGGGGGGCCTCCCGCCTTTCCAGCACCACATTGACAGTACAAATGAACAAAAAAAAGAAAGAAAAAGAGTTCAGGGCACACCATTCCCCTTCAGTAGGGGGGTGCCAAAAATATCCCCCCACGGCGCTACTGACAAGAGAAAAGGAAAAAAAGGGAAAAAAATAGGGAGGAAAAGGAAAGGGAAGGTCCCATAGCGAACAAGATGTCTACAGTTTCCATTTCCCTGTGCAGAAAGAAAGGAGGAGGGGGGAAAAAAAAAAAAGGAAAAAAAAAGAAAAAAAGAGAAGGTTTCCACCTCCGGAGGGGGGTATACTCCGTTAGCCGCTATACAAAAGGGAAAGAAAAGGGATGGGGAAAAAAAAAAAAGGGGGAGGAAAAAGGGGAGGCACTTGCCAGTGAAAAGGGAATCTCTTCTTTCAACAAAAAAAAAAAAGGGGGAAAAAAAAAAAAAAGGGAAAAGGGAGAAGAGAGGGCCGTGCTCATAAAGGGTTTTTCCAACTCACTGAAGCATGGCCAGGGAGATATAGGCGCCGAACGACTATACAAAACAGGAAAAGGGGGGGGAGGGAAAGAAGGGGGGGGGAAGGGGGGGGGACAAGAAGAAGAAAGGGTAAGACAGGAAATGCTGATATCCCTTATCTTTCGCTATGACCTGCAGGAGGGAAGAAGAGGGAAAAAAAAAAAAAAAGGAGGGAGGGAAAAAAAAAAGAGCCCGTTGGCCAGGGGCACAACCCCCTACTTTGTACATTTAATGGGCAAAGAAGAGCACACAAGGGAAAAGGAAAAAAAAAAGGAAAGGGGGGGGGACGTTAAAGCGGGCCCCTGGAAGACAATCCGTTTTTTAAAACGACTAAAAGCGTGTTTAAAAGGGGAAAAAAAAGGGAAAAAAAAAGAGAAAAAAGGGGGGAAAGAAAAAAAAAAAAAAAGAACGTTTTTTTTCCTGCAGCTTCCGTCACCTGGTCGTGGTCGTCCATGTCAACCGTCCCTGGAGGAAGAAGGGGGGGGGGGGGGGAGGAAAAAAAGAAAAAAAAAAAAAAAGAAAAAAAGAAAGGAAAGAGAGGGGAAAAGTAAACAACAGGGGAGAAGGAAAGTGGGAAAAAAGCGATCATGCTTTTTTTGAATTGAAAAGCAAAGGGTGGAGGGGAGGGGAAAAAAGGGGGGGAAAAAAAAAGAAAAAAAAAGGAGGGACGGGGGGGAAATGAGACAGTTCCATGGATCTCACGGACACTTGCACGCGAAGATTTCCCCCATCCTCTACCAAAGAAGAAAGAAAGGAAAAAAAAAAAAAAAAAAAAGGGGGGAGGGGAAAGAAAAGGGGGATCAACAGCGTGAGCCGCGGGGCGGTTTTGCCCCGCTGTATTTTGCCCGAAAAGAAAAAGAAAAAAAAAGGAAAAAAGAAAAAAGGGAAGATCAAAACCGGGCAAGTTTGAAAAGCAGAAATGTCTATATTCATCCGGACCCCAGAAAAAAGAAGGGGGGAAGGGAAAAAAAAAAAAAGAAGAAAGGGGGGGGAAAAAAAAAAAAAAAAGGGGGGCCCTGCGCTGGGATTCCCATACAGTATGTACCTCATGGGATGGACAAGGAAAAAGAAAAAAAAGGGAAAAAAAGGGGGAGGGAGGACGCCCCTTCGATCCGGAAAACCCTACCACTCCTTACAACAATCTCGCCAAAGGGAGGAGGAAAGGGAAAAGAGTGTAAGAAAAAAAAGGGAAACCGAACCCCTACGAGACCACACACTTCTACTAAACTGGTATGGGAAGGGAAGTAAGGGAAGAAGGGGGGGAAAGAAGAAGGGGAGAAAGGGGGAAGTCCCTCCCCAGCGCCGTAACCACCCTTTATCTTATCCCTGACGCCCTAATTTAGTGAGGAAAAGGAGAAAAAAGGGGGAAAGGGAAAGAGAAAAAAAAAAAAGGGAGAAAAATACGCCCCAACTGGGGGGGGGGACCCTCCCCTATCTTCTTATATTGCATCCTCAAAGGAGCAGAAAAAGAGGGGAAAGAAAAGGGAGGAAAAAGGGAGGGAAAAAAAAAAAAAAAAAACAGGCGATGCTCGGAAGGCGCTTGATGAACTTTTGGTCCCGGTCAGCGCCGCCCCAGTGGATGAAGAGAAAGGAGGGAAATGGGAAAAAAAAAAAAAAAAAAAAAAGGAACGAAAACAGCCATTTCAACAGGGAAATTCTGTTTCCCTATAATGCCGCCTTATGGGAAAAAGGGAAAGGGGAGGGAAGGGGGGGGAGGGGAAAAAAAAAGGGAAAAAAGGAGGAATAAGGGAAGAGGATTGGCCGGGGGGTGACTATTTTTGTTAAATGCGGAATTCACGATGGAAAGGAGAGATGTGGAAAAAAAGCAGGGAAAGGGGAAAAAAGAAGAGAGGAGGAAGCGCTTTTTCCAAAGGGGGGGAGCCCGCTTTCCCCCTCTCCTCCGGGGAAAAAGGAGGTGGAAAAAGGGGGAAAAAAAGTAAAGGAAAAAAAGGAAAAAGGGAAGGGGGAGGTTGACATCAGGCCGACCGTTTTTTCACATTGAGCGTCTCGCGAAAAAGGGGGGGGAAAAAAAAAAAAAAAAAAAGAGGGAAAAAGGAAGAAGAGGGAAAATGGGCACACTCAATCTCTTCCAGG
>Ga0179593_1723612_pt1 | contig 23136 bp, 19 predicted proteins | sample CZODoug2_1_08_16_FD_185931 | JGI IMG/M metagenome (GOLD analysis project Ga0179593, IMG submission 185931) | Vadose zone soil fungal communities from Angelo Coast Range Reserve, California, USA - CZODoug2_1_08_16fungal (PacBio error correction) | ecosystem: Environmental > Terrestrial > Soil >...
GACACGGGCTCTTGCACGTTGTACGCGAAGGGCCCTTTCCGCGGGACGGAATTAAGAGATGAATTCTCGCTGTGCCGCTTGGGAAGCATGCGGAGCACACCACTCAACAAGACTCAGGGCCGTCGGAAAAAGAGAAAGGGCTCCGTTATCGGAGGAAGAGGAAGCCCACTACGCCACGCTATCATGCCGCCCTTACTTCAGAAAAAATAGAGAAAGGACACACCGTAGGCTCCGGAAAAGCAAAAGAACAGATCTCGAAAAAAGGAACACAAAACGGTTCACGCTTCAAACCTACTTTGGCTCCGACGAAAAAGAAGTCGAGGCGGGGGAAAGGGTAGTTCAAACGGCCCAAAAACAACTCACTGGAAAGCCGCAGGGCTACTCAAAACATCCATTCTCCAGGGAGAAAAACCGCGTGAGACCTCACAAAAACGTTCATAAACTCTCGTGGAGCATGGAGTTGACAGACGACCAGCACCCTTTCTGCCCGGCGAAATAACTAAACACTAACTGCTGTAAAAGGCTGGTAAAAAAAAGGATCACAAACACGTGTGCCATGGTGAGGCACTGTACACGCGTCTTTTCCCGCGAGCACCGTATATAGGTCACAGAAAGAGGAGGGGCCCGACTCCCGCCGGAAATGGAATTAAAATCATAGTTTTCGAAGGAGAGGTGTTGGCAAACATGCGGGGGTTTAAGTGAGGACAACGGACTCGAAAAACCGTCTTGCACTTTACACATAGAGCTCTACAACAGACTACAAAGAAGAAGCAAGAGACGTTAATGGCCACCAAGCGATTAAACTTGAAAAAAGGATACCATCGAAAGGGGATGTCATCAGGGACCGCCAGAAGAGGGGGAGAGTTCTGTAAAACCTGGACGGAAACTGGCGGATGTCGCCACTGAGCACTTCTGGGGGTCGGGCACCAGGTTCAGGTTTGTTTGCACGTGATCAACTTAAACGCCACCCCTCGACCCAGCCGTTCCACCAGTTTGGGGAATCGCCGAAATTCACAATCCACGTAAGATAAATAGAACATAACAACAACATCGCATTTACCTCAATTATTTTCCCAAATAGGGTCGATAAGGAACTAAAACTAGTAACAAGATTAAAGGTTGCTTCAAAAGTGAACCCACTGTAAATTTGAATGATGGGAAACTTGTCATGGCAGAAATAGTTCTAGGACAGAAAAGAAACAAAACTGCGCCGGATCCGTTTTGAAAGTCAGCCGAACTGATTCTCCCACTTTCTTTCAGAAAAGAAATGGCGGAGAGCAGGGATCAATATTAAGGACGTGCGTCTTGGCACGGGTGATTATGCAAATCGGACGTTTTACCATCGCGCCAGGAAACTGCGGCAAGTAACTACGGACGGGGGGACGTTTTTCGCTCCCAAGGTTGCCGACAAAGTCATATCGACGGCAAATCTCCAAGATAAAAACAACTGTGCAAACAAGAAGAAAGTCCAACGCAGTAATGGTGGCTGAGGGGAAATGAACACCTGAAAGTCAGACGAGAAAACTCGATAGACTATATAATCCAAGACAGCCCCGAACGGCCCAAACCACTCGAGGGACCTATTATCTAGATTTAAAAAAGCGGATTGAAAAGATGCCGGCTCAATGAGAGCATGGACAAAGCAAAAATAAAGAAAAAAAAAAAAAGACGCACGCGCTTAAAAATGGACGCTAGCCATCGAAAAAAAGGAAGGGGTATCTTGACACCGATGTTGAACCTTTCCAAAAAAGCAAAAAGGCTGATGAAAAGCACGGCGCGAGAAAGAAGCAATCGGTAAGGATTCTAAACCCTGTCTCGATCAACGATGAAACCAGGAAAAAATCTCATGCCGAGGTTGGGGACTCACAACGAAGCTTCGACGTCAGCAGGCCTGTCTAACTCCAAACACCTAAGTGGTCCCAAGAAGTAAGTCCCAATTTGCAACGCCAGCAGGAAGTGCGATTTGGGGGAACAGCCTGTTCCTAGGGTGCAGGGACACTAAACCGAGCGAACACCGCAGGAATAGTTAAGGGAAAACTTCTCCAAACGACACGGCACTGTCGAGGGGGGAGTCTGCACGTGACAAGTCAAACGAGCAAAGCCGCTGGTCTCCCGGCACGCCACCAGCAACTTAAAACAATCACAGGCATTTGCGGGACCCAGAGTCCGCGTGTTCCAAACTCGTTAGCTGAACACACCAAAAGCATTTACCGAAATCAGAAAATCAAACAGAAAACCAAACGCGCTGAGGATGAAAAAAATAGAATTAGGCTTCACTATTGGTTGTCAGAATAGACTCGGGGTCTTGCAGGCGCAAACGGGTGCGGGTAAGTGCGTGTCTGCACGAAACGCGTAAGTTTGCGGAACTTGATATCGGGGATGAACACTCAGATCTTCGCTAAAACAAGCTGAGAGCCAGTGCATTCAAGGGCCCGTTTTCTGCCTTCCACGGGGCAGGGGAAGACTGCTTTTAGTTATGAGACCTTGTAGACACGCCCAAGTCTTTGCGTGGCATCATGGGAGAGGTTGCTCATACGGGATCTGGGTATGGGTGGTGACAAGGGTCCCTTATCTTTGAGATTGAGGTCGGCCCGCCATTTGATGTCCCAAGCACAGATGGAAGAGGGGAAATGCAATACTGCAGGGCGACTAACCCATGGCTAAGCATTGAGAAAAAATTGAGCTGTATATAAACTCTTGAACTCCCCCCGACAGTCGAAAGTGACAAAACCCACCCCGATTTGTCTCAGAGTTTCCGAAATCACCCCGAATGAACGATCACTAACTAGGGGGAATCCGAACCTTGAACAAGATATGTTTCCTCAAGGCCGTCTAAAAGACTCCACGAGGAGGGGCAGGGGGGGGTGGTGCAAAGACAGAGAAGGGACCATACAGACGAGACCACAAAAGTAGATAGCGCATATCACGAAAATCCCCCCCACTGAATATCCACATCGTGCTGCTAAGCCTCGGGGTGAAACCGCCAATTGCTAAAACGTGCAGGTTCCCCTGCCAGGTGGAACTGGCGACCGAATCTTCATCACAGGCCTCTCGCTCTGCAAAGCGTTGTTTCTAAACGGTCTCCATATTTCTATCGCATAGGCCGTTGTTGGACTTGAGAGCAAGAAGTACTGTGGTTTAAGAAGGGGTTGTGCGACAGGGCCGCCCGTGCCTTCGAAAAAGGGAAGGGGTGCCCATCTGAGGGGTCTCTTGTCTCAGACGACGTGCCATCAAAACGGGGGACGGATCGAATTTGGATCAGAAGAAGCCACCATATTGTCAGGGGTAGCAAGAAATACCAGGCAGCGCGGTACAACGGTTCACGAGAAGCAGGGAGGAGTGACCGATAGCAACGGAAAGTTTGGCTCTAAGTGAAATAATTGAGCCAAAAGGAAGCATGGGAGAAGCGGGGTAACACGGGAACGTGCGCTCAAGGGTGTTTGGTAAAGAGGCCTCGTTACGATTGATAAAACGGGGGCCATTAAACAAACAAAGGGCTCGAACACACGTTCCATCCTAAAGGGAAATTTAGGAGCCCGGCAAATCCTCGTGGGTAAGAACAAATCTCATTAATTTGCCAACACTAAGCTATTAGGAAATGGGGCGAAAGTTGTTGAAGATCTGCCAGCGTATGGGGATGTCGTGGTCTTACCCGCGACCCAGAACAACAGACTTGTTTGCAGGATCGAAGTGTAGGGAGGGAACAAGGGCAAAACAACCCATAGGGCACGGCAGTGGAAAGAGGAAGTGCAGACCGAAAATCAACAGCTTAAGTGGGACACTGACCAATAATGTCCTGAGGGGGACAATCAAGATTCCCGAACATGGTCTGCAAGATCAGCAAAAGTTCAGAGGCATACGAGTAGGGCGACAGATATCCCCTAGAAAGGGAAAAGAGGGGGGATAAGACAAACGTCTAATACATGTTCGCTGGTGGGGCCTGGGCAACCGGGGCCATAACACTTAAAACTATTAAACCCGGCGGTGGAGCAACCCAACCCGGAAGGCGAGCGAAGAACAGAGAAGGGAAGCGGGTATCTTTATTCACAGGGGTATAGAGGGATAACGAGAAACAATTATGCTGTGGACCGGGAGGGGGTACGCCGCCAAAGGAGTGACGAGGCGCTTCGAGGGGAAGGGAGAGGGTGGGAGGGCAGTAGGCCGAGCAGCCAAAGCGGGGGAGAGGGGATAGAGACAGCGATTTGCTGAAAAAGATATTGGTGCGTCCTGCAGCAAGTTCGTTCGAGCGGCGACGGAAAAGACCATAACTTCGGAAGGTCGGGGCCGCCGGCCCGAACTCCCGCTTCTGGAATCCCGCTCAAAAACGACCGCGACAATCTCGCGTCCATTCCCGGGCGAAGTTCAGACATTCTTCTTACTTACCAAGGAAAGAGGAAAAAGTGAATGGGTCTTGGGCGTCGGGGAGAGATCTGTTTTTCCCCGACGCCGCGGCTGTCTTGAAATTGTCAGAGTACGAACGGACAAGCATCAAAGAAGTTCGCGATGGATCGGCTCACTCATACAAAAGAAGGAGAAAAGAAGAAATATCTTTAGCAAAAGGAGGGGGGGGTGATACTATCCGAATAGTCTTGGGGCGCAAATGCAAAGAAGTAATGATAAGGACTGGGAGAACTGTCAGCGGCAGTGTTAGCCTCGTAAAACTTTGCACACGACAATCTTTCTATGGAGGGCGAGAGAGAAACACACACAATAGGGAGGAAGAGAGCATCTAAGACTTTGAGTGGGCACTACGCATGGACCTGCGGCGCGCATGAATCCGAGGACCTTCTTTAGAATGATCGTAAGAGCGCCAATCCAAAGGCGCTTGCACCGCATCATCACGCACTCATAAAAATCGTACAAGGATAAAAGGGGGCAGAAAATGTAGAGCTTAGTCGATCGCGCAAGATAACTGTGCCTGACTTAAGTAGAATGGGATAAAGCCGCATCAGTCTCTAAACGGCAACCAGCACCAAACAATATCTGCGGGCAAAACCAAACCACTTCAACAACCGTCAAAGACGAAGGATGGGCTAATCGCAGAAACGAGTGCGATCTAAGGTAGGGATGGTCTGCAAACGGCCGACAAACCACACCCTTCCACGGAGAAAGTTCCCAGGATTATCCATTCCCAAGACTGCAATTGCAGGCATACCCGAGCGCAGTCGAAGTAGTGGTCTCTCCTATAAACACAGAACAAGATACTTCTTGTACGTAGCGGGGCAAAAGTCCCAACTCCCGGAGTTCCGTTGACGTACTAACGCAAGGATCTCAAACCCGACCAGGTCGGATGGGAAAGGTTAGAAAACCAAATGGGAACGTCGTCGGTTCCCGCTAGGAGAAAAAACCCGGGGGTGGGGGATATACCAAAAAAGACTGCCCCGTTTCCCAGCTGTAGAGTCTTGCAAGGATGCTAGGCATAAAAAGAAGCGTTGGCCGGCCAAAGGAAGGGTTGAATTGGGCGGATCATCGGCGGACCAGAACTTGGCAATTCTAAAGACAGTGGCTCTACAAACAATAACGGTGAAGGCTAAAACGGGTATTGTCAAAAGAGGGAAGCCGGGTTCCACGAAAGGAATGGTACAGGATGAAAAGAAAGGTGTTCATCGTTCCACCTAGGGAGGCGTAACTAGAGGGTATGTCGAAACTTCGTTTCAAAAGTTCTTGCAAAGGGAAAAAGTGCCTGTGGTGGGGGGCATTGCTAACCTGCATTCAGAGTAAAGGCGTACACGTGGGAAAAAAAAAAGCAAAAAACAAGGCAACCACCATTAACGAGGAAAGACAGGAACAAAATGGCCCGCATTTCGCCGTCCTGACCCACACGTGAGCGATAGTTGACCGAAGAAAAAAAAAGAACAGGCCTGGCGAAAATGGAACTAATAAAAGGAATTTGTCCGAAGTCAAGATTTCAGGGGGTAGGGGCCTTCAATTACGAGCCCCTCTGACCAAAATTCTTCGATGAAATGGGGGGGGAAAAGAGGCAAATTCACCTGAGTACAACTTGAGGAAGGAAGAAAAGGGCGGAGAAACAGGCCCAAGAGGAACAAAATGCTTCTGTGCAAGGAACGAAAGAGGAAGAGAAAATGTCCACGCGCAGGCATGAATGGAAAAATGGAAGAAATCTGAAGGTTCCGAGAAGACTCATGTCGTGACGAAGGGTCATGCAGAGGAAAGGCATGTCTTCGAGAAAGAAGAACAAAAAAAGGAACCAAAAGGCAAGACGATGGGGGGCCGGGAAAATCCGGGGGTGCTGAGATTAAAAAAGAACCGGGACACGAGACGTCAAGTCTCCAGAAAGTGAAAGAAGACTCAAAACGCCGAACGCCCAGTCCCTAAGGAAACACAAAAGATGGCATAAAGGCCGAGCTAGTGGGCTGTTCTGGGGTACAAGGAGTGGGAAAATGGTGGAGCGCGGGGGAAACAATACCACCGGGAACCGTCGGAGGAGTTAAATTTGGCGCGAGCGACTAGGTGCGGCAACGAAGTATACCTGATCTTTCAAAAGAATCCAAACAAAAAAGACACTAAAGACCCGCGGGGAAGGGGTCTACGAACGGGAAACTCAAACCCTCTTCTTCAATCGGAAGCCTCAAGCAACCGTCGAAACAGAAAACGGGGGGCACAACCATGGAGCCTCATACCCCCGAGAGAGTTTCTTGAGAAAGGCCTTGGGGAGGTGGTTTGGGATGGAAGCAATGAGGACAAAGGAGAGGAGGGTTTCGAACGCCGCGCCGGGGGCAAAGAAGCATTTTCCAGCCCCGATACAAGATTATCAAATTCCGTAAAACTAGTGTAAAGGGAAAACCATTCTCTGGTGTTTGCCAACCTGGTCCAGTAAGGAGAGGACTAACAGGGGGTCGATTAGAAAAAGATTCCATATTAAATGAGACGAAAAGTTCCTACAACTGAATAAAAAAAAGGGAGAAGCTGACCACCGTCTTCAGATACAAATGCTCAAAAAAGGGACCTAAGTCAAGGAAATACAAAATGGAAAGCAAGAATGGGGCAGGGGAAAAGCTCCAGAATGGTGGACGGGAAACATATAATGGATCAAAAAAACAAAGCAAACACGGGAGGGGAGAAGGAAGGGGGTATATGATTAAGTGCTTCATTATGTTGGTCATTAACTCATATAAGGGACCGGGGAAGCAGGCGGAATGCTTTTCTTTCATGAAACCAGCTGACAAGGTAACTGGGGACGCGAAGCAATTTCAAGGCGAGGAAAAGTGCGTTCCATTCGTTAGGGGAGAAATTTGATAACTCGGGGAGGGGAGGTGTCGCAGACTTGGGGGGACTCCCACGGTTGGGGGGAAAAAAAAAAAACAACATACTGCGGGATAACACCCGTAAATGGGGGATTGTTGAGATTTTCGTTAAAAGGGATTATTGACGACCTTATTTAGGCCGGCTACCCACCAACATACAACTTCGCTTTTAAGTGGTCAAGCCGTGAAATGTTATACTCAAAAAGGGGACATCTAAAAACCTGATGGAGAACTCTTGAAGCAGGAAAAAGTTGCTTGGGCAACCGTCCAAAACATGTGGGCAGAGAGAGTTAAACTGAGGAGGGGGGGGGAAAAGTGAAAGTGGGGGGGCGTAGGAGAATCCCTTGGAAAAAAAGAGATGGGTTCAAAGGAGATAAAGGTGGTTCAGCTGCATTGCAGGGTCAATATGGGGGCATACACGTCTCAAGCGAAAAAAGAGATAAGGACGAGGGTTGGGGGAAGGGGCGGGGAGCCGGAGAGCGAGAGACGAGGGGGGATGGTATACGTTGGGTGCGTACCGTGGGAGATCCAGCCTCAAACAGGAAGCAATGCCCTTCTTGTGTGGGACAACTTCAGGGGGTCGTATCTGGGGTTCGTAAGAGATACTTGCCAGAGAAAACGGGAAACAACGGGCATTTGCGAAAGAGCTATACAAAAAGACAAATTTGCCAGGCAGGACTTCCAGAGGCCAATTCTCGGGGGAATAGCGTAGTGCCGAGGAATTCAGACGCATGTAGACCCGGCTGCCAAAACTAAAAAAAAACGCTGGATCCCAGAATTGGGGGCGTCATGGCTAATATAGCAGAAACGGTCTCAAGACCTTCCAAAAGCTCATGTTCTCGAACAGCCTGAATACCGCAATATTTCCCTACGGAAGGGGTAGCAGGCAAACCTGGGGGTTCCCGACACTCGTACGATGGGATCCCGGGCAATTAACCGAAAAAACGAGGTAATTCGGAAAGTAGACCAACGGAAATTCCAGTTGGTCGAACACAGGACTCTGCCGGGAGGGGAGAGATTACAACTATACGCAGGAAGGGAAAAGAGGGGAATTACATCGGGGGAGGGTATGTCGGTGAAGACTTGTTACGGTTGGCCGAGGGTTTTCCGGCGGCCAAAAAAGGGTAGGTGGGGGAGGCACTCGAAGTGGCAGTGATGAAAGAGACACAACTAGACTTCCACTTTCACAAAAGGAGTGAACTCATCTTTAAGAAAAGTCGAAAACTTAACGGTAGCTCATAAGTCCTGCGGGCCCACGATGAAGATAATTTCATTATTGGGTGAACAATACACAGTTTCGGTACGAACGTCGAGGGGGGCAATAAAATGCGGGGGGAAGATGAAGTATAAATTAGAATGCAAGTAGGAGGGTGTACTCAAAAGCCAAGGACAGACCAGGGGGTAAAACAGTAGGGACTAAAACCCAAGAAAGGCTGTTAAGAAGAAAAACTGGAAACAATGAGAGAAGGCCCTCCAAAATCTCCGCGAAGAGGGGCATGAGAGTAGAGAAGGGTTAGAAAAACGACAGCAAAAATGTGGAAAATGGACTGGACGACTGACACCCCGACAAAATTGAGGTGACTATGAGGGGCGTCGGGAGATTGCACTAGGAACGACTTTAGGTGGAAGACGAGTCGGCCTACCCATAAGAGAAGGGGGCTCGCCGGGATACCACCTATTTTCTGAATCGCAGGGGGGGGGGGGGGAGGGATTCAAAGCAAAGAAAAAGAGAGGAGGGACTTTATTCCAGGAAAAGTAAACTTGGAGGTTGCTTACGTTTAGCTAAAAGAACGAGAAAGGGAGGACTGCGGAGAAAAGCAGGCGGGAAGGAAAGCACCTATTGGGGGGGGAGATCTGCGAGGCTGGGAGGCGCGGCCTGTAGACGGGTCGTCAGAGGGGGTTCGAAAGGGGCGTGAGGGAGCAAGAAAGCGATTACCGAGAAGGAGGAGGGACAACCTGGCAGCATATGCGCCGCTAGGATAAGTGGTGATCTCCACAAGGAAGAAACGAAAATGGGGCAAGACCGACGGGAAGACTTCATGCAGCTTACATGCCCGGCAACGGCAGACAGCTACGAGGGTCAACCCACACCACGGAGGTGGAAAAAAAAACCAAAAAAAAGAGAAGATCATCCATTCGGGTACTGGGGTGCAATTGGGAGAAGTCCACCTGTCCGCCCCCGAAAGCAAAGAAAAATGTAGTATAGTATAAAGGACCAAACCTCCGCTTGCACCGAAGATCAGAAGAAAAAACTCATAAGGAAAAAGGAAGAAATACGTCAATAGAGAGGGACATCCTGAAGCTGACAGCTGCCTGGGCTTACCGCCCAGGAAACCGCGAGAAGAGAAAAAGCCCACGTCTCATCCGTCCGAAAAAAAGACAAGATCGCTCAAACTGCAAAAGAAAAATCGGGTTTCAAGCTTCCGCACATAAGAATAATCCCAAGGAACTCGCTATCACTAGGGTACGGAGGGGGAAAAAAGGAGAAACAACACATCACGAAATAAAGGACAAGGAACCAGTAAGCCAGGAAAAATTTTCAAGATCCCATACAATTGAGGAACAGATAGCGCGGGAATAATTAAAGGACGACAATGGGGGTCTGCTCGAAAGGAAAGATCGTGGACAAAGGAGAAAGAAAGCGCAACCCTGGGGGGACTGCTTGGGGGAAATTCTATGGGTCCCAAGGGCGCAAACATCGTCCGGGGAAGAAACAAGCACGGATGCTCCAAAAAATGCCAAAAAAAGAATCCCCGAGGGCTCTCTCTTACTTCGGACAGGACGAGAGGGGGTGCGCCTACAGACAGGCTGTGGAGCAGATGTGGGCAGGGGGACGTAGGTCGCTCAAAACCTGACTTGTCCTCGCAAACCAAGAGGCTGGCACTACAACAGCAGGGCCGAAACTCGAAGGGGAAGTTCCCCCATCGACGCCCGTCAGGGGGGGGAACTTTCAGGGAAAAGAAAGCAAGGGGATTGGGGTAAAAAAACGCCGGGGAGGGGATGTCGTTAACTGACGATGGGGGTCTTCATCGCCATCTCGAGTTCTTTGGCAATAGGAAAGGCGGTTGGAAGAAATGAAAGCAACAGCGAGTCGCTAAAAAAAGGGTGACGTGCTGGTCAGAACAGGCGGCAAATCGACCAGGACCAAAGGGTAAGAACGGGACCGAAAAAGGACAAAAAAGAAATCCGCATGAAATCCGCTCAGTGCACATATTCTAGAGGAAACAGCAAAAGAGGTCATAGGAAAAGACAGAAGAACTCAACAGTCCAGATGTTGTAAAGGACGCGGCTGTTCGGGTTCAAATGGCGCAGAAGTTCCAGGAAACAAAATTGGACCGGGGCAGTTTGGGATCGCTTAAATCCAAAGGCAGGAACGGCTAATGGCGGAACAGGATCCAATACGACAGCTATTTTGCACTTCGAAAGCTTATATGAGCCAAACGAATTGTCTCACTGACAAAGAGGAAATGAAATGGCAGCCTGGGATGGGGGGGGGAAGAGGGGGGGGGAAGGGAGCTATCCAAAGTACAGGAGGACTCACGTTTTCATAGTGGATGGGCCTAGACTAACAGACTGGGGCAAAGACAAAAGGGACAGACTCTCGAAAGGGAAGCAGAGGGCGATGAGACTCCAACACCTGGAAAAATAGAAGGAAACAACACAAGGAAAAAAAAGGACCTACACTAATCCTGAACACGACAGGAAAAACAAAAGATCCGCGCGACAGTGAGAAAGGGGGGAAAGGGAAATGCCGAGGAAAAGTTGCAGCAAGTTATCGCTGCGCAGCTAGCGATTAGGGGGGGGGCGAAGGGGAGCTCGGACAATACACAAGGGAACAAAAAAAAGAAATCCCTGTATGAAATGTTGGCAAAAGGACTGGGGGGGAAAAAAAAGACGGGAAAGGGTCCAAGGAGAAGGCCGCAAGCGAACTGGGGAAGCAATGAAACAGAAACGAAAAAAGAAGTCTTTTGATTGGGGGAATCCTCAACGAAACACAGAGAATTGTGCGCCCCGGGGCTCAAAAAGGAGGGACCCCTTAGTCAAACCTGGCGTGTCCTGAAACAGTATGGAAACAGGGGGGGTTTCAACCTGCCGGTTCTTCAGAAGCGAACAAGGAGAGAAAGGGGGGCACGAGAAAGGCAAAATTGGAAAGCAGGGGAGGGAACTCACTGTTCACGGTTTCGCCAAACGGCTGTCGCGCGACGCAATTTCCGGGCACAAAGAAATTAGCTGGAGGCAAAAAAGAAAATAACCACACGAGTTAAAGGAGCGCATAAGGAAATTAAAAAAAAAGACCGTTAAAGCGAGAAAAACAAAAGATTAGATGAAAAGAAAAGAGAAATTGCGTTTCCGGGTGGGAGACTCAGAGGAGGGAGTCCGGGCCGTCGCACGTACGGTTGGAGTTCGGAAGGAGATGCGGGACAGTTTGCGGCGTGGGGCGGAAGCCCGAATGATAACCTCGACCATGGGATTCACATAGGGGAAAGTTGGAAAAAAAGAAGTAGGTAAAAGGGGGAGCCCGGGGGGGCATCTCCTCATTAAAAAACTAAAAACACATAGGCAGGGCAAAAAAGGGGGATACTACAAAGCGAAAAAACAATAATCGGGGACTCATAGGAAAATCGATGAAGAGGGAGTTGAGCAAGCCGGAAAAAAAGGGGAAGGAGGACCGGAAACAACACACAAAAAAACACCTTAACACACAAAAGAGGGGGGAAATTGGAACGCATTGTCTCCAGGGTCGAGCCCGGATGGGAGAGGTATTTCAGACTTGTGTTATTAAAGGAAGAAACCATTTCATCAGGGAGAGATTATTTTTTGGAGGCTTGTCAAGAGGTATCAGCAATGTCAACCAACGAATGACAGACGACCATGGACAGGAAGACTTGATTTGAAGAAAAAATTGTCCCCAAAAAGGGACAAGCTGGGCAGCCACGAAGAAATCCTCTCGGAACGGGCTGGGGAACCTGAAAAGGGGCGGGGGAGTATGGGACGGGAAAGGGGAGTGCAAACGTCGCGGGTAAGTGTTGGCGAGAGAATAAGACAACGGGACCGTCTTGATGTGCGGTGCCACCTTCTTGGGGTCTCAGAAGGTCAAGAAGAAAAAGTAGAGTCGCTAGGAAACCGTGAGGACACACAGAAGAAGGGAAGCAAGGTCAAAGTGTCAATCGATGAAAAAATGCCCGCAAAGGACAACGTAGTTAAAAAGGGAAAGAAGCTTCGAACGTTGCAACCGGGGGGAACGGAAGTGAATCATGGCGGCGCATTAGAATGGAAGTGGAAATGTAAAAGAAAAGAAAAATGAACGGCAGCCGGGGGGGGTTGCCTCGTTACAAAGAAGGAAGGCCCATGGAAAAAAAGGGCGTGGAAGTGAACTGGGAGAGGCGTTCCAATTTTTGAAGGAAAAGGAAACTTTCTCAGGGCAACTTCGCATCACGGTGGGAAATTATGAGGGAGGAGGAAAGAAAGGTTTATCTGGTTGGGGAAAGAGGGGCCCTTTGCTGGAATCGTGGAAGTACCGTCTAGCACAAACGGGAAAAAACGGCTGGGAGCGAAGATGTGAAGTTGGCCAACGAAAAAACCAAGGCAGAGTCACAAAAGAGGTGGGGAAACTGGAGGGGGGGGCCAGTCGTGAGCGCGAACAGAACAACCAGCGGTAGCGGGGTCGGGACAAGATGCCCTAAGGGTCGTCACTTTTCCGTTACCTGAACGTAGGGCAATACACTCCTGGCGAGAATAGGGGAGCCCACTATTGTTCGGAAGTAAAGTTCGGGTGATTTAGGGAAGAGGGCCTCCAAAGGGAAAACTATGGAGGCCACCTGGCCTTAACAAACAACTGTGCCTACGAAAAGTAATGAATAAATGCCCTCGCGGACTTAGAGGTTATGCTCGCAACTCTTTTAACATACTAAAGGGGGGTCCTTTGACCTGTAAACGAGCACTACCGCAGGAAGAGGTATAAAGGAGGTATAAAACCGGTTGCAAGGACGTTAGGTTCGCAACCAAGAGCCATCCTTAGACTCGAATGAGAAAAACGCTAGGGGCGTACTTGTATGGGAGATTAAGGAAGTCGGCGCGGCACTGGTAAGACCATCTTACGGGAGGGGAGTTTTTTGCGAAAAAACCGACAAGACCAATTAGGAAGCGCCGAATTGAAGGGGAAGGCAGGACAGGAGGATTGACGTAAGTAGTGAAGAGGGGGGGGGAGGTGCGCTCTGTGGGGGAGGGCGGCGCATAGCATCCGTGGTGCAGAATGAGGGTGAAGTCAACTAGCGGGCGGAAAAGGGACATGAAGAAAATGGTCACTAGATGACAGGAGACGCAAGAAGTTGGGGAGGGTCTAGGCAAGTACACATAGGGGAAAGATGGTATAGCTAAAGAAATGGGAAAAACAAAACGGCTCATAAAAGGCGGGGGGAAGGGGACACACAGTCCATACACACACTGCTACAAACCACAAGGAAAGGGCAAGCAAAGACAGAAATAATCGACTGTAGGGATGCCGTTACAGTCATCTTCAGGGGAGGGAATATCTCCCTCTCCTGCCAGAGGATAACATTCAAGAGATCAAACCACGCTGCCTAATCTAGTTGCTAACAGAAAAAAAACAAGGAAAAAAACCACGTCACGCTCAATCGGTCGTCCTTGCCGAGTCTGAAAAGGAGCCGATCCTCCCTCCAGAAAAAAACCAACACCCATCTCTGCAGCCTCAATCTTGGTTCCAAAAAGGAAAAAGCAAACGACCAAACGCCACGCAACCAACCGGTGAGCTTCAAGAAAATGCAGAGGGGGGGCCCAGAGGAAATAAAGAAGCGACTTTAGTAGAGGGGCAAACCCACACAAAACGTCGTGGCGCTGGGCAAAGAAAGGCAGGCAGGACTAAACGCGGAAAAGACAATATATCTTCAAAATGGGAAAGTATCCGGAACGTGCTGCTGGCTCGATAAAACAGGGGAAAACCGAACAGGAAACCTGATGAGCCGGACCAACACCCATGCGCAAATAAAAAGAGGGTCGTCAAAGGCACATAACCAGGGGGGTAGTCGGAGTTGGCCCGAGAACCCGGATATATCCACAAAATGAAAGTTAAAGAGAAGGGTGCATCTTCCGTCAGATTGACAGGGCAATATCAAAAAGTCCAACTGAGTGTACAAATTTGGAGTATAGACAGGGGGCGTACTAGGGAATAAAAACACCCACGCCACAGAAGGTAGGGCACTTCTAACCGGGTTTAGAAGAAGGACGAGACTGTTATTTGAACCATCGAAGGGCAAGGAATGCACGTGATGTCTCACGACGGGACATTGAGGAAGCGGGGACAACCAGGCCGACCGCGACTTTTAAGTTTCTGGGAAAAGAGGTTGCTGAAGGGAATCTGATAAATTCTGGAGGACAGTGAATTGGGGTTACGGGGTGCACGAACCCAAAGAGGGAGGCTCACAAGCCTGGAGTTCTTGACGTCGAACCCGGGCAAAATTCAAAGGACACACAATTAAAGTCAACACAGGAAGGTAAAAACAAGAGAAAGTTAAATGTCACTCCTCGGGGGTTCAACTTGGAGCTAGCGGTTGACTCGGAAACCAGGAAGTCACCAAATTGGAAGCCGGGCGGTAAAGGGGGTAAGAACCTTTAACCCAATCGGGGGGCCGATGTATCAAGCCGGAGGGAGGGTAACGATGGCCAAGGACCAAATGGCTACAGGGAAAGTTTTGACAAATATTCAAGCGGCACGATCACGGGCAGTCCCGCTAAGGCGGAAGAAGAAGCAACCAAGAAGAAATTCACGGGTGGCAAAAAAGAAGTGACGTCGGTTGAAACAAGAGAACCTACTACTCCCAAAAGTGCCGCGAAGGGCACGAAGACGAAATCTGGGGGGGGGGAGTGTTCAAGCGCAACCAATGAGGCTGGCAGAGCAGTCAAAGGCAAGTAGGTACAGGAAAGATACAAACAGAAAAAAGGACCAAAAGTAAATGAGTGTGCCGAGAATTCATTGGCGGCTCAACCACACCGGAGAAAAAATACGGGGAGACTAAACAGAAACTGCCACTCTCCCAACCGGAAAAAAAGAAGAAAAAGTCCCAACACGCGAGCGAAGACTATATTCACAAGGAAGAAAACAAATGTCCCGAACATGACAACAATAGGGGACACAAGCACTTATCTCAAAGGGAGCAGACGAATTTCTTTTTCGCAAACCAATGAATGGGGAGGGGTAGAAAGCACACTTCCAAAAAAGCGGGGAGGGACGTCCTTGAAAACTGATTGAAAACGAGACAGGCCGCAATCACTTGCAAAAAAACCTGGGATAACCATGAAAATCGTCTCCTGGTATGGCGGGGAATAACTAGAGGCCGGTCCGGGAAGAAAGCGGTTGACCAAAAATCAGCATTTTCCTCAAATGGAAGAAACTGTGGTGGGACCAAAGTAGCAATACGCTCACAAAACCGGGGGCAGGACGGTCTTCCTCAAACAAGATGATGAAAACACATGAAACAGTTTAGAGAGCAACTTGGCCCAACAAAAGATTCTAACCGAGTAACAGGTCGCCTGATCAAACCACGAGCAGTTAGAGCGATCTCGGGTCAGAAGATGTCCCGCCAATAGGGGGAAAGTGAAGCAATACAGCACGCCTGACACAAAAGCATCCGCTCTGCACTACTCAGGACTCCTCTTCAAAAGATGGAAAACTAAAAGAAGGAAGGAAGCCACACCCACAACTGCGGGGGAGCATGAAAGATCACAGGAAGCCGGTTCAGTCTTCTTGTGGGGGGAGTGATCCAAAAAAGAGGCCCGTCCGCGCAACGTTCAGAGTGGGAAGGAGCTGTAAGGGGGGTGGGGGCCGGGAAAAAGGCGGGACCGCTGAATCGCAAAGCCCGGGGCGGAGAAAAAAGCCAAGTTGGGACCGGGGGGAAAGTGTACCCGGCAAGAAGCAGGACAGGAGGGGCACGAGAATTGTTTGAGGTCGATAAGAGACATCTTCTGTTAATACACTCTCTTCAATATCTTTCGCCCGGGCCGACCGTTTGACATTGTGAAGAAGAGGTCCAGGGGGGGGAAACGAAGATTGACTTCGGATGCCGCGTGGGACGCCGTGACCCACATGCTAGAACGCGTCCGTGAGTCCCAGTGAGCGTCGCACGTGCTGGAGCAGACTATGGGTACATCAGAAAGCGTTCTGGGCGATAAAAGGTCATTCAGGAGAGGTATGGGGGTGAGTGAAGCAATAACCCATTCCGTGGTTGCAAAGACTATCGCACGAGACAACAGGGCCGTGGACAACAGGGAAGGGTAGCAGGAGGTCACACTCCTGGAGAAAGAACGCTACTCAAGCTCGCGAGAGCAACTTATTGGGAAAAGTTAAGGGGTCATACGGGGGGGGAGTAAGGAGTCGTCGTATATGAGGGAATGTGCGGTCTCCGCCACAGAGTGCCTGGGCCTACGGGGAAGGGGGTCGTGACAGCAGGAGGTTCGTCTAGTTGGGGCCAAGAATACTGCCGTAAAAGAACCTTGAGTCACGAAAAAATGGGAAAAAAATAGAAACAGATGTGCCGTCGGAAGGATCAATGCCCTGCTGAAGGTGAGGTTTCAAGGAAAAGAGGCTTCGAACGCGGTCAGAGAAGAAACGGCGCGGGATGCGCATTTGCGGGGATCGCCCCCTGGACGGAAGGATGGATAAGCTGAAGAGAAAAAACAGACGGCAAAAGGGTTCCTCTTGGCATAGTAAAGAGAAGGGAGCCCAGGGAAAACCTAATTGAGGAATAAATTAAGGAAAGGACGTTCCAATTTTCGAAGCTTCCTCGGGGGGAGAAACAACTATCGCATACGTGTTGGGAACTACAGAGGAGTACAATGGTAAGTTCCTATTGGACTATCTTGGGAGGTGTTCCTTGACCTCTCAGGGGCTCGCTTTCGTTGTGAAAGTTAACGGGAAAAAAGCATTAACAACGCTGTTACGGCCTGGTTACGAAAAGCTCTGAGGCACTATGGATCTTCACAACAAAAACGGTCTCCCATCGGCAAGGAGGAAAAAGAAGCAGGTTCTGCAAAGAAGGACCAGACGGACAGTACGTCAGGGGACCAGAAAGTGCCCTGATGTAGGGGGGGGAAAAAGAGAATACCTCAAGAAAAGAATCCCACCTTCCGCATCAAAAATAACAAAAAAACCACACCCACAGCCCAACCAAGGGGGGGAAGCTTTTCCGGGGGACCCGGAAAACGTCGAATGGCCGACGAGCCAAGGAAAAGTCGGTCAAGAAACGGTAACCAGAGGGGGGTATGGGAGAAACGGTTAAAGATGTACACCCTGCGGACTACCTTAGCTTACCAACTTAAAATCAACAGCATTCGGAATCACACTGGAATATCCCTGAAAAAAAAGAGCATCCCTGTAAAAGTAATAGAGGCCCTCGCTGAACACGGGGAGTGTACAGCACGACCGCAGAGAGCGGAAGCGACAGGGGTTTAAGGTGAAAAGGAGAACTGAGATGGACGATGTCGTGTTATCAGGAAGCGGTTCGGGAGCCTGTTTGCAAGTTAGGTCGTTGGAGCACCAGCACGTAGGGAATGCCACGGAGAATAATAAACAGCAAGGGCTGGGGGGCTAAATGGGTTATGGGTACTCTCCAATAGCGACTGGAGCAGGGTGAGCCGGGGGTGGATGATGGGTCAGCAATTTGCAACCAGAAAAGCCGGCGTAGGGACAGCCGGATGCACAGGAACAAGGCAAAGGGTTACGGAAGAGAAGTGGTGGATTTCGAGAAGCTCTGCGGGGTGAAGACGAGATTTGGCGGACGAAGGGGCGAAAGTCGGGGAAAGAACGTGATCGTGGCGCGAGAGAGAATTACGACCACGCAAAGAGAAACAGCTGACGAGAAGGATGCCTTTGTTGAAGGGAATGCCTTTGCCAATAGGCACGGAAAAGCACCGTCGCGTCGCATAAAGAGGACGATTACAAAGAACCCAGATACTTAGGGATAACTCCTCTCAACCGAAAAAGGAGGGCGCTCGACCATCATATGACCGCCAGGAAGTACAGGGGCACGTAGCACAAAAAGACCCCGCAACTATCAAGCATTCATGAACCGCCAAGGACCTCTGTTTCGGAGACTCTTAGAATGGCGCCAGTCAATGCACAGCATACAGGGAAAAAACACGATCCAGAAGTTCAGCAGCGTGCATTGAGGTTCCAAGGGACGAGTCATGCCGCAACAAAGTCCTGGTGCCGATGCTCGACCACAAAATATGAAACACAAAGACGTCTCGGGGCCTGAAGAAAGACAGGACGCGCACCCCCAAAAAACGCGAGAAGAGGAAGCCTGAAGGTGCAGACCCGATAGACGTAGGGCAAAACGAAAGAAAAACCCTTCAAAAAAGACGATTCAACTGCGGAATCCAGTAGGCAGCAGGGGATAAACACTACCATTAAATAACATACAAATAGTCAGGGAAAGCAAAATCGCAGAGCAGAGAGACACCTCGAACTCCTATGCTCGGCGCGCAAAAACTCCTACGTCGTAAGGGAAGGCAAACCGTTATCACCCTCACCAATGTGTAAGAGAACACGTCAAACAGTCTAAACGTGAGTACTGTGCCCGAACACAAAAGAGCCCCGTCATCTGCTCATAAAAGGTACCAACCCCGCCGTCCCGCTAGCGAGAGTAAGGTGGCCATCGACCTTGGGGGGAGTAAATAACGTTTCAGGGGGACACACCGAAGGTATCGGAAGTTGAAACAGAGGCTTCGCAGGACACCCGAACACCACATGGGCTAACGTCATTGAAAAGCCTCTTTGAAGAACAAATTGAGCTATCGGAAAGGATATGCAATCAGGATGTAAGTGAACCTTTATGGAAACCTGTGACTTGAGGGCAGTTAAATTTTCCAAGAAATTAAACAAGACGGGTTTCCGACGAATGGAGCCAGAAACGGAAACAAAGGCCTCCTTTGGAACGACCAGAGTATGTTTGGGCAGTGGGAAGCACAGGAACGTCTGCGACTAAACAGCCTTTCCAAAAGTGCGAAAACGGTCAATGAAACCAAGAACAGATCAGGAAACCTGAAGCTAACAACGAGGAATTTAACCGGGGGACCCATCCTCGCGAAACACACAGAAGGAGATAGACCTCTAGAACAGATAGTCGGGATAGGAACGACGGGCCCGAATAAATTGTACGGACCCGGGCCGGAAAATGGAGGCAAAAAAACGTGGGGCCAGGGAAAAAAAAAAATTGCGACCGTTCCAAGTGGGGAATTCACAGGCATACTCTCTCTCATTACCCTAACACCGCTTGGCAGTGAGAAATAAGGCGGGATAACGAAAGGAGAAAAAGGGCGGTAAAGGGGGAAAGAAATTAATCTGAATCTCAATGAAATGTCGACGCTGGGGAGAGGGGCGTACGCGTGGGGGGTACGGAAAGGGGAGGGAACTCCGGCCGTTAGGGGTTCATAGCTGACGTAAAAGTGATTCCCAGGAAAACTGGGTGGGCACAAAAAAAAAGACGGCAGGGGCATAAGTGGGGGGCGGATGCAGAAAATCAAAAGGAACTTTGAGACCTTACAATACGCAGAGAAATAGAAAAACAAACATAAGGCCGACCGAACATACAAGAATTCCCACAGCATACTCGAAAGAGGGCCCAGATTGAAAAGGAAAAATTCAACTCTTTAAACAAGAAAAAAATGGGTCTAGCGAAGGCGGTCAACCAGAAGTTAACTTTCATCTTTCCTCACAAAAAGGGAAAAAAAATCATACCTATGAAGGGTTAAAAATGTGAAACGAATTAAAAAAGGAAGGTAGAGAAGAAATGGAGCTAAGGGGTGAAGCCCGCTCAAACTGGGGAACCGCCAGAAGATTTCGGATAATGTTGGGAACAAGGAGGGAAAAACGGTGTCCTTAAAGCGCATTAACCGCACAAAAAAGATCCGGACGGGGAAAACAAAGTGTAATGTCCGCAAAAGAGGGGGGCAACGCTGGAGTGTGAACAACAAGTCGTAAGAACAAGGAGCAAACCACTCACGATCTGAAAGGGGGGCCGGAAAACTACTTGAGAGCCTTATGACAGACCATTAGATCGAAAAAACCAGTTCAACACGTCCCGCATCTTGGACATGCAAACACGTAAAAGATCCAAAAGAGAGAGGGGGACGGACTCAAATAGGATTGGTACCAGGAAAAACAAAAGCCTAGCCATAATGAAGACAAGGAGGAAGGAGGAAGTATAGGAGCGGGAAATTTTTTGTTTGGCGCCAGAATTCTTTGAACTTGGCCCGATGCATGTTTTAGGGGGGAAATGTCTTCTGAACAGCGGAGGAACATTGTAGGGCGGGGGGAAGGGGAAAAGACAAGAAAAAACCGGCCTTGCTGAGGGGCAACTAAAAGCTCCAGTCGTTGGAGGGAAACTCCAATTGGTTAGGAAAGGATCCGGGGTATGCGCGAAGCGACCCCACCGAATGTAACCTTGGGGAAGCAAAACACCAGAGGTCCAGCAGCTTGTCACGTCACAAGAGAGAACCAAGGGTTGTCCTTCCCAGGGTGATCAAATAGTAACTTTTCTGTTGAAAGCAGGTCCTGCTCGAGCAATCCCCGGTCTACAGAGAGTTCCCCCCCTTTACAGACGTAAAAGATGTGTTACGTCCTTCGAGCATCGGCGGCTCCATAAGGACTTTGCGACTCCATGGGCAGGGGCTTCCGGCTAATCCGGAAATCAAGACTTTCCGGGGAAAATGTCGGTAGGGGCCCTTTCTACATCAAACAGGAGTTCGTAAATTTTGCTGTTTGTGGGGGGTCGCATTGGGAGAAAATAAAGTAGGCCTATTCCATGGTTCGGACAACAGATTCTAGGGAACAATTTTTGCGACGCATCATTCATATTCTTGCTTGTGGTCAAAATCTTTTCCTTCCGTAACCCTTCGGCAGGTCGTCACAAATAGAAGTGGACCATTGCCCCAGCATTGCCAATACCACATCTCACAGAAATCCCTCGCGGGTTCGGGAGGGAGGGTGGAGATGTTTTAAGGGGGGGGGGGAGGGGTCGGGGGGGGGATTGAGGGCGTGAGTTTATTGTTTCTCTGGTCGGGAAGAAGAGGGCATTGGGGGGAAGACTGCACTTTGTTCAGCGTTGGGCTCTCCTCCATCCCTCAAGGCTTTCGCTCGGCCGCGTACCTGTGTGTGTAGAGAATGGGTTGCCCGGTTGCCCACACAGGGAGGTACAATTGCATCCCGCCAGGGCCGGGCTGGGGAAGATGATCCCAACGATGCTTTGATGCGGCACTCAACACATCTGGGGAGGGGTGGTCCGGCTACTCAACTCGCCTTCAGGTGGGCGCCTCGGGGTTCGCGAGGGTAAGGAACTCCAAAGGAACACGAGACCTCCTTGGTTGTGATCTGGGGCTCTCGGCCATCATGGGCTCCGGGAAAGAACCCTTTAGTCAATCCTGTAAAAATCATCCTTCGGCATTGTAACGCGATCCGATGGCCGAGTTCTCGGAAGTCGGGAAGAGGCTTGATTGCGGGGGCTAGATTCAGATAAGCGGTAAGAAGAACGTTTGCACACCGAAAGCACGCGTGGATGGGCTAAGATGACGTCCGCCGACCAGAAAAAAAGACAAGAAGTGGGAGCAGCGGAAGCTCTGGGAAAAACCGAAAAGAGGCAAGCCAGGTTGTGAACGGCAGGGCCTCGGTACAACGGCGTTGCTCGAAGGGCACTAATGAAAACGCAAAAAAGCGCGCGGGGTAGAACGAAAGTAACAGGTCCAACCAGTCATAAAAACGTTCGTAAAAAGAGCCCGGAATCTGTTGAGTTTGGGGAATCCCGACGGAGGCTTGACTGGGAACCAACGCAGATGATGACAAAGTTCATATGGGGGGCTCGGAGAGGGAAGAGGATGCTTCGTTGTCAGGTTAGGCAAAAACGCCCAAGAACGGCGGGGATGCGAACAAGTGGGAACAGGAAAAGGCAAACCAGGCACCGGGCAAGAACAAAGAGTGAAGGCGATGGGGGCAAAACCGTCGGGTATTACCCCGGGGGGGCACTGACCAGAAGTGCGCGGGACGTCCCGGGGACCTCAAGGGCATAAGGGACTAAAGGCTGAAAGACGTCGATGGGACAAAGAACGTGAGAGCAGAAAGGCGTCGAAAAAAACAGTTCGAATTGAAATAAGGCGGGGAAGGGGTGAACCTAGACGCAAGCCTCACACGGGAATAGGGGAGACACAGCAGACTATTTTAACGGAAACACTTGACGCCCAGAGTAATGAGAAAAGCGCTCGCGGGCATTCGGGTCATTGTAAGCTGGGCGAGGGCAAGGAAAGGATCGACCCGAGCTTTCCTTGACACACCACACACATGATCGACCACATAGCCAACAGCGGGGGGGGATCACTTCGAGTAAGGGGGGCAAAGTACGAGGGGAAAAGGGTTTCGCTAGCCGATCACAAGTGCAGTCAACGGAGTACGAATCCACCACCATTTGCTGAAGAGAAATTTGGTATGGGGGGGCCAGCAAGTGAGGTCCACGGGGGGCGACGGCCTTCCGGAAGTGATGTGGTCGCGGTTAAAAAGTGACGCCAGAGACATCGACGAGAGCCGGGGGCTTCCTGCGTAGGAAAACCAGCGTGACGGAATAGAACATGGGGCGGTTGGGGGGAGCGTCGTTGGTCTTAGGAGCGCTTCTATGGGTGGAGGGGGAGAAAGAAGTTGAAGGGCAGGAAGCAGCGCAAAAGAAAGAGTGAGGGGCGATGAAAAGCGCTAATGTAGTCAAAAGAGATTCGCGGCGGACGCAGCTATTAGTTGGTCGAGAATGCGGAACTGAAGCGAGCTGAATGATACAACGGGTAAACTGAATCGCGATAAAACGTGCAAGACAGCAGAGGA